>Ga0302326_10020434_pt1 | contig 13628 bp, 11 predicted proteins | sample Palsa_T0_3_FD_202264 | JGI IMG/M metagenome (GOLD analysis project Ga0302326, IMG submission 202264) | Peat permafrost microbial communities from Stordalen Mire near Abisko, Sweden - Palsa_T0_3 | ecosystem: Environmental > Terrestrial > Soil > Palsa > Peat permafrost | place: Sweden: Abisko... | reverse complement strand
GCCCACTCCCCAGAAGTGCGGTGAAAACAAGTAGCGTTGTGCCTCTGACCATCGATCGTCCCTCTCAATCCCGAGCGGGAAGACTGTTCGTTCCCGCCTCTGCCCGTACTAGCAATACGGCCACCTTGCCGTGACAAGGAAACTCGATTTCTCTATGCACGTTGTTCTTTTATGTCCGCCATCATTGGCGTCATTACATCGGGAGGGAGGAAATGGTACTATTTGCCTTCTTAAGGTACTCGGAAATGTTCTAGGCTCCCCGACGTGGTTGTGAGCCGACAAAGTAATTGAGCTGTCACGGAGAACGCCAGCCCGGGAACTGGAACCTCAGTTTCTTGGTGCGTTTTCCGGTGTCAAACGCAGGTTCAAGACGCCACCGGTACCTGCCAACGTCGCGGCAGCCCAGAAATACGGATGCCGCCATCGATTGGAAGCCGTCGTCGCCCCGGCCTCGTGAACGTCGCCCTTAAGAAACGCTAAGCGCGTTTCCACCAACGCTTCCTCAATGGTCGGTCTTGAATTCGATGCCAGGCGAACCAACAGCTCATTCAGGAATCTCGCCGAGCTGAGATCGCCGACGTCCCAAAGGGTCAGAATGGTCGATCGAGCCCCGGCGACTGCGAGCGCATGACGCAACCCCTGCACTCCTTCGCCGGCCTCCGCGCCCAATCCGGTGTCACAGCCAAATAGGGCGACCAATTGAGTACCTTCGAGGTGCAGCAGCATCACTTCCCTTGCCATGAGCCAGCCATCTCGTCCGCGATGACCGGATTGGTCCGCTTTATTGGCGCCGTAGAGAACGATGCCCGCTTCCAAGCCTCCGGAAAGGGCATTGGCGCGAGCATTGAAAAAGCCGTGCGTGTGGGCAAAAATCGCCACTGGTTGCCGCAGCGCCAGCACCTCTTCCTCGCTTCCATAGGGCAGCTTTTCGAATGGTCCGATCTTCCCTTCGCGATGCAGTTCTCCGAGGGTCCGCAGAATCTCATCGCCGCCGCGGAGAGGAAGCCATTTGGCGGAGATCCCCGCTGGAAGCTCTTCGGTGTCGCCGCCGGGAAATTCCGCGGGGGGTATTAAACCCGACATCAGCGGATTGCCGTCATAATCGACATTGGCGATCACCACCGGCGATGTACGCGGCACGCTCGCCGGTTCCGGATCCACAATACTTCGCGCCGAATCGAGATAACGGATGCGATAACCCTTTTCGACCAGGTATCCGCCGTCGCGTAGAATTTCCCAAGGAATTTCGGCAAGTTCTCCATCGGGAGAGATCAATAGCTGCTTGCGTCCTTGTATTGCCGGCAGCAGTTTGGCCATCGTTAGACGGTATAGAGTAGCGCAATCGGCTTCGGTATGACGAAGATTCGCTTCGAATGGGGCATCGTTGAGAAGTCTTCGCTGCGCACCTTCGGCACAATGATCTTGGGGTAAACACGTCGTCCAAATATTGTCGACGTTCGAGCGGAGTGCCGCGACAGCGTCATCGATCGGCTTCGCAGCGCCGAGAAAGACCAGTTTTGGATCTTCGCCGGACCGGTAGACCGCCGCCGCATAATCGCGCTCCAACACTGCGCCCGTTGCGAGATCCAAGCGTGGGAAGCGCAGAATATCGATTAGCGCGGTGCCCGGCGGCAGCGCAGCGGTAATTCGGCGAGGTTCGAGGGGCGTGCGCCACTCGCGAAATGCGGCGCTCTTTCCGATTAATTCCTGCTCGATTCGGTTCTCCTCCACCTCGAGTTGGGCCATTCGGATTCGCGATTGCGGTTCGGGCAGCCGCGCGGCGCGTCCCAGCTGCTCGGCGTTCGCCATCAACTGGCGCACCAGCGCCAGACTTTGCTTATCCTTCCCGCGTTGAAGCCGTGCGAACACTTCCTGGCGCGCCGCCGATTGAATTCCCTTTCGCGCCATGATGGCCAGCGCAGCCAGCTTCGTCGCCCCCGCTGGATCGTCGCTAGAAAGCTGCGCCGCCATCGATAACGAAACCGGCAGCAAGTCGTCGAATTTTTCCACCAGGGACCGTCGCCGCGTCTCCTCCACGGCGACCAGCGCGCCCGACCAGAACCGAGTCAGACAGCGATTGGCTTCCATCAATTGATCGCGCGCCTCTCCGCGTTTACCGATCTCCCACAGCGCGCGCGCTTCGTGGATGCGAACGCTAATAGTATCTGGATTATCGGCTCCGACTGATTTCTGGAAAATTGCGAGCGATCTGGCGAAATCTGCTTCGGCGCCGGGGAAGTCTTTTTGCAGAAAGTGCAGCTTGGCTAAGTTGTTCAGCGTGGGCGCCAATCCAGGGTGGTCCCCGCCTAACGCCGCCGTCTTCTTGGCTAGCGCTCGCGCCAGAATCGGCTGTGCTTTCTCGTAGGCGCCCTCCTCCAAGTACACCAAGCCCAGATCATCCAAAGCTGTCGCGATATCGGGATGTCCGGCCGGTAGTGCCTTTTCGAGGATTGCCTCGGCGCGCTGACAAAGGGGCTCGGCCTTGGCATACTCTTTGTGCTCGCGATAAAGATTCGCCAGGTTAATGGACGCCACAGCAGTATCGCGATGATTCGGGCCCTGCGATGCCTCGCGCATTTCGATAACGCGCTTGAGCAGCGGTTCGGCTTTTGCGTATGCGCCTTGCTGTCGATATAGCCACGCCAGGTTGTTGATGCTGTCTGCCGTGGTGGGATGGTTCGGAGGCAGCGCTTTTTCGAGAATCTCGACCGAACGAGTGAGCATACGCTCCGCCTGCGGATAATTGCCCAGGGAGACATACAATACTCCAAGATTGTTGAGTGTCCTAGCGGTATCGGCATGGGCGGGGCCGAGTCGTTTTTCACGGATTGCAAGAGCCCGCAGATACATCGGCTCCGCTTTGGCATACTCGCCAAGCATTACCCAGGCTTGTGCCAGGTTGTCCATGCTGGCGGCTGTATCGGGATGGTCCGGCGGCAGAATCTTTTCGCGAATCTCAAGCGCGTGCTGATAATTCTCCTCCGCCTTTTTGTAATCGCCGCGATTGTAATACAACGTGCCCAGATTGGACATGACGCCTGCGGTATCGGGATGCTCCAGCCCCCGCGCAGATTCGAGGATCTTCAAAGCCCGCAACCAAAGTGGCTCGGCTTTTTCGTAGAGCCCCTCGTTGTCGTATAGGCTGGCGAGATTATTAAGAGCCGTAGCCGTATCCGGACTTTCACCGCTCAGCTTTTCCATGATGGCCAGCGCACGCTGATACATTCGCTCGGCTTCGGCGAATCTGCCCTGAGTATGGTACAACTCGGCAAGGTTATTTAGAGCCACTGCTGTTTTGGCGCTGGTGGGATCGGCCTTTTCGAGGATCGCCAGCGCTTGCCGTCCCAAAGTCTCCGCCTGTTTCAAACTGCCGATCGTCTCATAAACATCCGCCAGATTGAGAAAACTATGGGCGATCTCTGGACTGTTCGTGCCGAAGATTGTCTCGCGAATTCCGAGTGCCCGTTGGTACAACTCGATAGATTTCGCGTAATCGGCGCGCGCTTCGAGGACCGAAGCTAGACCGTCCAACGCGTCGGCCGTCGAGCCGTTTTCGATGCTCTGCAACTTCATGATTTCCAACGCGCGCCGGAACAACGGTTCGGCCTCCGTGTAGTTCCCTTTTAGGAAGTACGTCTCACCAAGTTTCACTAACACTGCGGCGTTTTCCGAATCCGTGCCGTTGGCCTGATGCCGCAGATCGCGCAATGCATCGAATATCGCGATCTCCCTTTCCAGCGAAGCGTTGTCTTCTTTTTCCTGCAGCGCGGCGCCTACTTGCAGCCCCCAATCTTCACAACGGGCTAGATTCGCCACGCCACAGACTGATCGGAGCCGTTGGATAATTTCTGCCGGAGAGGTAGTCTTCAATTCTTTCTCTAATTGGGTAAGCCTGCTGTTCAGGTCCTGCGAAAACGCGATCTGAGCAAAGAGAAGCAGCCAAGAGCAGCGAATCATTTCTCATCATCCGCAGTGTTTTTCATGTAGCGCTTGAAAAACTCGTTCAGAATGGATTGTCGTTCCCTTCCTTCCGCCTCAACCAAGCGATGTAAATAGGCTTTTGCGAAGGACTGGGTTAGCGACAACTCCAGGATCTTGTAAGCTGAGCGGAGCCGCTCGGTTGCCCTTTGACAACGTTTTCGCGTTTTCGAATCGCCCTTGGCACGAGCGTCGCGCCAATCCGCCGGATCGGTGATCGAGACCAGGTCGCTTACGTCGCTCTTGCTGCCGAACTCGCCGCGCTTCATGATCGGTCCGCCAGCTTGCGCGACATTCTCGTCGAGCGGCACTTCGTCACCCAGAGACCGTTCATCCGCACGCGCCTGCTCCTTGATCAGATGGCAAACCCAGCGACGGCGCTCCTCAATATCGTCATTGCGGTAGAACTTATATGTCCAGCCTCGGCCCTCCAAGGAACTAGTTGTTCCACTCGCTGCGGGAAGGGGCCTTAGAGTTTCTACGTACCCGCTCGCTAATACTTTGATCCCGGTGTTGTCCCACCACGGCCACACGCATGTTACGCTTCTGACGCGGTTCGGCTCAACCACGGGGAGATACTGGTCCAGAATCTTGTGCCGCAACTCCATCAGCCCGCCGTAGATCAACGCTTCAGGGCAAAGGCCGCTTCGTTCAGGAGGCGCGTAGCGGCGTAGAATCGACGTCGCGAAGGGACGGAGTGTCCTTACCAGTTCAAGCAGCGTCTCGGTGTATCCGACCTCGGAATCCTGGGAGACCCAATAGACTACTGGAATGAGTTCGATACCCATCGGCTATCGCCTTCTAATGACATAGTGCGCCAATGCGTGCTCGGCCACCGTGGCGCCGTTAAGAACGAAGACATCCCACGGCAATGTTAGGGACGATGAATTCTGTACCGCGTAGGTGATTGTGTTGTTCTGGGGATTGAGCAGCGGACTTGTAATTTCTTGACCACCGGCCGAGTATATGCGAAAACGGTATAGGTCGCGATAATCCGGCACCGGTGTCCAGATCAGATGCTCAGGTGGCGCCGTCACAACGGCTGAACCCACTCCAGAGATCTTGGCTGAGAGAATCAAGCCCTCGGGCGTAGAAGAACCCGCAGGCTGCTCGGGTGGAGTTTCTATCTCTGGCCCTGGGCGCACTTGTTTCACCTTCAACTCCGCCAGTGCCTGATCAAGCGCCCGTGATTTAGTGTAATAAAGACCTCCGAGCACACCTGCCAGGATCAAAGCCGCGCTGGCAGCTAGGAGGCTCAATGCTAAGGGGCGCCGCAGACTGCTCATAGGAACTGGCGCCGCTGCCCGTATGGTGCGCTCGACCTCCTTCGACCGCAATGCCCGCTGAACCTGAAATTTCGCTCGGTTGTCCAGAACATCCGTATGAACGTACTGCCGCTCGAAAGACTCGTATTCATCGGCAACCAGGCGCCGGTCAAGATATGCATCGATCAACTCCGACTCGACATCCTCCAGATCGTCCACCAGTCCGGAATAAATGGCAACAGCCATGGTCAGCCGCTCGGTGTCATCCTCGTTTAGCTGTCCGAGCAAATACGAACGGAAATGTTCTTTTGCCCATTGGCGTTCGACAGCATCGTTTCTCACCGGTTCATTCATCGCCGTAGCTCAAGGCAAGACACGAAATGAATACGCTTCGATTACCGTACCCTGCGTCGACACCTGTGCAATATAGTCGCCAGGACGTAACAGTGCGCTGTCAACTTCCACGTTCAGCTCCTGGTTGTGCGATCGCGTAATCGGGCTACTCCAGGAAGGCGTGGCTTCGGCGCGGGCATCTACCAACCGCAGAGTCACCACTGAATCAATGGAAGATATCCTGCCTGGCAGCTCGAAAGAAAATCGCACCTGTCCCTTCTGCGGCGAGGCGAACTCCACTTGTTTGCTGTCTTCGCTTTTCGCGACTCCGGGAGTAAGATGAACAGCCAAAAGAACGCGCGTGTCGCCGGACGATGGATTCCGCGAACGCAGCCGCCAAACGACCAACGGTGAGATGACTACCACGGCCACCAGAAGAGCCCCTACCGGGTACTTCCAGCGCAGGGTCGTAATCGTCCTTGGCGACTGGCGAAGTGGCCGACTATGAGTTTGATCATACTGTTGCCGCAACTCTGGAATTTTAACGTTGTAGCGTTCTTCGAAGCGCTCCCTTTGCGCTGTCGAAAGTTGATCCTCGAAGTACTCATTCACCAACTCGGTTTCGACCTCCTTCATCCATTGAAGGAACTGTGGGTCCGAGAAATACTTCAACTCCAGCGCTTCCGCGTCCCGCTCATCGAGTGTCCCAAGCAGATACGATCTCACGGCCTCAGTTTGTCTATGTCGGTTTGGCATGAGTGCGTTACTGTTTTTTTCCGCGTTTCATTAGGAGCGCGAGCTTTCCTTTGGCCCGATGAAATTGCACCCGCAAACGATTCTGTTCCGCCTCGTCCACCGATGCAGCCTCGCCGTACTCTTCGAATCTCGCGCGATTCTCGATGGAGCGCCACTCATGTTCTAACATGCCGGATCTGGCGGCGGCCAGCACCTCGTCGAGATAGATGCCCATTTCCGTTGAATTGAGGCCGAACAGGTTCTTTTCGGGGGCTTGAAGAGCGTCGTTCAATGCGGCATTCAAGTATGTTTTGTCGGTTCTCAGCGCGGCTCTTAGTACTCTACGGGCAAATGCGTAGCATATCCTCGGAACGTCTCCTTCCTCTTCGAATTCATAGTCGTCGCGCCTCCAAAATGCCATTAGAGTTTCTTGAGCCAGATCCTCCGCATTCGTGAACCCCACTCGGTGCGCAAAATAGAAGATCAGAGCTTCACGAGCCTGCTTCCAAACTGCCTCGGAAACGGAGCGACAAGTAACCATGTCCATGTCGGGTGAATTATAGATGTTCTGAAGGGAGACCGTAAACCACATACGATGCCCAATAATACGGATCGGACCAGCGCGCCGAATGAGCCAGGTTTCGCCTGGCCAGCGTGACAGCGTGTTCCAGGTTGGCTCGCGGCTCGCCAAACATTGATCGGTATGCCTTTACCCAGAATTCCGATGAACCCTCGGCATCAATCGCGGAGAGGGTCAAGACCAAACGGGCTGCGCCGGCCGAAAAGAGACTGGCCGTAAAACCCATTAATCCTTCTCCCAAGACTTGTTTGCCGAGCGCCGTGTCACAGGCCGAAAGGATCACCGTTGAACCTTGCAGCGGCAAACGCGATAGCTGATATGGCCGTAGGAACCCGTCTACCGGTCGCCCCGCGGCATCCACCATCGAGAGTGCGATGCGTGAAAGCTCGGGGAGACGATCATCGATCAGGGCGTGGGTCGAAAAGTGAACTAGGGCGTAATCTTCGAGGTGAGAATTTTCTACCTCGCTCACATTTGCATCGAACCCGCGCAAAACACACCTTTGTGATATTGGAATCATGGTTTCAAGCGCCGCGATCTCGGCTGTAAAAGGTAAGCGCGCCAAAGCGGGCCCTTGCGTCTGGCCAATCGACGCCAGTTTTATCCTCACGCGCGGATCTTTCGTGGAGTAAACAGGATCTGAGACGGCGAGAATAGTGCGAGGGAATTCGGTAAGGTTCGTGGGCTTCCGCCCGGCGCCGAGAAAAGCGGCGGAGGGAAGCTGGACGACGTCATGTTCCAGGCCCAATGACTCGTTGGCTGCAAATTCCAAGGCCGCGAAAGGAAATTGCGTTAGTCCGCCGTCCGCGATCACGATAATTCGCGGGGGTAAAGGCGTGTTGCGCAGTGGCCCGGCCAACGTGAGCGAGAGTTCACGCAGCACTCGTTCGAATCGCTGTTGTTTTTCTGCGGACCGTTTTCGCCCGAGAATATCGTGAAATAATTCGAGCGTCTGGGCGCATTTAGCGTCGATGTCCGCCCTCTTGGGCAAGAGATGAAGTTGGAGCGTACTCTTATCGACAAACCATAAATAGCTTTGATTTTCGCCGAGATGGTATTCGATCAGAGCGCTTTGCCCAGGTAACTTGCGCTGTAAGTCATCGATGGATGCGAGCTTATATCCGAGGGGGCGCCATGCAATGGTCTGTTGGATTCTGGACTCGATTTCTTCATCTTCTCCTGCAAGAAGCTCCACTTGACGGCGTAGCTCAGGAACTCGGTCGTCCGGCGCAGTCGAGAGCCGTAGAGCCAACAGATCCATTTGCTTTTGCAACGCCAGGCGCCGCTCCTTTAAATCCGCGGGGACTTGGCGAAGGAGTGAACCTTCAGCCAATAAATCCATCAATGCACGGCCGCGTGACCGTTCAGCCGCCAACAAACCATCGCCGGGACTTTTGGCGTTTTCCAAGTCCACCAGCTGATCGAATAACTGTCGGCGTCGGGCGTAGAAGGAGGCACGCAGAGCCGCGCCGGGGACCCGACTACGCACCGCCTCGAGTATGTCAAGCGCACGCTCGGAAAGATGGCGAGCGCCATCTCGATTGCCGGTAGTCCTCTCCAAATCGGCCAGGGCATATAAGGAGTCCACCGCAGCGTCGCGCAGTCCACATGACAGCCGGATCTCAAGAGCTTCATTGAACTTCTCGCGAGCCGCAGCAAAGTTCCCCCGAGCTCCCGCTACCACGCCGAGGTAGTGTAAATCGGTGGCGACGCGTCTTCGGTCTCCGGCCGCTCGATGTAACGCTAGCGCCTGATCGAGACGCGCTTCCGCTGACTGTTTTGAGTGACTCTTGATCAGCGCCTCACCGAGATTCAGTAAAGCATCCGCACGCGTTGCGCGATCCTGTGCTGCCGTGGCCTCCGCCAACGCGACGCCGAGAGTCCTAAGAGCCAAGGCCAGATTATCCTGTAACATAAAGTTCCGGCCAAGGTTTAATCGCGCGCGGGCAGTTTCCCGTGCCACGCGATGGGTGCGGAATACCGCAAGCGCTGTTTCCAAATAGTTTTGCGCCAAATCGTACTGCATCAGCGCCTGATAACAGACGCCCAAATTATTCAATACTCGGGCGTTCGCAACCGCGTCGCGCGATCGCAGAATCGCCCGGGCGCGGCCGTAGTCGCTGATCGCGCCCTGATAGTCACCGGCTTGCCGCAGCAAAAGCCCAAGATTCGATAGGGCTTGTCCTTCAGACATGCGTTCCCTGATGTGATGGAATTCTTCGACGGCTTCGGTCAGCCTGGTTCTCGCTTGTTCAAAATCCACGAGCTGTTGGGATGCAAGACCACTACTGTTCATGGCCTCGGCCATACATCGCCGATCCGCTGCGGATCGGCAAGCCGTGAGCGCCTCTTCGTAATTGCTTCGCGCCTCTAACGGTCTTGCGGCAGCTAAGGCGATGTCCCCTTGATCGAGCCGAAGTCGACCAATGGCTGAAAGATCGCCGGTTTTCTGCCAACTTTCAAGCGCGACTGCCAAGTCTTCGGTGTTGCCGTACCTCTTCGCGAAGGTCGCTCTTTCTTCCGCTTCCCGGCGAATTAGCGCAGCGTGTAATGGCAGAGGCGCGCGCGACATGAGGAATTCAGCGGAATGAGGGTTGTTTTCCGAAATCGCACGCACCTCAATACGATATTCGCCGGCCGCCGTCAGGGTCGCCGTCTCCCGGCCAAAATTGAACCCGTCAAATATCGTTTGACTGTCGATCCTTATTTCAAGATCCACCGGCTGCTCGACGGAAAGAAGTGCGGCTTCGTTCTGTCCTACGATAATACGAAAGCAGGCCGCTTTTACTGTTTGTCCCGCTTCTATGGTCTTGCAATTTTCGGCGAGGGCCGCGCTCCCCCAACAGAGCCCGAGCATAAACAGCGGCAGTTTCATCGGGAATTCCGTAATTCTAGCAGAAGCGAGGAGGGCGATTTGCCCCCCTCGCGGCGGCGCTTAGTCTCCAGTGTCGGTACCTTGCTGCGTGAGACTAAGCAGCAATTGGACGATCCAATCCATTTTGGTCACCTCCTGATCCGGCAAGCTGGTTCGGACCGGGTTCGTGACGCGAATTCGTCAGACCAGAAATGTTACTGGGCGGATAGCTATCATAAATGCGCCCGCCGTGACTGCGATGCCCAATGGGGACATCCAAGCGGCATACGATTTGCGGGCCGGCAGGATTAAAGCAGGCAGTGACCGAATGTACGCAACTCGCACAGTCGCCTGGGTAAACGTTGCCGCAAGCGCCTGCAAATCGCGGTTGAACCTGATAGACGGCGAAGGAAGGATGAACTTCCTCGTCAACTCCGCCCCGCAGCGGAAGTTCGATCAGCTGTCAGCTACCATTGCGCTTCGAGGCCCCCGACGCAAAACCCCGGTACTTGCATCCACCTGGTCAAACAAGCTCGATTTCGCACGACCAACGCGATTCCGCTTGTGCGGACGGGGCTCGTCTCTGATTGGTTTTTTCGGGCGTTGCTTACAACAATGCTTGAAGACTACGGGACCACGTTGATAACAACGTAGTTCACGCGCGTTGGCATGCCAGCCCTGATGGTGACCGTATTCGCGCCCGCCTTTAGATCGACTCTTGCCCCGACGCCTATGACCCACGTAGGTCTCAATTGACATCCAGAAAGTACTAGGTGGCTGTAATGGATTGCACCAAGCCTGCATAGAGAAGAGTATGTTCGGCCGACGTTGACGATTTCGTGTCACAAACCGGCGCATTGGACGCCTTTCCTGGTCAGGCGGCGCCGTAAACCCGGATTCAGAATTAAGGCCGCGAATTGAGGAGGTCAGCTGTGGCGAGATGTTGGAATTGTGGCGAAGAAACCACCCGGCAGCAATGTGCTCACTGTGGAAGTTTGGTCTCGCTTGCTGTCCGTGAAGGACAAGTCGTCGAGCATCGGGGTTCGGCAGACTCCGTGCACAACGTGAGGCGTTCGGTTCAAGAGATAGGTAGGGGCAACGTCACGGATCGCGCAAACGTGATTCAGGGACTTTCCGACGAAAGCATGGTCTGGGAAGAATCTCCGTCGCTTGCTTTGGTCCTCGGCCCGGTATTCAAGTGGGCATTCTTGCTCGGATTGCTCTGCTTTGGCGTTTTCAAATTGAATCCGCCGCCAGATGTCCAGGCGTGGTGCCTGGCAGTGTATTTCGGCTTGGTGTTCTTGCGGTTTCTGTTTCCGTTTGTATCGCTCCGCTCCACGCGCTATTACATGACCAGTCAGCGCCTGGTAATCGAGTGGGGAGTACTTACGAGAAAATCGGTTCCATACGAACTGCACCAGCTTGGCGACGCAGTGATTGTGAGTCCTCTGCTCCTGCGAATGCTTGGGCGCGGGAATCTCACGATAGCGAATCCTTTGATTTGCCTGAAGGCGATACGGAATCCCAACGGTGTTCGCGACCTGCTGCGTAATTCGGGTCAATGGGAAGCCCAAAGGATGGATAAGATTCGCTGGAGATGATCGACATTTCTAGATCGAAGGCTATTGAACGAAAACGTTTAAACAAGGAGAACAATCATGAACTTGCTTCAGTTGAAAGGAACATTTACGCGCCAGGGCGCGCGGCTTACCAAGGGTTTTATCGTTCTTGGATGTCTGCTGCCTGCCGTGCTCGCTCAGACTCTCGAGGAGCATGCAACATCGGCGGCAAAGCCGCCCTATGCTCTACTTCAAAACTCGACGCTTGTCGGCTCTGGCAATACCCTCACCGCGACTCAAATTCCCGTTGTTCTGAGCACAGGAACCGTTTATGTGACCCTTGAAATCCAGTTCAGTGTAGATAGTAAAGGCGACCTGACAATTTCCTCGGGCTATCCGCAGACGGTCGCCGCCCCGCGTCCGCAGGTTTCTTCTTTTGCAGCCGGATCCTACGTCGGGCCGAGCACCATAGACTATGGAAACGCGTTGATTACTGTCAGCGGGCCCGGAGTTACTCAGGGTGGTCCCACGATGTGGTCCCTTAGCGCGTCATCTGGCGCGAATGTGTGTACGTATCCGGGGAGTGCCACCTGGTACGCCGGTCCCATCTCTAGCAACCCACTCGCGTCACGGCTTAAGAGTGCAGGAATAACATCTACTGTGTGGAGCTACGGGATTGGAAACGCGTGTGGCAACCTCCCAAACTGGGCTAATAACGTTCTGATCGGAGTGAGCCAGATCGGCAATTCACTGACGATCGTGACCTTCACCAGCAACGGTCAGGATCAGAGCGAACCGGTCGATCAGATTACCTACACGCTGCAGCCGTGATCTGATCGCGGCCGCGCCGGCTCCATCGCTAGCGGCGGGCCTCCCGACTGTCCGAATCAAGAATCCGATCCGCGAGAAAACTGAACTGGAGAGAAAAAGCATGAGCCGAACAAGCTCAACCTTGGGCGGCTAGACGCCAAGCAGTTCGTCGGCCGAGATGCGTAGCGCCCTGGCCAGGTGCGTTTGACAACCCGACTTGGCCCACCCTCGACACTCTCATTTGGCACCTAAGTTCAACCGCGCTTTCACCGTGGGGACTTCCGTGGGTACTCCAACGAGCAATCGTGAGGATGTGTGAGCAACCCTGAACAGGTCACCCACAGCTAGCGTATTGGCTAACTACCTGAGGGTAAGTGGCCTAGGGCAACACCTAACAGCCCTGGGCAACAGAGGTAAACTCGCGCCCAGTCGATTTCTCCCGCGTGTGAAGCAGGCGCTCTAACCAACTGAGCTACGCGCCCGGTGTTTCGCTTTCCACATCATACCAGGACTTTGCAGCCTTTCATGCACTTGCTTGCTCCGGTATTCGATAGAATATCCATGCCATCAAAAGAACCGCCAAAAAGGAGCACCATCATGACCGTAACCATCGAAAGGCCGGCTCTCAGTTCAGCCGCGGCCGCATTCCTCAGTAAAGAGCGCAAACTCTTCATCGACGGGAAATGGGCGCCCGCCATTAGCGGCAAGACCTTTGCCGTCGAAGATCCGGCCACGCTAGAGACCATCGCCCATGTGCCCGCCGGCGACAAGGAAGATATCGATCTGGCCGTGCGCGCCGCCCGCCGCGCTTTCGAATCCGGTCCGTGGTCCCGCTTTTCGCCGGCCGAAAGATCGCGAATGGTCTGGCGCCTGGGCGATCTTCTGGAACGCCATTCCGACGAATTCGCGGAGTTGGAGGCGCTGGACAACGGCAAGCCCGTAACCAACGCCCGCCGTGGAGACGTGCAAGGCTCCATCGATATGTTCCGCTACATGGCCGGATGGGCCACGCGCTTGAACGGCGAAACCATCCCCGTGTCCAGCCCCGGCAACTGGCATGCTTATACGCTGCGAGAACCCGTCGGCGTGGTCGGCCAGATCATACCCTGGAACTTCCCGCTCATGATGGCGGCGTGGAAAATCGCGCCGGCGCTGGCAGCCGGATGCACCATCGTGCTCAAGCCCGCCGAGCAGACCCCGCTCTCCGCCCTGCGATTCGCCGAACTCATCCAGGAAGCCGGCGTGCCGGACGGCGTGGTCAATATCGTCACCGGATTCGGTGAGACCGCGGGCGCGGCCTTGGCCAATCACATGGATGTTGATAAAGTCGCTTTCACCGGCTCCACCGAAGTCGGCAAGTTGATCGTCCAGGCTTCCGCCGGGAATTTGAAACGCGTCTCGCTGGAACTCGGCGGCAAGTCGCCGGCCATTGTCTTTCCGGATGCCGATCTCGATCTCGCCATCGCGGGAACCGCCGCAGCCATTTTTTACAACCAGGGTCAGTGCTGCACAGC
>Ga0302326_10020432_pt1 | contig 13629 bp, 13 predicted proteins | sample Palsa_T0_3_FD_202264 | JGI IMG/M metagenome (GOLD analysis project Ga0302326, IMG submission 202264) | Peat permafrost microbial communities from Stordalen Mire near Abisko, Sweden - Palsa_T0_3 | ecosystem: Environmental > Terrestrial > Soil > Palsa > Peat permafrost | place: Sweden: Abisko... | reverse complement strand
ACCGTCGTCCGTGCCTGGAACGAAGATCCCACCGAAATTGAATTGCTGCTTGAAGTGAAAGAAGGTACTCCGATCAATGCGAGTTGCACCGCCAAATTGGGTACCGTAAGCCTGATGGCCAGCCCTGCGATCTCCATCACGACAGGGAGTAATAAAGCGGCACGGCTGAAACCGGGCGCTACAATCCCGTCTGAGGAAACCGTCAGCATCGACGATATGGCAAGAAAGCTGGCGGGAATCGCGGATACGGCGCAAGGATTGATCGCGCAGGTTCAGGGAGAAATCAAAGGTATCAGTGGACAGGCGAACACGCTGCTGGCGAACCTGAACGAAGCCACCGGAACTGCGAATCGCCGGCAACTCGCGGAGATCCTGAGCAATACGAACACCATGATTACTGAGCAGTCGGCCAAAATCGACCGCATCACGGATCAGGTATTGACCGCTACCCAGGACGCGGACGCAACCATCAAAAAGGCGGCGCCGCTGCTGGACCATGTCGACGCTACCGTAGGGAATGTGAACTCGACTATCGATCAATTGCGCGAGCCGCTTCACCAGGACCTCTTGCAGATGCAATCGACGATGGAGCAAGCCAAGAGCCTGATAGCGAGCATCCAGACCGTTGTCCGAGGGAACGACGACAACATTCGTGAAACCATCGCCAACCTGCGCGGTGCCACCGAGGATCTCGCGCAACTGAGTGATGGGCTGAAAGCCCGGCCGTGGAGTCTGGTTAGGATTCGGCAACCGAAGGACCGCAAGGTTCCGGAACCGAACTCGTCGCAGCATTCGGCGGCATCAGGCCATTGATATATTGCAGAAATTTGTCGTTGTGCGAGAACTCGACGGCTAATACCTCCCACTCCCGTCGAAAGACGCGACCCACCAGAATGTGCTTGATTTCGCGTTCCCAGGCAACCCATAGTGCTTTGGAAATGTACCTGCCTTGATGCACATGGTAGACGTCCGCGATCAGTTGGAGACAATACAGCGTGCAATCGGTGATTTCACGGCTGCGAGGCGGTAAGGGTTGGTTGGGATTCCGATTCGCCAGCCACGCTTCGGTAGGGAACAATCGCAGCAGCTCCTGAAAGCGCCCGGATACCTCAATAAACATCTGTGCATTCAGCTGCCGCCGCTGGTTGAACATGGCAATCCAAACGCCCAAACATCCCAGAAGCAGCGTCCCCACCTGGCAGAGTTGGACAATAACATCGCGCGAAAGTTTCATTCGTTCTCAAAAGATCCACAATTGCGGCAGCGTGTTTGGGGCCAAACAAACCTATTGAAGAATCACTCTTCAGTTACGACACAGCCGGCGCGACACGCGACCGTAAAGGAGAACAATATGAAAACTGTCTGCTGCTTCCTCTCGACAATAATTCTGGCGATTTCGGCTAGCGCTGCTGACGACACCGCGATGCGTTTGACTAAGGCCACGTCCGCGCTGGCCGCAATATCGATTAGCCCCGGCCGGATCGCGAACGCGGACTGCATCGCCGTGATTCCGGGATTCAAGAAAGGGGCCGCCGGTGTCGGCGTCGGTTTTGGCCGCGGATTCATTTCTTGCCGAAAGACGCCGGCTGGTCGGCTCCCGCCGCGATCACACTCGAAACCGCAAGTGTTGGCGTACAATTGGGCGGAGAGGAGATCGACATCGTGGTGCTCTCGCTCGATAAGACCCGCCGCTCCAAGCTCCTCTCCGAGCGATTCACGGTGGGCTCGGACGCCTCCGCTGCATGGGGCAACGGCAAGAGCGCGCATGACGATCCCAATGCCCAGATCGTATTTTACGGACGGACCAAAGGAATTTTCGCCGGCTTCGGTCTGGACGGCGCCACGCTCAAGCGCGATCAGGCTGGCGATAAAGCGCTCTATGGGAACGACGCGATGAACACCGAGATCGTCGACGGGGGCACCGCCACGCCCGTAATTGCACAGCCCTTCGTCGCGAAGATCGCGCAATCGACGAATCGATAGTTTGGAGGCCATTTTGAAAGTTCGCATCGTTTGGGGCAGCCTGCTGCTGGCCTTCTTGTGTTTAGGCGCCGCGGGACAATCTGCGGCGCCCGGTCCAAGCGCTACCGCGACCACTATGCCGCAAGAGGACAGCAAGCCACTCCCTCGTATTCTTCCGATTTACCATTTCTCTCCAACTCTTAAAAGCTATCAGCCGCTGACGCCGGGCGAGAAGTTCAGAATCGCTACTCACGATTCAATCGCCCCCGGAACCCTTGTTCTCGCCGGACTAGTCGCAGGTGAAAGCCAATTGACCAATCAGAACCGCTCCTTCGGCCAGGGAGCCGCCGGCTTCGGCAGGTATTTTGGCGCCGCCTATGGCGATCTGGTCATCGGCAATTACATGACGGAGGCTATATTCCCAACCATTCTTCACGAGGACCCACGCTACTTCCGCCGCGGCACCGGGAGCGGGTGGTCGAGGCTGCGATACGCAGTCGGCCACACCTTCTGGACACAGCGCGATCGCGGTGGCATGGAATTCAACTTTTCGGAAATCGCCGGCGCGTCGGCCAGCGTTGCCATCTCGAATGCGTACTACACCGATAGACGGACGGCGGGCGATGCCGCGGGCAAATTCGGCCTTCGAATAGGCCTGGACACGGCGGCCAATATCATCTATGAATTCTTGCCGGATCTGGAGCGGAAGCATCGTCGCCGCGCGAAATGAGATTTGCGGAAATCGCGGACGAGATCTCGTGGTTTGACGAATTCTCTTGAGGCCTGGCGCTCTTAAGCATCGGCGAAGCGATAGAAACCATTCGCGATATGTCTTCTGCCCGGCGGCGATACAAGTGCCTTAAAAGCAGGCACGAGCGACCACACCATGGCAAGTGAAAAGACCGCCTCAGGAGTGCGCGGCCGCGCAACAATTTCTTGAATTCAGCAATCAAGACACCTTCGCCCGCGAGCAGCCTCTGGGCGAAGACCTGGCCCTAGAAGTGATGTTGATCGTGTATCGCAAAGCGGCCCAGGTTCGAGACCGTACCTTGTTTCGAGCCTCTCTGTTGAAAGTGGCCCGCAGGTCGCTGTGCCGGCACTTCGGAAGGCAATCCCGCGAGGTAGAGACTACCGAACTGGAGAAGGTAACGGACCGTCTGGTTGCGTCAGCAAACAGGCCGGCAGCCGCACCGGCATTCGAGCTTCTGCATTGGATGTTCTTCCTTAACTCTCGCGAGGGGGAAGCGCTTAGGCTGTGGTACGCGGAACATCAGGAGATCGCCTCCGCTAAGGGGATTCCGATCGGACCGGTGCAATGGCGCGTGTTCAACGCCAGAGGAAGCTATCGCCGCTTCTAAGACGCCGTGCAAGTCGCGATCACCGGGGCGCTTGAATCTCTCGAAGGCGCTTGCCGGTCAGAATCCGGGAGTAATTCCAGCGGACTCCTGAAGCTCCGCCCACGCGAGCAGATATCCCAGATTCGCCTGGAGCCAATCGGCTTGTGCCTTATACGATGCAGCCGTGGCCTGGCGACGCGCGGAGACCAACACCTCCCCCTGGGCGAGTTGATTCTGGGCCAGGCGCTCGCTCTCCTGTCGCAGCTTCACAACTTGTTGCGCGACTTCCACCATGCTCTTCGTCCGCTGCAGCTTATCGTAGCTCCGCTGGATCGAGACCGCGATCTCGTCTTTCAGCCGGCGCACGTTCTCCTCGGCTTCCGCCAATTGATCCTGCCTCTCGCGCAATGCTGCGCGGCGCTTGCCGAAGTCGAAGACGTCCCACGTCATGATGGCGCCAAACGTGCCGAAGTTCCGCACAAAAAACGGTATGCCATACTGATAGCTCTGCCTCGCGATTGCGGTGACATCCGGGATGTACGCGGCTTTTGCGGCGCCCACAGCAGCGCGCGTCTTCACTACGATGCTCTCCGCGGCTTTGATCTGCGGATTCTGCGACCAGGCGGTTTGCACGTATTCTTCGCGCGAGCGCTGATCGAAAGTGGACGGCACCGAGGCGTCCAAATCGAGCTGCGTCTCGAGCGGAAGGCCTAGCAGATCATTCAGCTCGGTGGTCAAGTCGGTCAACTGAAGGTCTGCAGTAAGGACGGCCTGCTGGCTCTCGAGTACTGTGGCCCGGCCCTGGATTGTTGCCACCTGCAGGGCATTGCCGTTGCGCACGTCGTCTTCGTTTTCGCTAAGGCTCTGATTCGCGAACTGCGTCTGCTGCTCGGCTGCCTGCTTTTGCAGCTTTGCGATCAGGATGCCGTAGTACACCGAGTGAACCTGCAACGCGATCTCGTCTTCGGCTTTTTTCAGATCATCCTGTGAGATGGCGATGTCGGCCGCGGCTATGCGATTGGCATCGCGGATACGGATCAACTGCGTAAGCGGTTGCGAGAGCTGCGTGCCACTTGTGTACAGGGTCGTTTGCCCTTGTGGAAGCGACGTATTCTGCGCGGGGACTAGAGATCCTCCGGCCGTTCCAAATGCGCCGGCGGGAATGCCGAGTCGCTCCAACTCCGTAACGTGCAGCAAGGTCGATTCGTTCTTGAGCGATGGAAAATATCCCGAACGCTGGCCCGCCTTTGCCTGCTGACCTTCGGCGACCTTCAAGCGCGCGATCTTCAAGGCGTGGTTCTGGCTGATTGCGAGATGGACCGCCTCGGTTAATGTCAGGTGGCGGACTTCGGCGGCGTATTGCGAAGTTGCCGCGAAGATGCCGGCGGCCACAGCAATGACGGAACGGTTCATAGTTTCCTCAAATCCTGGTAGCTGAACTTCGCTCGCCTCAGAAACAACAAAAGCAACAAATAGACGACCACCACCCAGCAAATGACGACGAATCCATCGGAAATCGCCATGGTATATGCCTGCCCTCGCACCTGCTGGCTGAGGATCCCGACCGCCCGCGATTGGGCCTCATCGGCGCCACTTGATGGGGAGAAGAATCCCGCACTCAGCGTGCGCAGGTGTTCGTCCGTTAACCAGTTGCCGGCCTGAATATGCAGGCCCAGAGCGTTGTCATGAAACCGCTCGCGCACGGTGACGACCCGGTTCATGACGGAGGTCCCCACCTGTCCTCCGAAAAGACGAACAAAGTGCATAAATCCCGAGAAAGTCGCAGCATTAGCGACAGAGGCGAGCGCGCCCGATTCGAGCGCTTCCAGCACGATGCTGCTGACCAATCCCACGTAGCTGGCGGCGAGCCCGAGGGCAAGTAACAGCTCCAAAGTTTCAAAGTTATTTCCGGCCCACGCCGAATCGAGGCGTGAGCAGGTCCAACAGAGAAATGCGACCAGCGTTAGTCCCAACGCAAGCGTCAATCTCGAGTTGGTATAGAGCGCGAGCCACGCGACTAACCAGACCACTACAAACATCGGAACTGCGACCCAGGCCAGTGCGTGTCCGGTTTCGAGCGGCCGATATCCCTGAATCGTGCCCAGGAAACCCGGCACCAGAACAAGTACAGAAAGGTGCACGAACTTGAACACAAATATGGATAAAGCCAGGATGATGGTGTTCCTATTGTTCAAGAACGAAAGGCTCAGAGTGGGATTCGGTTGCACTAGCCGTCGAATACAAGCTGCAATACCGAGGACTACGCCGCCCGCAAGCATGGCTACAATCACGCCGGAATTGAGCCAGTCGAGGCGCTCGCCTTGATCGAGCGCGCCGTAAATGAGGGCAAGCGAAGCACTGAAGTAAGCGAATCCGCGCCAGCTCGGACGCGGACCGGGCGGTGCCTTCCGCGGTATTCCGAAATAGACGCAGATGAACATCACTGGGGTCGCGGCCGCGGCGGTCCAGAAGATCCATACCCAGGAGAGATGCTCGATGTACCACCCTTCCAACAAGGTCGCGATATTGCTCACGAACACGATGTCTGCCGCATAGGCCGCGATGCCAAAGATAATCAGGCGCTTGGGCAGCATCGTCAAAACGAAGGTCATTGTCAGCGAATAGAACGTCCCCGACGAAAGGCCGGCAATCACGGTCAGCAACAGCATCGGCCAGTAACCCGGAGCAAACGGCAAAATCGCCGAAGCCAAGGTAAAGATGACGGCGGCCGGAAGCAGGATCCGTCGGGGACCGAGCAGAGAGTTCACAAACACAACGAAGACGCCGCTGAACATCAGGGCCATGTTCAGCGCCGTTGGAATCCATGACGCTTCGTCGAATCCGAATCCCCTCGCGCCCCGTAGGTCGGCGAGCCCGACGCCCACCAGCCGCGCATTCAGGGTCGCCAAGCCGGCGCCTAAGAATACTCCCACAATGCCAATGTACGGATTGGTGGCGGGCGGCGCTGTCGCACTTGGCGATCCTACGGCTGTGGTCTTGGCTTCGGAGACAGGCATCAAACTGGCTCCTTTAGTGCAGGTTCGTCCGAATCGTGGCGATCACGGATAAGCCGGGCCGCAACCGATCCATTTCCGCCTGGCCCGGCTGCAAGAGAAGTTTCACCGGCACGCGCTGCACGATCTTTGTGAAATTCCCAGTTGCGTTATCGGGTGGCAACAGCGCAAACTGCGACCCGCTCGCGGGCGCGACCTGATCGACTTTACCTCGAAATGAGACTCCCGGAAACGCGTCGATCTTGATCTCGGCGTCGTCGCCCGCGCGAATGTGGCGGACTTGCGTTTCCTTGTAGTTCGCCTGCACCCAAATATCGCGCTGCACCAGCGAGATGACCTGATTCCCCGGGCTGACGAGTTGTCCTGCGCGCACCTTGCGTTCGCTTACGACTCCGTCTTCTGGTGCGACGATTCGCGTATAACCCAGGTTGGTGACGGCGAGGGAGAGCGCCGCGCGTTTCGCGTCCAAGTCGGCCCGGAGCAGGAGTTCCTGCGAATCGAGCACCGCCCGTTGTCGCTTCTGCGCTTCGTATTCGGCCTTGGCGCTGGCTAGTTGTGCCTGGGCACGCGCCAGATCGGCCTTGCGGCTGGCGAGTTGCGCCTGCACCGTCGCGAGGTCGGCTTCGCGGCTCGTCATGGTAGCTTGAAAGCGCTGCTGATCGGCGACGGCCTGCTCGAGTTTCTGATGGGTCGCGGATTCCGTGGCGATCAGAGCTTCCTGGCGGCGGCGTTCGAACTGCGTCCGGTCAACATCCGCCTTGCTCCCTTCGATAGCGCTACGCGCGTTTGCGATTGAGGCGTTCGCGGCTTCAACGCCGGCATCCGCAGCCTCAATCTGAGCCTCCGCGGCGTGGATGTTTTCGCCGGCCTGCACAATGTGTGCGTCCTGCAGCTCCTTCTGGCGCTGGTTGTTGATCAATGCGCCTTCGCCCGAAGCGACACCGGCTTGCGCCTGCTGGACCTGCGCGCGAAAGTCATCGTCGCGGAGTTGCACCAGAAGATCTCCGGCCTTGACGCTTTGGTAATCGGAGACGGCGACGGTACCTACCAGTCCCGCAACTTTCGTGCTCAGGGGCGTGAGGTCCGCGCGCGTGTAAGCATCGTCCGTCTCCTGTGCGGCCTTCTCGCTCGCCCAGGCATTCCAGTTTCCGGCGATCACCACCACGATTGCCACTGCCATCGCGAAGACCAGCACCGGGACGATCAACCGTTTCAGCCGTCCCCCAACGCTTGTGGGTTGTTCGGCGACTTTGCTTTCCGCCATTTCAGTTACCTCTCTGCGCTAATTCGCTTCGCAACGAAGCGACAAGTTGCCCGGTCGCTTCAGTAAGATCGCGAGACATCGCTGCGACAACCCCTCGAACCGAACGTTGCTCAACCGCGGAAGTCTTGGACGATGTGTTCGACCAGATCACACCCCCTGTCTTCAGGTTCCTTAGCGATGCGGAGATCCCGACGTTGACAGATACTGATCTGCCGTCGTCGAGTTCTTCCAGATGATCCAGAGATCCGGTCAGCAGATAATCCGCATCGCCCCGGCCGTCGTACAATTCGGCTGACTGGAACGTCTGTCGTAGCTCTCGCACCACTGCTGCCGTCACCGTCTTCCCCGGGTCTTCCGCCCAGTGGTGGTAATCGTAGAAGGCGATCTGTTCGGGTTCCGGACGGTATACAACGGGCCCCTGTCTCAAATAAGCCGGCGCTCCGAATTCCTGAACCAGAACTGTCCCGGAGATCGGCCCTGTGGCACGCGACGCCGAGACCGGGGTTGGCATGTTTAGGGTGTAATAGTGCGGATATTTGATCCCGGCGCAACCACCTAATGCCAGCAGCGTGATCGATATCGGCATGAATCCGGCCTTCATCACGGCTCGATCACCGGCGTCTGCGAAGCGAGTTGCAGGTCCATGAGCAATCCAAGTCTCCAATCCAGTTGAAAGAAGCGGGCCGTTGCCTTTCCCGAGAGTACTTTTCGGAAAAGCGGAAAGTAGTTGAGACGCACATCTTGAATGGCCTGGTCTACTGACGCGCGGCCGTGAATGTACTTATCTGCCTGTTCGTCGGTCATCGTCAGGTAATGCTGCGCATACTCCTTCAGCAGCGCGTACTTCTGGTCCTGCTTCGCGACGAGGTCCTGAGTGTAGCGATCGAAAAGCGGCCAGAACTGTTCCGCCTCCTTATCGTTGAGGTCCATGTTCGCCGCGATGAATTGCTTGCGGATAGATCGCAGATCTTTTCGGAACAACTTAATGTCTTCGTCGACCGAGTCCTGGGCTGATGCCGATCTGGCGCCGACCAAAGCGAAAGCCACCAGGGCAAGTGCGGGGATTAGCTTCTTCATCATTCCTGTTCTCCTCATTGGCGCCGAGTGCGCTCATACAGCAAGAGCGGCGACGCGGCAAAATTGTTGGACTGCGCGTGGCGCGCCGCAGCGGCAGGTATCTCCGCCTGACCTACTTACTCACTGCGGTTACGACTGAAGAGCCGTCGGGGCTTGCGGTTACGGGGTTGCTGCCGTGATGGTGGACGATGAGCCGCGAACCACGCTGGCCGGTGAGATAAGTCCAGGCCCATTGCACAAAAACACTCACCCGCAAGCTCGATTGGGCGAGGAATTGGAGGTGAACTTCCGCCCAGGCGAGCCACGCCGCGAACCCCGCCAACTGGAACTTCCCGCTTTGCACCACTGCGAAACCTTTGCCGACGACGGCCATGTTGCCTTTATCGAAATAACGGAAGGGCGGCGGCGCGGAGCGGCCGGTGACGCTGCGATGGATCAACTTTCCGGTGTAGCGACCTTGCTGGATGGCGACTTGCGCTACGCCGGGCAGCGGGTAGCCGTCCTGATCCAGCGAGGCGGTGTCGCCGATCACGAAGACTTCGGGATGGCCCGGTACGGACAGGTCACCATTAATCCGCACCCGGCCGGCCCGGTCGGTTGCCGCTGCCAGCCATTTGCTGGCGGGCGATGGTGCGACGCCGGCAGTCCAGATCACGGTGTGGCTGAAAATCCTCTCGCCGTTAACGATTACACCGTCCGCGTCGATCCGATCCACGGCGTGCCCCAGTCGGACTTCGACGCCTAGAGACTCGAGCCGTTTGCTGGCAGCGGCGGAGAGTCGTTCAGTGAACGTTCCCAGGACGCGCGGCGCCGCATCGAAGAGCACAATTCGCGCCGATGCGGGGTCGATTCTGCGAAACTCCGACTTCAGGGTATTACGGATCAGCACAGCGATGGCGCCGGCCATTTCGACCCCTGTCGGACCTGCCCCGACGAGAACAAACGTCAGCAGTTCGCGATGGCGGCTGGGATCCTCTTCGGCCTCTGCCTGTTCGAACGCTTGTAGAATGCGGTTGCGGACCGCCACCGCATCGGCGAGCGTTTTCAGGCCCGGCGCATGAGCGGCGAATTCGTCGTGCCCGAAATAGCTGTGGCTGACACCCGTGGCCAGCACGAGAAAGTCATAGGGAAGCGGGACTCCCGACCGATCCGCGCCGTTCACGAATACGCACTTTTTCTCGGCGTCGAGCCCGCTCACTTCGCCCAGGATGGTCGTCGTGTTGCGCTGATTGCGGAGAATATTGCGTATCGGCGATCCGATCTGCCCGGGCGTTAGAACGGATGTCGCGACCTGATAGAGCAGCGGTTGAAACAGGTGGTGATTGGATCGATCGATGAGAGTCACGTGGACGGGCGCGTGGCGAAGCGCCTTAGCCGTTGCGAGGCCGCCAAAGCCTCCGCCCACGATGACGATATGTGGAATGTTGTCGCCCATTGTCGAACTCCGCTTGCTTTCCCTTCAATCGGGAAGAGACTCGAAGAACATCTTCTTGTTGGGGCTTTCTGAAAACTCGGTAGGATGTCGCGGAACCGGCTACTGCGCTTCTTTGGCGCCTTCGACAACGAGAGAGAACTCAATGTTTCCGCGCGTCGCGTGGCTGTACGGGCAGACTTTCTCGTGCGCTTCTTCGACCAGAGCGAGGGCTTCCTCTTTCGGCAGTGTCGGAACCTTGACTTCCATCGTGACGGCGATGCCGAAGCCCCCTCCTTCGCGCGGCCCGACGGAAGTGTGGCATGTGACCACTGCTCCCTTCACGTCCTTCTTGTGTTGCCGCGCTACGAATTCGATAGCGCCGCCGAAGCAGGCAGCGTACCCCGCCGCAAACAGGTGCTCCGGCGTCGTGGTGTCGGGCAATCCGGGGCCGCCCATTTCCTTCCGGACCGACAGGTTCACACTCACCGAATGATCGGTAGTCTCCGAGTGTCCGCTCCGTCCACCGGTGTTGATAGCGGTTGCGGTTACAAGCGGTTTGATCGTATAAGCAGGCATTTGATCCTCAAGTTCGAGTCAACGCTTCTAGGGTATAACAGGAACGCCGGCTTCTCTGCAGCTTGCGGCGGCGAGGGTCAAGAACTCTATTCCCGACCGACCGGCGCCATGATCTGCCCCATCTCCATGGCATTGCTCGACTGGATCTCCTGCAGAGAAATTGCCAGTTGATCGGTAGCCACTCCTGTCAGGTCTTGAAACATCGACCAGAGCTGCAGGAGCATGTCTTTCTTCTCCGCAGCGCTGTGGCCGCTGCGCAACACGCAATTCACTGCCGTAATGGGCGCGTCCACGCCGGCGGAGTATCCCGAGCCCGCCGGATAGGAGAGAAAGACAACGCGAACGAAGTTCTTGGGCACCTTCATCACGGTGGCGTGGATCCGAGTAATCTCGTCGGCCAATTTGTGTCTAATCTCGCCCGAAAGCGCGTGCTCCTCCGCCATCACGGTGTACAACGGCATTTGTTACCCCTCTGTGCCTAATCTGAGTGCGGCCCTGCTAGTCTCCGGCGGAAACCGTACGAGTTGGAAGAGCACCGGCGAATCCGTCGTGTTGGGCCCTCCTACGCCTGATTTGAGTTGAAGTGCGTTTGCGGTGGTCACGCCAAACAATATCGCCCGGCAGCGGCTCTATGTTGCCAAGGAGAGTGGAAAGGAACCCTATGGCTTATCAGACCGTGAACCCATCGACCGGAGAGTTGCTGCGCACCTTCGACGATCACACCGATCAACAGATGGAAGAGATGCTCGCGACCGCCGACCGGACATTTCGCGAGGTCTGGTCCAGGCAGTCCGTGCGGCAACGGGCGAAAGTAATCGGCAGGGCCGCTTCGCTGATGCTCGATCAGAAGGAGAAGTTTGCGCGGCTTTCGACGCTAGAGATGGGAAAGCGGATCGCCGAGAGTCGAGGAGAAGTGGAGCTGAGCGCCTCGATCCTCCAGTATTACGCCGACAACGCCGAGACATTTCTGGCGCCGCGCCCGCTCAAATCGATCGCAGGCGAAGCCCACATTGAATATTCTCCGCTCGGAGTACTGGTCGGCGTGCAGCCGTGGAACTACCCTTATTACCAGCTCGCACGATTCGCCGCCCCGCATCTCACCTCCGGAAACGTGATGCTGGTGAAGCACGCGCCCGGTGTGCCACAGTGCGCCGTCGCCTTCGAAGAGCTTCTGGCCGAAGCCGGCGCGCCACGCGGCGCCTATACCAACGCATTTCTCTCTAACGACCAGGTCGCGAAGCTCATCGACGATCCACGCACCAGAGGAGTCGCATTAACGGGATCCGAGCGGGCAGGCGAATCCCTGGCGGCGCGTGCCGGCAAGAATCTGAAGAAATCAACCATGGAACTAGGCGGAAGCGACGCGTTCATTGTCCTCGAAGACTACGACCTGGAGGACGCGGTCAAGATGGCCGTCGTAGGGCGGATCGGCAATACCGGGCAAACCTGCATCGGCGCCAAGCGATTCATCTTCGTCGGATCGAGGATTAACGATTTCCTCAAGATGTTTCGTGCCGCGCTGGAGTCGCTCAAAGTCGGCGACCCGTTCGACGAGACTGTGACGCTCGGGCCCCTCTCGTCCGAAGCCGCGCTTACCCTCCTGTTGAAGCAGACGAATGAAGCCGCTGCGCACGGCGCGAAGATCCTGACCGGAGGCAAGCGAGTGGACCGCAAGGGTTCGTTTATGGAGGCGACCATTCTGACCGACATCACGCCCGACAATCCCGCGTATCGACAGGAGTTCTTTGGCCCTGTCGCCCTCGTCTTGGCGGCAAAGGATGAAGAAGAAGCGATCACGATCGCTAACGATTCTCCCTTCGGTTTGGGCGGCTCGATCTACACCAAGGACACCGAGCGGGGCAAGCGGGTCGCCAGCAGAATCGACACCGGCATGGTCTTTATCAACTACCCGTCGGTGAGTACGGCGGATCTCCCGTTCGGCGGGATCAAGAGGTCCGGTTATGGAAAGGAGCTTTCCGACCTCGGCATTCAGGAGTTCCTCAACAAGAAGCTGATCTGCGTATCTAACGGGATGTCCCTGGTCGCGTAATCCGTTGGAAAGGCTCACGACATGAAACAGTCCATCGGAAACTTCCTGCTCCGCCGGCTTCATGAGGCTGGCATCCGGCACATCTTCGGTGTCCCCGGGGATTACAACCTGGAATTTATGCAACAACTGGAGGATCGCGGCGACCCGGCGTGGATAGGCACTTGCAACGAGCTCAACGGGTCCTACGCCGCCGACGGTTACGCTCGGCTTCACGGCCTGGCAGCTCTCGCGGTCACCTATGGCGTCGGCTCTCTGAGCGCGATGAATGGAATTGCCGGCGCCTATAGCGAACACGTGCCGGTAATCTGCATCTGCGGATCGCTCCCGCGACGATCCCTCGAACGCAGCGAACTGATGCACCACACTCTCGCGGATGGCGGCGTGGGCAACTTCTATCGGGCATTCTCGGAGGTCACGGCAGCACAAGCTGAGCTTTCCCCGGAAAACGCCGTAATGGAAATCGACCGGCTGATTCTCACGGCATGGCGCCGCAAGCTTCCGGTATACCTCGAGCTGCCGTCCGACATCGCCTACCTCGAAATCGATGTCCCCGAGGAGCCGCTACAACTCACGGAGACCAGCAGTGATCGGGAGCGTCTTCAAGCGGCTGCCAAGGCAATTCTTGCGCGATTGGATGCGGCCAAAAGCCCGGCGTTTCTGCTCGACCTGGACGCGGTCCGTTTCGGCGTCCTCGGCCAGATAGAGCGGCTGGCGAAGACACTGGAGATGCCGGTGGCTGTATTGAACACCTGCAAGGCGGCCTTCGACGAGACATCGCCACTCTACGCTGGCGTGTATTTGGGCGTCGCCAGCCCGCCGGCGGCCCGGCAAGCGGTTGAGAAGAGCGATTGTCTTCTCACCGTGGGGCTGCGCCGCCTCGACTCGACATCCGCCTTCTTCACCGATTCGATCCCCGGCACCGCCATTCATCTCAA
>Ga0302326_10020431_pt1 | contig 13630 bp, 4 predicted proteins | sample Palsa_T0_3_FD_202264 | JGI IMG/M metagenome (GOLD analysis project Ga0302326, IMG submission 202264) | Peat permafrost microbial communities from Stordalen Mire near Abisko, Sweden - Palsa_T0_3 | ecosystem: Environmental > Terrestrial > Soil > Palsa > Peat permafrost | place: Sweden: Abisko... | reverse complement strand
TTTCGGCAGGTGGGCGCGGGTATAGTCGAGCGCCTCGTACCAGCCATAGGCGCCAGATGCGCCTATCTCTGCCATGCGCTTGAAATTGCTCGCCGCTGCCGCAGGATCGATCATAGCAGCGAGCCCACTCGCATAGGGTGCGATCACCGTGCTTTCACCGAGCCCGCGCTTATAGGCCAGGTCGGGAACGCCAAAACTCGAATATTGGTAGGTATGCTCGATGTCGCGGACGTTGTATTCCGATTCCGACATGCCCCAGGGTACACCCAGGCCCTCCCCATATTTTTCCTGCCGCCACACGACCAGCCGGTTTGTCTCGTTCAAAAGACTGGCTGCAGGTGCGCGCATCACCAGCGAAGGCATCAGATATTCGAACATCGATCCTGACCAAGAGATCAAACCGGAGCTGCCGTCGATCGGCGTCATGGTACGTCCCAACCGGAACCAATGCTTGGCAGGCAAATCACCCTTGGCGATGGCTATGAAGCTCGCAAGTCGAGCCTCAGAAGCCAGGAGGTCGTAGAAACCGGCATCGAGGCTCCCATCGCTCTCGCGATAGCCAATCGAGAGGAGTTGGCGGTTGGCGTCGAACAAGAAGCCAAATTCCATGTCGTCGGACATCGTCTTGGCAAGATCGGCCAGCGTCGCAATTCGATATGAGAGGGATCGTGCAGCGTCGGCGGATTGTTCAAGCGCTTTCATAAAAGGCGCGGCGTCTGCTTGCGTCCCACCCTGACGGCGTTTTGCGAGTATGACCGATATTGCTTTGCAGCGCTCTGGAAGTGCGGCCAAGGTGGGGATCGTAGCCAGCAGCGCGCCGACTTCTTCACCGAGAAAGAGCTCGGATGTGAACTGGGTTGCCCACGGCATGAGCAAATCGATCTCCTGCCGATGGCCGACTGTGGACGCACGCAAGGCTTCCGCCCAGACGGTGATCTCCGCGTTAGGCCCGTCGGCGCATTCGAGCGACCATGCGTTCGCGCAAGCGACTATCCCGTCGGACATCGACGTCAGATGCGAAAGATGTTTGGCAAGGTCCATTGGCGTTGTTGGCATTCTCTGGAGACTACCAGTGAAGACATTGATAGCTTCGTCCAGCCTTGCACGCACAGCAGTCGGCGCGCGTCGTGCATCGATTTGCGGGGGCGCGGCGCCGCGCACGAGCGCGACGGTGTCACGGAGGCCGGATATCCAATTTTGATTGCCGATCGGACTGGCGGCCATTTCCTCGCAGGCGTTGCGCAGCACAATGAGATGGCCGGCAAGATTGCCGCTATCCACGGAGGAGATATATTTTGGCTCCAGCACTCGCAGGTCGCTTGTATCGTACCAATTGAAAAAATGGCCGCGAAAGCGCTCCAGCTTCTTCATTGTCGCCAAAGTGCCCTCTAGCCGCTCCAGTGCCCCAAGCGTTCCAAGCCAACCGAAATCGCGTGCGGCCACGATCGAGAGGAGATACAGCCCCAGATTGGTTGGCGAGGTGCGATGAGCGATGACCGATTCAGGATCCTCCTGAAAGTTATCGGGCGGCAACATGTTGTCTTCCGCCGTGACGAATCTTTCGAAAAAACGCCAAGTGCGCCGCGCGACCAGCCGGAGCGCCAAAGCATCCTTGGGCGCGACATCGAGATGGCCGGCTGCAAGTGGCGGCTGGCTTGCCCAGCGCGCAACGAGCGGCGACAGCGTCCACAAAAGCACGAACGGCGTTGCGATCGGCCAGCTTCGCAACCCCAAGGAATAAAACAGGATCGCAACAAATCCGGCAGAACCGAAGCTCGCCGTCATTTGTAGAGCGAGTCGGCGACGGTCGAACCGCGCACCTTCGGCCGTCTGTGCGGCTGTCACCCACTCCAGCAAGTGACGCCGGCGGATGAACAGCCGAAATAGCGTACGTACCACCGCATCGACCATGAGCCACGCCTGATGCGCGAGGAAGGTGATAAGGAACGCGCTCTGCACGAGGCCGAGGGCGAAATCGCCTCGCAGCGTACGTAGATGATTGCGCAATGAAACCCCTGCACGGCGTGGCACAATGCCGTCCAGCGCCGGTAGCAGCGGTGGTAGCGCGATTGCGAGAAGAATATACGCGGTCCAAATCCCGGCAGCCATCATTGGCAGCAGCCAACCGATCAGCATTGCAAGAAGCGCGGCCGGCGCCGACAGCGAGCGGCGGAGATTGTCGAGCAGTTTCCACCGCCCCATCAACGGCAGCGGGGTCTTCGGCGAGCCGTCGCGGGCTGAACGACGAAAGCCGAATATCCAAGGCAACAGCTGCCAGTCTCCCCGAACCCAACGATGCTGGCGGGCAGCAGCGACCGCATAGCGCGAGGGAAACTCCTCGACCACCTCGATATCGGAGGCAAGTCCCGCGCGCGCGAAGATGCCTTCCAGAAGGTCGTGACTAAGGACTGAATTCTCGGGAATTTGTCCTTCAAGGGCAGCTTCGAAGCTGTCGACTTCATAAATGCCTTTCCCGCAGAATGAGCCTTCTTCGAATAGATCCTGGTAGACGTCGGAAACCGCAAGCGCATAGGGGTCAAGCCCGTTGGGACCCGAAAAGGCGCGCTGGAACAGCGAACCTTCGGTACCCATAGACAATGATGGTGTCACGCGGGGTTGGAGCATGCCGTGGCCGCGTACGACCATGCCGGCGCGAAGATCAAACTCTGGCCTGTTAAGGGGGTGCGCCAGCTTCCCAACCAACCGTTTGGCGGTCCCGATCGGCAACCGCGTGTCAGCGTCGAGCGTAACGACGTAGCGGATGTCAGTGGGCAGCGACGGAAGTTGGCCGTCGACGGATAGAAACGTGGTATCCCGAGCGCCGCGAAGCAACCGGTTAAGTTCGTGCAGTTTGCCGCGTTTTCGCTCCCAGCCAATCCATTTTCCCTCGCTCTCGTTCCAGATGCGTCGGCGATGAAGAAGGAAGAAGCGCGCGTGATTTCCGGCCGGTCCATAACGGGCGTTCAGCCGCGCGATACCAGCAGTTGCCTTTTCAAGAAGACTTTCGTCCGTGTCGCTTCGCTCAGTCACACAATCCAGCCAGTCGGAGAGTAGCGCAAAAGTGAAATTGACGTCTGGATTGGAGAGATGGTGATCCTCAAGTCGCTGGATGTGCTTCTCGATTCCCGGTGCGCTAGCGAGCATTACCGGCACAACAATGATTGTCCGCAGGTCCGGCGTGACCCCATTGCGCAATTCCAAGGCAGGCAGCACTTTCCCGCCAACCTGCCTGGTGATCGCCCGGTTAACGATTGCGACTGCGACATCCGAGGCCGGAACGAGGCCAACTATCGCCATAACAATAAGCGGCCAGCCAATGATTCCAACATGTGCGACTGCGATGAGTATCAGCGCAAGAATGATCGAGGTAACGACCGCAATCATGCCCACATAGCTCATCACGCCCAGATCGGAGTTGAGCTGAAAGAGCCGTGTCCGGAACGGCACACGACAACCGAGTTCTTTCTCGAATGCGCGACGTCCTTTGGCGATGAGATAGTACCCCGGATCGCTTTCGCGCCCCGGATTGGAACTCGTTTTGAGCGGTTCGTTTTTCGCGGCCCTAGCCGCCGCGAGCGCGTGCTCTGTAACATCCACCTCGTCGCGATCCGATTCGCGCGCGAGTTCCTCGATCGCGCGCCGGTAACGATCGCGTGTGGAAAAATCCATCGCCGCGAAATCGCTTGCGCCGCGCAACGCCGCATCGACTGGACTGACGCTTTCGAAGAATTCAGCCCAATCGATCATCGAGACCAAGCGCATGCTGGTGATCACACTGCGGACAGTGACGTCCGTTGCGCTCTGGCGCTGAAATTCTTCGCGAACGATCTTGTCGCTGGTCGTCTTTTCCGCCTCCAACCTCTTATTCAGCCAGCACAGCGCTGGCGTGCTATTAGGGTCGTGGTCTCGCAGACGCTGTACGAGTTCGACGGCAAACGCGGTCGACCAGGGCGCATGATCAAGGCGATGCGAGATCGTCGACGCGGGCTCAGCACCACAACTCGCCGTGCCCAATACTTGATCCGCGAGCGCATCGGCCAACTCGCTTGCCGCCAACTGCGCCACGATTGCCTCGGCCAAGCGGCGAAGGTTCTCCACCAGTGTAATGCGCAATGTGATCGCGAGTGCCCACAATTCGCCGATGGTCAGCGGCTGCACGCGCTGGTAGGCTTCAACGAAGCGCGTGAGCTTCTGAACGTCGAAGGCGCTGTCGGTATGGGCGACAAGCGCCCAAGCAATCCCGAAAACGCGCGGATGCCCCCGCAACGGCCCGTCTGCCAGCTTAGGCAGTCTGCGGTAGAAACCGGGTGGCAGATCGTCCCTGATCTCGCGAATTTGCTCGTCGACGACGTGAAAATTGTCACGCAGCCATTCTGCCGCCGGCGTGATCGACCGACGCGCCGAACTTGCCCGAACGACAGCGCAATGGCTTTCGGTAAGGACCCTGGCGTTGTCGTTGAGCCGTTTGGCGAGCGGGACGCTCCGCTTCGGGTTGGGCGCGACGTGCTGTGCGGCCGCCAGGCTCTCAGCGTGCTGCTCAAGGCGTTCGACGCTAAAAAGTTCGGCGCGAATAGCGGGCTCTACCGACCTCAACATACTCTGCCGGAACACGCGAAAGAGCCAGTGGCCCTCACTAGCGGTGCCCTGTTCTGCGCTCGGTTCCGCGACGGTCTTTTTCGTCATTCTCGCGTCATGCCGACCGAGTGGTTTGTCACCGTGCATGAGCCAATACACCATAGTTCACTTCGAAAGCTGCTTGCGGATCGCCAACAGCTCCCGCTTGCGTTCCGCGCTCACTTTTGGGTAGCTCATCTTCAGATCTTCGAATGTATCGAGGACGATCTGGGAGACGATCAGGCGAGCGTTCTCCTTGTCGTCGGCAGGAACGACATACCAGGGCGCGTGATCGGTGCTGGTTGCGCCGAGGCACGCGCCATACACGTCCATGTAATGGCCCCAGAATTTTCGTTCCTCGATATCGTTGATGCTGAATTTCCAGTTCTTTTCCGGTTCGTCGATACGCGCGAGAAAGCGCTTGCGTTGTTCCTCGCTCGACAGATGCAGGAAGAATTTGACGATGCGTGTGCCGCTTTCATGCAGATGCCTCTCCAGATCTACGATGGAGCGATACCGGCGCTGCCAGACCTTTTTTTCCTCCAACAAGGCATCCGGAAGTCCTTCGCTGCGTAGTATGTCGGGATGCACCCGAACGATCAGAACCTCTTCATAGTAGGATCGGTTGAAGATGCCGATCCTTGCGCGCTCGGGCAGATCGCGTGTCGTGCGCCAGAGAAAGTCGTGCTCAAGCTCTTCGGCGCTCGGATGCTTGAAGCTGAACACTTGGCAGCCTTGCGGATTGACGCCGGACATTACATGCCGTATGGCGCCGTCCTTGCCTGCAGCGTCCATGGCTTGGAAGATCAGCAGGATTGCATGACGGTTGTCCGCATAGAGAAGTTGTTGCTGCGCGCTCAGCTGCTCAACGTGTTCCTCCAGAAGCTTCTTGTATTGATGCTTCGATTTGTAAACGGCTTCTACCTTCGTGGGCCACCTCTTCAGATTGACCTCGGTGCCTTCGGCAACGCGAAAGTCCTTCGTGTGTATTTTCATGATCGTCCTTTCGATGGCCGAGGCGCACCTATTTTGATCGACTCATTCGGCAGCCTTTGGCGTTGAAGCCGGCGGCTTTTGGGCTCCCGCTTCGGGCTCAGACTTGGGTTTGCTTTCGACTTTGGCCTCAGGCGCCCTCGCGACAGCGACGGGCGCTTCGGCTCCAGCGATAGCCGCAGCGATGACGCGTGCTGCATCTTCAGGATCTTTGGCGATGCCGGCCAGAAGAACCTCACCGAGCGTTCTGTCGAGTACAGATGCGGTATCCGGCTCGGTTTTGGGCCCGGACTCGACATTCGCACCCGACTGAGGCGAAGTCTTGGCTCCCGGCGTATCCACGGCCTTAGCCTCAGGCTTTGGCTCTGCTTTAGTCTCGGGCTTGGCCTCCGTTTTAGTTTTTGTCTCGACGTCTGGCTTGGGCACGGCTTTGGATTCAGGAGCGGCATCGGACTTCGCGTCGGGCTTGGGGTCCGCCACTGCCTCCGGTTGCGAGTTGCTCTTGGTATCGGGCTTGGGATTGTCAGCTTTCGCGTCAGGCTCGGATGTATCTGGCTTCGGCATGGCCCTGGCTTCCGCCTTCGGGTCACCATTTGCATCGGGCTTCGCTTTCGCGTTCGGTGTGGACGCAGCGGGCTTTGCGTCGGATTTCGCGTCGGTTTTGGTTTCCATCTTGGTCTCTGCTTTGAAGTGATCGAGAACGCGGTAGGCGACGAGCTTCACGCGGTCGGTTACGAGGAACCAAACAATCGCATAGCCCCAGACGAAGCCTGCCCAACCCCAGCCCAGCGGCGTCATAAAGAGCCCATAGACCGCGATCAGCGTCGCGATGGCCTGCGTGCCGAAGACCGCGACCAGCAATATCCGCGCGGGACGTATGGACCAGAATGGCCCACGTGTGCGCGTCAAGAAGATCGTCAGATGCCCCGCTACGGACAGCTTCAGATACATCAATGTCTGGACGTGCGCGTGGTCGAGATGAAAGACGTGGTCGCCAAGAAAAAACAGACCAAACGCGGCCGCGACGCCGAACAGTCCCATCACCGTGGAAATTCCAAGCACAAGGCGCATGTTCCACGCTTCGGGCTGATCCTTGTAATGGACGTTGTCGTAGGCGATCGAGAGGATGGCGCCGTCGTTGAGGAGCGCCAGCATGACGATCATCACCGCCGTCACGGGATAGAAATTGAAGATCAGGATCGCAAGCGTCATGAACAGCAGAACGCGAATGGTCTCTGCGATGCGATACATCGAATAGCTGTTCATGCGCTGGAATATGCGCCGGCTCTCCTTGATCGCGTCGATGATTACCGACAATCCAGGAGTCATCAGCACGATGGAGGCTGCCGCGCGCGCCGCATCGGTCGCGCCCGATACCGCGATGCCGCAATCGGCCTTTTTCAGCGCGGGGGCGTCGTTCACGCCGTCGCCCGTCATGCCGACGATGTGGCCGTTCTTTTGCAGAGTATCGACGATGTGGAATTTATGTTCGGGGAAAACTTGCGCGAAGCCATCAGCTTTCTCGATATCCGCGGTCTCCGCCGCCGTCTCTTTATGCTTCGCGTCGCCCAGAACGCTGGCATTGAGAATGTTCGAGCCCATTCCGAGCTTCTTGGCCATTTCCTTGGCGATGGCGATGGCATCGCCGGTCACCATCTTGACCTTGACGCCCATCTTTTCCGCGGTCGCGACGGTCGCCTTGGCGTCGTCGCGCGGCGGATCGAATAACGGCAGCACGCCCTGAAACTTCCAGCCTCCGTCGCCGTCGGCGCGTGCGACACCCAGCGCGCGAAACCCGCGCGCTGCGAAATCGTCAACGGCCTTGTCAACTGCAGCCTTCACTTTGGCCGCGTCGGCCGACAGCGCCAGGATCACCTGCGGTGCGCCCTTGGTTACTTTGAACTGTTTTCCATCCGGGCCCGTGACACTGGCTTCGGTGCGCTTGTGGATCGGATCGAAGGGCTGGAAATGAGTCACCTTGTAGGTCTTCAAGGCAGTGTCGTCCTTCAATCCGTCAAGAACGGCCAGGTCGATGGTATCGTTGTTTTCCTTACGCGAGGCGAGCGCGCCGTCGAGGATCAGTTGTGCTGCGGGGAAGTCATCGACGCAGAATGGTGCCCCCAGGGTCAGTTTGTTCTGGGTCAGGGTGCCAGTCTTGTCCGCGCACAGCGTATCAACGCCTGCCAACTCCTCAATCGCCACCAGCTTGCTCACTATCGCTTGCTTCTTTGCGAGCAGACGCGCGCCGACCGCCATCGTCACCGACAATACTGTCGGCATCGCCACCGGAATTGCGGCCACGGTTAGGACCAGAGCGAACTGCAAGGTAGTGAGAATGGCATCACCGCGATAAATTGCGACCGCGACGATGACCGCCACCAGTACGACGGCGAGAACAATCAAATAGTTTCCAATTTTCAGCACGGCGCGCTGAAAATGGCTAACCGTATGAGCGGTCTGCACCAACTCCGCGGTCTTGCCGAAATAGGTGTTCGTACCGGTGGCATAGACGAGAGCGCCGATTTCGCCACGGCGAACGATCGAACCGGAAAATACCGCCTCACCGGGCTTGTGTGTGGCGGGCAGCGACTCTCCCGTCAACGCTGACTCATCCACCTCGATAGGATCACCGGCCAGCAGCCTGGCATCCGCCGGCACGATATCGCCCAGGCGCAGCCGGATGGCGTCGCCCGGCACCAGTTCGCGTGCCGGCGGCGTGACCCATTTGCCATCGCGTTTCACGCGGGCGTTGATCGCCAGTTTTGCTTTCAGGGCGGCGATGGCGTTGCCCGCCTGGCGCTCCTCCCAGAAGCCGACCACGGCATTGGACACGAGCAGAACCAGAATGATGAAGAAATCCGGCCAGTGCCGGACCACGCCCGACAGGATGACCGCCACCTCGATCATCCATGGAATGGGTCCCCAGAAATAGCTGAGGAATTTCAGAAACAGATTGGTCTTCTTTTCCTCGATCTCGTTGGCGCCGTATTGCTTCAGCCGTTTGTGAGCCTCGGCTTGGGTGAGGCCCTCGGGAGATGACTCCAATTTTTTTTCAACCTCTGCCATCGGCAGGGTTTTGAGATCATCCTTGGCATTGGACGCCGATCCCGGCTTCGGTGCGGCCTTGGTTTCCGCCTTAGGTGTCGCCTCGGATTCAGCCTCAGCTTTACCTTGTTCCGCCATGGCCGTTCTTTCTGTCTTTGCTACGCTGCAGGTTTTGCGAGTTGCGGGATACTCGGTGTCATGCTCATGTCCTCAGAGCTTCAGCGCGCGCAGGCGCAGCGCGTTCGCGATCACCGATACGGAACTGAGCGACATCGCCAATGCGGCAACGATGGGGCTGAGAAGGAGACCGAACGCCGGGTAGAGGACACCTGCGGCAATCGGGATGCCGATCGCGTTATAGGCAAATGCGAATACCAGATTTTGGCGGATATTACGCATCGTCGCGCGGCTCAGGACGATGGCACGCGCAATGCCTGCTAGATCGCCTTTCACCAGAGTTATCCCGGCACTCTGGATCGCGACTTCGGTACCCGTTCCCATGGCGATGCCCACAGCGGCTTCGGCCAAAGCCGGAGCATCGTTCACCCCGTCGCCAGCCATGGCGACAATGCGTCCCTCGGCCGTCAGTTTCTTGACGATGCGGTTCTTGTCCTGCGGCAGAACGTCGGCTTCGACTTCCTTGATGCCGAGCTTGCGGGCGACAGCTTCGGCCGTCGTCTTGTTGTCGCCCGTCAGCATCACGATCCGAATGCCGTCCTTGCGCAGGCTATCGAGAGCCGCCTGCGTCGTTGACTTGATCGGATCCGCAATGGCGATGACACCGCTCGGCTTGCCGTCTACCGCGAGATAGAGAGCCGTCGCGCCGTCGCCGCGAAGTTCGTCGGCCTTGTGTTCGAGATCGCCGAGCGTGATGCCGAGGTCCGCCATCAGCTTCGCATTGCCCAGCGCCACCGACCTGCCGCCGATCTTGCCGGTAACGCCCTTGCCCGTGACTGAAGTGAAGTCGGTCGCCTGTTGGATTGAAGCCTTGCGATCCTTTGCAGCGGTGACGATAGCCGCCGCGAGAGGGTGTTCGCTGGATTGCTCAAGACTAGCTGCCAGCGGCAGAGTCTCGGATTCCGACATTCCCGCTGCCGAGACGATGGCGGTCACCTTCGGCCTGCCCTCCGTCAGCGTGCCGGTTTTATCCACGACCAGTGTGTTTACCTTCTCCATGCGCTCAAGGGCTTCCGCCGACTTGATCAGGACGCCGGCACTGGCGCCTTTGCCGACGCCGACGCCGATCGACATCGGGGTGGCGAGCCCGAGGGCACAGGGGCAAGCGATGATAAGGACGGAGACCGCCGCAATCAGGGCGTAGGACAACGCGGGAGCAGGACCCCAGACGGCCCACGCGATGAATGCAATGACGGCCACGCCGAGTACAGCCGGAACGAAGTAGCCCGACACGGTATCCGCCATACGCTGAATTGGTGCCCGGCTCCGCTGCGCCTCGGCGACCATCGTCACGATGCGCGCGAGCATGGTGTCCGCACCGACCTTGTCGGCGCGCATCACCAGCGAGCCGGTACCGTTCACCGTCCCTCCGATAAGCTTGTCGCCGGGCTTCTTAGCGACGGGCATCGACTCACCGGTGACCATGGACTCGTCCACGGCACCCTTGCCCTCAAGCAATTCACCATCAACCGGCACACCGTCGCCGGGTCTCACACGCAGGCGATCGCCGACCTGAACCAGTTCAAGCGCGACCTGCTCATCACCGCCCCCATCCTTTAAGCGGTATGCTGTTTTGGGCGCCAGTTTGAGCAACGCGCGGATCGCGCCACCCGTCTGTTCGCGGGCGCGCAGTTCCAGCACTTGGCCCAGCAATACGAGAACGGTAATGACGGCGGCGGCTTCGAAGTAAACCGGGACCGTGCCGCCCATCTCGTGGAATCCGGCAGGGAACCAGTCAGGCGCAAAGGTGGCAAAGAGGCTGTAGAGGTAAGCGGCGCCCGTCCCGAGAGCGATCAGGCTGAACATGTTCAGGCTACGGTGGACGGCCGACGCCCATGCGCGCTCGTAGAAGGGCCACCCCGCCCACAAGACGACCGGTGTGGACAGAGCGAATTGAATCCAGGTGGAGATGCGCGGTGCAACGAGATGACTTAGGCCAAGGGCGGGGATATGGCCCCCCATTTCGAGGACAAAGACCGGCAGTGCCAGAACCAACGCGACACAGAAGCGCCGGGTCATGTCGGTGAGTTCGTGGTTCTCGCCGGCAACCGCCGTGGCCTTGACCGGCTCCAGCGTCATACCGCAGATGGGGCAATTTCCTGGCCCTGTCTGTCGTATCTGCGAATGCATCGGACACGTGTAGATGACGCCCACCTTCATTGGGGGCGCCGGCGCCACGAGGTATTCTTTCGGTGGCTTTTGTATCAGATCTCGCGAGTCGCCGAGGATGCTCATGTGCGTTCCATCGCGGCGGTGTATTCGCCGCGACGGGCCGTGCGGTTGCAGGCAGCTCGGTGATAGAGAGCCCGCTGCGCTGCGGGCACGTGAGCCTCCTTACCGCGCCAGATCTCCAAAGCCGGTTGCTGGATGGCGCGGGCAAACGAAAACGCTATCGCCCAGGGCAAACGGGACTTGAATCTGACGTTCATTGCGTTCAAACGGGCTGAGGCTAATTCGCCGGACTGCCCGCCTGAGAGGAACGCAATCGCCGGAACGGCTGCGGGAACGGTCTGCAGGAGACACTTCACGGTGACGTCGGCCACCTCAGTAACTGCTTCCTGCAGAGGGCAGGCCAATCCCGGAAGGACCATGTTAGGCTTCAGGATCATACTCTCCAGCATCACGCGTTGTGCGCAAAGCTGCGCAAAGACCGTGCGGAGAACTTCTTCCGTAGTCAGCCGGCACTGCTCCAGCGTATGGTTGCCCTCCATCAGCACTTCCGGCTCGACGATGGGGACCAGTCCGGCTTCCTGGCACAATGCGGCATAGCGGGCCAAAGCCTGTGCATTGGCCTCGATGCATCCTCGGCTGGGAAGGCCCTCACCAATGCTGATTACCGCGCGCCACTTTGCAAAGCGCGCGCCCATTCCGGAATAGTCCTTGAGGCGCTCGCGCAAACCGTCGAGACCCTCGGTTATTTTCTCACCAGCGTGACCCGCCATGTCCTTGGCGCCGGTATCGACCTTTATGCCAATTATAATGCCGGCCTCGGCAATGGCCTCGACAAACGGCGTGCCATCATTTTTGCGCTGGCGGATCGTCTCGTCGTAAAGGATTACGCCGCTGATACACTCACCAAGATTGGGCGTCGTGAGGATCATTTCGCGATAGAGCCGCCTTGTTTCCTCCGTCTGGGGGATTCCAAGCGCGGCAAACCGTCTGTTGCAGGTAGGCGTGCTCTCATCCATCGCCAGCAAGCCCTTGTCATCGGCGACAAGCGCCCTGGCGGTGCCGACGAGGTCTTGTGCCGTCACGCGGGATTACCCCACTTCCAATTGCGGATTTCCGGCATATCCTCGCCGTGCTGATCGATATAGCGCTTATGCTCGATGAGCTTGTCGCGCATTTGCTGTTTCAAATAGGTGCCCTTGCTTCCCAGTCCTGGCACGCGATCGATCACATCCTGCACAAGATGAAAGCGGTCCAGGTCGTTCTGCACGCGCATGTCGAACGCCGTCGTGATCGTACCTTCCTCCTTATAGCCCCTTACATGCATGTTGCGGTTGGTACGGCGATAGGTCAGCCGGTGCACAAGCCACGGATAGCCGTGAAAGCCGAAGACGATGTGCTTGTCGGTAGTGAACAAGGAATCGTAGTCGGTCTCGCTCAGTCCATGCGGATGCTCGCTCGCAGGCTGAAGCCGCATCAGATCGACCACATTGATGACGCGGATTTTCAGATCTGGCAGGTGCTCGCGCAATATCGACACGGCCGCCAGGATTTCCAGCGTCGGCGTGTCGCCGCAACAGGCCATCACCACATCTGGCTCGCCGCCCTGATCGTTGCTCGCCCATTGCCAGATGCCGATCCCTTCTGTGCAATGTGTGACAGCCTCGTCCATGGTTAGCCATTGCGGCAGCGCGTGCTTGCCGGCGACGACGACGTTGACGTAATGCCGGCTGCGCAGGCAGTGATCGAACACCGACAGAAGGCAATTGGCGTCGGGCGGCAGATAGACGCGAACGATATCGGCCTTTTTGTTGATGACATGGTCGAGAAATCCGGGGTCCTGGTGCGTGAACCCGTTATGGTCCTGCTGCCAGACGTGCGAGGCGAGCAGATAGTTCAGCGACGCGATATTTCGCCGCCATGGCAATTCCCGCGTCACCTTCAGCCATTTGGCGTGCTGGCTGAACATCGAGTCGATAATGCGAATAAAGGCCTCATAGCTGTTGAACAATCCATGACGCCCGGTCAACAGATAGCCTTCCAGCCAGCCCTCGCATTGATGCTCGCTCAGCATCGAGTCCAGCACCCCGCCGTCGGGCGCCAAAAACTCGTCATTCTTGATCCTTTGTGCATCCCATTGCCTGTTGGTGACCTCGAATACAGCGCCCAGAAGATTTGAAAGCGTTTCATCCGGCCCGAAGACGCGAAAATTGCGGCGGTCCTGATTGAGCTTCGCCACGTCGCGCAGGAATTTGCCCAATATTTGCGTGTCTTCGGCACCGACGGCGCCGGGAGACGGCACGGTCACGGCATGGTCATGGAAGTCTGGCATGCGCAGATCGCGCAGAAGGATGCCGCCATTCGCGTGCGGGTTGGCGCCCATCCGCCGGTTTCCCTTTGGCGCCAGTTCCGCCAACTCGGGCATCAGCCGGCCCGTCTCGTCGAAAAGCTCCTCAGCCTTGTAGCTTTTCATCCAGCCTTCCAGCAGCGCAACATGGTCGGGATGCGCTGCATCCACGAGGAGCGGCACCTGATGCGCGCGGAACGTGTTCTCAATCTGCAAGCCATCGACAAATTTTGGGCCGGTCCAACCCTTAGGCGACCTGAGAACAATGATCGGCCAGCGCTGGCG
>Ga0302326_10020429_pt1 | contig 13631 bp, 15 predicted proteins | sample Palsa_T0_3_FD_202264 | JGI IMG/M metagenome (GOLD analysis project Ga0302326, IMG submission 202264) | Peat permafrost microbial communities from Stordalen Mire near Abisko, Sweden - Palsa_T0_3 | ecosystem: Environmental > Terrestrial > Soil > Palsa > Peat permafrost | place: Sweden: Abisko... | reverse complement strand
ACCGCCGCCAACGCGCCTGCAACGCCGGGCTGCCGCCGATCTCGTCCGCACCTCGTTTTGACATGCACCTAAGCGTAAGTCCAGCTTGGCAAGATAGGGCGCTCATACTCGCCGGATACGGCCGAAAACAACGCGCTACCACGGGATTTGCCGTTATTCGCCGGGCGGGAGGATGTGAAAGCGGTCGGGGAGGGATTTGTCCGGCTGCTCACCAGATCACTACTTCAGCATTGTCGCCGGCGTAGCAACGAGTCGACTTCACCACAATGCCGTCGGTGAAGTGTGCGGAGTACATACCCTCGCAGCTCATCTCATAGCGTTCTCCGGTAACCGGCGAGTACGCGACGAAATCGTGGGACATGCCCGAAGCGTAAAAAGCACTTTGCACGTTGTCGGCCGAAGGCACAGGTGGTGTGCCCGCCTATTACGCCCTCACGCCCGTCCGGGCACATATCGAATACGTCGGCGTGCGCGGCGGGTGCCAGTGCCACGATCAGAGCGGTAGGGCAGGTTAGGAGAAGTGATATTGCTGTGCGAGAGAGCATGATTGGTCCTTTGACCAATCGAGGGCATCCGTGGGTGCCGACCGTGGGTGTCCGGCATGAACATATTATTTAGAACGTCCAGCTAGTTGGACGTTCGGTCGGGGCGCGCGCCTTTACTCCTCGTCCGTAATGTGCTTTCGGCCCGTTGTTTGCTGGCGGTGACACGAGAAACTTGCTTTCGATCGGGCTGCCCCGCGTCTCGCCGTCAGGCGTCTTCACCACAACGCATCTCAGCGAGACGCGGAGCAACGTCGACTTGCTACAGGTCCAGCACAATCCGCAGGGCTGCATCTATGCGGCGCATCTCTTCGAGGCTGAGATAACCCACGCTGTTGCCGAGTCGAGCGGGATCGATCGCGGCAGTTTGTTCAGCCAGCACCCGCAGGCCCATGCCCCGCGACCACGGCCTCGACAACACCACAGTCAGCTACGCCGACGACGCGACAGGCACCGCCACCGTCAGGATGGTCACCGAGTCCTCGATGGCCTTCAAGGCGTGCCGTTGCGGCGGGATCGTGATGTAACCACCCGTCTCCCCCTCCCAGGCATCACTACCGGCGGTGAGACGGACGTGGCCCTGCAGCAGAATAGTTCGCTGCCGTTTGCCGGCGGTCGATTGCGCGGCGGGTATCAGTTTGGCGTTGAACCCCATCCGTTCGAAGATCTTCGCGGTCATCGCCGTCTGGCGATCGAGGATCTCGCTCGGCTCGCCGGCATCCGGAATATCATGTGTCGCAGCGGGTTTTCGGGTGACGTCGCGACGATCCGCCCCCCACCGCCATCCGGCCCGTTCAGCGCGCCGACGCCGCGTCTCCGTGGTGTTGCCAGTTCCAGCGCGAGAATCTCGGCGAAACTCTGGAAGTCCAGCCGATCCTGCACGGCGATGTAGCAGCCAGTGCGCAGTCGGCGGGCTGAGGACCTATGGCCGTGCCCTAGGGACTTACGCCTCCTCCCGATTACTGCTGCCGAATGAATAACGTCGACGACGCAGATGTCAATTCAGCCGCGTACCAAGGGACCGGAACACGTGAACACCGCATACCGATCAGTCATCGTCGGCATCGACGGCTCACAGGCGGCGATCCGGGCCGCTGAATGGGCAATCCATGAAGCCGTCAGCCGAGAGGCCGAGCTGCGCCTCATCCATGTGATCCATGAGCAAGTCGAACCAGCAACTATCGTGTCGGTCGACAATGAGCGGATGGAACTCGAATACGGGGAGACCGCGCTGAGCATGGCCTCCGCTGCGGTGGCGACCACCGGAAAACCCGTCAAGGTCGAAACCGCGATTCTGCGGGGCGACCCCGCATCGACACTTATCGCCGAATCCCGCGACGCCGACATGGTCTGCGTCGGCTCAGTGGGCATCGCACGCTTCGCGCGGGCGTTAATGGGTTCCACTGCCGCATCACTCGCCGAGGGCGCCCATTGCCCGGTCGCGATCATCCGCACCCAGAAGCGGCCACCGACGCCTGAAAGTGACTTGATCGTGGTCGCGGTCAACGACTCACCTGGCAATGATGACGTTGCCCAGCAGGCGATGGAAGAGGGCCAGCTGCGTCATGCACCGGTGCTTGCTCTTGGAGTGTGGCGAGAAGACCTCGGTGAGATGCCCCATGACGAAGTGGACAGGCGGGTACAGTTCTGGAGCCGGCGCTACCCCGGCGTGCATATCCATGCCGCCGCCCCACGAACCGGCATCGCCGACTTTCTTGCCGTAAGTGACAGACGGGTACAGCTCGCTGTGATCGGGAGCGCCGATGGTGATCAAGTCGCGCGTCTTATCGGGCCGCCCAGCCACCCCATCCTCGGGCAGGCCGAGTGCTCGGTCCTGGTCGTGCCCTCTTAGCGTGACAGCCTCAGCAGCTTAGTTGGGTGGCGATGATGGAAAGCGAACTTGTGGACGATGTATTCGCCTCGACGCTTCGGGATGGCGTCACGGTGCTGTTGCGCCGGCTCGAACCCGCGGATATCGACGCGGTGATTGCGCTGCATGACACGCTCAGCGATCGGGAACGCTACTTGAGGTTCTTCATGATGCATCCGGCCTATCTGAAAGCCGTGGCGCACAAGCTCACTGAGGGCAACGGCGAAGACTATGCACTGGGTGCCTTCGAGTCCGGAATTTTGATCGGTGTCGCTAACTACGTGGTCTGTGGTAGGCCGGCAATAGCGGAGGTTGCTATCGTCGTGGCCCACCATGATCATTTGCGTGGAGTAGGAACCGTTTTGCTTCTGCGACTCGCGCAGGTTGCCCGCGCCAACGGAATTCAGCGATTCGTCGCCGACGTCTTGACCACGAATCACCTGATGTTCAAGGTGCTGCGCGACGCCGCACTGCAGCCGCGACGCGCGGACCCGACGAGGGTGTCGTCCATCTTGAAGTCAATTTGGCTGAAGTCGCACCTGAATCGATCTGACCTGGCGACGCTGCGATACACCCGTCGCCAAGACCCGCACTCGACCTGGCACTCAGTTGAACGCCGACCCGTCCAGCCATTCAACGACGTCCGCCAGTGCGCGGCGCGGAGTCGACGGCAACGGGTCCGCGTTGACCGGCGCCCAGCCGATGCGCAGCAACATCTGAGGGAGCCACTGATCCCGAAAACCTCCACCTGTACTGCGTCGCGTGTTTCGACGATCTCCAGCGGTGCGGTGACTGGACAGCTCGCCAAACCGAGCGCGGTCGCGCTCAGCAGCACCAGGCTGGTGGCCTCACCGGCACGCAGCCGCGCCAGCGCGTCGTGCTCTTTGGTGCCCAGCGCCAAGACGGCAGCACAGTCGTCGCCGGCGTCCGTGTCCGGCGGCTGCGCCAACGCCGGACCGGCGAACACGCGCGGCGGTATCGGCGCGGTCGGGTCGGACTGCGGTGCATTGCGAGCAGGCGCACCGGCCGGCGATGCGTATCATCCACTCCAGGTGGTCAGCTCGGTCAAGTAATCGTGGTCGGTCGCGTGTCGCCACACCTCCTGCGCCACAACGTGTTGCAATCGAGGCAGCGACTCGATTTGACGCAGCATCACCCTCGCGCGGGCAGCACGGGCGCCCATCGGGGCGACGTAGTTGGCAGGTATGTCCCATGAGCTGTAATGGCGCCGATCGGTGCGTCGCCGCGGGATCGCCGCTGCCAGCATGACGTCAACCTCGGTGGCGGGATGACGGTAAACCTCGACAGCGACAAGGTGTTTCGGTTCGTCAGGGTTGGGTAACCGGTGAACTCTTACTTGCCTTTCGGGCTTAGGCTCTGTGACAGGGGACTTTGCGCTCCGGAAAGTGTGATCGGCGCACCATTCGTAATAGCCGCTCGCGCGTAATAGCCGCTCACGACTCGGGCGCCGTCGATGGCCTGGCGGCATTGCTAGGGACTTTTGGCAGCGGTTTGTGCGTCCGTCGGCACTAGGTAGGGCTCCGGCAATAATTGACGATTGCCCGATGACAGTGCTGAAATCCGACGAACTGAACCTTATCGACGAATACTGGCGCGCGGCCAACTACCTGTCGGTGGGCCAGATCTACTTGCTGGACAACCCGCTCCTGCAGGAACCGCTGCAGGCCGAGCACGTCAAAGCCCGATTGCTTGGACACTGGGGCACCACGCCAGGGCTCAACCTGATCTATACGCACCTCAACCGGATTATCCGCGAGCGCGATGCGAACGTCATCTACATCACGGGCCCGGGCCACGGCGGGCCGGGCCTGGTCGCCAACGCGTACCTAGAGGGAACCTACAGCGAGGTGTACACCGGCATCGGGGAGGACGCCGAAGGTATGCGGAAGTTGTTCCGCCAGTTCTCCTTTCCCGGCGGTATCCCCAGTCACGTAGCCCCGGAGACGCCGGGCTCCATCCACGAGGGCGGCGAACTCGGCTACGCGCTGGTACACGCCTACGGCGCTGCATTCGACAATCCCGACCTGGTGGTGGCCTGTGTCATCGGCGACGGTGAAGCGGAAACGGGTCCGATGGCCGCTAGCTGGCATTCGAATAAGTTTCTCAACCCGGTGACGGACGGTGCAGTCCTGCCGATCCTTCATCTGAACGGATACAAGATCGCCAACCCGACCGTGCTGGCGAGAATCCCTGCGGCGGAACTAGATTCACTTCTAAGTGGGTACGGCTACCTGCCGATCACCGTGGAAAGCGATGACCCCAAAGTTGCGCATCAGCTCCTAGCGGCCGCGCTTGACGAGGCTTTCGACCAGATCGCGGCCATCCAGAAAGCCGCACGCTGCGATGGCGTCACTGACCGGCCACGGTGGCCGATGATCGTTTTGCGCACTCCCAAAGGATGGACGGGTCCGGCGATCGTCGACGGGAAGCAGGTCGAGGGAACCTGGCGCTCGCACCAGGTTCCGCTCGCGGAGACGCGTACCAACTCCAAGCACCGAAACCAGTTGGAGGAGTGGATGCGCAGCTACCACCCGGAGAAACTCTTCAATCAAGACGGAGTACTGCGCGCCGATCTTCGAGCACTGGCTCCCGTCGGCGACCGCAGGATGAGTGCCAACCCGCACGCCAACGGTGGGTCATTGCTGCATGACCTCGACATTCCAGACTTTGCCGACTACGCGGTAACGGTTGCCGAACCGGCTACCGAGACCGCTGAAGCGACGAAGGTCCTCGGCACCTTTCTGCGCGACGTCATCGCCCGCAACGGCAACCGGTTCCGGCTGATGGGACCCGACGAGACCGCGTCTAATCGCTTGTCCCCCGTCTTCGAGACCACTGATCGCGCGTGGATTGCTGAAACAATTGTTGGCGACGATCACCTGGCCGCCGATGGCCGAGTGATGGAGGTGCTGTCCGAGCACCTCTGCCAGGGGTGGTTGGAAGGCTATCTCCTGACCGGCCGCCATGGTCTCTTCAACTGTTACGAGGCCTTCGTCCACATCGTCGACTCGATGGTCAACCAGCACATCAAGTGGCTCACCAGCAGCTCGCGCCTTCCTTGGCGTCGACCTATCGCCTCGCTCAACTACCTTCTCACCTCCCACGTCTGGCGCCAAGACCACAACGGCGCCTCGCATCAGGACCCCGGTTTCATCGACCATGTCGCGAACAAGCGACCCGAGGTAGTGCGTGTGTACCTCCCACCGGACGCGAACACTCTGCTTTCGGTGGCCGACCACTGTCTGCGCAGTCGCAATTACGTCAACGTCGTGGTCGCGGGCAAGCAGCCGGCGCTGACCTACCTGAGCATGGACGACGCAGTCAAGCACTGCACGCGCGGTCTCGGCATTTGGCAATGGGCGAGTAACGCCACCGGCGAGCCCGATGTCGTGCTTGCCTGCGCGGGAGACGTACCGACGCTGGAAACACTTGCTGCCGTGGATATTCTGCGTCGCGAACTACCGAATCTGCACGTCCGAGTAATCAATGTCGTGGACATCATGCGGCTCCTGCCTGATTCGGAGCATCCGCATGGTTTGTCCGACAAGGAATTTGACTCGCTTTTTGGGGCGACCACTCCGGTCATATTCGCCTACCACGGGTACCCGTGGCTGATCCACCGGTTGACTTACCGCCGGACCGCCCATGCCCATTTCCATGTGCGGGGATTCAAGGAGCGTGGCACCACGACAACACCTTTCGACATGGTGATGCTCAACGACCTGGACCGGTTTCACCTTGTCATGGATGTCATCGACCGCGTCGACGGGCTGGGTGACCGCGCCGCCGAGCTTCGACAGCGGATGGTCGACGCCCGGCTCGATGCTCGTCGCTACACAAGGGAATTCGGCGAGGACGGCCCTGCCATTGCGAACTGGACCTGGGACCATGACTTTCAAGCCGCTAGTCTGACCGACAACTAAACGGAGTTCGGTCGGGCGCCCGATGCGACACGTGTCACGAATCGATCAGTCAGGCGTGTCCGGTTACCGAGCGTCAGGCGGCTACTAGCGCGGCACGCGCTGTCGGGCCAACCGTCACTTGCCTGTGCCATCATGCAGGCGTGTCGCTACGTGCCCGAGTCGCGTCCGCTTGGCGCATTCTGGGGCCGGGCTTCGTCACTGGGTCGTCCGACGACGACCCATCGGGCATCCAAACTTATAGCCAGACCGGTGCACAGTTTGGCTACTCCCAGCTGTGGGTGGCGGCCTGGACCTACCCGTTTATGAGTGCGATCCAAGAGATTTGCGGGCGGATCGGCATGGTCACAGGCCGCGGCCTGGCGTCGGTACTGCGCGAGCACTACCCGCGCCCGGTGCTCCATGTGGCCGTGTCGTTGCTGATGATCGCAAATGTCGTCAATGTCGGGGCCGACCTCGGCGCGATGGCGGCGACCGGTCAGCTGCTGGTTCACCTCCCCTTCATAGCCTGGCTGGCCGTCATCGTCGGGATCTCGCTGGCGCTACAGATTTTCGTGCCGTATCCCGCCTATGCGCGGTTCCTGAAATATGCGTGTCTGAGCCTGCTGGCCTACGTCGCCGCGGCGTTCGTCGTCCACCATCCGTGGTGGCCGACCGTCGCAGTGGCCGCAATCATCCCGCACGTCGAATGGTCGGGCGCCTATGTGCTGAACATCGTGGCGCTGCTAGGAACCACGATCACTCCTTACTGCTTCTTCTGGCAGGCCGACCAGGAGGCCGAGGAGGACTTCGCCCGCGGCCGGATTAAGTTCTACGGCAAGGGTGTACCGTTGCTGCTCGGAAGCGACATCCGCAACATGCGCGCCGACACCGCTATCGGGATGGGCTTCTCCAACGTCGTGCAGTTCTTCATCATCTTGACCTGTGCGTCCACCCTGCACGCAGCCGGCGTGCTGACCGTGGACACACCCGACCAGGCGGCCTTGGCGCTGCGGCCGCTAGCCGGTGATTTGGCCTATCTGCTGTTCGCAATTGGGATCATCGGCGTCGGCTTCCTGGCCGTGCCCACGCTCGCCGGCTCAGCCTCCTACGCGCTATCAGAGGCGCTGGGGTGGAAGGCCGGCCTGGGCTACACGTTCCGCGAGGCTCGCGCGTTCTACGTGGTGATCGCCCTAGCAACGCTTGTAGGCGTGGGCCTGAACTTCGTAGGTATTCCCCCGTTTCGGTTGCTGTACTACGCCGCAGCGGTCAATGGCGTGCTCGCACCACCTTTGATGGCGATGATCACATTGGTAGGTAACAACAGGGCAATCATGGGCCGCCACGTCAATAACTGGTTCGCCAACCTCATGGGCTGGGCGATCGTCGTGATCATGGGCGTGTGCGCGCTGGCCTTGATCGGGTCGCTGATCGCCGACATATAGGGCCCGAGTGGCCGGGGCGCGTCGGCCTGGGCGCGCCCATCACGCACTAGGCATCGGGATGATGAGCTGCTTCTTCCTGCGGCAGGACGCATCAGCCGATAGCGACCCTGGCAGCATGTGACAGGTTATCCGGCTCTGACGGCCCGTTACGCACTCATGTGTTGTTGGCCCCGGACGATGAGCACGGAGCAGTCGGCGTGGCGAAGGATTGGCAGGCCGTGCGGACCCACTAACTGGGTCACCCGGCGGGCATCCCCGCTGCCGATAACGACCAGCTGAATCGCGCCGATGCACTCCTGGAGATATCGCGTCACACTCAATCGCGTGGTCGCGACTTCAACCTCGACGTCGGGATAACGCCGCAGCAAGCCGTCGAGGCGCCGGTAGAACCTGTCCCGGCTGCTCTCGAAAAACGCCCTACGCCCGACGCAGAGCGCACGCACGGGCGCCTGCCGCAGTCGAGCCTCCTCCATGGCACAACGCACGACGTCGCGGTTGCCGGGCCTGTCATCGACGACCACCGCGATGAGGCCGGCCCCCAAAGGCGGCGATTTCTCATCGCGCCGAATAATCGCCACCGGGCAGTGCACTTCTTCGGCAAGAATCGCCGCGGTCGAGCCGAGCACCATGTTGGCCACCCGACCGATCCCCACAGATCCGGCGCAGATGAGGGTGGCGCTGCTCGACTCGGCGATCAGGGCGCAATCGACGTCTCCGTAGAGCACGGCGGTGTCGATCTTGACCGGCAGGCCGGTCTCCTCTACCGCCAAACGAGCTGCACGCAAAGAGCTCTCGGCATAGTCATGCTCAGCAGCATTAGCACGGTCGGAGCTCATCGGCCCGTCAGGGATCTGGATGACGTAAACGAGCCGAAGCGGGACATCGTGATGGATCGCTTCCTTGGCCGCCCATTCGGCGGCTCCGATGGCTGCGTCCGAGCCGTCGACTCCAACCACTACGGGCCCGGGTGACTCTGCACTGTTCATTGCCTGCTCCTGATCCGACACGGACATCGACACCCGTGACGCTATGCAGATGCCGGCGTCAGCACAGGTGCCGTAGGGCCTTTCACCAGTGGACGTTGGACTCTACGAGCGGGATTTCTGGCTCGCGACGCTGTATACAACGTCGCAAATAGTCCGAGGTGAGGTTGTTATGGAAAGTTTCGTGATCCGGCCCACGACGTGGCCGGTCCTTCGGCTTTTCAGCCGCAATCCCCTCATGCGGACCAGCGATCGTGTCGAAGCGGCGGTCACCGCCCTGGCCGTTTTGCTGGTTCTCGTCGCCACCACTTGCGCAGGGGTAATCGGCACGATGATCCGCGACACCGAGACCCAGAACTATCTTGGACAGGCTCGAACGCGGCATGTCTTGGTGGCCAACGCCGTTGACGACAGCACACCAGCAGGTTCCGCTGACACAACAGCCTCCACGGTGCATGCACGATGGCAGGTCAACGGCATCGATCACTCCGACGTGATCGCCTCGCAATACGCAGTCAAAGCCGGTGAACCGCTGCAGATTTGGGTCGACGCTGATGGCAATCTAGTCGATCAGCCGACCCCGGTAGCACGCGCCGATATGGATGCATGGGTTGCGGCACTTGTGGGGTGGTTAATCGTCGCCGTGGCCGCCGCGCACGTGGTGGCCGTCGTCCGTGATCACGTGAAACGCATGCGGGATGCCCAGTGGGATCGAGAGATCCGTTCTCTTGTCGAGGGTGACGGTGGACGCGTCAACAGTTCGCAATAATCGGTTTTCTGTTTGAGAGCGTCGGCCGTCGAGTTCCGTGAGGCTAAATTTCCTGGTGCCCCGCGGTTTTGGCGTCTACGGTTACGCTCGTGCCTAACTCCATTTCATCCTGCTGAACCCCATGCGGGTTCGGTGTCTTCGACGTTGAATTGGCTACGCGCTGGCGTGTTGGGGGCCAAAGATGCGAATCGTATCCACTGCCGGAATAGTTGTTGGTGTTGCCGCAGCGACGGTGGAACGCGGGCCGATATTGACCGCTGGAATAGCTGGGCTGGTTGCTGGAGCGGCATCGATGGCGTTGGGTGAGTATGTTTCGGTCAGCACCCAACGGACACCGAGCAGGCGTTACTGAGCAGTCATACATCGACCGGGTCCCCGAACCCGGCAGTGCCAATCATGGCTAGCGCGCGACAAGCAGAGAGAAGTCGCTGCGGTGCATTGCATCGGCTCCGGAGGGGCCAACAAGTTGGAGGATCTCGCTCGTGTGGTGCGCGCCGACTATCGCGAGTTGAGTGGTCGTGGCGTGGTCGGCGAGGTAGGTGAGGAAGGTACCGAACGCGGTGACGGTACGTAGGTGCACCTCGGGAAGTGCGGCCCTCTCGCCGTGACATAATGATCGAGAGCCGCCCGCATCCGTCGATCGTGGTCGCGAAGGATCCAATCTTGTTGAAGGAGATCGAATGCCGTCCGGTAGGCGGCCATCAGCACTAGGGGAGCGTTCCTCCGCGTGGCCTCTTCGAAACCCCACTCAACGGCGGCATCGTCGTCGGGCGTTCCGTCAACTAGGGCCACGATCGATCGATTATCGGTCAGATCCGCGTGGCGCTCACCTCTGACGACTGCTACGGAACAATGCGCAGATTGCACTAGTTTCGCTGCGGTCGAACCAAACCCAGTGCTGCAGGCATTGCCGGATTCAGCGTTTCCGATGCACAGCAATCGCGTGGATTCCGTAGCATCGATCAGGACGGGTATGGCGCGCCCTTCGAGGATGTCGAACTCGACCTTGACTGACTTTCCCGGTGCCTCGACGGCGGCATAGGCGTCGTAAACCGCGTCCTCTGCCGCCGCTAGTAGTCCATGGCATGCGCTTCGGTCAGCGCCGAGACTCAGTTCCCTGCTGTAAAGTAGCCGCAACGGGGTCTCAGTGCCGGCAACCTCGTCGACGGCCCATCGCGCCGCTCGAACAGCAGCCTGCGACCCGCCGATCCCAACCACGACCGATTTCGGTGGACACATCTCGAACATCTGCACTCCCGTGTTGTCTTCGTTTCCAAAAACCATTGACGCGAAAAGTATTGCGGTGCTTGGCTACCGGGAGGGACGCGCCACGATCACCGGCCTGCGGGCGGATTGAACGGCCTGCGACCATGTCGGACCGGCCGGGTTTCTACACGCATCAGCGTGAGCGATTCGCCGCGCATGGCCGCCTCGTGTGCAGCCCAGCCGACAGCGGAGTCGGACGCCGGCGATCCGTCGACGCGGACGATGATGCCGTCATGCTTGGTGAGCATTTGTGTCCTTTCGTTGATGAACACGCTATGCAGAGTCGGATCGCCAGTCATGAGGCTTTCTTCCTCGCCCAGAGGGTGATTGGTCTCTTTGTCCGTGCGCCGCCTGCCCGTTGACACCGGTGCGGCATCTGAAGACCAAGGAGCTTTGGGCAGCGGACTCGGTCTTTCTTAGGGGCGGGATGGGCCTACAAATCGACCCGTCGCCTACGTATGGCCCGATGGCATCGGGATCGGGGACCTATGGCCCTGCTGCCGCCAGCCGTCTCGGAGAACCCTGGAGGCAGGTAAAAGATCGGGAGGTCGAGGGATGCCAACTACCGTAGTGGAAACCGAAGTCATCGAGGATGTGGTGCGGATAGCGTGCCGTGCGCCGTCACTACACAACAGCCAGCCCTGGCAGTGGGTGTTCAACCGCGGACAACTGCGGTTATTCCTCGATCCAAGTCGGGTAATGGACACCGACCAGTCCGCGCGAGAAGCGCTCATCAGTTGCGGCGCTGCGCTCGATCATCTGCGGGTAGCGATGGCCGCGGCCGGGTGGCAGTCGCATATCGACCGTTTGCCGGATCCCAACAGCCCGAATCATCTGGCATCGATCGAATTCACTCCGTTGGAATTCGTGACAGAACGAGATCGGAGGCGTGCCAGCGCCATCTCAGAGCGCCACACCGACCGGCTGCCGTTCAGCGCACCAACAGACTGGCAGTCCATCGAGGCCGTGGTGGTTAGCAGCGTCAACCGGCAAGCCGTACATCTGGAGGTCATCGCCGACGATTTGCATCCGCGCCTCGAGGAGGCAGCCCAAACCGCGGAGTCGTTACGGTCCTACGACACTCCCTACCATAACGAACTGCACTGGTGGACTGCGCCATTCGAGACATCGGAGGGCATCCCGTATAGTGCCCTCGTCTCGGCAGCCGAGGGTGACCGAGTCGGTATCGGACGAGTTTTTCCGGTCAGCCGTCGGCCCGAACGACGCCTCGAAATTCCCGAAGACCACGCCAAGGTCCTGCTACTGTCCACCGACGGCCATAGTCGCGCCGACGCGTTGGCTTCCGGCGAAGCGCTTTCTGCGACGTTGTTGGAATGCACGATGGCCGGCCTGGCAACCTGCCCGGTCACGCACCTCACCGAGGTCGCCGTCACCCGCGAACTGATCAAGTCGCTCATGGACCATGACGCCGTACCGCAAGTCCTCATCCGCGTGGGCGTGGTGCCGGTCACCGAAAAAGCTCCACCGGCCACACCGCGGCGACCGCTCTCCGAAGTTTTACGACTCAGGGGTTATGGGGAATAGCGATGCGCGATTCGAAGACACCACAACCCTCTGTCGTCGTGGGCATCGACGGCTCGCAAGCCGCGATCCAGGCCGCGGAATGGGCCGTCGATGAAGCTGTGAGCCGAGAGGTCCCGTTGCGCCTCGTCGAAGTGATCACGCAGCAGGTCGAGCCGGCCCCGTTCGCGTCCGTAGGTAATGTGCGGATGGAAGTTGAATATGCGGAGGCCGCGCTGAGGATAGCCGCCGCCGCGGTGGCAGCCGACGGGAAACCTGTCAAAGTTGAGACTGCGATTCTGCGAGGCAATCCTGCGGCGGTGCTTCTAGCCGAATCCCGTGACGCCGCAATGGTGTGCGTCGGTTCGACGGGGATCGGGCGTTTCGCGAAGGCATTACTGGGTTCCACTGCCGCAGAGCTCGCCGAAGCCGCCCATTGCCCGGTCGCCATCATCCGGACCCGGCAGCACCGGGCGAAGCCCGACATTGATTTGATCGTGGTCGCGGTAAACAATTCACCCGGCAATGACGACGTCGTCGAGCGGGCGATCAATGAGGCTCAGCTACGTCGCGAGCAGGTGATTGCACTTGGGGTGTGGCGACAAGACCTCGGTGAGATGCCTCATGACGAAGTGGAGCGGCGGGTGCGCGCCTGGGAGCAGCGCTATCCAAGCGTGCAGTTCCACGCTCTCGCTACCCGAACCGGGATCGCCGACTTCCTTGACGTGAGTAGTAGTCGGATCCAACTCGCCGTAATCGGCAGCTCCGATACAGATCAGGTCGCGAGTCTCATTGGGCCACATAGTCACCCAATCCTCGGGCACGCCGAGTGCTCGGTGCTGATTGTCCGACCGTAACCGCTTTGCTTCGGCGCCTATCCGCAGTTTGCTCGCGTTAATAGAATTCGGTACTCGGTCGCAGGCAATCTCGCCACGAGTCATTGGCTGGCAACCGCCACCCCTTTTTCAGGTCGAAGTAACTAGGTAATCCGCGAATGCCATCGTTCGACAGCAGATCTGGAGTTGTGACGTCCCGGCGGCCAGATGACCACCAAGATAAGCGATTTCACGTCCTAGGCGCAGTCTCGATGCGCTGCGAGTCAGTGACCGCGCTGCGCCAGCGCCCGCATGAAATACGTCGAGTTGGCCGGTCATTTGGCCCGCCAGGGCGGGGCTGGCGCAGTTCGCGATCGGCGTGACCGGCAGCAATCAACTGGCCGGGGTGTTCATTTGCCTGCCAGGTCTGAAACGCCGCGTGTTCATGTAGAGGGTCTTCGATGAATAGAATGCACGCGCATCGCGGGATCAGGGGCTGT
>Ga0302326_10020428_pt1 | contig 13631 bp, 7 predicted proteins | sample Palsa_T0_3_FD_202264 | JGI IMG/M metagenome (GOLD analysis project Ga0302326, IMG submission 202264) | Peat permafrost microbial communities from Stordalen Mire near Abisko, Sweden - Palsa_T0_3 | ecosystem: Environmental > Terrestrial > Soil > Palsa > Peat permafrost | place: Sweden: Abisko... | reverse complement strand
GCAACATTGTCGCGCCCGTATTTTTGCGTGACGTAGTTAATGACCTCGCCGCGCCGGTTCATGCAAAAATCGATGTCGATATCGGGCATGGAAACGCGCTCGGGATTCAAAAAGCGCTCAAACAGCAAGGCGTGTTGCAGGGGGTCGATGTCCGTGATGCCGAGCGCATACGAGACCAGCGATCCGGCGGCGGACCCGCGACCCGGCCCGACAGGAATGTCATGCTCTTTGGCATAGCGGATGAAATCCCACACGATCAGAAAATATCCGGGAAATTTCATCTGCTGGATGATTGCCAGCTCACGCTCGAGCCGCTGTTCGTACTCCGCGATCGAATGCTTCAGCTTGCCCTGCTCGTGGAGGGGCCGCAACGCTTCCAACCGGCGGGCAAAGCCCTCGCGCGCCACGTGGACAAAATAGCTGTCGATGGTGTAACCCGGCGGAACATCGAATTGCGGAAATGGCGTCGCCACTTTTTCGAGGCGCAAACTGCAGCGCTCGGCGATGTCGAGGGTTCGCGTCAAAACCTCGGGAGAGTCCTTGAACACGCGGTACATTTCGTCATGGCTCTTGACGAAGAACTGGGTCCCCTCAAATTTCATGCGACCGGTATCGTGAATCGACTTGCCGGTCTGGATGCACAACATCACGTCCTGGGCGTGGGCGTCGTCCTCGCACAGATAGTGGCTGTCGTTGGTCGCCACCAGGGGCAGCCCGAGATCCTTTTCCAGCTGGAAAAGGCCAGGATGGATGCGATGCTCCATCGCCAGCCCCTGGTCCTGGATCTCGAGATAAAAATTGTCCCTGCCGAAAATGTCGCGCCAGCCCCCCGCAGCCGCACGCGCGGCTTCGTAGTTCCCTTCCATCAACCGCTCGGCAACCTCGCCTTTGAGGCACCCGGAGAGCCCAATCAGCCCACGCGAGTGCTCCGCCAGAAATTTCTTGCTCACTCGCGGCTTGTAATAGAAGCCGTGCAGCGATGCTTCCGAGGTGATCTTCACCAGGTTGCGGTAGCCCTCTTCGTTCTCCGCCAACACCAGCAAATGATTGTAGGTGTCGCCATCGGGCGGAGTGCGCGCGATGTTGTGGTCGTCTTTCTTGCATATGTAGAGTTCGCATCCCACGATAGGTTTCACGCCGGCATGCTTCGCAGCGTTCACGAAGTGCACCGCGCCGAAGATGTTTCCGTGGTCGGTCATCGCCACGGCCGGCATCCCCAGCTCTTGCGCACGTTGGCAAAGTTTTTCGACGTCGCAGGCGCCGTCAAGCAAGGAATAGTCGGTATGCAGATGCAGGTGGACGAATTGGGACATTGGGCTCAGTTTGATTCTACGTTGGCATCATTCTAACGGCAAAGGCAGCGGCGAGAGCGCGAAGTTATCCACAAGCGATGAGAATGAAACGCTCGGAGTAAGGCTGGTCGGGAAATCGGTGCAAAGCTTTCCAGGGCCCGAGCGGTCGTCCGCCAAAGGTTCACTCGCGCATCGATGATGTGAGGGATAGGATCACGAAAAGAAAAACTTCGTCGGTTTCCCGCGCGGAACCTAGCACCGGCTGGACTTACTGCCCCTCGGGCGCATTGGGGACGCGGAAGCCGACGCCGCGTTCGTCGTTTACCTTTTCGGTTGCGGCAAGATCGAGGCTAGAGAGCGGGATTTTCTCCGTGCGTTGGGCAGCGAAGTTCCACAGCGTTTGTCCCACGATGGCGTAATTCTGCACTTCCTGCTGGTGCTGATCGCGGAAAACCAGCACAGTGGGTGGACTAACTTCGGATCGCTGTGCTTCATGCGGCAGCAGAGGCGCAGGCCGCGCATACACATCCTGATCACTTTGCTGACGCATTCGCTGCTCGTCGAGACTCTGCGCGTTCATCTCGTTGGCCAGGTTTATCTGGCGATCCCGGTCGTCGTTCGAACCAGAATCCCACCAGTAAGGATCGAAGGCACCGCCCCACAACCACGGATCTCGGTATCCGTAACCTCCGCGGCAGGCATAACCGTAACAGTTGTTTCCAAATCCGTAAGTCCGAATACGCACTCCGCTGGAGTGATTGAAGCCTCGCGAGGAAAGCGGCCGGCGGAAAGAAGAGGAAGACGAGCCCCGAGCGAAGGAACGCGCCGCGAAACCCGAACCGGAGCGGACGCCTCCGCCGAAGCCGTGCCCGCTGCCCACGTGGCTGGCAGATCCGCCGTGCGCTGCAAAACCGCCGTGTCCTCCGCTGAACCCGTGACCGCCACCGCCCCGCTGCGCTGCAACCTGCACCGAGGCCGATAGCAGCACCACAACCGAAAGCGTGATCAGGCGCCGCATGCCCCTATTATAAACCCGATTGTGATCGGAGAAATACGGTTGGAGGAGCATGCCTCAGGGAATAGGCCGTGGCGACGGGCCGTCGGAGACCTACCTCTTCTTGCTCTTGGCCTTGTTTTTTGTCTTCTTCGGAGCTGCCTTTTTTGCAGGGCGCTTCGCGACCGGCTTGCGCAGCTGCTTCACGGGCTTGTGAGCCGCCTTGGCGGGCTTTTCTTGCGGTCTTGTTTTAGCTTCGGTCTTGGTCTTGACTTCCGCCTTCGATGCGGCTTGGGGTTTCGCCTTGGCTTCCGTCTTAGGCGCCGGAGGGGCAACCGCTGGCGGCGCGAGCGCGGCCGCGCCCTTTGCTTTGCCCTTCGCCACCTCGCCCTTCTTGCCCGGCACGATGGGTGCCGGCGCAGCTGCTGCGGGCTTCGGCCCACGTCCACGACGCGGCGGCGGAGGAGGAGGCGGAGGCGGAGGCGCAAAAGGCTTCAGGAATTTCAAAGTCTCGGTCCGCGAACGCAGTTTTCCGTCGAGCAGCAGCATGAACACATCGCGCGCAACCTTCGGATACTCTGGCAATTGCGGAGTGATCAATAATTCGGTCATCTCCGGCAGTGGAATCCGCTGCTGCACCTGCCGCCACTTGGTAAAGTAGTTCTTGATTTTTTGCGCCACCGACTGATTACGCGCCGTCACCGCCAGAAACAGAACCATCTCAGGCCGAGCCCCGGAAAGCAGATTCCAGGTCCTTGAAGGCGTAGCCGCTTCCTTCCCCGTCAGCCGTTTGGCCAGTTCTTTCGCGTGAATCTCAATGTCGCGCCAGGCCTCCACCAAATCTTTACGCGGAATCTGGCGACGCAGGTCGGAAATATCCTTATCGCTAAGGTGCGCCGTCAGAAAGTGCATGACGGCAGCCGATGGATCTACGGTGTAGCCTAAATCCACCATCTGTTGCCGGGTCTTCATCAATTGGCTGAGGCCGTTGGTATCCACTTTGGCGGCGGTCCAGTGCGGATGCAGCACCTTGAGCCAGTCTTCTTTTTCGAGAGCGCGGACAACATTCAGCGGATCGTCTTCATGCGCCAGTTGCGCCATCTCATGCCCCACGGCGCTGCGGGAGATGTGCTCGATGTACTTGTTTTCCTTGGCCGAGTCGTAGCGCTGCTGCGTGCGCTCCTCAAGCGGCCAGTGAAAGCGCGCGGCAAAGCGCGCCGCCCGGATCAGCCGCGAGGGATCCTCTACGAAAGAATAGTTGTGCAGGATCCGCAAGAGCTTGGCCTCGATGTCCGCCACTCCGTTGAACGGATCGAGCAACAGTCCACGCGAACCCTCGTTCAGCGACAGCGCCATGGCGTTGACGGTAAAATCGCGCCGCCGCAAATCTTCCTGAATGCTGGCCGGCGAAATCACCGGCGGCTTGCCCGCCTTCTCGTAGCTTTCGCTGCGGGCCATACCGATCTCGGCGCGCACATTGCCCGGCAGCACCAGAAACAGCGTGCGCACATCTTCATCATGACCGGCCAGTTGTGCGCCAGCCCGCTCGAAGTCCTTTTGCAGTTTGAGGGGATTGCCCTGAACCGTGAAGTCGAGGTCGCGGATGGTGAACCCGCTGATGATGTCGCGAATCGCGCCACCGGTGAGATAAAGAGTGATTCCGGCTGCGCGGGCTATTTCTTGTACCAGGTTGACGCCTTTCATCTGATCCGGCGTCAACCGGATTTCCATCGTATAAATGTAATCAGCCATTCGTGTTCAAGCGGTCGTCATCCAACAACCGAGGTCAAACTGCCGCTGGCCTTCGTTCTGCTCGGTTTACCGGCTGGGTTCAATCCCGCGCTTCATCCCTCGAATTTTTTGGGCCGCAATTCGCCCAGGCGCAAAGCGCTTTTGCACAAGATTTCCACAGGTCACCTGAGCCCAAACCCGGCGATCTCGCCTGCAACCCGGCACAAGCCACTCAATACAAGCCACTTATATGGACTTGAGTCGTGTCAAGGCAACTTAAAGGAATAACACAACGTTTACAATTTGGCTACTGCCAACGTGGATTCCTGCGTTTTCTTCGAAAATAGTGCGAGAATCACGCAGCCGATAGATGCCCTCGACCCACAAGAAAGTGATCGTCCGCAAGATGGATCGCGATTCCATCTCCGGCTACGTCTCGCCGGCGCAATTCGTCGCCGAAGGCAAACTCGAATTGCTCAACACTTCCGGCAATGTCGTCGCCATGGACCTGCGTGAGATCAAGGGGGTCTACTTCGTACGCGAGTTTGGCGACTCCGAGTCGCTCACCCGCAAAACGTTCACCACCCGCCCGCGCTCTGAAGGCTTGTGGGTGCGGTTGCGCTTTAAAGATAACGAAATCCTCGAAGGCCTTATGCCGGCGGATCTTACCCAGAACATGCCGGAGGGCTATCTGGTAAACCCGCCCGACCAGCGCGCCAACACACAGCGCATCTTCGTACCCCGCACGGCACTTGAATCGCTGACGGTGCTCGCCGTCATCGGTGCCGGCCGCCGCCCGCGCCGCAGCACGGTCGGCGATCAGCGGCAGGTGCCCATGTTTGAAGAATGAGGCTCGAAGAATGAGGCTCGAAGAGTGAAGAGTAATGTTCGAAGAATAAATCTGTTCGCAGGCAATGCCTCAACGTCGACCAGATTGTCCTGATTTTAGACGCCCTTAGCGGGGTGGAGTCTGAGTGGACAATACCCATCAGCCGAAACAGTTGCAATCAAACAAAACTTGGGATAAAAAGACCTTTCCACGCGCAGGCTAACCTCATGCGCAGCGGAGACGAACGGGCCAATCCCGCCTCTACCCCGCTCGTTTCCGCGAGCACAGCTTTGTCCGCAGTTCATTTTCGCAGTTAAGGTGTCGATTTCATGAAAAGCTGCTTGTACTCTCCTTCGAAGCGCCTCCTGGCGATAACCCTCATCTTGCTTGTCATAAATGCGACCGCCTTGGTTGCGCAGAAAGCCAGTACCGCAAAATCGCAAGCGGTTACGCCGCTTCCGCTCATCGCGCAGGCGATCGATGACACCCAGCTTACCGTTCTAAAGGGCAACACGCACCCCTTGGCGCGCCGCGAGTTCGACCAGGGAGCCGCGCCAGCCGCACTCCCCATGCAGCGCATGCTGCTGGTGCTGAAGCGCAGTCCTACCCAGGAAGCGGCGCTGCGAAAACTGCTCGACGACCAGCAGGACAAACGCTCGCCCAACTATCACAAATGGCTCACGCCCGCCGAATTCGGAAAGATCTTCGGACCCACGGACTCCGACATGCAGATCATCACCACATGGCTCGAATCCCACGGCTTCGAGGTCGGCACCAGCAAAGGACGAACCGTGCTGGAGTTTTCCGGCTCGGCGAGCCAGGTGCAGGCGGCGTTTCACACCGCGATCCACAAGTATGTGGTCAACGGTGAGCCGCACTGGGCGAACTCCACCGACCCGTCGATTCCTACGGCCCTGACTCCGGCCGTAACGGGCGTCCTGACGCTACACAATTTCGTGAAGAGGCCGCACATTCGCGTGTCCAAGCTGACGGTATCGGCTAAAGTCCGGCCGGGGAGGTCTCCCACTCTCACATTCAGCGATGGCTCGCATGGTATGGCGCCATTGGATTTCGCGAAGATCTATAACAGCCCAGCTTTCACCACGGGAGCTACCGCAGGCGCGGGCGTAACCATCGGTGTGATTGGCCGCAGCAATCTCTACAGTGTTGACTCGCCAGCGGAGGACATCACGGATTTTCGCTCATCTGAGGTGTTCAACCTGCCCGGCGGCAGTTTCAACGTTATTCTCAACGGGCCCGACCCGGGTGACCTGGGAGGCACCGAGGAATTCGAGGCCACGCTTGATTCGAGCTGGTCGGGGGCCGTGGCCCCCGCCGCCAATATAGACTTCGTGGTTTCCGCTACCACCAATACAACGGACGGGGTCGACCTCTCGGAGGTTTACATTATTGAAAACAATCTCGCCGATGTTATGACGGAAAGCTTTGGCAGCTGCGAGGCCGAGGACACAGGCGAAGCGCCGGGCGTGGAGGCACTGGCAGAACAGGCGGCAGCCCAGGGTATCACCTATTTCGTCTCAACTGGCGACACCGGTGCCGAAGGGTGCGATAACAATTCCGAGACCGTAGCAACCGGGCCAGTTTCTGTCAGTTTAACTGCGTCCACACCCTTCAACGTTGCAGTGGGAGGCACGGTTTTCAACGATAGCGCCGATCCAACAGAATACTGGAGTACCACGAATACAAACCAGGAAAGCGCGATCTCATATATTCCGGAAGATGTGTGGAATGACAGTTGCTCGGCTTCCAATTGCGGAAGCAACGCTAACATCGCGGCAGGGGGTGGTGGCTCGAGCATATTTTTCACCAAGCCGTCGTGGCAGGCGGGAGTTACCGGTATCCTCGCCGATGGTACGCGCGACTTACCCGATGTGTCGTTGTCGGCTGCCCCTCATGATGGCTACGTGCTCTGCGTAGAGGCTTCTTGCGTGCCCGATGCCGAAGGTGAGTTTTCTCTTTATTTGGTTGGAGGTACGTCGGCCTCGACTCCGTCTTTTGCCGGCATAATGGCACTGGTCGAGGCGAATCCTTTGCTCACCAACCCTTCTCAAAATCCGCGCCAGGGACTGGCGAACTACGTTCTCTACCGCTTGGCTGCCGCAGAAACCGCATATCCGGCGCAGTGCAACGGCTCCGCTGCTCCGACATCCACTTGCATCTTTAACGACGTGACGGTGGGCAACAATGCAGTACCCGGTGAGGTTAACTACGGTTTGGCGAGTGCGCAGTATCAGGCGGGTGCGGGTTATGACATGACCACCGGTCTCGGCTCGGTCAACATTACAAACCTCGTCAACCAGTGGAGTTCGGTCACGTTCAATGCCACGACGACTACACTCGTTCTCAGCCCCACGACTATCACCCACGGGACCGCCGTGAACGTGAACATCACCGTTGCACCCAGTGGCGGGGCGGGCACACCGACGGGTGATGTTTCATTGGTGGCAGCAACCGGAGCGAGCGTAAGCACGCAGACCGGAGTGGGCTTCTTCACGCTAACCGGTGGAACCGTTGCGGGGGCATCGACCACGGTATTGCCCGGCTCAACGCTTCTAGCCGGCTCACCGGTACCGTACAACGTAACCGCCCACTATGCGGGCGACGGCACTTATGCTCCCAGCGATTCGGCTCCGATGTCAGTCACAGTAACCGCGGAACCGAGCAGTACGACCCTTTCTGAGTTCACTCAACAGAGCAACGGGAACATAATCCCAATTGGGAACGGCACCTCGCTGCCTTTCGGAAGCCTGGTGTTCGTCCGCGCAGATGTCGTCGGAAATTCAGGCGCCGGCGTGCCCACGGGACAAGTTACGTTCGCGGATAATGGTTCCAGCAAGCTGCCCGGACCGATTTTCAATCCCGTGCCCAACCCGGTCGCGTTGAATAGCGAGGGAAACACCTCGATCGGCGCTGGAATCTTCAACTTCGATGGTGGCAACCATAGCATTTCCGCCAGCTACAGCGGCGATCCCAGCTTCAACCCAAGCAGCAGCACAGCACCTGTCACCTTCACGATCCAGCCTGGCTTCGTCGAAGTTTCTGGCCCGACGAATGTCAGCATCACCAGCCCAGGAGCGTCAGGCACCAGCACGGTGGGCATCCTTGCCTCCACCGGCCTTACAGCGCAGATTAGCTTCTCTTGTAGCGGCTTGCCGGCCGAAGCCGCTTGCACCTCTACTCCGGTCACGGGCAGCGGTCCAAACACAATTGTGAACGCCACCATTACGGTGACCACGACCGCGCCCCACTTGACCCAGCTTCAACCCAACCAGCATCCGTACTACCTTGCGATAATTTTTGGCGGAGGACTGCCGCTGGCCGGCGTCTTCCTGCTCGCAGCGCCCAGACGCCGCCGCGGGAGCACGCTGTTGGGGCTGATCATGCTGGCATTGCTGGTGACGCTTCCCGCTTGCGGTGGTGGAGGCGGCTCGAAAACAACGCAGCAGCAGGATCCCGGCACGCCGGCGGGAACCTACGCCGTAACCGTGACTGCAACTGCCGGATCGATTTCCGAGCAAACGACTTTTACGCTCACCATTCAATAAGCGAAAACGTGTCTGGCCTAGGCCGGCGCAAGTCGCTGGCTTCTCCTTTCATCAGGCGCCGAGAAATCGCCAACCCGCAACTTCTCGGCGTCCTTGATTCGCGTCCGCTACAATCTCGCTGATCCACTTTTCTTGAGATTCATCCCTATGAAACTTGCACAGATCGCATCTGCCCTCGGCGCGCGCCTGGAAAACGCTTCGGCTGATATCGAAATCACCGGCCTCAATGGCATCGAGGAAGCCGGCTCCGGCGAGGTCAGCTTCGTCGCCAACCCGAAATACACCGCCGCCGCCCGCCGCACCAAAGCCTCGGCGGTAATCGTCTCCGAAGACTTCCCCGCCATTTCGGCTGCGATGCTGCGGGCAAAGGATCCTTATCTTGCTTTTGCCCATGCGCTTGCACTCTTTCATCAGCCGTTGCGCTACGCCCCAGGAGTCCATCCCACGGCGGTTGTCCATCCCACCGCAAAGATTGGACGCGGCGCCCACATTGCCGCATACGTGGTGGTCGGCGAAGACGTCGAGATCGGAGCAAACGCCGTGCTTTTGCCGCATGCCGTCATCTATCGCGGAGCGAAGATTGGCGATCATTTCTATGCGCACGCCCACGCCGTGGTCCGCGAATACTGTCGCATCGGAAACAACGTCCTGCTGCAGAATGGAGTCATCATCGGCGCCGACGGCTTTGGCTTCGCCAAAACCCACGAAGGTCGCTGGCACAAGATTCCTCAGCCCGCACCGGTCGTGATTGACGACGACGTGGAGGTCCAGGCGAACTCATGCGTCGACCGCGCCAGCGTGGGCCAGACCCGCATCCACCGCGGCGTGAAAATCGACAATCTGGTGCAGGTCGGTCATGGTTCCCAGGTCGGAGAGGACGCACTGCTCTGTTCCCAGGTAGGACTGGGCGGCTCCACGGAAATCGGTAAAGGAGTGATCCTGACCGGACAGGTCGGAGTGGTCGGCCACTGCAAGGTCGGAGACGCTGCCATCGTCACTCCGCAAAGCGGCGTTGCCCAGGACATCCCTGCCGGGAGCCTGGTCAGCGGCGCTCCCGCCGTCGATCACAAACTTTGGCTGAAGTATTCCGCGCTGCTGCCGAAGCTTCCGGAAATCGCCCGCGCAGTCCGCGCCAGAATTCGGAAAAAGTAGACGATCGACGCCGTACTGCGCTCAGCTTTCGACTTTACGCATCAGGCAAGGCGGCTTCTCCGGATGGATGGCAATCGGATGCTTTTACCGGACACTCTCGATACTCCTTCGGCAATCCGCTATCAATCGCAGCCCGTACCTTCTCCATCAAACATTCCCGGCTACCGAAGTTCTCCGGCGCAATCGGTGGATGAAAGATCACAGTCGCGGTTCCCGGCCGGATCGCAAACCTGCCCTTCGGCATGATCGAGCGCGTACCCGTGATCGTCACCGGAACGACCGGAACTCCGCACTCCACTGCCAAATAGAAAGGCCCTTTCTTGAAGGGCAGCAGCTTACCGTCGAATGAGCGCTTGCCCTCAACGTAGATTGTCATGTTGAGCCCTTGCTGCACGACCTGCTTTGCGATCCGCACCGACTCAATACCGGCGTCGCGATTCCCTCGATCGACCGGGATCAGCGATCCCATCCGCATCGCCCGACCCAGAATCGGAAAGCTAAAAAGCTCTTTCTTCACCATCACCGATGTGCGCCGCGGAATGAGCGGAACCGTAATCGGCGGATCCAGGTTCGACACGTGGTTCGACATAAAGATATAGGTGCGGGCCGGGTCCAGCTTGTCCAGACCCACAGTTTCCACGCGAACCCCGGTCAGCCGCACACCGTTCCACGCCCCAATCATGAACATGCGATACAACAAGCTGACGTCTCCGCTGATGAATGTCCAGGGAAACCCGATCAGCGCCGCCACGGGCAAGGCCAATCCCCAGAAAATCAGCATCGCGATGGTGCGAATCATGGTTGAGTTTTGCCTCGGATCGAGTATGCCGCCGGCCAGATAGGCCCGGCGAAGGCTTTACCGTGGTTGCGCCTCTCCTTTAAGCCACGCCGCCCGGCGTGACCGCTGTTCCGCGGAAACCTTCTCTTCGTCTTTGAGTTGGTAGGCGACCTCCTCGCGGCTTCCAACTTTCCACCTTAACTCCCGCTCCGCGCCGCCTCGGTTGCGCACCTTCACCACGACGGTGTCACCGGGCTGCAAGCGCGCCGCCTCCAGCCAGGAGTCCTGTCCCGCCGCCTTGCCGTTGATTTCAAGAACCGTGTCGCCTTTCTGCAGGCCCGCGCCGTGAGCCTCACCCCCGGCGGTAATTTCAGTTACGGTCATCGGACCGTCAAAGCTGCGCGAGGCCACAAATCCAGCGTCGCTGATCAGGCTTTTTTCCTCGATAAGTCGGAGCCCTACGCCATGGAAGAAATCGTTCCACGGAATCTCTTCCGTCCCGGCAACGTACCTGGCAAAAAACCATCCCAGGTCGGCATGGCTCACCGCCTCGGCCGCCTCGCGCACGCCTTGCGAATCCTCGAAAAATCTTCCCTTCTTCGCATAATTCTGGTTCATCCATGCAAAGACTTCGCGCAGGGAGGACTGGCCATGGCTGGCATCGCGCACCGCCAGATCCAACATGACTCCCAGCAACTCGCCTTTGTTGTAATACGAGATGCTGCGCTCCGGGCGCCGGTAGTAGGCGTTGCCTTCAAGCCACGCGTCCTGACTGGACTCTTCCGCCGACTGCGTCAGGTGTGCGGGACGGCGTTGTAGTTCGCCGATCGCCGCCGCCAGCCCTTGTTCGAAGTGAGCCTCATCGAGCAAGCCCCCGCGCAACTGAATAAAGTCCGCCGCCGTGGTGGTGCAGCCTTCGCTGAACCAAAGCGCCCGCGTGTAATTTTCTTTTGTGTAGTCCACCGGTTCGAGCGCCTGCGGACGGATGCGCTTCACGTTCCACAGATGAAAAAACTCATGTGCCGTCAGCGAGGCCAGCGCTTCGGGAGAGCTCGCCAGCACATCCGCATTCACATCGATCGCCGTCGAGTAGGAGTGCTCCATGCCCCCGCCCGCCGGTCCCCGGGGAAAATGATAAAAAAACATGTAAGCGTCGAAAGGACGGTCCTCCATCCAACTGGTTGCCGCCGCGACCAGTTTGCGAAGCATGGCGGTGATCTTCGGCATGTTGTAGTCACCAGGCTCGGCGTCAACCACCACGCGATAGTGTGCCCCGCCTTGGTCAAAATCAGATTCACGAAACGTTCCGATCTCCATGGGAGAATCCGCCAGCCGGTCATAGTTCTCTGCGCTGAATGCGCCATCCGGCACAGCAGTCAGGGGCGTAGCCACCTGCCACCCCTCCGGAAGATGATCGAAACGTACTACCATCGCTCCGTTCCGAGCGTCCGTCGGATACATGAGAATCTGAGCCGGGTTGAAAAATGCATGATGGGAATTGAGCTCTGCGCCAAACGGTGCCGGCGAATCCGCAAATACTTCGTACTCGACAACCGCGCCACCGTCGGTTCCCGAGACTTGCCACCGGCTCTTGTCCAGTTCACGCACCGCGAGCGCCCGCCCTGTGGGATCTTTGGCGCGCACCCAGTTCACATATTGCGCGAAGTCGCGAATCTGGTACAGCGCATTCCAGACCGGAAGCTGCAACTCCCGCTGCGCTGCTCCTCCCGGCAACAGAATCTGCACGTCGATTAAGTGCTGTTCGGGATTAACCAAAGAAACGGTGTAATCGGTCGCGGCATGGCAAGTCGCGGGCGCAATCCATAGAAGCAGTGCCAGTGCAATGCCGCGCGACCGCCCCCGACTCCTGAACAGGCCTTCTGCCATCGCGCCGGGGCTCATCCCCCGCCCGCCGCGTTCGCTGTACTCCCGCTTTCTGCTGCTCCAGCCAACTTGCGCAATTGCGCAGGCAGCTTTTCGTAGATGCCGCCAAATCCGCCATTGGAAAGAATCGCAACCACGTCGCCACTCCGCATCTCGGGAGCCGCGGTCTGCACGATCTCCTCCGCGGTTGCTATAAGCCGCGCGTGCGTCCCATGCTGCTCGATCTCGGCGAGAAGCTGCGGCAGCTCCAGCCGCTCACTCTCCGGCACCGCTTCCGAACGGAAGACGCCCGCAACCACGACTTCGTCCGCCACCGCCAGGCTGCGCGCCAGTTCACCTTGCAGCACGCGCCGCCGCAAGGTGTTGGACCGCGGCTCAAGAATCGCCCACAAACGTGCGCCGGCATATCGCGCGCGCAACGCCTTCAGCGTTCCCGCGATCGCTGTAGGATGATGCGCGAAGTCGTCAATAATGGTGATGCCATTCACCTGAGCTTTCACTTCCAGCCGCCGCTTTACGCTCTTGAACGTCTTAAGCGCAGCCGAGATCTCCTCTTTTGCGATGCCATACGCCGCGGCAATCGCCGCAGCCGCCGTTGCGTTCCACACGTTGTACTCGCCGGCCAGCGGAAACTCGAAATCCATCCACGGTTTACCTTCGTGCCACACCGACCACAGAGTTCGCGCCGCCTCCAGCCTCAGATCCGCGATGCGCCACTCCGCGCGTGCGCCCGATCCGTATCGCTCCACCGGGCAAAACGCTTTCAGCAAACAACGTTCCAGGCTTTCGCTTTCCGCGCTCCCTCCCGCCATCCCGTCAAAGGCAATGATCCGCCCACGCCGCGGAATCAGATTCACCAGCCGTTTGAAAGCGGTTTCCACCGCCTCCAGATCGTTGTAAATATCGGCGTGATCGAATTCCACCGAAGTCAAGACCACGGCGTCGGGAAAATAATGCAGGAACTTCGGCCCCTTATCAAAAAACGCCGTGTCGTACTCATCGCCCTCCAGAATGAAATGCTTCCCCTGGCCCAAATGAAAGCTGGAAGCAAAATTCTCCGCGATGCCGCCGATTAGAAATGACGGTTGCATTCCCGCCGTATGAAAAATCCAGGCGAGCATCGAAGTTGTTGTGGTCTTTCCGTGCGTACCCGCCACGACCAGCACTTCCTTGCCCACCAGGAATTCTTCCTCGAGCAATCGCGGCATCGAGGTAAACGGAATGCGCTGGTCGAGCACCTGCTCCAACTCAACATTCCCCCTCGAAATCGCGTTTCCCACCACGACAAGATCGGGACGCGGTTCAAGATTTCGCGGGTTAAACGGCTGCGCCACCGGAACTCCCAGCTCCGACAGAAAATCAGACATCGGCGGATAAGCCGCCGCATCCGACCCGGTCACGCGGA
>Ga0302326_10020424_pt1 | contig 13635 bp, 10 predicted proteins | sample Palsa_T0_3_FD_202264 | JGI IMG/M metagenome (GOLD analysis project Ga0302326, IMG submission 202264) | Peat permafrost microbial communities from Stordalen Mire near Abisko, Sweden - Palsa_T0_3 | ecosystem: Environmental > Terrestrial > Soil > Palsa > Peat permafrost | place: Sweden: Abisko... | reverse complement strand
GAAGTAGCCGGTACCGACCTCACGCTGGTGGCGGGTGGCCGTGTAGCCGGCCGACTCGGCGGCGAACTCGGCGTCCTGGAGCCGCACGTAGGCGGGCATGCCCTCGGCGGCGTAGCCGCGGGCCAGTTCGAACATCGAGTAGTTCAGGGCGTGGAAGCCGGCCAGGGTGATGAACTGGAACTTGTACCCCATCTCGCCGAGTTCGCGCTGGAACTTCTCGATCGTGCCGTCGTCGAGGTGCTGGCGCCAGTTGAAGGACGGCGAGCAGTTGTAGGCCAGCAACTGGCCCGGGTACCGCGCGTGGATGGCGTCCGCGAACTCCCGCGCCACTTCCAGGTCCGGGGTGGACGTCTCCATCCAGAGCAGATCCGAATACGGCGCGTAGGCCAGGCCGCGGGCAATGCAGGCAGCCATGCCGTTGCGGATCCTGAAGAAGCCTTCGGCCGTCCGGTCGCCGGTGACGAAGGGCCGGTCACGCTCGTCCACGTCACTGGTGATCAGCGTGGCGGCGTGCGCGTCGGTACGGGCCACGACGAGAGTCGGCACACCACAGACATCGGCGGCCAGGCGCGCGGCGTTCAGCGTCTTGATGTGCTGGCCGGTCGGGATGAGCACCTTCCCGCCGAGGTGGCCGCACTTCTTCTCGGAGGCCAGCTGGTCCTCCCAGTGCACGCCGGCGGCTCCCGCCGCGATCATCGCCTTCATCAGCTCGAAGGCATTCAGCACGCCGCCGAAGCCGGCTTCCGCGTCGGCCACGATCGGCGCCAGCCAGTATGGCTGCCCGGAGAATTCCCCGTTCGATTCCGACCAGGTGATCTGGTCGGCCCGGAGCAGCGCGTTGTTGATCCGGCGGACCACCTGCGGCACCGAGTTGGCCGGGTACAGGCTCTGATCCGGGTAGGTCTCGCCGGCCAGGTTGCCATCCGCGGCCACCTGCCAGCCGGACAGGTAGATGGCCTGCAGGCCCGCCTTGACCTGCTGCACCGCCTGGTTGCCGGTAATGGCGCCGAGCGAGGAGACGAAGTCCTCCTCGTGCAGCAGGATCCACAGGCGCTCCGCGCCCAGCCGGGCCAGGGTGTGCTCCTCCCGCACGCTGCCGCGCAGCCGCAGCACGTCCTCGGCGGTGTAGGTCCGGTCGATGCCGCGCCAGCGCGGGTCACTGGCCCACTCCCGGCGCAATCGTGCTGCCTGATCGCTCATAGGTCCTCCAGACGTCATGCCGTCCCCCCCGGGGTTGATGACTCCAGGGTGCGCAAGCGGGCCCGGCCCGCACCAGTACCCAAGGTCCTGAAGATTTAATGATTTTCACTTATAATGAATTTATGACGGAGTTCGGCACGAAAGAGATGCAGAATTTGACGTCAAGTGGTCTAGACCTATCAACCTTCGGGCAGCGCCTGCGGCATCTGCGGCGGGCTCAGGGCATCACGCTGGCTGAGCTCAGCGAGCGGGTGGGCCGGGCTCCCTCAGCTCTCTCCCTGCTGGAGAACGGACGCCGCGAGCCCAAGCTTTCGCTGATCGAAGCGCTGGCCACGGCGCTGTCCGTGCCCGCTGAGGAACTGCTCAGGCACCAGCCGCCGAGCCGCCGCGCCGAGCTGGAGATCGCGGTCGAAGAAGCACAGCGCGACCCGGTGTACCGCGATCTCGGCCTGCCCCACCTGAGGCCCGGCGCCCGGGTGCCCAATGACGTGCTGGAGCACGTGGTCGCGCTCTACGCCGAGTTGCGCAGGCAGCACACCAGGCCCACCGCCACACCCGAGGAAGCCCGGATGGCCAACGCCGTGCTGCGTGCAGCGATGCGCGAGCGGGGCAACTACTTCGAGGCCATCGAGGCCGCCGCCGCGCAGGCGCTTGACGATGTCAGCTACCGCGACGGCGCACTGTCGCAGGGCACCATCATGGCCATCGTTGTGCAGCATGGTTTTTCCGTGCGGTATGCGCAGGACCTGCCCAGGTCCGTCCGGTCGGTCACCGACCTGCGGAATCACCGGATCTACCTGAAACAAGAAAATATGGGCATGCACTCGCCCCGGGCTGTCCTGCTGCAGACGCTCGGGCATTTCGTGCTCGGCCACGACACCCCGAAGGACTTCGCGGACTTCCTGCGGCAGCGGGTGGAGGCCAACTATTTCGCCGCCGCCGTGCTGGTCCCCGAGCGGTCCGCGGCCCGGTTCCTGCTCGACGCCAAGCAGAGCCGCGAGCTGTCGGTCGAGGACCTGCGGGACGTGTACTCGGTGTCGTATGAGATGGCCGCCCACCGGTTCACCAACCTGGCCACCCATCACCTGGGCCTGACCTGTCACTTCGTGAAGAACGACGCGAGCGGCATCATCTACAAGGCCTACGCGAACGACGGCCTGGTGCTGCCGGCCGACTCCACGGGCGCGATCGAGGGCCAGCGGATGTGCCGCCAGTGGTCGGGCCGCCGGGTGTTCGCCTCGGCCGACCGGTTCTCGCCGCTCTACCAGTACTCCGACACGCCCACCGGCACGTTCTGGTGCGTCGCGCACGTGGACCCGGGCGCCGAGCGCGGGTTCGCGATCACCCTCGGCACCACCTACGAGCACGCACGCTGGTTCCGGGGCCGGGAGACTCCGGCCCGGATGACGTCGAAGTGCCCGGACGGGGAGTGCTGCCAGCGGCCGCCGGCCGGGCTCGCGGCCCGCTGGGACGGCATGGCCTGGCCCTCGGCCCGGGCCCATTCGCACATCCTGTCCGCGCTGCCGACCGGGAGTTTCCCCGGCGTGGACGAGTCCGACGTGTACGAGTTCCTGGACCGGCACGCCAGCGAGTGACCGGGCGCTGGGGATCAGCGAGCCTCATGCTACTGTTGAGTAACATAGCGATGATGGCCCGGCCGTGAGGACGCTGATGAGCACCGACGCCGATACCGCTGGTCCCCCTGACCACGCAGCTGGTTTTTCCCTGGACGTCGGCGCCGGCCTGCGGGAGATGCGCGACTGGGTGCACGGCTTCGCGGCCGGCACGATCAGGCCCGCGGCCGCCGAATGGGACGAGCGGGAGGAAACCCCGTGGCCGGTCCTGGAGGAGGCGGCCAAGGTCGGCCTGTACTCACTCGACTTCTTCGGCCAGCAGTGGCTCGAGCCGAGCGGCCTCGGTATCCCGATCGCCTTCGAGGAACTGTTCTGGGGTGACGCCGGGATCGCGCTCTCGCTGGTCGGCACCACCCTGGCCACGGTCGCCGTGGTCAGCAACGGCACGCCGGAGCAGATCGGCGAGTGGGCGCCGCAGATGTTCGGCACGCCAGGAGACGTCAAGCTGGGCTCGTTCTGCGCCTCGGAACCCGACGCCGGCAGTGACATCGGGTCCATCCGGACCCGCGCCGAATACAGCGAGGCCACTGACGAATGGATACTTAACGGAACCAAGGCCTGGGCTACCAACGGCGGGATCGCAGAGATACACGTGATCGTGGCCTCGGTCGACCCGTCTCTGGGTACCCGGGGCCAGGCGAGTTTCATCGTGCCGCCCGGGACGCCGGGCCTGAGCCAGGGCCAGAAGTTCCGCAAGCATGGGATCCGGGCCTCGCACACCGCGGAGGTCGTGCTCAACGGCGTGCGGGTGCCCGGCCGGTGCCTGATCGGCGGCAAGGAGCGGCTGGACGAGCGGCTGGGCCGGATCCGGGCCGGCGGCCGGGGCGGTGAGCAGGCGGCCATGAAAACGTTCGAGGCGTCCCGCCCGGGGGTGGGCGCCATGGCGGTCGGCGTGGCCCGGGCCGCCTTCGAATACGCCCGCGACTACTCCCGGGAGCGGGTCCAGTTCGGCCATCCGATCGGGCAGAACCAGGCGGTCGCGTTCATGCTCGCGGACATGGGGGCGTCGGTGGACGCGGCCCGGCTGCTGGTGTGGCGGGCCGCCTGGATGGCCCGCCAGGGCCTGGCCCTGGACAACGCCGAGGGGTCGATGTCCAAGCTGGTCGCGGGGGAGACCGCGGTCCGGGTCACCGAGCAGGCCATCCAGGTTCTCGGCGGCAACGGCTACACCCGCGACTACCCGGTCGAGCGCTGGCACCGGGACGCCAAGATCTTCACCATCTTCGAGGGCACCTCGGAGATCCAGCGGATGATCATCGGCCGCGCCCTGACCGGGCTTGACGTGCGCTAGCCGGGGCCGGGGCAGTGCGGCCGGGGTTCGCATCCTGGGCGACGCGGCCCGGAGTAGCACGAGCACCCGCCGCCCGGCCGGTCGTCATGGCAGCAGGGCAGCAGGATCGGGCCGACGCCCGGGATGGCGTGGGACCGGGCCTCGGCGAGCAGGGCGGCGGCCGCCTCCTGGCCGTTTTCGCCGGTGCGCGACATCCGGGCCGCGATCAGCCCGGTCACGACCGGCGTTGAGAAGGACGTGCCGCTCCACTGGCACATGCCGTAGAACTCCCTCTCTTCTCCCTTGTACGGTCTGACATGGCATTTGTACGTGCCCGTCGCGTAGGCGTTGACCAGGTCCCGGCCGGGGGCGTACACGTCGACCCATCCGCCGTAATTGCTGAATGAGGCGCGGCTGCGCCAGTCGCCCGCGAGCGCGCCGACGGAGACCACCTCGGAGAAGGCGGCCGGCCAGTACGGCTGCCGGGAGTCACTGTTACCGGCCGCGACGACGCACACCACGCCCTTGTACTGACGCAGCAGCCTCAGCCACTTCTTGAAGGCGATGAGGGGCAGACCATGCCTGGTCTGGGCGGCGATCGTCAGGTGGAAGATGTCCACGCCAAGACCGAGCGCTCCGACCAGCCGTGGAACCAGGTCCGACTCCAGCGTGCTGCCCGCGATCGCGAAAGCGTTGGTGACGATGATGTCCGCCGCCGGTGCCACGCACCGGGCGACACCAGCGACGAATGTGCCGTGTCCGGCGTAGGGCGCGATCTGCAGCGCACCGGTCGGCTGATTTGGATCCGGGTCCCCTTCCACCCCGGCCAGCCATGGGTGACCGGACGCCGCATTGGCCAGCAGCCCGGTGTCGGCCATGTAGATCAGGACCCCGGCACCGCCATTGCCCGGGCACGCCGAGGGGTAGGGCTCGATTTCATCGGGCACTTCCTGGGGTTCCGTGGCCGCACAGCCACCCGCGTTGCCCGCGGCGGTCAGGACGTGATTCGGCGTCGCGTTGCCGGCGCCGAGTTCAGCGTCGATCACGGTGAGCGCCTCAGGCACAGTGGGATGCTGTTCGGTCAGCGTGAGCAGGACGACGCCCGCGATGACACGCTGGACCCGGGCGGGATCATCCCGCTCCTCGTCGAGCTCTTCCGGGGGCTGCAGGATCTGCCGCACGCGATCGAGGTATTCATCGCGGACCAGGAGCTGACGTTTGGCGTACAAGTAGTCGAGCTCATCGTCGGGAGCGCGGGCCACCCCGATCTTGATGCCTTCCCGGCTGAAGGCCCTGACTATGTACCTAACCTGATCGACGACACTGGCTCCCAGGACATTTTTCCAACTGTCCGCTTTGGTCACGGTGGCCTCCGTAAGTCTTGAACACCTGGCGTTGCCAATGCCCGGATCTGAGGCAGACCGGTGGCACAGGGCGTGGGACGCGAATGCGCCCCACGACCCCGCTGGTTGTACGGAGCGATCGGATGGCTGTTTTGATACCTGCCGATCAGGAGTTCTTGGCCGCGCCGCGGCGTCGGCTGCAGTTACTTTCTGTGCTGGCTCATCTGCGCGACGTGAGGAGCCGGGATAGGGCGACGCGATGTGACAGAGTGATCCGTGGTTTTGAGAAACACATTGGACTGCGGATATGCACGGAATCTAATATCGGCTTGTGCCAGGGGGAGCCGTTGCGGCCCGATCAGGTCAGCCGGATGTGGATGACTTGCTGCCGCTGGCTTTGTCCCGTCCGCATGAGGCATTAGCCAGGGCACGCGCGGTTCTGGCGGAGCGGCCCGGCCCGTACGAGGCATCGATCGCCCGTCAGGCAGCAGGAATCGTTTTGCGTGATACCGGCGATGTCGATGCCGGAGTATGTGAGCTACGCGCCGCACTGCGTCTGGCTCGCCGGACGGGCTCGGCGGAGCGCGAAGCTGATGTGCAGGCGACCCTGGGATTAGCCCTTGCTTACGCAGGCCGGACGGCAGCCGGGCTGGCCGCATTCGACCATGCACTGCAGCTGTCCAGCGGGGTACTGAAGGGGCAAGTGCTGCATCGGCGCGGCCTGGCGCTGTGGACCCTCGGCCGGTATGCCGCGGCGCTTGACGACTTGCGCCGCGCGGTCAGCGTCCTTGAGCGCGTAGGTGATCAAGTGTGGACGGCTCGTGCGCTGAGCGCCCGGGGGCTGGTGTATGCGGCCGTCGGCTCGACCAGCCGCGCGGATGCTGATTTTGTCGCCGCCGGGCACCTGTACGCCGAAACTGGCCAGGAGCTCGAATCTATTTATGCGGTGGAAAACCGCGGGATCGTCGCCTTCCGGGCAGGCGACCTTCCAGCGGCGCTTTCCTACATTGATGAGGCGGCCTCCCGCTACCGGCGGCTGAATGTTCCGACCCCCTCTCTGAACTTCGACCGGTGCTCTGTATTGCTGGCGGCCGGCCTGGTGGGTGATGCACTGGCCGAGGCGGACGCAGCGATACGTGATATCGAGCAGACCCATGGCCCGTCCAACCGGAAGGCCGATTTGCTGCTGATGGCGGCCAACTGCGCGCTGGCGGCGGCACAGCCGCAGGTTGCACTTGACCGGGCCCAGGCGGCGCACCGCCTTTTCCGGTCTCATCAGAGTTCGTGGTGGCAAGCCCATGCCGGGCTTGTGCTGATCCGGGCCCGCTATGCGGCCGGCCCGGTGTCGGCCCCGTTGCTCCGCGCGGCGAACCGGGCGGCCGCCCGCCTGGAGACGCTCGGCTCAGCCGAGGCCACGCAGGCGCATCTGCTGGCTGGGCGGGCGGCACTGGACCTGGGGTGCCGCGATGACGCCGATCGTCATTTCGTCGCGGCGGCCCGGGCCCGGCGGCGCGGTCCGGCGATGGCCCGCGCCAGCGGCTGGCTCAGCGAAGCGCTGCGGGCCGAGGCTGCGGGCCAGCCGCACCGGCTGCTGGCCGCTTGCCGCCGGGGGCTTGAGGTGTTGGACGAACATCGATTCACCTTCGGCGCGTCGGAGTTGCGGGCCCAGGCCACCGCGCATGGCTCCGAACTGGCGGCCATCGCGCAGCGTCACGCCGCGCGGGCACACCGGCCCCGGCTCTTGCTGGCCTGGAGTGAGCGCTGGCGGGCCACCGCGCTAGCGGTCCCGGCGGTGCGGCCCCCGGCCGATGAGGAACTCAACACCGGCCTGGCCGCGCTGCGCGTGGTGACCAACGACCTGGAGAATGCGCGACGCTTGGGCGGGCCGACTGCAGCGCTCCAGCGGGAACAGCTGCGGCTCGAGGGCATGGTCCGGGCTCGCTCGCTGCGGGCCCGGGGCACCGCCGGCCCAGGCCGGAGCGTTATCAATATCGCGGACCTGCTCGACGAGCTCGGCACGGCCCAGCTGATTGAGATCGTCGACGTCGACGGCCTCCTGCACGTGCTGATCTGCGGGGCGGGACGGGTGCGGCAGTCCATGGCGGGCCGGACCGAGGATGCCATCCGGGCGGCCGACTTCGCCCGCTTTGGCCTGCGGCGGCTCGCCCGTAGCAGGCCCGGCGACGACCTGGACAGCGCGCTGGCCATCCTGAAGGCAGCCGGCCCGCAGCTCCAGGACGCGCTTCTGGGCCCGGTCGCTGATGACCTGGGGGACCGGCCCGTCGTGGTTGTCCCGCCCGGCAAGCTGCACACCATCCCATGGGCGCTGCTGCCCGCGCTCGGTGGCCGCGTCTTCAGCGTCGCTCCTTCCGCGGGCGCCTGGATGCGCGCGCACGCCGCCCCGCCGCCGGCTCGCCAGCATGTCACGCTCGCCCGCGGGCCGGGCCTGGTCACTGACGGTGCCGAGGTGCCCCTGGCCGCGCAGTTGTATGACGACGTCACGGTGCTGTCAGCGGGTGAGGCCACCGGAGCCCGGGTGCTGTCTGCCCTCGACGGGGCCTGGCTGGCGCACATTGCCGCTCATGGCCGCTTCCGCGCTGACAGCCCGCTGTTCTCGTCGCTGCGGATGCACGACGGGCCGCTGACCGTCTACGACTTCGAACAGCTGCAGCACGCACCGTACCGGCTGATTCTCTCGAGCTGCGATTCCGGCGTCCTGGCCCCGGCCGGCGCCGATGAACTGCTCGGCCTGGTCAGCAGCCTCCTGCAGCTGGGGACGGCGGGGGTCATCGCCGGCGTTGTACCGCTGAACGACCACGCTGTCGTTCCGGTCATGGTGGACCTGCACCGTTGCTTGCGCGCCGGCCAGAGCCTGGCCGAGGCACTGTGCAGTGTGCGGCGCGACCTGGCTGGCGACCTGATCCAGCACGCGACGGCAGTGTCCCTCGTGACGCTCGGCGCAGGCTGAGTCTGCGGCCAGGCCCAGTCTCGCCCAAGCGGGTACAGGCTCGGTTCACAGAGTGATCCATCCGGTGAGGACGTCGATGCCGATACCGGTGCGGCAATGCAGGCGGAAGGGGAGGGACGGGATGGGACGGATCATGAAGCAGCCAATCTCGTCGGCGGAAACTGCCGTCTCCGGGCCGGTCCGGCTCTGAACCTTGATCGTCGCAGTCTGGGTCGGGACGATCTGGCCGAGCAGTGCGTCCGGGGTGACCTCCAGTTCGATGGTCAGGTGCGCCGAGGTGAACGTGAGTGCGCGAATGGATGCGGCCTCCGTCCGCACGCTCGGAGCGAGCTCCGGGTCGCAGGTGGAATCGTAGGTGAGCTGCGCGAGCTCGGCGTCGATGTTGTGCCACGCGAAGGCGTTCTGGCCTGCTTCGACGAATTCGGCCGGGACGGCCTGGCGGGCGCGCAGAGCCTGCCGCAGCGCCGCGAGGAGAGCTTCGTCATCCCAGCCTTCAGCCACCATGGCCGCCTCTGGTTTCGTTGATTTCGACTTCGCTGGCTGGTTCGCCGAGGACGGCCGCGAGGTGCGGTGAGCGTCGCAGCCGGTCCAGGCAGCGAGCGCGCGTCGGGCCGATGCTGCCGACCGCGATGCCTAATGCCGCGCTGATAGCCGCGTAGGCCCGCGGCGGGTCATCGATCAGCATCGACAGCAGCTGGTGGCAGCTGGGCGAAAGCTCAGCAAACGCGGCGCGGAGCGCAGCGTCACGTTCCGCCGCGATGACCTCTTGCTCGATCATCACGGCGGCCGGATCTGGTGGCATATGGTCCTCCGGAGGCAAACCGGCGTGGTCATGCCGACGCGTGACCCGCAGAACTCGAAGGCATTCGTGCCTGGTCGTGGTGGCCAGCCAGCCGGGCAGCGCGGCCGGCTCGCGGAGGCTCCCGATCTGCTCGACCAGCAGCAGCCAGACGCTCTGACCCACGTCGTCGATATCTTGACGGTTCAGCTGGTAACGGACGCAGATGGACCACACGAGGGGCGAGTACCGCTCGACGAGTTCATTCCACGCCCCCTGGTCACCGTCACCCGCGCGGGCAACCAGGGCAATGACCGATGGGTCGTCGCGCATGGCGCGTCCTTTCCAAGGCCGGCCGGACCCTGCACATGTTGGCTGCTCTCTCGCTCACTTGTATCTCGCGCTGCCGTGCTCTATCAACGCGGAGGGAACTCGCCGCCGCTTGATACACCGCGGCCGCCATGGATTACATGTCCCGGGCCCCGCCCATGCCGAACGGATCCTGGCGGCCGACGCATTTCCTGCCCCGATGGTGCTGGAAGGCCGGGACAGGAAATGCGGCCGGGCGGCTAGACGAGGAGGAATGGGTTGCTGGCCGCGAGGGCGACGACCTGGAACCCCGCGCTGACGAACCGGACGTTGTAGTGGAACTGGCCAGTCGTGGCGGCCGGGATCGTGATGTTGTACCGCAGGATCCCCAGGATCTGCGGTACAGCTCCGGCGGCCGGGCTGGTCCGGACGAAGTCGGGCCCGCTCGGCTGCCAGTCCGGCGCCTGGAACTGCTCGCTGAACGGGCTCCCCGCAGGCACCAGCCCGGCGACCGCCGCACCGGTGTCATCATTGATAGCGGTGATGGTCAGGGTGTAGTTGGCGCCCGACTGGCCGAGCACGTTGCCGGCCTCCAGCTGCACGATCAGGTCGAATGTTCCGGCCCGGGGCGGTCCGGCGTTGGGGGAGTTGTCTTCGGTGACACCCCCGGCCGCCGCGGTGTAGACCCCGGCGATCCTCGCGTCGTTTGCGTTCATGAAGCACCTTCCTTGGCTGGGCGGGTTCCCTGCTCCGCGGGACCCTTTGCACCAGACAGAGCGGCCCCATGCCGCCCCAGATACATCCGCCCGGCAATGAAGCCGGGACATGTCCCCACCCCGGAGCTACTTCAGGGGAACCCCGCGGCGCGGCTCACGATGGCGGGAAGGATGGCTTGCCTTCGCTGATTGATGAGATCGCCTAAAGATCTTGATCCACAGGGCTGGCCGGAATCCGGTAGATTGCCGGACGTCCGGGAGCGCGCCCGCGGTAGCGGAGCGCGTGGGCAGGGAGGCGGCTGGTGCGGTTCCACCGGGTGGATACGGTGCGGCGGCTGCCCCATCCCGGGCGGGGCTTCACCCAGGGCCTGGTGCTGGACGGCGACCTGGTCTGGGAAAGCACGGGCCAGTACGGCGAATCGTCGCTGCGCCGCTACCGGCTCGGCGCCGAGCAGCTGGACTGGTCCGCGGCGCTGCCGGACGAATTGTTCGGCGAGGGCATCTGCCTGGTGGGCGACCGCCTGTGGCAGCTCACCTGGAAGGAGCGGGTCGCCCTGCGCTGGGCGCGCCCCGGGGTGCCTTCAGCCACCGGGGAGCGTTCTCCTACTGGGGAGCCGCCGGACGCGCAGCCGTACACCACAGTGCGCTACAACCGGGAAGGCTGGGGCATCTGCAACGCCGGCCGCTGGGCGGTGACCAGTGACGGGAGCAGCGAGCTCATCCTGCGGGATCTGGTCACGCTGGAGCCACTGTGGACGGTGCTGGTCCGATGCGAGGGCCGCCGGGTGGTCGGGCTGAATGACCTCGAGTGGCGGGACGGCCTGGTGTGGGCCAACGTCGGGTCCACGGCCTGCCTGGTTTCCGTGGACCTGCCCAGCGGGGAGGTGATGGACGTGGTGGACGCGCGGCCGGTCGCCGCCGCCGAGCACGCCCGGCGTGATCCCCAGTCGGTGCTCAACGGCATCGCCGCCCGGCCGGACTCCGGGGATTTCCTGCTCACCGGCAAGAACTGGAAGTCCATCCACGAGGTGCGCCTGGTGCCTGACCGCAAGGCGAGGCGGCCGGAGAAACTACTCGCCCTCTGAGGCCAGCACGAAGTCCATCTCAACTACCCGGCTGACATCGGGCGGGTCACCCGGCCCGGCCAGCCGGAACGCCCTGATCAGCGAGTCCTTGACGCCGAAGACCGTATCGGTGTCCAGGTAGGGGTTGTCGGCATCGAAGACGTGCGTGGTGACGGCCCGCCGGCCGGGGGCCGACACGATCGCGTGGATGTGGGCGGCCCGCCAGCTGTGCCGGCCTGAGCCGCGCAGCAGGCCGCCGACCGGCCCGTCGGTGGGGACCGGGTAGCTGGCCGGCCGCGCGGTGCGGAACTCATACCGGCCGTCCGGCCCGGTCACGAAGACGCCCCGCAGGTTGAACCGCGGCTGCCCGGGATCCTGGGTGTCGTAGAGGCCGCTGGCGCTGGCCTGCCAGACATCGAGGGTGGCATTGTCGAGCGGCTTGCCCTCGGGATCGGTCACCTGCCCGCGGACCAGGGTCGGCTCACCGTCCTCGGGCCGCCCGATCGGCTCGCCCATGTCCCGCCGCGGCGCGCCGGGGACGTAGAACGGGCCGAGGACCGTCGACTCGGTGGCGCCGTCCGCGGCGTTGATCAGGTCGACCAGTGATGACAGGCCGAGCACGTCGGAGAGCAGGATGAACTCCTGCCGCTCGCTGTCGCATTTCTGGCCGGTCGCGGTGAGGAATTCCAGTCCCGCCATCCACTCCTGCCGCGTCAGCGCGGTTTCGGTGGCGAAGGCATGCAGGTGAGAGATGAGCGCCGTCAGGATCTCGCGCAGCCTGGAGTCCGGGGTGGCGCCATAAGCGTCCAGGACACGCTGGGTGAGCTGGTCAGGAGTCATGGCATTCATGTATTCGTCTCCCTGTTCGGCGATCTCTTGCGCGCCGATCCCTCGGGGCTGGGTTCGACGCCTGGACGCCCGCTGGCATCCAGTGTCGCCGAGACCAGCCGGTCCAGCTGGCGGGCCAGCCCTCCGGGCTCGCTGGCCACGACATCCGCGACGCCGGGAATGGTGATCAGCGCCACCCGCGGGGTGCGCTGCTCCAGCTCGAGCAGGTCGGCGGCGGTCAGCCGGGCCGAACGCGCGCCGTGGATCACGAACGCTGGCTTCGCCAGCCCGGCCAGTTCCTCCCACAGGGTCACGTCGTCGAAATACGGCCCCCCGCCCTCGGCCAGGTTCCCGATGTGATGCCGCCATCTCCACGTGCCGTCCGGATCCTGGACGAGTTCACAGTCGGCCTCCCGGCCCAGGGCCGCTTCCGGCCATTCCGGATGCCGGGCCGCCAGCCGGGCCACCGCCTCGCCGCGGCTGGTGAAGCGCTCGGTGCCCGGGACGGCTTCCTGGCCGTGCGCGGCCGTACCCGGCAGCGTGTCGATCAGGGCCAGCCGGGGCAGGAAGGCCGGGCGGGGCGTGGTGATGAGGGCAAGGGCCGCCCGTCCGCCGAGCCCGCTGCCCACCACCAGGCGGGCCTGCGGCGCGAGTGAGCGCATGGCTTCGGCGATGGCCCCGGCGAGCTTGCGCGGCGCGTACCGGCCGTCGCGGCGCCAGCCGGAGCGGCCGTGGCCGGGCAGGTCGATCGCGATCGATGGGCGGCCCAGCCGCAGGGCGACCTCGTCCCAGGCCCGGGCGCTGCGGCCCGCCTCGTGCACGAAGACGACCTCGGGCGGCCCGGATCCCCAGACCACCACGCTGACATGCTCGCCGGCCGGCCCGGTGACCGAGCTGCGGTGCACCCGGGGCACCGCGTCCGGGCCGAGGCCGGCCGCGGCGGCCGACTTGGCCACGCCGGCGAACTCGCTGTCGAGCGCCGCGAACGATTCAGGCATTCCTCACCGCCCCGGGCCAGGATAGCCAGTGCCCGGGCATCGCACGGTTCAGGGCGCGGCTGTCGTACCCGGGCCGTAGTGTTCTGCCCGCCGGTACCGGAGGAAGGCGGAGCACATGACCACATCTGAGCAGGCCGCGGCGGGCGAGCGAGCCGACCTGCTGGCGGCGCTGGCTAAGGGCCGGTACTTCCTGCGCTATACCGTCCGCGACCTCACCGACGAGCAGGCCGCGCAGCGCACTACCGCGAGCGAGCTGTGCCTGGGCGGCCTGATCAAGCACGTCACGCTGACCGAGCGGCAGTGGATGAGCTTCATCGCCGAAGGCCCGACAGCGATGGGCGGCGGAGCGGGCGAAGGTGACTACAGTGACTGGCTGGCGGGCTTCCGGATGCTGCCGGGGGAGACGCTGGCCGGGGTGCTCGGCCTCTATGAGCAGGTGGCGGAGCGGACCGACGAGTTCGTGGCGGCCCTGCCCGACCTGGACATCTCGCACCCGCTGCCGGACGCTCCGTGGTTCGAGCGGGGTG
>Ga0302326_10020423_pt1 | contig 13635 bp, 8 predicted proteins | sample Palsa_T0_3_FD_202264 | JGI IMG/M metagenome (GOLD analysis project Ga0302326, IMG submission 202264) | Peat permafrost microbial communities from Stordalen Mire near Abisko, Sweden - Palsa_T0_3 | ecosystem: Environmental > Terrestrial > Soil > Palsa > Peat permafrost | place: Sweden: Abisko... | reverse complement strand
GGCAAGAGCGATGGGTGGACGGCTGGCCATGCGGTCATGGTAAATCTTGAACGCCTTCGGGGCGCGCGCACTCGTTTTCCGCCTGGGGGCGCCGCCACAGCCAAGCGCCGCCGTGATACTATTCCGGCATCGGGCCGCACCCCCTCGGCCACGTCACGGAGGTCCCCATGAGTCCTCTTTCCAGGCGTTCCTTTCTCAAGACCGGCCTCGCCGCCGGCGCCATCGCCAGCGTGGGCGCGCTCCCGGCCCTCGCCGCCAAATCGTCCGCGACCGACACCATCACACTGGGCAAGTCCGGCCTCAAGGTCACGCGCCTGGCCTTTGGCACCGGCACCAATAGCGGCGAGGTGCTGGCGGCGCTGGGCCAGCAGGAGGTCACGCGCCTCGTCCGGCACGCCTACGACCGCGGCATTCGATTCTTTGAGACCGCCGAGGCTTACTCGACGCCAGCCATGCTGGGGGAAGCGCTCAAAGGCATTCCCCGCGACAGCTATCACCTGATGAGCAAGGTGACCACGTTCCACGACGTCGATCCGCAGGTGAAGTTCGACGAGCTGCGCAAGATCTCGCAGACCGAGTACTTTGACATCATGCTGCTGCACTGGCAGCACACGGCAGACTGGCCGCAGACCACCGCGCGCTGGCAGGACGGAATCCTCGAGGCGCAGTCGCGCAAGATCATCCGCTCGCATGGCGCGTCGGTGCACGGGCTGCCCGCGCTGCGCCAGATGCCCGGCAACAAGTGGCTTGACGTGGCGCTCATCCGCATCAACCACAACGGCGCGCGCATGGACGGGCCCACCTATGAAGACACCAACCACCCCGACAACGTGAGCGAAGTCGTCCAGCACGTGCAGCAGGTGCGCAAAGACGGCACAGGCGTCATAGGCATGAAGCTGGTGGGCGGCGGCCAGTTCGACCACAGTCACGAAGACCGCGTGAAAGCCATGCGGTTCGCCTTCCAGACCGCCGGCATCCAGGCCGCCACGGTAGGCTTCAAAAGCACAGCAGAGATCGACGAAGCCATCGACAATATGAACCTGGCGCTGTCGTAGGGCGGCCCGAATCGCGGCCAAAGCCGGCGCCTTACTCTGACCCGCCAACTCGCCGTGCCGCGTAGCGGCGCTGACTCGCTGCGTTCTCTTGAACCAATTCTTGAAATCCTCCCGGCGATATGAACGCTCCGGCAACCCATGCGCACGCTTTATCCGGCCTGTTCATGTGCGCCTTTTCCCGCACTAACCATCGCCAACCCCAGGCACAGCGCGATGGCCAGCTCGAAAAACACCGGCAGCAGGAAGAAATACAAATACGAATCGACGGCGAAGGCGATGTATCCCACCATGAACGTGGCCAGAATCGGCCGCAGCCGCGCGGCATCGGTCTTTGCCAGCGAGCCAAGCTGCCAAAACACGATGGCTTCGGCGGTGAGGAAAATGGTGACGGAAAGGCCCAGCCCGCGGTGAAATTCCCAAAAGGTCCGCATCGCTCCCATGAAGAGGAATCGATTGGCCTGCATGGCCAGGGCCACGGTCTCGGCAGCTCCCGGCGCGGGCTTGCCGAATACGCCGCCTACAGTGTGCATAACCGAGTGAATGAGCGTGAGCACAGACGCGGTGCGCAAAAGCGCGGTGGGCTTCATTGAGTTTCCTTTCGCAGAGCTTATGGCAGATTTGGATCGCTCCACATTCGGCTCTCCCATCACAGCGCGTCAATGTGGAAATCTCCTGGGGACTTATCCAGAATGGTGCCGCGATCGATTTAATGCCGGCCGCTCCTTGACGCGCCGCGGCGTTTCGCGCTACTTTGTCTTTACACGGGAAAGGAGGTTGATCCAGCTAATGCAAAGTGAATCGTTCAGTTGTTTCGTACGTGAGGTGACTGAGGCCTAGGGCATCGCGCCCAAGACCCCATGTAAGCCCCCGCGGCAATTTGCATTCCGCCGGGCCACTGGCACTCGCGGCAGCGCGATGGCCTTAGTCCAATCCCAACAGCTCACCGGCAACGGCCCGCCACACATCGTGCGCGGGCCGTTGGTGTTTCTGGAGCCGGTTTGATTGAGACTCGAGGTATCCCACCCATTCGCCAGGAAAAAGCGAATGGATGGGGCACGGAGCATCGTCGCTGGCTTGAGAATGTCGTCGGCGTGAAGTCTGCCCGCCAAACAAAAAAGGGACGCAGCCTGGGAGGGCCGCGTCCAATGGTTCAGCCGAGGGTACTGCCCGATTCATCGGGGGACTCGCGACGAATCGAGGGAAGGATTTTCCTTCACTGCGACAGAGTGGGCGGCCGAAACCAATCGTGACGCGAATTATAGATTTTTTCGCCCGCTTTGTTCAGGGCCGCGGCGTCGCAGGCGGATTCGACTGCGCCATGCTGCCCGGCGCTGGCTTCACCGTCATGGGAAACTCGGTCGCCCCGGTGTGGCCGTTGCTGGGGTCGAGGATGCCGGCGCGCAGATACACCGTCCCCGCCGGCACATCGAGCGACTGCTTCATGGGCAGGCCGGTCTTGAGCAGACGGTTGTATTCCGCGCTCCTGAGGTTGAGCGGAAGCGTCGCGTAGATGTTGTTGAGCACCTTGCCGTCGGCGTCGTAAGCGGTGAGCGTGGCGTCCACCTCGCCGCGCTGCATGCCATGCTCTTCCGGCGTGAATTCGACGCCGTTCAGGTCCACAATCCAGTGGAAATCGAACCGCACCAGCGGGCCCTTGAGGCTGGCCGCCTCGTTGCCCAGTCGATCGGAGGGCCGCGAGGCATCGGGCTGGTGCAGGGCCGCCTTCACCTGCAGGTGGAAGGGAATCTGAGTCGAGTCGGGCGCGCCGCGCTGCATCACCGCGCGCAGAGGATTGGAATGCAGCACCAGCGAGCGGCCGGTCACCTTGGAGGGATCGTAGGCGTAATAGCCGCGGCGGTAGTCGAGCTTCACGCCCGGTTCGCTGACCTTGATCTCAAGCTGGCGGAAGCTGCCATCGTAGCGCTTGTCTTTGGGCGAGTAGGCCAGCGTGTAGTAGTTCTCCGAGATCGCCTGTACCTTTTCCACGGCACCGGCGAGTCCGTTGGTGTTGTAGAGAGCACGGCCGCCAGTGGCCGAAGCCAGGTTGGACATGGACATGTGTTCGCCGGCCAGGTTCATCTGGCTGGCCATCTCCTGCTGCCCAAATGCGCCGCCGTTGCCGCGCGAGGCAAACGCGGAGCCGGCGTTGTTGGCCGCAAACCCCGGAGGCGTGATCAGCCCGCGCGCGTCGATGGGATAGATGGCGATCCGGCCCACGGTCATCACGTCGGCCAGCTTCTTGAGCTCAGTTTCGTAGTCCACACGCCCTGTGACGCCAGAGACCAGCGAGAAATCGGGATTGATGGTCCACGGAATGGAGCCGGCAAACCAGACCAGATTCTTCCGCCCCGGAATGCCGTCAAGATAGATGGCCATCGCATTGAGTGCATCGAGCGTGAGCCGGGTGCGCATCTCCTGCGAAAAGCTCTCGCTTTCATTGGAGAAGCGGTCCAGGCTGCTGCGCGTCGATGCAACACTGCTTTGCATCGCCACGGCAACGCCGCCCAGGCGCAGCCCTTCGGCATTGGTTGTGGGGCCTGACAGGTCGGCGACGGAGGTCGAGGACGGATAGGATCGCTTGCTGAGCGCCGCCTTCAGAATGGCGGGGTCGGCCGTGAAACCCTGCACCATCTGCAGCCGGTCGCCAAGCGTAAAGATGGCCATGTGCGTTCCGGTGGGAATCTGTTTGAGATACTCGAGCATCTGGGCGTGCACATAGCTCTGATCGCTGAGCGGGGTGTTGAGCGCGTCCAGCAGCAGCACCAGCAGCGGTCCCTGGCTGGGCACGGTTTCAATATTGGTGTATGTATCCGGGGGTAGCGGCGCGGCTGGCTGCGCGGTCGGACTGGCTGGCGGATTATCGGCGCTATGCTCCTCAAAGAACGACACATCCTGCGCCACGCCGTTCTCCGTCACCTGGAAGTGCGCCTTGTCGAGCGACTTCATCGGCTGCCCGTGCTTGTCGGTGACGATCACGTCCACCACCACGTTGCGCACTTCCTGCCTGAGGGTAATGATGCTTTGGTCTGGCTGCGGATCGGCGGGCGCTGGAGATTGCGCGGCAAGGAAAGGCGCTGCCAGCAGCAGCGATATTGCAACGGCCATGGTTCTCATCGCGTTCTCTCCATCTCCCGTTCGCCGGGTCTTCACCTTAACTCTATGCCTGATCGAGCGTGAGCGTCCACCAGCGCCTGACTCGCAGGTCTTTCATTCATTTGACACGGGAAAACGGCCGCGGTTAGGAAGGCGGCTTCTGCGGGAACACCGGCGCCGTGCCAGCCGAGGCATTCACTCACTGCTTCATGGCCACGGCTGCGGCCGGGACGGTCACCGACCCCATGCGGCCGGAATTCTCATCGACCACGACAATGCGCACCGACCCCGCGCCCCCTGGCTTATCTTCAACCACCTGGTCATACGGAATGCCCTCGCGCAGCAGCCGCTGGTAGGTTTCACCCCTCAAGTTCAGGCGCATGGTCTGGCCGGTCACCTGGGCGTGCAGGTTGGCGTCGTCCCGCTGCACCAGGAAGATGTCGAGCTTGTCGGCCCACAGGTCGCCCCGCTGCGCCAGGGACACATCGTTGGCGGCAATATTGAGCCGCAGTGTGCTCTCTTTGGCTGCGGCCACCGGATTGGCGGTCACGGCAATCTCACTGATATCCATCGGCTGCCACACGGCCTGTGTGAAACGGTCCTTGAGCGTGGCCGGCTCCTTGTCGTACTGGTAGCCGGTGCGGAAGCGGAGCTTCACGTCCTTGCGGGCATTGGCGAGTCTCACGCTCAGCAGGTGATACTTTCCATCGGCCTGCTCCGAGGGCGAAAAACCCAGCAAATAAGTAGCGTGGCTGTCGGCAATCACCGAGTTCAACTCGCCGGTGATGTCGTTTGCGCGGCGAAATACCTGCCCGCCCGTGGCGTCGGCGACTTCGCGAAACGCTCCCTGGATGGGATGCAGGTCTTGCTGCATCTGCGCGGTGAGGCGGCCGGCGCCCAGCGTGCGGGCGTTCCGTCCGCTGATCGTTCCCGCGGTCAAGTCGCCGCCCGAACCCGCCTCAGGGCCCAGTCCCACCCCCGCCGCGAGTGGCGCCTGTGCTGCGGTAGCCGTCGGATTCAGCTCCACATTGCGGGTGCCAATGCTGGCGTCGATCACGTTGGACTCAAGGCGTGAAGCATCCAGCGGATAGACGCTCACATGCGCGTTGTTCATGGCCTCCTGGGCGCGCAGCGCAGAGGGCTCGATGAACTTGCTGTTCTTGTCGATGGTGATCGACCCCTGGTTCCAGTCGGCAAGCACGTTGTCGCTGGTCACCCACACCAGGCTCTTGTGTCCGGAAACCGCAGCCAGGTGCCTGGCAACCGTGGCCAGGGTCGACAGAGCGTCCCCCGCCGGGTTGGCGCCAAAGTCGCGCAGCTTGGGGTCCAGCGCCTGTTCCTGAGCTTGCGGATCGGTGATCAGGTCATTGCCGTTCACGCTCAGCAGATCCTCGGGGCTGTGCACCGTTTCCATCTGTTGCCGGTTGCGCGCTTCCTCGTCCTGCGCGTTGGACACGTCCATGGCGCTGGGCCTCCACTTGGCCAGCGTCGCATCCAGCAGGTCGTGATCGGTGGTTGCCTGATGCAGCACTTTGAATCCGTGCCCGTTCATTATGTAGAGCGCGGCCTGCTCGTCGGCCTTGAGCCCCAGCAGGAAGCGGTGCATCTGGTCCTTGGCCGTGCCCAGATCAAGGAAGGAGAGATTACTTGAATCGAGCAGCAGGATGGTGATGTTCGACTCTGCCTCACCTGCTTTGGCGCTCAGCGGCCGGTTCGAATAAGCCGCCGGCGGCTGGGCGGGAGCCTGAAGCGGTGCGGCCGGTGCGGCCGGCGCCACGCCGATCTGGCCAAACGACCGCACGTTCTGCTTCACGCCGTTGTCGTAGATCTCAAAGTCTTCCGGCTTGAGATTCGAGATGGGCCGGCCCTTCTTGTCCAGAGCCACCACGTTTACGTCGACCAGACGCGCATCCATGCGCAAGGTTGCGCCTGAGCCGGGGCCGCCGGCCTGGGAAAGCGCCGGCGCCTTGGGCAGCCCTGTCGCGTCCGACACCATGATCTCAGGCACCTCAGCCCCCGGCGCGCCATCTGCCAATGCGCTGTCCGCCTCATCGGCATCAGCTGCGGGCTCGGGGCCGGCCTTGGGAGCTGCTGCGGCAATTGCCTTCATGTTTTCGGCAGCCACCTCCTCCGCCGGGCGCGCATTGGCAATGTCGGGCGCGGCGGCTGGAGCGGGAGCCGATGCAGCGGAAGCGACCGCGTCCTCAGCCTCTTTGCCGGTCATCACGCGCGACTCGGCGCGCAGCACGTGAAATTGCCTGAATTCGATGTCGTTGACCATCCTCTGCCGCGGGCCCTGCGCGATGGAGTCCAGGCTGGTCTGCTGGAGCGACGGCAGGGCGCCGGCGGCGGCAGGATGGAGAGCTCTCGCCAGTGACCGGATGTCTGGCCCCAGGGCGACTGCGATGCCGCGCGACGGGCAAATGTAAGTCTTGCCGCCTATCTCCTGCGGGCCGTATTCCACGGCTATGTCAGCCCGCGTAATGGGATTGCCGGTCGGCAGATCGGCCTCCACGGTAATCCGCATGATGCTGCCGGTGGCCGGATCGATCGTCATCTCGCCGTGATAGCCGGCGCGCTGCCGCAGCACGTTCACCTCAAGGCCATATTGCTCGGCTACGCAGCAGAAGCTGACGTCGTAGTGTGATTTTTCGCGGGGAACAGAGTAGTAGAACACCGCTTGCGGCCCGGCTGGGCTCAGCTCCCAGTGGCTCCAGGCCAGGCGGCTGTGCGCGGCATCCATCAGCACCGTGCCGAGGATGGGCCCAAACTCGCCCCAGGTAGCCAGGCCGCGCTCCAGCGATGGCGCCTTGTCCTTGGCCGTGCTCATGTCCGCAAGCTCGTGGCCATCGCGGTAGAGCACGGTAATCGCCGATCGGCCGGATGGGCGAAGCGGATTGTCGGCGGAGCCGGCATCGACGCCGGGCCGCGTCTCAAATCGCGCGGTGTCCCGGGTGGCAAAGAGATTGGGTAACATGGGCAGTGTCTTGCCCAGGTAATGGACGGTCTTCGCCATCATGCGGCGCTGGGCGGCAGCATCCGGCGTGGCCGTGGCGGGAATCTCGGCCGCCGGTGGCTGCAGAAACGCGGACTCGTCAGCCAGCGCCCGTAGCGCCTGCTTGCTCTTCTCGCCCGGCAGCTGCGCGCTCAGCCGCTCCAATCGTGCTGTGCTCAGCCGCTCAGTGAGTTCCATCTCAGAGAACTGCCGGGCCGCCTGCGTGTCAAGCTTCCCCTGGTCCGCGGCCACCGCCTGCTCCAGCTCTTCCACCGTAACGCGCCTCGCGGCACAGGCGGGGAATGCCATCCCAGCCATCAACGTCCACACTGCCAGTTTGCGCATATCGCTACCCTCTGCCGGTCGGGGGAAGCTCCCGGCGCTCACAGCAATTCTCGGCCTCGCGGTCCCCGGTTGCAACGAAAAAGCATTCGCTCTGCGCTTCTCGCTACAATGACCGGGAAAGAGGGCGGCCGGTTAGCAGGCTTATTTCACGCTCAGGCCGCCGTCCACGTCCACCACCAGGTCGTCGCCCTGGAGATGCATGGAGTGGATCATCGGCTTGGCCAGCGTGAACTTGTACCATAGCGCCGCCAGCCAACGCAGGCCTGTTGTCGTATGAGTACCCCCTCCGGACGCCCCTCGGCCCTCTCGTTTTGACCATAACAAAACGCGGAACCCGCACTACCGGCTCCAGGAGAAACGAAGGTAACGGATGCATCCGCAGCTAGTTAGAGCAATACGGCTCAACCATCCCCTACACGCCGATTTGACAGACTTTCCTCCACTTTGCTATTGATTTTTGAAGAAAATATCCCTAAAATAAGAAGCTAGAGTAACCCCCAGGGACAGCTTCGCATCCCTTCGTCCCTGGCATGAAAGTGCAAATCTTTTCTATAAGGACACCAAATGGCAAAACGTCGTGGAAATCCGAATTGGGGCAAGCCGGAGCCCATTGGCCCGGTTGTGCCCACCGTGACCTCCTTCGAGCAGATCGTGAAGGAGTTCAAGCTCAGCCCGGACCAGTACATCCGGTCAACTCGCCTCCGCGAGTGGGCTCGCCGGAACAAGAATTCAAAGTACATTCCCGAGGCGCTGCTGGAGGCCTGGGGCTTTGAAATTGAATCCACGTTGTAGCCCGTTCCTCGTTGTTCCTTTCCTAAAAAGCGCCGCCTTCGGGCGGCGCTTTTGCTGTTTAGCCCGCCATCGGCGAAAATGATGTATCGCCATGCCCCAGCCCTCCCGCACTATCGAGGCGCCCTTTACCGACGTGCCCGGCGCGCTGGCCGAGATCCGCGCCGGCCGCATGGTAGTCGTGGTCGACGACGAGGACCGCGAAAACGAGGGCGACCTGACCCTGGCCGCCGAGTTTGCCACGCCCGAGGCCATCAACTTCATGGCCCGCTACGGCCGCGGACTGATCTGCCTCACGCTGACCGAGGAGCGCGCCGACCATCTGCGCCTCTTCCCCATGACCCAGCAGAACTCCTCGCGCTTTGGCACCGCGTTTACCGAGACCATCGAGGCGCGCGAGGGCGTGACCACCGGCATCTCGGCCTCTGACCGCGCCCACACCATCCGCACCGCCATTGCCGAGGACACCAACTACACTGACCTGGTGCGCCCCGGCCACGTGTTCCCGCTCCGCGCACGCAAGGGCGGCGTGCTGGTGCGCGCCGGCCAGACAGAGGCATCGGTCGATCTGGCGCGCCTCGCCGGCCTCAACCCGTCGGGGGTCATCTGCGAGATCATGCGCGACGACGGCGCCATGGCCCGCGTCCCAGATCTGATCCCGTTCTGCCGGGAACATGGCCTTCTCATCCTCACCGTGGCCGAGCTGATCCGCTACCGCCTGCGCCATGAGCGCTACATCGTGCGCGCCGGCGAGAGCCGCATTCAGACCCGCTATGGCGAGTTCCGCATGATCGCCTACGAGAGCGAGGTCAACGGTGGCGAGAGCCACATCGCGCTGGTGCGCGGCGAACTGTGCGCCGGCTGCCCGGCAATGCAATCCGAAGACGCGGGTGCGGCGCAGACCGTCTGCGATCGCCCCGTGCTGGTGCGCGTGCACACCCGCTGCACCGCCGGCGACGTGTTTGCCGCCGACTGCCGCTGCCGCGAGATTCTGGACCACTCCATGCGCATGATCGCCGAGGAGGGCTGCGGCGTCCTCCTCTATCTGCACAATACATCGCGCGGCTTTTCGATCGACCACACGCCAGCCGACCCCTTCGGCCCCACGGGCGCCGCGGCGCCGGAGGCCGCAGCCGGCATTCACGCCGGCCGCATCGTTCTCCACCCGGAGTTGCGCGCCCGCGAAGGCTCCCAGGCCCGCACGGGCCGCATCCTGCGCGCCATCGGCCTGGGCGGCCAAATTCTGTCGGACCTAGGCATCCAGCGCATCCGCCTGCTCTCGAACACGCCCATGCACATCCCGGCCCTCGAAGGCTTCGGCCTCGAGATCGTCGAGCAAGTGGCAATTCCCATGGAAGAGTGCAGTCGGGTGGGATGAAAGTCGATTCCACCACAAATCCGTCATCCTGAGCGAGCGAAGCGAGTCGAAGGACCTGCGTTTGAACCGCTCGACTCATTGAAAGGCCTTCCGGTTCAAGCTCTTGGTCGGACTCCGAATCGGCCTGACTGTCCCTAAAGCGAAATGCAACTCGATGGCGCTGATTTTCCAGGACCCAGTCGCAAAACCTCGTGTAAAGAGGCCGGAGCGATTCTAAGTCAGCCGCAATCACGTCAAGTCCTCGGTCGTCGTACATATGCATGATTACGTTTGATCGGGGGTCGATAACATAGACACGACCAGCAATCGCCGGAACGCCGCCGCGCTCGCTGTTTGCAATTGCTTGAAATATCGCGCCCGCGTCGATCGCAGGTGGAGACAGTCGAGTCCAAGTCAAGCGGTAGGGCGATTCATCGAACGGCGCAACGTCGGCCCAACGAAAATTCGACGGACCCGCATTGAAGACGCCGGGCGTCTCAAACAATCGCGTGAAACGCTCTGCCAAATCGCGGCTGGCGCACCAATCCTGAGAAACCAGGATGAAATCCTCCTTTTCTCCAAAAAGGAACTGAAAAGTCTCTACCGCTCTCGAAACCCGTTCCAATCCAATGTCAAACCGAATCCCAACCGGCCACTGACCGAACAGGTTTCCCCCGAATTCCACGCCACCGAAGTTCGAAAGCATGAATGCTGGAAGATCGAAAGAGCCATCAATCGTCATCACGAAAGAATAGCGCAAGTAATTGCTTTGGAACCAATCCCGGCGCTCACGCGTACACTGCTTCGAGAGGCTCCGCCCATGCAAAAACCGCGTCTCATCCCGCTCTGTCTTCCCGCGCTGGCCCTTGCGGCCGGCATCTGCATCTCAGCCCAGGCCGGCGCCCAGGACTGGCAGAAGTCCTACCCGGTCTCCGGCAAGGCCTCGCTCACCGTCAGCTCCGGCGACGCCTCGGTCGATCTGCGCTCCTGCGGCGCGTGCCGTGCCGTCAGCGTGCGCGTCGAGTGGATGGACCGCAAGCCCGCCGACTTCACGCTCACCGAGTTTCAGACCGGCGACCACGTCAGCTTTGAGTTGAAAGAGAAGCCGCGCCTCGGCATCCACATCTCGATGGGCAACTATCACGAGCCGCGCGTCACCGTCGAGACGCCCACCGCGCTCGACCTCGAAGCGCGCACCTCCGACGGCGGCCTGCACGTCTCCGGAGTGCAGGGCAATCTCGAGCTGCACACCAGCGACGGCGGCGTGGACGTCGAAGACGTGGGCGGCTCGCTGCGTCTCACCGCCAGCGACGGCTCCATCAAGATTCACAACGTGACCGGCACGCTCGAGTCGCGCTCGTCGGACGGGTACGCCACCATCGACGGCAAGTTCACGGCGCTCCAGGTGCACACCAGCGACGGCAATCTCGACCTCACCATGGCCGAAGGCACGCAGCTTGCCGGCGCGTCGCGCATCGAGAGCTCCGACGGCCGCGTCACCGTGAAGCTGCCGCGCACACTGGCCGCCGACCTCGATGTACACACCAGCGACGGTCGGATCAGCTGCGAACTGCCGCTGACCATGGAGGGCTACAACTCCGCCCACAGCTCGGGGCACAATCTGCGCGGCCATCTGAACGCAGGCGGCGTGCCGCTGGCCATTCAAACCAGCGACGGCAATGTGACCATCGCGGCGATCTAGAGTGGGACTGATCCGAGACTATTGAAGTTGATGCGATCCCAGGTCCGAAAATACGGACCTGGGGCACCCGGACTGTGGCGAAGCCGTTACGTCGTCACCGTGGCCGAAGCGCTGTCAGGCGCCCCTTTCAGGAATCAGCAGTGTCAGCGCATCCGGCACGATCTCGATCGTCACTGGCAGCGAGCCCAGTAACTCCCCGTCGGCCTCGACATAGATGCGCGTGGCCGAGCGATCGCGCACACTGCACTCTACTGAAACCGCCTCGATCGACTCGATCTCGTGCGAATAAGTATGCCGGCGAAACCACACTGCGGCCATGAAGCGAAGGTAGCGCAGGCGGCTGCGCGTTTTGAAGGCAACCAGGCGCAGCCGTGGATTGCTCAGCGCGGCGCCTGGCACCAGGTTGTGCACCATGCCGCCGAAGTTGCCTATACGCACAGCCAGCAATTGCGACACTTCCTCGGTGCGCGGGGCGGATTTGTCGCCGCTCACAATCGCGGCTTTGAAGAGAGGAAACGAGTGCGTAGCCCAGATGTGCATGGCGTTCACAAAGTACGCAGCGTAGCCAAATCGCCGCTTGAGCTGTGTGTCGAGCCGGTAAAAAAAAGCGCCGTCAGCGCCAATGCCCGCAGCCACGGTAAAGTAGCGTGAGTTTCGTTCACCATCGTGGGAGGTAAAGAAGACCCGGCCCACAGGAATGCGCGTAGGGGACGCCGTCAGCAGCGCCCGCACCGCGCGGGCCGGAGGCGCGCTCAGGCCAAGGTCCGCGGCCAGCGCATTGGCTGTGCCCATGGGCACCACGCCCAGCGCGGCCACGGTGCCCACCAGGCTCTGCAGCACTTCGTTCACGGTGCCATCGCCGCCGCAGGCAAGAACAGTGTCGCATCCGTCCTGCATCGCCTGGTACGCCAGCAGTCCCGCAGTGCCGGGGCCGCTGGTGGGGCGCACATCGGCGTTAATGCCCGATTCGCGCAGCACCGCCAGCGCCGCTTCGATCGAAGGTGCATAGCCGTTCGGGTGCTGGCCAGAAGCCGGGTTGTAGATCAGCGCAACGCGGCGCATGGGTGTCGGCCTTTGTGTATGGATGTCACGCGGAAGCTGCCGAAGAATCGCAGGACCTTTAATTCCATTCTCGCAGGTGGTGGCGAGCTTGCGATCAATGACGTGCCAACTCGCCAACATGCTATCCACGCGTAGCGTGGGCTAACCTGCTGACTTCTTCTGAAGAATCACCATCCGCTTACATCTGGACCGTTCCGTTCCTATTGAACCGGAAATCCGTTTCCGATACGGGCACGACTTCAGTCGCCGCAATTGGCGCAGAATGCGGCACAGGGCTCTCATCCCTGAGCAATGCAGCCCAGTCAGTGCCTCTATTTCCCCAAATCGACATCTTCCAGGAATCTCCAATGCGGCCGCCACCCGGGGCTGAGCTTCTCTTGCGTCAGAATCGCGCGCAGCACCGGAATCGGCATCATGTTCTCATGCAGAATGGCATCGTTGTACTCGCGGTCTGTCATCTTGCCCGAGTCCACCATCTCATGCCGCAGCGCGCGAAACTCGAGCGCGCCCAGCATGTACGCGCACTGGTAAAGCGGATCGTAGCTGCCATTTACCGAGCGCCGCACTTCGGCCGTCGCGTTATCGCGCTCATGGCCCACCTCGCTCACCAGGAAATCGATGGCTTGCTGCGGAGTCATCGTTCCGAGATGAAAACTGAGCGAGAAAATGATGCGCGCGCAGCGGTGCATGCGCCAGAAAAGCGCGCCGATGCGCTGCTGCGGCGTGGCATCGTAACCAAGATCCCAGTAGCGCAGCTCCCAATAAAACGCGTTGCCCTCGATCCAGAATCCCGAGCCGAAAGCCTGCCGGTAAGGCCGGTAGCGCGCGCTCATGAACACCTGCAGCCAGTGCCCCGGAATCAGCTCGTGAAATACCGTGGCGTGCGAGAACCCGGGATTATTGCCGCGCATGCTCATCATGCGCTGGTCATAAGTCATCGTTTCGGTGGGATAACTCACGATGATGGTGTCGCCGCCCAGAAAAAACGGATTCACAAGCTGGCGCTCCGGCGTCATCATCTCCATGCGCCACGTCTCTTCGGCCAGCGGCGGAATCGTAACCAGGTTGTGATCCTCGGCAAACTTCTCGCCGTCCAAAGCCAGCGACCGAATCAATTCCGGCTGATCGCCCGCCGGCACATAAGAATTCTTCACCGCCTCCATCGCCTTGTGCCAGTCGTCGCCGTAGCCCATCTCGCGGCTGGCCTTCGTGATCTCCCGCTGGCACCACGCAAGCT
>Ga0302326_10020422_pt1 | contig 13635 bp, 9 predicted proteins | sample Palsa_T0_3_FD_202264 | JGI IMG/M metagenome (GOLD analysis project Ga0302326, IMG submission 202264) | Peat permafrost microbial communities from Stordalen Mire near Abisko, Sweden - Palsa_T0_3 | ecosystem: Environmental > Terrestrial > Soil > Palsa > Peat permafrost | place: Sweden: Abisko... | reverse complement strand
GCCAAACGCCCTGCTCGGTCCCAGGCCGCGATGGTATCCGAGTTTTCTGCACTTCTCTCCGGCGCTGCTCGTTTTATGGATACCGGGTCTTTTCCGCCTCACCTGCTATTACTACCGCGGCGCCTATTACAAGTCCTTCTGGGCCGACCCGCCAGCGTGCGGGGTAAGCGAGCCGCGCAAGACGTACCTCGGCGAACGAAGCTTTCCCCTGATAATGCAAAATTTCCACCGCTACTTTCTCCGCCTCTCCTACCTGGTGTGGGCCTTTCTGGTGTACGACGCGGTGGTGTCGTTCCGTTTTCCGAACGGCTTCGGCATCGGGATCGGCAGCCTCGTGTTGGTAGTGAATGTTGTCCTGCTCGGCGGATATGTATTCGGCTGCCACGCCTTCCGCCACCTGGTCGGAGGGACCTTCGACCGCATCTCCGAATACCCTGTACGGCACAAGCTCTACGATTGCGTGAGCTGCTTGAATCGGGGACACCAGAGGTGGGCGTGGGCCAGCCTGTTCTGGGTAGGATTCTCCGACATCTACGTCCGCCTCTGCTCTATGGGTATCTGGCACGACTGGAGAATCCTGTAGATGCCGGAGTTCCAGCGATTCTCCTACGACGTGCTGGTCATTGGTGCGGGCGGAGCGGGACTGCGAGCCGCGATCGAAGCCGCTGCTAGCGGCGCCAGGGTGGGAGTGGTTTGCAAATCGCTGCTGGGCAAGGCGCACACCGTAATGGCCGAGGGGGGCATTGCCGCCGCGTTGGCCAACGTCGACGATCGCGACAACTGGCGCGTTCATTTCGCCGATACCATGCGGGGTGGCCAGTACCTCAACAACTGGCGCATGGCCGAATTGCACGCCAAAGAAGCGCCCGACTGCGTGCGCGAGCTGGAGGCATGGGGTGCGCTTTTCGATCGCACCAAGGACGGGCGGATTCTGCAGCGCAACTTCGGCGGCCACCAGTATCCGCGCCTCGCCCACGTCGGCGATCGCACCGGCCTGGAGATGATCCGCACCCTCCAGGATCACGGCATTCACAGCGGAATGCAGGTCCACATGGAGTGCACCGTGCTCAGCCTCCTGCTGGACTCAGGCCGTGTCGTGGGCGCCTGTGGATACGACCGCGAGAAGGGCCTCTTCCATCTGTGGCAGGCGAAGGCCGTCGTGCTGGCCACCGGCGGAATCGGGCGTGCCTACAAGATCACCAGCAACAGTTGGGAATATACCGGCGATGGACTGGCCCTGGCGTACCACGCCGGCGCCGAACTGCAGGAAATGGAGTTCGTTCAGTTCCATCCCACGGGTATGGTTTGGCCCATCAGTGTTCGCGGCATCCTGGTGACCGAAGGAGTGCGCGGGGAAGGCGGTGTTCTGCGCAACAGTGAAGGTCGCAGGTTCATGTTCGACGAAATTCCCGATGCCTACAAGGCGCAGACCGCAGACAATGAAGAGGAAGGATGGCGCTACACGCAGGGTGATAGAAACGCCCGCCGGCCACCCGAACTCCTCACCCGCGATCATGTTGCCCGGTGCATCAATCGCGAAGTCAAAGCCGGCCGAGGAACGCCGCACGGTGGTGTGTTTCTCGACATTGCCTGGATTAAGACGCACCTGCCCAAAGCCGAGGAGCACATCAAACGCAAGCTGCCCAGCATGTATCACCAGTTCAAGCAGCTGGCAGATCTGGATATCACCAAAGAGCCGATGGAAGTCGGCCCCACGACTCACTACATGATGGGCGGCATCCGCGTGGATGGCGATTCGCAGATGTCCAGCGTGCCTGGATTGTTCGCTGCCGGAGAAGCGGCGGCGGGATTGCACGGCGCGAATCGGCTCGGCGGCAATTCGCTTTCTGATCTGGTGGTATTCGGACGACGTGCCGGCCGGTTTGCAGCGGAATTCGCCAAAAGCAATGGGAACGGCGCCACCATCGATGAGGAGCAGTTGCAGGCAACGGCCAGCCAGGCGCTCAAGCCCTTCGATCGCGGTGCTACCGGCGAGAATCCATATCAGGTTCAATACGACCTGCAGGAAGCGATGCAGGACCTGGTGGGCATCGTTCGCACAGAAAATGAAATGCAACAGGCACTGGAGAAAATCGCCGGGCTGCAGTTGCGCGCAGACCGTGCGGGTATCGCGGGCCACCGCCAGTACAACAACGGGTGGCACACCGCCATCGACCTTTCCAGCCTGCTGGTTGTGTCGGAGGCCATCACCCGTGCCGCGCTGCTCCGAAAAGAGAGCCGGGGCGCGCAGTTTCGCGAAGATTTTCCCGGCAAAGACGCCGAGTGGGGCAAGCACAACATCATTGTCAAGCGCGGAGCAAATGGCGAAATGCTGGTGGAGAAGCGCGCCCTTCCGCCGATGCCCGATGAGCTGAAAGCCGTCGTTCAGGAAATGAAATAGGGAGATGACATAGGAGAGAAAATCCATGGTCACGCAGGCGATGTTTCGCATCTGGCGGGGAGATTCGGCTGGCGGCCGGTTTGAAGATTACCTCACGCCGGTGGAGGAGGGCATGGTGGTTTTGGACGCCGTGCACCGCATCCAGGCACAGCAGGCGCCCGATCTCGCTCTGCGCTGGAATTGCAAAGCCGGCAAGTGCGGCTCCTGTTCCGCTGAAATTAACGGGATGCCGAAGCTCATGTGCATGACGCGGCTGAGCAATCTGAACCTGGAAATGCCGGTCATCCTGGAGCCGATGCACACCTTTCCGGTGATTCGCGATCTGGTCACCGACGTCTCGTGGAACTTCCGCGCCAAGATGACGATCAAGCCGTTCCGGCCCCGTTCCCCCGACCTGCCGGATGGGACATGGCGCATGCAACAGGCTGACGTCGAACGCGTGCAGGAGTTTCGCAAGTGCATCGAGTGTTTTCTTTGCCAGGATGTATGTCACGTCCTCCGCGAACACCATAAGGAGGAAGAGTTCATCGGTCCCCGCTTGCTGGTCTACGTCGCGGCGCTCGAAATGCATCCCCTCGATAGTGAAGACCGCGTGAGCGACTTAAGAAAAAAACACAGTATCGGTTACTGTAACATCACCACCTGCTGCCGCCAGGTGTGTCCGGAGTCGATCACGATCACCGAGAACGCGATCATTCCGCTGAAGGAGCGGGTCGTGGACCGTTTTTTCGATCCTTTAAAGCAGTTGTTCCACATCCTCTGAGTGAAAAGGGGGTCACATGTTCGAACTCAAACCTATTTCGCGTGACACTTTAGGCGGCGCGCTGGCCAAGGCGGAACGTTACCGCTTGCTGAATGAGCCCCACGAAGCCGAAAGCATCTGCCGCGACATCCTCGAAGTAGACCCGGCGAACCGGGACGCACGCATCAGCCTGATCCTGGCCCTGACGGACGAATTTCCCCGGGATGAGGGGGCATTTGCCGGCGCGGTGGCGGCGATCGCCGGTCTCGAAGGGACGTACGATCGCGCATATTATGGCGGGATCGCGTGGGAGCGCCGTGCGAAGGCACGTCACGATGCCGGCAAACTCGGGTCCAGCGGTTACGTCTACGATTGGATCGTCAAGGCGCTCCAGCTATTCGAGGAAGCAGAGCGCGTGCGGCCTACAGGCAACGATGACGCGATTCTGCGCTGGAACGCCTGCGTCCGTTTTCTCGAGCGCCACAAAAATCTGGGGCCAAAGACAGAGGAGCTTCAGGAACCCATTCTTTCCGAGTAACTGAGGCTGCAAGTCAGCGACCCAGGTTCACCCAGGATTGCGTCCGTGCCAGCACCGGACTTTCAGTCCGGGGCAGCGGGTTTTCAAACCCGCGAGAACGCCCTATCTTGCAAAGACCGGGCTTTTTCCTCAGTTTTCACGCACCCTCTTTAGCCCCGGTGAGAATGCCCCAAGCTCTCCGATCCACGCCACGTTTTTCGTGCCCTCGACGCCCGCCGACTGAGCGAAATGCGTGTTCCTGACCCACAATTCACTTATGCCTGGATCCGCTCACTGCCGTTGCCATACCTAAACCCAAATACACCGTTCCGGAGATGTAACGCTCGTTGCGAATAAAAGTCCGCTTGCGTCGCAGCCATCCCGCAGCCGAGCCCGCGGTTAACGCCCACACGCTGTCGCTGGTAAGTCCCATCAAGGTAAACAGCATTCCCAAGGCGAAGAACTGCAAACTCACGTGTCCGCGTGCCGGGTTGACGAACTGCGGCAAGAAGGCGAAGAAGAAGATCGCTGTCTTCGGATTCAGAACGTTGACCAGAACGCCTTGCGCATAGACACGGCGCAGGGGCAGACTTTGCACGTGCTTCACTTCATCATCCGGGGTGGGGCGTTCGCGGAATTTCTTGATTCCCAGATAAAACAGGTAGGCAGCGCCCGCATACTTCACGAGGGAGTAAGCCACTGCCGAAGAGAGCAGCAGGGCCGAGAGCCCAAGCGTTGCAGCCAGGACGTGTGCCAGTGTGCCGGTGGCGATGCCGGAAGACGACGCCAATCCGGCCCTGCGTCCCTGATCCACGCTGCGCGCCACGACGTAGAGCACCGCTGGTCCTGGAATGAGCAGCAATATCACTGCCGCCGTGATGAAAAGAAGGAGATCATTCGGAGGAGGTAGAAAGCTCATGAGAGTCTCGATCCAAAAACTGTGGTGATGTCGCAAAAGAGCGAAGTCAGCGATTATCTTAAACCGCCGCCGGCATCGCTCAGCACGACGCTCAGGGTACGACCTTGAACTCCGCCTGCCAGAACGCCGCTTTCCTTCCCGTCGGATCGAGCACGCTTACCTGGCACGCATACTCGCCCGGCGCCAGCCCACTGAGCGGAATGTTGAAGGTGAACGGCATCGTCTGCAACCGGTTGTTCGCCCCATGCGTCATCTCGATCGGTTGCGATTCAAAGGCCTTGGTTTGGTCCCGGTAAAAGCTCACAAAGGCAACGAGCGGTTGCGTCCCGGTAGCACCCTGCTGATACGCCTGCAAATAGACATACATATCCTGGTTTTGACGAAAGACCCGGGTCACGCTGGGAATCAGCTTCTGTCCATTCTGAACCAGCGGGTTGACCGCCTCTTCTTTACTCCTGTCTTTCTCTTTTGCCGCATTGTAGAGAGCATCCTTCAGGTCCACTCGTTGGCTGCTCAGCACCACCGAGCTGATCGGAACATGCGCGACCTCCTTATTTAAGTTCGGGATGACGAACGTGGTCTCATACGTGCCGATCCTGCCCGTTTCATCGTCGCGGGCCAGAAACTTGATCATGTATTTGCCCGGCAGAAGCGTGAAGCCGGTGTCGTACTCGATGGGCCGTCGCGCGAGCTCGGCGGCAGTCGCGTCTGAGAGCTTGATGTTCACGTTGTCGCGAACATTGGTTACGGTGCTGCCACCGATCAGGTCTTTGACTTCGCCGACAAAGTCGATGAGGGTGTGCTCCGCTCCGCCGCGCTTGGCCAGGGCAAGCTCGCGGCCTGGGATCTTCACAATGATGGGCACGTAATATTCTGCCCGATTGAGTTGGAAGTGATCGATCTCCATCGCGACAGAAAGCTCCGTGATCGGGTCCTCGAGCATCAGCGCGTCTTCGAGCTGGCGCTCCTTGTCGACCGAGTTGAAGCGGCTAAACTCCTTTTCCGCGTAGTAGCCCTGGCGGTAATCGAGGTGGGCCGTGGCGTCCTGCGTAAGCGAGAGCTTGACCCGCCGGAAATGCCCATTCTTCGCGGTGTTACTGGTGTAGTAGCCCACTACGTAGTAATCGGCGATGGCTTGTTGGGCCTGGACGATGCCGCGCGTCAGGTCGTTGCTGTCGAACAGAGCCTTGCCCCCCGTGTCACCCGCAAGCGCGAAAAGAGTGTCCTGCGACCGCTGAAAGTTGCTGGTCGCCGCCTGGGCAGCAGTCCCGGAGTACACGCCAATATTCCCCGGCGAACCCTGCGTAGCATCGCCAAGCGGGGCCTCGGCCACCAGGCCGCGCGCATCGATGGGCCAGAAGGAAACGCCTGCCCGAATGGCGGCGTCAACGGTGGCGTGTAGCTGGGCCTGGTTATCGATGCCATTCAGCCGCAGACCGCTGGCGAAGTAGATGAGCGATTTCTTTTCGTTCAACTGGCCCAGCATTTTGGCGGCGGTCTGCAGGGCCGAAAGCTGGCGATCGGTGTTGAAGACGTTGAATTCGCTGTCATCCTGGCCAAAAGCGGCGCCGGTGTCGGCGCTGCTGGCATCGTCAATCGTCTCCGCGGAACCCTGGCCTTCGCCAACGATGAGTGTTTCCAGAATACTAAGCAGTTTGTTGCGATCGGCCGTAAAGTCCTGCAGGATGTCGACCGAACCGCCCTGGTAGCGCAGGATGGAAACCAGGTCGACGGTGGTCAGCTGCGTGCGAATGAATTTCTCAGCCGCTGAGAGCGCGCGCATCTGGTCTGCAGGGCGCATGGCAGACATGTCGAAGTAAAGCGCAAGCAGGCGGCGATCGCGATACCGGGTGCTCTCCGGATCTTCGGGTTTCACCTGCGTTCGGGTCAGTTGCTTGTAAAGTTTGATCTCTTCGGAGCCCGGCGCAGCAACGGGCACCGGCGATGCTTTCTCCGTAAGTGCCTGGTGCTCGCAAAAGCGGATGGTCTGCGGCACGCCGTCTTCGGTCAGGGTGAAATCTTTGGCCGTGAGGCCGTGGATGAAGTTTCCCTGTTTGTCCTTGGCGACCACCGTTTCCACTACTAATTGTGATTTCACCGAGACGGTATAGGGTTGACCGTCAGCAGGTTTGTTCTGCCCGATTTGCTGCGCTGAAGCAAGCACTGTGACAGTTACGAGAAGTAAAGCTAGTTGAGATCTAACCCAACCACAAATCCGGGGGTCTGGGGCACCCGAGTCCTTGGCCGGAAAAGATTCTTGGACCATGTTCATTTTCAGAACCTCAACCGCAGTGTGGTTTCGAGACTGCGCATCGGGTTAGCGGCAACCGGCAGCCCGAACTGGGTGCTGTTCACGGTGGTGTTCCACCCGGTAAACACCGCATGGTTCAGCAAGTTTGTCGCTTGCACCCGCGCGTCCAGATAAAATCTCCCGCTCGGCCGGAAGGTGCGCGCCAGCGTCGTGTCCAGGCTGAACTGGCTGGGACCGGTGATCGAGTATCGGCCCGCGGTTCCCCATTGGCCCAGCAACGGCGCGGCATACGCGCCGGTGTTGAGGTGTGCCCCCGCGCTGCCGGTGTAGATCGGCGCACCGGTGGGGTTGGGGCGGATGGTACCGGTGAATCCTGTGCCGGGAACCGCCGCCAGGTAGACCGGGGTCTCCGGCAGACCGGTTCCGGCGGTTACCTGGGCCAGCACCGTCCACTCCTTTAACAGCCTGCCAGGCCAGCCACCCATCAGGGTTCCACCGCCCAGGCCTTCGCCGCTGGTGTATTGCGCTTGCAGGTTCAGCAAGTGACGTTGGTCGAAAGAAGAAAGCGAGCGCTCGGCATGCAGATTAAGCCAGTTCTGCGCGATGGCTGCGATCGGTGCGGCTGTGCTTTGCGTGCTGGTGGATGCCCCTCCGGTAGAACTCTGTCCACCACCGCTCGGGCCAGAGCTTTGACCCTGCCCGCCAGAGGGCGAGCTCGAGCCCTGGCTCTGTGTGCTGGCGACCACGTGGCCCTGTCCACCGAGCATCGCGTCATCATCGATCGACTTCGAGTAGGTATAGAGCAGCGACGCCGTGAAGCCGCTGCGCAGCCTGCGCCGCAGTTGCAACTGGCCTGACTGCCGTGTGGAGTCGCCGCCCGACGCCTCATAGACAAAGCCGGAGGGGCAGTCGGCACAAGGATTGGTTGCGCCGATGGGATAGGTGTTAGGCAAAAACTGCTGCACTCCGCGCGTGCCCTTGACGCCGAGATAGGTGGCCGTCATCTGCAACGCGAACGGTAAATCGCGCTGCACGCCTAATTGCCATGTCTGTGCGTACCCAACGCGAAAATCAGGGTCGACCGCAAACGTGTTGGAAGTAATGGAAGCGCAGGGGGTAAAGCCGTTGGCCAGCGTAAGCGGGCAGGCGGTGCTGTTCTGCACGCTCAGGCTCTTCGAAAGCGGCGATTGCTGGGCAAGCGCGAGCGCGGAGGTCTGGTAAACCGACGTGTCGTCATAAATGCCGTAGCCCCCGCGAACAACCACGGTGGATGCCGGGATAGGCCGCCAGGAGATCCCAATGCGCGGCTCGAAACCGCGCTTGTCCGGGCGGATGAGCGAGCTGGGATAGTGGCTGCCGGTGAGCGATCCGACGGGATCGCTGGCCAGCACGGGAGCGACCGCCGTGAATCCGGAAGCAACGTCAAGATTCACCAGCCGCCCTTTCAATTCAGTGATCGGCGCTCCGTATTCCCAGCGCATGCCCGCGTTGATGGTGAGGTTGGGCAGGACGCGCCAGTCGTCTGTGCCGTAGAGATCGTACGCCGGTGCACGCAGGTATTTATCCGCGTTGCCAAAAGCGATCGAACTGGTGTCGGGCACGCCGAGCAGAAAGTCGGCGAGATCGGAGCCACCAGTGGTGACGCCCCCAGATGTGCCTTGCGTCGCGGCGCCGGTAAAAGTGAACGTACCCCGAGGTTCCGTCTGTGAGTAATAGTTGAATTCCTGTTTGCGCAAATCGCCGCCCACGGTTATGTTGTGGCGGCCGCGATAAACGGCGGCCGATCCGGAAAAGCCATCGGTGCGGTTGCGGTCGAATGAGCTTTGCTCATCGCTGAGGGCAGTAATGCCGCTCGAAAACGTGAGCGCCGGCGGTCCCCAGTTGGCTGGCTCCTGGTTGTTGCCCGAGATGCCGGCCTCCCCGGAGACGTTGCGGCGGTTCTCAAAATACGGAACGATGTTGGTTCTGAGCCGGCTGAACTGATAGCCCGTATACACGAAGAGCCGCTGGCTGAAGCGGTGTGACCAGTGAATGTTGGTGTTGATGCCGAGAGTATCCGTGGTGTCGGTAAAGGCGAAGAGGTTGCTGCTGCTGGCCCGCGTGCTTTGGAAGTTGAAGTTTCCGTAGACCTCGTCCTTGTGGCCGATGGTCTGGTCCAGGTGGAGCTGCAGCACATCCTGATGGCTGCTGTTGAGTATGGCCGCCTGGTAGTTATAAATCGAGTTGCCCGCAATATCAGGCGAAGGGTAGAGCTGCAACAGCGCCGCCGCCTGCGCGCTGACGGGGACGATGTTGCCCGCAAACGGTTTGCCGGTTGCCGGGTTGTACACGACGACCGGTTGGCCGAGCGGGTTGAGCAGGCCAGAGAGATCGCCCATCCGCTCGGCCGCGGTGGGCACGAGGCCAGGGTCCGTCTCCGCGGTGCGATTGCGCGTCCACACATACCCCACGAAGAAGGTTGGCCCACGGGGGAGCACGCGGGGAATCTTGATGGGGCCGCCAAGGGTGAGCACGCCCGTAATCCGATTGTACGAATCCTTCGGGATGCTGAGTCCGCTGATCGAGTACGGGCGAGCATCGAGAGCAGAGTTATCCAGAATCGCGGCCAGGCCGCCAGTGTAGAGGCTCCTGCTGTTGTATCGCCGGTTGCCGATCGCCCGGTCGAGCGAGAACCGTGAAGTGGCGGCGTTGTTGACGCTGCCGTTCACCAGGAAACCATCCGTCGATTGCTGGCTTGCGTCTTCCGCTGGCTTGGGTATTTCGACGGCGCTGTCGTTGGCCCCGCCCGGGGACGCGGGCTTCTTCGCCGGAGCCGGGGCCGTAACGGCGGGCGTCGGCAGCGGCGTGGGTGGCAGCGTGGTCAACTTGGCGATCTGTTCCAGGGGGAGCAAGGCAAGCTCCCATTTCCCCGCCGGCGTGTTTGCGGAGACGGTCACATCCCCGTGGATCGGCGAGAAACACAGCATCTCGATGTCGATCTTCCAGGCTCCGTCCGTCAAGTCGGGGAAAAAGTAGAGGCCGCCCTGGTCAGAGGACGTGGTGAGTTTTTTGGTCCCTTGTGTCACCGTGACGGTTGCTCCCGGAAGCGGCAGGCCGCCAAACGTCACCTGGCCGTGGTACTCAGAGGCCGCTGCCAGGCGGGGGAAGGCAAGCGCAACCAGCACACACATCAGGGATAAGATCCTCCGCACCCGCCACCATGCCATAGAAGTCATCATCCCCGGACGCGTGTGCGACGTTAGTTCTCGGAAGGTTTCTCGACATGATCGATAACGATCACGTCGTCAGGAATCTTTGCCGGACCCATCTTCAAACCGATCTGCTCCTGAATTGCAGTGTAAAGGCCCGGTGCATTGGGGTCATCTTTCGGCGGCTCCGGAATTCCTACAAACGTCAGCAACGAGGACGTATATAAGACGTTTCCGGTCCACACTTTTGTTCAGTCGACGCAATTATATTTGTCGTCCGCCGGTTTATCGTTTCCGTCCTACCTGCACCTAATCTTCCGGCGTCTCCACATGATCGATAACCAGAACCTCGATAGGGGCCTTTCGTGATTCCAGTCTTAGTCCAAGCTGTTCCTGAATCGCCGTGAAGATCGAAGGGCCGGCGGTTTCGGGGGGTGCCCCCTGTCCGCTGTATGCCGGACCCGGAGGCATGGCAGACGTCTCGCCCTCTGCCGGCCATGGCATAACCAGATCGTACTTGTCTGTAAGACCCGTCTTATCGACGACGTTATGGCCTAGCCGTTCCGATAACAGACGGGTCAACTCGGATAGGGGAACCCCTTGGCTCGGTCAACGCTTCCTCCTACAGATGTACCATTTTCTACTACACATGTGGTAGATAAGTCAATCGCTGCGCTGCGATCGGGATGACAAGTCGTGGCGCCCTTAGCCCACTCAAGCCAAAACCCGGCTTGAATGGGCCACCCAAAGCCCTCGTTGCCGGTGCAGATGCGGAATCATTCTTCACACAACTTGCCACCGGCAACTCGACTGTTCCTAATGAACAAACCTGTATAAAGCAAGCAAGAGGCAAAGGCGTTGAGGTCGGAGATGATTTTCGCGGGAAGGGCACGGCTTTAGCCGTGCCGCAATATGCCGAAAATGATCTGGGCTTCAGCCCCTGAGGGCAATTTTGAATCGAACAAAAGCCGTACCTCAGCGGCTAAAGCCGCGTGTGCTTTGAGATTCTGCGGCACGGCTAAAGCCGTGCCCTTCCGTCGAACTCCATTTCATCCCGGTTGGTGGCGTCGGCTAGTCCTTCGGCTTTCTTTAAGGAAAGCCGCATACCTGGATCTCGTTGGCTTTGCGAAGTGGGAAATCCGGGTTACACTTCGGGACGACAAGTCGTAGGGTTGCGTTGGACAAGTATGGCCACTGTCACCTCGCCACATCCAACCCCCACGAAAAATCCATCACCCAACTACCGCTCGCTGCTCACAACCTTATGGATCGACTCGATGATGACTTCAGGCGCATCAATCGGCACCATGTGAGTGCTATTCCACGCGATCACGTGTTCACTTCGACGCGAAAGGCCCAACAACTCCGTCTGCAATTTCAAGTAACCCGCCGTCTCGTTGTCCGTGCTTATTACGAACAAATGCATATCGCCGAGCGGAAATCTTTGGCTTCCAGCAATCGTCTTAAGATCCGAGAAGCAGTCCACAGCCATTTCGTAATTTGGGCGAACCGGATTCTCAGAAAGCGCCCAGGCGTGAAGTTCCTGATCATGCTTCGGCAATTGGGTAAAGTTTGCATCGTCTTCAAAGCCGAAATTCATCGGAGCATCCGTAATCAATGCCGGCGGATGGTAACCTTGCAAAGTTTTAGCTTGCACTTTCTGCGGCGGATCTGGGTCGCCCACGAATGCGTGGTCCACGAGAACCATACCTGCCAAATCGTCCGGATATTCTGCCGCAAGAAGCCGCGCCCAAAGCGCTCCCACGGAGTAGCCAACAACAACGGGAGGACCATCGAGATGCGCGCGGGTGATTAATTGATGGATCTCATTCACCCGGTCTCTACAACTCGGGGCCCCGGCTTTCCCCCCGGCTTCCCATCGATCGCTCCAGGCCGTGCCCGACGGATCAAAAGTACAAACGCGGGTAAACTTGGCAACTTCCGGCTGAACCAACGCCCAATCGAAGGAAAAAGCCCCCACGATCATGACTGTCGGACTGCCGCGACCCGTGCAGTAAAGATGCACACGATATCCGCCCACATCAACCAGCGTCCCCGGCATTGGCGGCGTTGCTTGATTCGGAGTCTGACTCGTCGCGGTGAAGGTTACTGACAGAAGCAGCGCGATCCATAAGCCGGCGCGGACCAGATTGCGAGGATTCAAACTGCCATCCGTTCCCGATCGAAATGATCTCATCGCGTATCCCGCTATTCCGAAGGCCTGGCGGCGTGATCCGCCAGAGGGTGAAAAAGCATCCGCTCAGCCCCCGCGCTCGATAAGACACTATTTGAACGCACCTTTCCGTCGCGAATGAGAATGCCCGCGGGAAACGAATCCACATGAAATGCGCTCAGTTCGGTGTTCGGCACCACCAGCATGCGAACGTGTGGCGGCAGGCTTTGCTGCCACAGGCGCAATGTCGTAAGGATTTCGTTGGACGGCGCATCGTCTCGCCCCGTATTGGCACTCCAGCTCGTGATTGCGTAGATGGTTTGTTGTGGCGCGAGTTTCGCCAGGTGGCTTGCCTCGTCCGCGGCGCTGGGCGACCAAACGGTGAAGGGAAGCAAGACCACGGTCCCGTGGTTCAAGGAGAGCATGTGCGGCAAGAGGCTGGTGTTCGTCAGCTTGAGACCGTGCAAAGATCGCAGCGGCACTTGCCCACCTATCATTTTCTCCCGCTCCAACCCCGCCTGCATCGGCGCGTAATCGGCTGTGCCTTGCCAATTCGGCATCTGGGCAATCTCGCTAAGTTGATGCAACGTTGTGGGTGCCGAGGGGTCATCTCGACTTCGGGCCAGGGAAACGCAGCGCAGGGCATCGTTGAACAGAACGCTGGAAGACGCGGCTACCTCGTTTCCATCGAGCGCCTTGCCACCGGCCAGCAGCGGCAGCGTAACAGCGTTTTGGCTCGTGCAAAGCTGCAGCGCCAGGTTGTCAAACCAATCATTGAGACCCTCTGCTGCATCAATCACCTGATCCATCGCAAAGTGGATTTGCGCGTCGTAAGGAAAATCGTGTTGCAGTGAGCGCACTTCCCGTTCCGCGGGCGCCGGTTCATTCAAGCCCAGGAGCGCTCGAACCAGCAGAACCATCGCCAGCTTCTTCTCTGGCGGTTGAGGCAGGCTGAGGTAACTTACCAGGGTGGCGCGGGCCGGTTCAAAAGCCTGGCCGAATATGCATAGCTCGCCCAGGGCGAGGAGTTCTTTTTCATTCGCATCGTCTGTCGATTTCTTCGAGGCGAGTGCGAGACAGTCGTGGGAAGCCTGGGCCATCCCAATCGCCAATGCGAACTTGTCCGCATCCGTCAGATCATCTGGCTGCGCCCGCGCCGCCTTCAGGGGTGCCAACGCGGCTTTATACGCTTCAGAAGGAGAAAGAGCTGTCGGATCTTCTTGAGCCAGAATTGGGCCGCAGGTCAGTGCTGAGAGAAGGGCGACGAAGGCCAGCTCGCGCATCCAGGGTAAACCTCACCAGGTCTTACCTGCTTCAGATAGTACTTGACCTGGAGTCTTAAATAGTTAAGACTTTACGTTTAGCGATTGGGCTAGGCGTGACATGAAGATGCTGGCAGATGATGAAGACTTCCCGGCTGCGTACCTGGTATTTGCCGTCGCCG
>Ga0302326_10020420_pt1 | contig 13635 bp, 11 predicted proteins | sample Palsa_T0_3_FD_202264 | JGI IMG/M metagenome (GOLD analysis project Ga0302326, IMG submission 202264) | Peat permafrost microbial communities from Stordalen Mire near Abisko, Sweden - Palsa_T0_3 | ecosystem: Environmental > Terrestrial > Soil > Palsa > Peat permafrost | place: Sweden: Abisko... | reverse complement strand
TGCCACTGAGCCGCCGTCATGCATGGCCAGTCGCGCTGCGCCACCACCACCGGCCGCTTGATCATCACCGCCGCGTAGACCGGCGCCGTCACATCTCCATAGATGCTCAGCGACAGGAAGCGATAGCCCTTCGCCGCCCACTGATCCCGCAACGCCACATGATCGCTCAAGTTCCTGCCGTGCCACGCAATGAAGTCGGCCATAGATACCCTCCACTCTATAGTGAAGCGAGCCGGCCTTCCGTTTCAGGTTCCTGGCGGGCCCGGATCTCGCCCTGTGCCAAAAGGGCGGCGCATATGGGCAGCGCTTTTCGAGTAGCGGGATCGCGTCCAGCGCCTCAACTTGGCGAAGCACTCCTGGCGAGCAGAGGTGACAGCGCCGAGGCTCCTTGCTCGCTGTGGGCGCCCGACGTTAGGGCATGCTGCGTCAGCGGAATCGGTTTCTGCGGCGATCGGCACGCGAACGACGTGGGGGTGGATGGGAGGCGAGTGCGAGGGCTCCAGGTAGCTTGCTAAAGTGAACATCGCGACGAAGGCGGATCGGAGGCCGCGACTGTGGTGCACCAGGATCGCCGACCCGGACGCCCTATTCACGAAAGGGGGGGGCAAGATATAGAATGACTCGTAAAATGGGAATACGGTCAAGAATGGGAAAACTGGCGGTGGGTTGTTTGGTTGTTGTAGCTCTTGCAGCCTCAGCATATATATCCTCTCGGGCGGTAAGCTTTCGGCACCGTGGGGGAGCCACTTTTCACGCGCCGACGCGCGTCTCCATCCGCAGTGTATCGGGCAGGGTTCTGGCTTGCCTGTTCGACGGTTTGCGTCCGAACAAGTACCTGGCGCGGGGACAGTACCACCCGACAACAAAGATTCAGCCGTGTTCAGCCACGCATAGTGGTCTTTCTCGTGTCCTCGAGCGTGCCGGATTGGAGGTCACCGTCTACGCACAGAGCAGTTGCGAGTCCAACCGAGGCATTTGTATAGGCTGCGCTGGCCTGGACGGAAGGGACAATGTCACATTGGGCTATGGAAGCTGTGTTCCTCCCCAGTGTCCGAGCGGGTTGGCTGGGTACACTCTGGTATTCTCGAGTCCTGGCTCGGGTAACGGTTACAGCTTCACCGGTACCAACTCGTGCGACAACACGGCCGGTTGTGCCTGTTCGCTACAGTATCGCCAGTGCTCAGGTTGCAACAACGGAGAATGACCGGCAATAAGGGGGTTTCCATGACTGGAAAACGCTGTGTCGCGAGTTTCGCGTTCTGCACGTTAACTCGTTGGGCTCTGGCCGCTTCCGCTATAAGCCTGGCTGGTTGCCTCGGGCTGAATGCGGCATCGCTCTCCCCAAGAAAGGGCGCCGAGCTTAGACACGATCCCCAACCAGAGAGGTGCACACCGCGCTGGAGCGGCGCCGCTTTAGTCTGGGTGGAGGACAATGACACCGCTCATCCGGAGTTGCTCGCAATGGATGCGGCCGGTCGAGCGCTACCCACGATCCGGTTCGGAATTCCCGGGGCATATTTTGTGGCCGTTAACAGCATCGCCAGGGGGGCCGACGGCACGACGGCTCTTACGGGCCACTCCATAGCCGACGATGGGCGTATAGCTCACTTCCTGGCCTGGGTGGCGCCGGACGGCACGGCCTCCCAAGTGATCCGCACCGACCCTTTTTTACCCCGGCAAGTTTGCCTTACCTCTGACGGCACACTGTGGACCGAGGGCCAGAGAGCCCAAGGCTCCGATCTAGACTCGGGTCCAACCGGTGGGATCATCCGGCATTTCGACCGCACGGGTCGGCTGATCGGCTCCTTCGTGCCGGCCAGCAGCCTTGAAGACGAGGTGCAGGCCGCGATGGGCTTTTTGGCCGCAGCGGGGAACCGCGTCGGCTGGATCTCCAGCGGCCACCGGCGACCCGGAACCACTGTCCCAGGTAGCTACCTGGAGATCGACGGAGACGGCACGACCAGGCAGTATCCCCTACCGGCTTCGACGCAGGAACCAAGCATTTACGGATTTGCAATGACGGAGGACGGATTCGTGTTCGCGGAGGTGGCCACGGGCGACGACAGTCACGGCAAATTGGTCCTGATGAGTCTCGACCGCGAGCACCGAATTTGGGCGCCCGCGATCGCCCCAGACGTCCCGCAAGGGACCAATTCGTTTCTGTTGGGCGCCAGCGGCAATACCGTGGCCCTCTGGGACAAGCAGTCGAGAATCGTTCACCTGCTCGACGCGGCTAAGTAACAGGCGCCACAAATCTTAACTGACGAGTCATTGTCGCGGTAGGGCGGCGTCACGGTTCAAGCCGGGGCCCAGAATCTCGAGCAGGCCATGCACCGGAATGCGTGCCCAATCCAGCCGCTGCGTCAGTTCGTGGCTCAGTTCCACTAAAGCTCTTTCCAGCAGAGAGAACTGCAGCAACAGGCGCATGTCGTCGACTGTCGCGGGCAGGAAGCTGGGTCGCCCGGCCGTATCCAGATAGCCGGCCAGGAACAGCGCACTCGCCCAGCGGGACCAGAACGTGGCCCACCCGTGCAGCGCTTCGGCGGTATCCTCGCGCGGGATCACGCCGGGGATTTGGCCCAGCAAAGCGGAGTGCGCCGCATAGTCGAGCGAGCGCAGCATGCTGGCCACATCCCGCAGCGGGCAGCCCTTGATGCGGCGTTGGCCGATGGAACGGCGCGGGTCGCCCTCGAAGTCCACCACCACGAAATCCTTGCCGGTGTGCAGTACCTGGCCCAGATGGTAGTCGCCATGGTGGCGGATGCGCGTCACGTTGATGCGGCGGTCGCGCAGCGCTTGCAAACGGCTGTGCAAATCCGGCTCGCGCGCGATCAGCTTGGCAGCCTCGGGCTGCGTGTTTTCCGGCAATTTCGTGTTGCGCAACAGCTCGAACGTGCGCATGGAAAGCACCAGTATGCCGTGATACAGCGAGTACCGGTAGAAATCGGTGAATGGATCGGGCGCGAAGGCCGGATCGTCCGGGCGGCTGGCCAGCGCCAGGTGCATCTCGGCGGTGCGCTTACCCAGCAGGCGCACCATCTCCGCATAATCGCCCAGCAGCTCCACCGCTGCTGGTGCGATCTCCATCCGCAACGGGACCGCAAAAGGCTCTGGCGCGGGGATGCCGGTGACGTCGTAGGTTTTGGCGAAAGCCCGTTCGAAGAACAGGCTCAAGCTGTCCATGGTGTATTGCCAGCCGGTAGCTTCGAACTGCACGCGGCCTTGCAGGATGCCGAGCGTTACGGGCTCCTGCCCGTTGGTCTTGTATTCCAGCCAACCGGCCACTCGCGGCGCGTTACGGAAGCCGGTCTTCTGGTTCAGAAATAGCTCCACTTCGAGCTCGGGACTGCGGTCCGGCTCCACTTTGCGGTACAGCTTCAGAAAGAACCGGTCGCCGAATGTCAGCGCGGAATGGTTGTAATCGCCGCGTAAGGGGCTGGGCGCGAGTTGCGGCCGGTCGCTGCCCCAGATCTCGCGGAAATCCGGCGTGTGCGCGGCCCAGATCTCGCCGGCGCGGCCCCTGGCGCGCCGCCGTCGGCCAATGGCATTCAATAGCGAGACGCCGAATTGCGGATCGCACAGGGCGCTGTAGAGTACACCCGCGCTGCCGTCCGGATGCTGCAAGCGCGCCAGGATGAATTCCGGGAATTGATGCGCCACCTCCTCGCCTTTCTCACCCTGCGCCACTGAAAGAGGCAGCGTATACACGTCCGGTTCGCCTTGGCTGTAGTGCACGCGCAGCAGCAGGATATGCGCGGCGCTTTCGGGCAGCGGGATCGCGTCGAGCATCTCAACCTGGCGCACGATCCGCGGCTGGCCCAGATACCAGCGCCGTTTCCGCAGGAACGCCGGCATCAGGCCGGCGAGAGAGGCTTCCATCTCCGCGGAGAATACATCGCTCCAGGCGCGCACCGTAAGCACCGGCGCGCTCTGTGGACTCGCGGTCGCGCTCAGCGTTTCGTCCAGCGCCTCTTTGGGCTGCAGGTGGAACCAGAAAAACGTGTGCGGCCCAAGTGAGACAAAGTAGGGCTTGTCGGCGATGACGGGAAACTGCGCGCGCCCAAACATTTCTATCGGCGTCATGCCTTGAAATTTGGCGAGCGGAATTTCCGCGCCTTGCACGAAGCGCGACAAATTCGCCAGCACCATCACTCGCTCGCCGCGATATTCGCGCACAAAAGCCAGCACCCGCCGGTTGTCCGGGTGCAGCATCGTCAAATCCCCGCGGCTCAACGCGCACGAGCTTTTGCGCTGCTGAATCAACCGCTTCATCCACCACAACAGCGAGTGCGGATTGCTCTGCTGGGTCTCCACATTCACAGCTTCAAAATGATATTCCGGATCGATGATCACCGGCAAATAAAGCCGCTGCGGGTTGGCGCGCGAGAATCCGGCGTTGCGGTCCGAGTTCCATTGCATGGGCGTGCGCACCCCGTTGCGGTCGCCCAGGTAGAAGTTGTCGCCCATGCCGATTTCGTCGCCGTAGTAGATCACCGGCGTACCCGGCAGCGAAAACAGCAGCGAGTTCATCAGCTCGATGCGCCGCCGGTCGTTGCCCAGCAAAGGGGCCAGCCGCCGCCGGATTCCCAGGTTGACGCGCATTTTCCGGTCCTGCGCATACACGTGATACATGTAGTCGCGTTCTTCGTCGGTGACCATCTCGAGCGTCAGTTCGTCGTGATTGCGCAGAAACAGCGCCCACTGGCAGGTGTCCGGGATGGGCGGTGTGAGGCTCAGGATCTCGGTGATAGGGAAGCGGTCTTCCGCGCGCATGGCCATGAACAGGCGGGGCATCAGCGGGAAGTGAAAGGCCATGTGACACTCGTCGCCCTGGCCGAAATAGGCGATGGCATCCTCCGGCCACTGGTTGGCCTCGGCCAGGATCATGCGGCCGGGGTAGTTGCTCTCCATGTGCTGGCGCAGCTCTTTCAGGAATGCATGCGTCTCGGGCAGATTTTCGCAATTCGTACCCTCCCGCTCATATAGGTACGGCACGGCATCCAGGCGGAAGCCGTCCACCCCCATATCCAGCCAGAATTCCATGGCCTTAGCGACGGCCGCGCGGACTTCCGGGCTGTCGTAATTGAGGTCCGGCTGATGCGCGTAGAAGCGATGCCAGTAGTAGGCTTTCGCCACCGGGTCCCACGACCAGTTGGACGACTCGAAATCCTGGAAGATGATACGGGCTTCCGCGTACTTGTCCGGCGTATCGCTCCAGACGTAAAAATTGCGCCACACCGAACGCGGCGGCGAACGCCGGGAACGCTGGAACCAGGGGTGCTGGTCGGAAGTATGATTGAGCACCAGTTCGGTAATCACCCGGAGGCCGCGGCTATGCGCTTCCTTCAGGAAATTGTGAAAATCTTTCAAGGTGCCGTAGGCCGGATGCACTCCCGTGTAATCGGAAATATCGTATCCGTCGTCCCGCCAGGGCGAAGGATTGAATGGCAGCACCCAAATGGCGGTAATGCCTAAATCGCGCAGGTAATCGAGCTTCTGGGTGAGGCCTGCGAAGTCGCCCATGCCGTCGTCGCCGCTGTCGTAGAAAGCGCGGACGTGCACCTCGTAGAGTACCGCTTCTTTGTACCAGAGAGAATCAGGCATTCCGCTTGGTTAGCAATCAGCATTCCTGCGTATCCTTTATTACTCTAGCGGGGGGGGCAGATCCTTGGGCTCGCAGCAACCGTTCCAGGTTGCCGCCCAGCATCAGCCGGGCGTGATCGGCGGTAATATCCAGGTCGCACAGCGCCTGAATCTGCCTGTGAAGAATCTGCGCATGCCAGCCGCGCGGGAAGAAGGACGAGTCCGAGCCGAATAACAAGCGTTGGGGACCGGCCACCTCCAGCGCCTTGCGGAAGACGGCCTTCAGATCGAGCGTCTCGGGTTGGTAGCGTATCCAACTGTTGCTGCTGGAAGTGTCCAGATAAATGTTGGGGCACAGGTCGCAAAGCATCAACGCTTCGCGAAAGTAGCCCGCGCCGAAATGCGGAATCGCGAAATTCAGGCCTGGAAATTCAAGGGCTACGGAATGCAGGTCGATGGGGTTGGAATACCGCATGTCGAACGGCGAAGGCAAGCCCAGCTTTCGCCGCACGCCTACCGTGAGGACTCCGCAATGCACGAATACGATGGCGCCGGGGTGCGCGGCGGCGGCTTCGAAAATCGGGCGCACGCGCGGGTCCGCGACGGAGTAGCGATGCATGGCGGGAAACAAACACACGCCTTGCATGCGCCCGCCGGCCAAGGCGGCCGCAACACGCGCCGCGCCATCCGGGGCCATCGGGTTCACCATGAAATAACCGTAGAAGCGGTCCGGGTGGAGAGACACCGCCTGGGCCACCGAGTCTTCGTCTCCGGGAATGCTCGCGATCAGGGCCGCCTTTGCCACGCCATTTTCGTCCAACTCGTTTTTCCAGGCGCCGGCCAGTTCGACGTTTGAATCGGGAATGTGCCAGCCGAGAATGCGGCCGGTCTGCTCCAGGCCCTGCCCGCTCTGCGCCGCCAGCGATGCGAAGAACGCGGGAGAGAAGAAGTGGACGTGCGCGTCGCAGACCGCGAAATCACCCCACGGGGTTTGCATCGGATTTGTTCCAGTGCGTCATACCGGCGGCCACGGCCATCTGGGTAAGGCCGGCCACATTGTTGACACCCAGCTTCTTCATCAGCCCTTTGCGATAACTGCGGATGGTTTGCAAACCCAGATCGAGTAGCACGGCAATGTCTTTGCTGGTCTTACCCTCCGCAACCAGGCGCAGCACCTGCACCTCGCGCGGCGAAAGCGTGTTCATGGGGGACCGGCTGCTCTTGGCCTGCAGATCGCCGCTCTGGATTCGAGTCAGCAAGCGGTCGGAAACCTGGGAACTGAGATAGGTCCCGCCGCGCGCCACGATGCGCATGGCTTCAATCAGGTCCGCGGAGGAAGCCTTTTTCATCACGAAGGCGCGCGCGCCCGAACGAACGGCGCTCACCACCGAATTCTCATCGTCGTACATCGATAGGATCAATACCCGCGTTTGGGGCGAGTGGCGCACGATCTCGCTAGTAGCTTCGATGCCGTTCATGCCGGGTAAACCGATGTCCATCACTACCAGATCGGGATGCGACTTCTTGCAGAATTGGACCGCCTCCGAGCCGTTTTCGGCTTCGCCCACCACGCGGAATTCCGTGCCGCGCTCCAGAATGGAGCGCAACCCGTCGCGCATTAATTTGTGATCGTCTACGAGGAGAATATCGTATGCCATTGGACGCCCATTTCCTCAGTCGGACTTCCCGGTGGACCGGCACAACGCGCGGACCACGGTTCCCGAGCCAGGCGCGCTTTGAATTTCCAACTCGATGCCGGCGCGGTCCGCATGATACTGCATGGCCAGCAGTCCTAGCCCGGTTCCGTCAAGGCCTTCGGGAACTTCGAAGCCGTGCCCGTTATCCCGGATTTCGAGTGCGATTCCATTCCGCAACGACTTTAGCAGTAACTCGATGAGCGAGCAACCCGCATGCCTCACGGCGTTACCGGCCGCCTCTTGCGCGATGCGATAGAGGGCGGCGGCAGCTTCAGGGCTGGGTTGCGCCGTGGCATCCGCAAGCAATCGCACATTGCCTTTGAAATCCGTGCGCAGACGCCCGGCCAGGCGGTCCAGGGCCGCGCGCAGCCCCATGCGCTCCGCCACCGCCGGATTCAGTTCATGGTTTAAGTCGCGCACCAGTCCCATGACGGTGTCCAACGTGGCCTGGATTTCGGCGGTGCGCCCGGCAATCGGAAAAGCGCTGTCCGCCAAATCCATGCGCAAGAGATCGAGTTGTAATCCGGCGGCGCTGAGATACTGCCCCACGTGGTCGTGCAAGAGCCTGTAGAATCGGGCCCGATCCGTTTCCAGGGCCTGCAAGGTGCGCAAAATCAAATCGTGCTGCGCCATCGTGTGCGCGATACCGCCGGCGAATGCAATGCGCTCTTGCGGCGGTTGAACTGGGAACAGCGTGATGGAATAGGCGAGTGCGTCTTGGCCGAAACGGGCGGCGGCGGACACCGTCTGGCCCATGAAGACGCGATCCACACGGCGTATCCAGGATAGCCGCAGCGGCGGCTCGAAGAGGTCGGAGAAATTAGTGCCTTCCAATTGCGGTGCGGCCCGGCCGAATACCCGCTGCGCGTCGCCATAGATGGAGTGAAATACCAGGTCGGGCCGGAGCAGCCACGTGCAGCCTGGGCTCTGGCGTAGCAGCATTTCGCAGAGCACGGCGCTGGGAACCGACTTGGCCGCGGCAGGAGTCATCCGTATGACGCATAATTCTAGCACCTTGTGGCGCCGGCGCTCACCCCTAATTGTGGGGAATAGTTAACCGCTTGGAAAAGCCTTGCGCGCGCCGCCGCTACATGCGCCGGATGGGCGATTTCAGAGGCCGTTTCTGCAATTGGGCCGGCACGAAAAACACGGCAGCCTGTCCCGCCGGGCCATCGCGCACCACATAAAGAGGCGCCTGACCGCTGCTATTGAGCAGGAATACGGACGCATCGCCGAAGCGATCCAAGCGCGTCGGCGTGAAAGCCAGGCCGATGGTCTGTACCACCGCCCCTGAGGCGATATCGTAGACCGCCAGCTTCTGGTTTCCGGCGTTCGCCACGAAGAGCCGCTGCCCGTCGGCGGAAACCTGCAAGCCCACCGGCGAGTTGATGCCGCTATCGTTTGCAAACAGCATGGCAGCCGGCGCGGTAGCGTAGTTGCGCACCTGCCATATCTGTTGCGCCTGGTTGTCGGCAAAGTACAGGCTGCTGCCTGCCAAAGCGATCGCGGAAGGGCTGGCGGTAGTGGCGATCCGCTGCACGCCCGCGGAAGCGGCTGCCAGGAAAATACCGCCACTGTCGCCGGAAACGCCTGCGATTAAATACTGCCCGTCGAACGCCAGCGCCGCCAACTGACCGGGAAGCCCCGACAGATCGATGGGCGCGGCGCCCACCGGCGATTTCGCGAAGCCCGTCAAAACCTGCGCCTGACCGCTCGCGGACGCGTACACCGCCGCGCCGCTGCCGTCGGCTGCCCAAGCGAAATGGTCGGCGCCCGAGATGCCGCCCGCGACGCTCAGAGCCACCGGAAGTGGCGCACTGCGCAGGCCGCTGTACAACACCAGCTTTCCCGCCTGTTGGACGGCCAGCGCCGCGGAGCCATCCGGCGCGATGGAAGCGGCCTCCAGGCCGGTGGCCAGCGCCCCGCCCAGGTACGCGGCTCCGGGGATGCCCAGCATGGGCCGGATGGCGCCCGACGGCGCGCCGAAGACGAAACCGGTGACCGGTCCGGCCACGCCAGCCGAAGGCTGTGTCCAGCCCGTAATGGCAAACGCGCCTAGCGCGACAAGAAACCTGCTGGTAAGCATATGCAAGATAGACGCCGCTCGGTTCCTAAAATCTCAGGGCACTACTCAGGCAGTATAGCGCTATCATCGGATGCCATGAAGGTGGCCGTGCCCACCGATCGCACCGGTTGCCCGCTAAAGGCGCGGGTCGTCTCCGTGGCCGCCAATAAGTTCAAGGCGTACGAGCGGCCACCGGTCACGCGCCTACTTGAGCTTGGCCATTTGGTGCCGATGTGGCGCACGCACTTATGCGTGCCGCGTCGGCACTCATGCCGACGCAGGCGAGCAAAGCTCGCCCTAGCCGGGCTGCGCCCGGCGCGACCGCAAGAGTGCGGTCGCGGCACGCTGAAAGCGTGCGCCACATCAGCGGTCACACTGTGGCCTTAAATGGCTAATTAAGCTCCAGCGGCGCGCGCAAGCGCGCCTGGTCCAGCTATGCTTAGAAGCGGAGGGGTTGATGTATCCGCTGAAAAAGGGCAAAGTTGCCAACCAGGCCCACGTGGGGCTGCCGGAAGGGACCTTCGAAGAAGAGCACGGACGTAAAGGCTTTTACGGCAAGAGCGCGCATCTCTACCACGCGCACCCGCCCACCGGCTGGGTGCGATTCGAAGGCAAGCTGCGCCCGCATTGCTTCGATCTGAACCGCCTGGAGCCGTCCGACCTGCACGATCCGCAAGGCATGCCCGTGGCGTTCCTGGGCAACCACGACGTGAAGCTGTACGTGTCGCGCCGCTCCGCGGCGATGCCGTTTTATTACCGCAACGCGGATGGCGACGAGCTGATCTTCGTGCATCGCGGCGAGGGCACCATCGAGACGGATTTCGGCCCGCTGCGCTACGAGCGCGGCGACTACATCGTGGTGCCGCGCGCCGTCACCTACCGGATCGACCCCGCGTCGGCGGACAACTTCTTCCTGATCGTGCAATCGCGCGGCGAATTCGACCAGCCGGATAAGGGCCTGCTGGGCCAGCACGCGCTCTACGATCCGGCGGCGATCACCACGCCGGACCCCGCGCCGCGCCTCGACGACAATCGCGAGTGGGAAATCCGCATCAAGGTGGATGACGAAATCTCGAAAGTCTTCTATCCGTTCAACCCCATGGACGTAGTGGGCTGGAAGGGCGACCTATGCGTGTGGAAGATCAACATGCGCGACATTCGCCCGGTGATGAGCCATCGCGCGCACTTGCCGCCCAGCGCGCATACCACCTTTGTTACGCAAGGTGCAGTAATCTGCAGCTTTCTGCCACGCCCGTTGGAGCAGGATGCGGATGCGCTTAAGGTGCCCTTCTTCCATCGCAACACGGACTACGACGAGTTCCTCTTCTATCATGACGGCGACTTCTTCAGCCGCGATAACATCAAGGCGGGAATGGCCACTCTGCACCCGCGCGGCATCCACCACGGGCCGCATCCCAAGGCGCTGGCCAACCAGGGGAAGAAAGCGTTCACCGACGAAAGCGCCGTGATGCTGGACGGGCTGAACCCGATTGATGTGCTGCCGGCGGGGGAGGGGGTGGAGTGGAAGGAGTATTGGATGAGTTGGATGGAGAAGAAGTGATGGGATGGGACCTTACGATGCGGGATCGCGGGGCGATCTAAGGAAAGCGCAAAAAGTCTCCAATTCTTGTTTCACCTCTTGGTAAGTGTGGTCCACTTTAGCGACGAGCGGATAGAGTTTATCCCAGCGCATCAGCACGATTGACGCCCCGCGAAACAAGTGCCGAAACGCGAGAAACTCGCCCAAGATCTCGACAAGGCCAGAAGTGATCACAGCCGGGCGGGTATTGGTTGGCGCTGCCATCTGGTTCAGCAATTCCTTGTGCCACGCGTCCGAAGACGGTATCTGTTCGTCCCACTCCCGGCCCACCAGTTTGAGGATTTTCTCCACCTCGGTGTAGAACGAATGAAGCATCGCACACGTGGCGGCAATTTCGATAGGTCCCACGTTCGACTCCACCGGTTTTGCAATCAACGGTGACATTTGTTCGCGGACCATGGCGAGTTCTTCGAGACCCAATTGAATCTTGACCGCAAGATCAGGCGACACGAGTTAGCTCTTGACTTGCAAGAAGATGCCGAACCAAGGGAGTGTCATCGTCCAGATCTACTAGATCGACGGGCCGCCCGAAGATATCGGAAGCCTTGCTAACCGCTGTGAAATATACCTTGGCCGGCAGACCGGAAACTGCCATGTCGATATCGGAATCTGGCCGTAGCTTTCCCCTGACCAGCGAGCCGAAGACGTAGATCTGGGAAGCGCCCATACCCCGCAGCAGGCTCGCAACGGCTCGGATGGCCTCCTTTTCGGCCAAGGTTGTCAGCATCGTGGACACTGGAATCATTATGGCACGCGTTCGACTATTAAAGACGCTTCGTCTTGCTGCCGGCGGGATGTTGAACTAGAGCTACAGGACAAGGCGCAGACCCTCATCGACCGCGCCCTGCAGGCGCGGCGGCAGTGTGCCGGCGTGCGTGGTCAGGAAACTGCGGTCGAGGGTCATGAGTTGCGACACATTCACAACCGAGTCGCGGGGCAGGCCCGTCGATCGCCCGGGCAACAAGCACATTACCAGGTGCATCGGCAAGTTCCAAATAGCCGGTGATCACGGCCACGATCACAGTCTGAATGCGGCTGCGGTTGAAAGAGTCGGCTTGGATCACCAGCACCGGCCGCCGGTACCCAGACTCGGAGCGGCGAAGTTCGGGGAGATCGGCCCACCAGATCTCTCCTCGCTGAATCTCGTCCATCTACCAGGAGTCCTTTTCGACGGATCGCAGTTGGGCGCGATGCAATGTGCCACCTACGGTCGCAGTGCGGCGCGAACACACTTCGTTGAGACGCTCGGTGTTCAGGAACTCCGCAATAGCCATGGCGTACAATTGACTTCTGGAAACGCGCAGGCGGCGGGCAGCAGTTTCCGCCTGACGGAAAAGCTCGTGGGTAGCGAGAGGGCCGTTTTCATGCCTTCAGCATAACCTGAGCGATCGCTTCACTTCCGTTCCACCAATGGAACGGCCCCGTCCCAAAAACGGACACTCAGCCCCGGTATCTCCGCTTTTCTCAACATCTTAGAAGTGGTAGGGCAATTGCCGCACGAAATGCGACAATGTTGTTACGCTCTCCATGAGACTCACCGATGCCTATGTGCCGCGTATCCTGATCGCCGACGACCAGCCGGACGTGCTGGAAGCCTTGCGCTTCCTCATCAAGGGAGAGGGCTATCAGGCCGAAGCCGTCAACTCGCCCGCCGGAATCCTCGACGCCGTCGAGTCGCGGGACTTCGACGCGGTGGTGATGGACCTGAACTACACCCGCGACACCACTTCTGGCCAGGAAGGGCTGGACCTGCTCAATCGCCTGCAAGCCCTGGATAGCACCCTGCCCGTGATCGTGATGACCGCTTGGGGCAGCGTGGATCTGGCTGTCGAAGCCATGCGCCGCGGGGCCCGCGACTTCATCCAGAAGCCTTGGGACAATGCGCGCCTCTCCGCCATTCTGGGCACGCAGATCGAACTGGGCCGCGCGCTGCGCAAAGGGCAAATTCTGGAAGCCGAGAACCGCATCCTGCGCGCGGAACAGTTCCCCAGCCTGATCGCGCAATCCTCCGCCATGCAGCCCGTGCTGGAGATGATTTCGCGCGTGGGTCCTTCGGACGCCAATGTTCTGATCACCGGCGAGAACGGCACCGGCAAGGGGCTTGTGGCGCAGTCGCTGCATTCAGTCTCGCTGCGGTCTGCTAAGCCCATGCTCACGGTGAACACCGGGGGGCTTTCCGAAGGCGTTTTCGAGAGCGAATTGTTCGGGCACGTGAAGGGCGCCTTCACCGACGCCAAGTCGGACCGCGTGGGCCGCTTCGAGATGGCCGAAGGCGGCACGCTGTTCCTGGATGAGATCGCCAACATCTCGGCCAACCTGCAGGCCAAGCTGCTGCGCGTGCTGGAGACCGGCGAATTCGAGCGCGTGGGCTCTTCCAAAACGCGCCAGGTAGACGTGCGGGTACTGTCGGCGACCAATTCCGATCTGAACACCGAAGTGATCGGGGGCCGTTTCCGGCAGGATCTGCTGTTCCGTCTGAACACCATCGAGATCCGCCTGCCGCCGCTGCGTGAGCGCCGCGAGGATATCCCGCTGCTGGCCGCGCATTTCCTGCGGCAGCACGCCGGGCATTACCGCAAGAGCCTCAGCGGCTTCGAGGATGCCGCCATGAAGGCGTTGCTGGCGCACCCCTGGCCCGGCAACATCCGCGAGTTGGATCATGCTGTGGAGCGCGCGGTGCTCATGAGCCA
>Ga0302326_10020418_pt1 | contig 13637 bp, 10 predicted proteins | sample Palsa_T0_3_FD_202264 | JGI IMG/M metagenome (GOLD analysis project Ga0302326, IMG submission 202264) | Peat permafrost microbial communities from Stordalen Mire near Abisko, Sweden - Palsa_T0_3 | ecosystem: Environmental > Terrestrial > Soil > Palsa > Peat permafrost | place: Sweden: Abisko... | reverse complement strand
GCTCCACCAGATCATCAAGCAGTTCCTCCAGCAGGTCGCCTGGGGCACGCTCGACTTCCTCCTTGTCGATCTCCCTCCCGGCACCGGCGACGTCGTCATCTCTCTTGTACAGACCGTCCCGCTAACCGGCGCAGTTGTCGTTTCGACTGGTTCCTCAGTCGCGCTCCAAGACGCACGCAAGGCCCTCGAGATGTTCCACCAGGTCAACGTCGAAGTTCTCGGCCTTGTCGAGAACATGAGCCAGATGACGCTGCCCGACGGCACCATCATTGACGTCTTCGGCGCCGGCATGACCCAGCAGACCGCCAAACAATACAACCTGCCCTTCTTCGGCTCCATCGACCTCGACCCTCAGGTCCGCGAAGGTGGCGACCGCGGCCTTCCCTCAGCCCTCGCCGGCGACACCTCCGCTCGCGGCAAGGAATTTCTCGCCATCGCCCAAAAAGTCGCAACCGCTGCTACCGAAGTCGCCTCCCACACCGAAGACGTCCTCGAAATCACGTAATCCGCACACAAAACAAACCACTTCGAAATCGTCCAGCACCTGTGAATAGCTAACCCCTGTGCTGTCTAGACTTTGCATTTTGGTCCAAGGCTAACTCTTTTCCGCTCTAGACTTTGCGCAAAAACAGGGGGAGGGGGTACCCATTGACACTCCCGCTAAGATAGATACAGCGTGCTCCGTCCCCTTACATCCCGCCAACGCGAAATCCTCACCGCCGTGGTCGAGAGCTATATCGCGACCGGCGAGCCGGTTAGCTCCGGCACCCTCGCGCACTCGGCCTTCGCCAATTCAATCTCCTCAGCCACGCTGCGCAATGAAATGGCCGACCTCGCCGATGCCGGCCTCCTCGACCAGCCCCACACCTCCGCCGGCCGCGTCCCCTCCGCCGAAGCTTTCCGCCTTTACGTCTCAGAAATTCAAACGCGCCCTGCAACTTCGCAAACCGCTCTGCATTCTCGCATCGACACCAGCTTCGCCGGAGTCGCCGGAACGCCCGCTCTCCTTGAGCGCACCTCGCACGTCCTCGCTGCGCTTTCGAGCGGAGTCGGCGTCGCGATCGGCGCATCAGCCTCTGCCGATCTCCTCGAGCACATCCACTTCTCGCGCCTCGCCGCTAACCGCATTCTCGCCGTCGTCGTCACGCGCGGCGGAGTCGTCCGCGACCGCGTCCTTTCGCTCGACCACGATCTTTCGCTCACCCAGCTCGAAACCGCCGCTAACTTCCTCAACGAACACTTCCGCGGCTGGAACATCGAGCGTGTCCGCGCCGAACTCGCCCGCCGCGTCGAGCAGGAGCGCAACACCTACCGCCAGATGTCAGACGCCGTGCAACTCTGGTCGCAGACTGTCCCTGATTCAGCCACTATCGAGCACACCGTCTACGTCGATGGCCTCGCCAACCTCGCAGCCTTCCCCCGATTCCCCGAAGACCGCGCCCGTCTGCGCGACCTTCTCGCTGCTCTTGAGCAGAAGCAGCAACTCGTCGATCTGCTCACCGCCTACATCGACGCGCGCCAAGGCTCCGTTCGCGTAGTCTTCGACCTCGAGCAGCAATCCCCCAACCTCGCCGGTCTTGTCCTCATCGCCGCACCCGCAACTCAGAATGGCACCATCGCCATCCTCGGCCCCAAACGCATGCACTATGAGAGCGCCATGAATGCCGTCAGTTACATCGCACAGGTCCTCAACCAGCTCTCCCCTCAAGCGGACCCCGGCCCCACCCTCGCTCCATGAAGCGCATTTCAGGACCAGAGGAACGATCGCGATGACACTCAAAGACCGCTTCACTCGCAAACCTTCGCAAGCAAAGGAACCACCCACCATGAGCACGGAGCAACTAGAACAGAACGAACAACAGGAAATCCCTGTCGCAGAGGAAATTGACCCTGGCGTCGAAACTCCCTCCGCCGATGCTCAGGCCGAGCTCGACCAGGCTCGCGGTGAGCGCGACCAGTTAAAAGACCGCCTCGCCCGCCTGCAGGCCGAGTTCGACAACGCCCGCAAGCGCGAGGCCAAAGAGCGTTCAGACGCCCGCGACTACGCCGTCCAAAATGCCATCGAGCCCTTCTTAAGCGTCATGGACAACTTCGCCCTCGCACTTAAATCGGACGGCGATGCCGCGCAACTTCGCACCGGCGTCGAACTCATCCTCAAGCAGATGGAAGATGCTCTGCGCGGCCTCAATGTACAACCCGTCGAATCCGTCGGAGCGCAGTTCGACCCCCGAATCCACGAGGCCCTTGGCAGCATCGAAACCATAGAGCATCCCGACCACCAGGTACTCGAAGAAATCCGCCGCGGCTACAAACTACGCGACAAGCTGCTGCGCCCGGCGTTAGTACGCATTGCCAGTAACCCTGCACAAAAATCTGAGTAGTCTTTCTACTCCTCTCGCTACTCATTGGAACTCTCTGAATGCCCGCAACGATGAAGACTGACTACTACGAGATTCTGCAAGTCGAACGCACCGCGACCGATGGCGAGATTAAGACCGCCTATCGTAAGCTCGCCATGCAGTATCACCCCGACCGCAACCCCAATAACCCTGAGGCCGAGGAGAGGTTCAAGGAGTGCTCAGAGGCTTACACGATCCTTTCGGACGCAGACAAGCGCGCCGCCTACGACCGCTTTGGCCATGCCGCCGTCAACGGCGGAGGCTCGCCCTTCGGCGGCGGAAGTCCCTTCGCGCAGGGCGATCTCGGCGACATTTTTGGCGATCTGTTCGGCGAGATGTTCAACATGGGTGGCACTCGCGCCCGTGCCTCCCGCAAGCAGCGCGGACAGGACCTCAAGTACGACATGCGCCTCGAGTTCGAGGAAGCCGTCTTTGGCGTTGAGCGCGAAATCACCATTCGTCGCTCCGAGACTTGCGACACCTGCAAAGGGTCTGGCTCCGAAAGCGGCAAGCAGCCCGAAACCTGCCAGCAGTGCGCTGGGCGCGGACAGATTCGTACACAGCAGGGTTTCTTCTCCGTCGCTCGCACGTGCCCTGTTTGCAGCGGAACAGGCACCATCATCCGTACGCCGTGCAAGACCTGCCACGGCGACACGCGCGTCCTCCACGAGCACAAGATCCTAGTCAAGGTTCCTGCAGGCGTTGAGAGTGATACCCGCATTCGCTACGCCGGCGAAGGCGATGCCGGTCGCTTCGGTGGTCCTGCCGGAGACTTCTATGTTCAGCTCGACGTCAAGCCGCACAAGTTCTTCGAGCGCGACGGTGATGACCTGCACTGCACCATTCCCATCAGCTTCCCGCAGGCCGCACTCGGCGCCGAACTTGAAATCACTACGCTCGAAGGCAAAGAGACGCTCAAGGTACCCGAAGGCACGCAGAGTGGCAAAGAGTTCAAGCTGCGCGGTAAAGGCGTTCCGCACCTCAACTCACACGGCAAGGGCGATCTTATCGTCGAGGTCCGCATTCAGACGCCGTCCAAGCTGAGCAAGCAGCAGAAAGAGTTGTTGCGCCAGCTTTCGGAGACCATCTCCGTCGAAAACACGCCTACCAAGCGCGGCATGTTCGGCAAGGTGAAGGACATCTTCAGCTAAGCATCGCGGAACAAACTGCTAGTCCAGCGATAGCTGCTGTCTCCGCGCGCAGTATTCGCGGTCCGAGAGTCACACTCTTCCACTCTGCGGCCACAAACTGCTGCATTTCTTCCGGCGTCCATCCGCCTTCTGGCCCAATTGCCAAAGCGACACTTTGAGCTCCATCCAAAAGCGCCGCGCGCAGTGAGTTCTCCTGCTCCGTCTCAGCCAGCAGCAGCTTCACGCTCGCATCCACACCTGCAAGCGCAACCTTCAGCATCACCGGATCATCCACTGCGGGCACATCGCTGCGGCGGGATTGCTGTGCGGCTTCGCGGACGATTCTGCGCCAGCGTTCCACACGTTTCGCTGCCGCTTGAGCCAGATGCTTCTCGGTGCGCCGCGCGATCACAGGAGTGATTCGCGCAACGCCGAGCTCAGTTGCCTTCTCAATTCCCCATTCCATGTGGTCGAACTTGAACACAGCCATCAGCAGGTGAACAGGCAACGCTGAATCTGTCTCCAACTCCTCGTGGAGCGTGAAAGTCACCTCAGTGTCACTAACGTGCAGCACTTCAGCCCGGTGCAAAAACCCGTTCGCAACTACATCAAATATCTGTCCTGGCTCGGCTCGCAGCACCTTCGCGAGGTGCAGCGCCTGGTCGCCTTGGAGCGTGGCTGTCTTGCCATCGGACTCGTCCGCGATCCATCGTCTGCGCGTCATGCACACCAGAATACACACTCAGCGCATCACACACGAAATTTGCATGAGCTCGAAAACATGCATGAACACTGACTTAAACACCTCAGGGAACGCATCGTTTGCGTTCCCTGAGTGTGTTGCCTTTGTTTATTGCTTTGCCTTGGGTTGCGTTTGCCTGCGCTCCCACTCGACTGGCTTCGTCGAGCGCTGCTTTACGTTCATAGAGCAGCTAACGAAGGTATAGTTTTCCTGCACGAAAGAGTCAAGAGAAAAATACAAGATCAGATGAGATTTTTCTATCGCATAACGTGCTCAATTTCGTCCTTGAGCGCGCATTTTGTCTCTTGTGCTCGCGCTTCACTCTTCAATCATCTTCGTTGTGGTGAATGCAACGCATGTTCAGGCACTCACTCGACATCACATCACCGCATCGCCATCCGCACCGCGCGAATCGTATACTACGAAGTTCACGCAATCGAAGAGTCATCAGCAATGACTCTCACGCGTGGATCACAGGAGCATCACCATGCGTGAGGTTGTCATCGTCAGTGCCGTGCGAACTCCGGTTGGAAAATTTCAAGGTTCGCTCTCCTCTCTCTCCGCGGTTGAACTCGGAGCCATTGCCATCCGCGCCGCGGTCGCGAGCGTTGTCGGCCTCGAACCCAGCGATGTCACCGAATGCATCATGGGCTGCGTGCTGCCTGCAGGCCTGGGCCAGGCGCCGGCGCGGCAGGCGGCGCTGAACGCAGGTCTGGCAGATACTGTCTCGGCGCTCACCATTAACATGGTGTGCGGCTCGGGTCTGCGTGCAGTCGGCATGGCAGCTCAGTCGATTGCGCAGGGCGATGCGGAGGTTGTCGTCGCCGGCGGAATGGAGTCCATGTCCAACGCACCTTACCTGCTGCCAGCGCTGCGCAAAGGCGCGCGCATGGGAGACTCGCCCGCGGTCGACAGCATCATCAAGGACGGCCTGTGGTGTCCGTGCGAGAACTGGCACATGGGCTCCTCAGCGGAGCTGGTCGCCGAGAAACATAGCTTCACTCGCGCGCAGCAGGATGAGTACGCGCTCAACTCACACCGCAAGGCTGCCGCTGCTGCGCATGAAGGCCGCTTTGACGCCGAAATCGTCCCCGTAGAGATCGCGTCGAAGAAAGGATCGACCAATGCCACGCGAGATGAGAGTATCCGCGAAGATGCCTCGCTCGAATCTCTTGGCGCGCTGAAGCCAGCCTTCAAGAAGGATGGCACGGTGACGGCCGGCAACGCTCCCGGTCTGAACGATGCTGCCGCTGCGGTGGTCGTGATGTCCGCTGAGCGTGCGAAGGCGCTCGGGCTGACTCCGCTGGCCACCATCCGAGCACAGGCTACCAGCGGCGTCGCTCCCAAGTGGATCATGCTTGCGCCGGTCACCGGAGTGCAGAAGGTGCTGGCGAAAGCCGGCTGGTCGCTCGCGGACGTTGACCTGTTTGAGCTCAACGAAGCGTTCAGCGTGCAGGCGATGGGCGTCGCTAAAGAGCTTGGCCTGGACCTTGCCCGTGTCAACGTCAACGGCGGCGCGGTTGCCATTGGGCATCCCATTGGCGCCAGCGGAGCGCGGGTGCTGGTGACACTGCTGCACGAGATGCGGCGCCGCAATGCGCATAAAGGTGTTGCTGCGCTCTGCCTCGGTGGTGGAAACTCGGTCGCTATGGCGCTCGAGCGATAGCTGCCTATGCCTACTCCCCCTCCCCTAGCGAGGCAGGCATGGTGCGTCCCCACCCTTTCCTTCGATGAAGGTGGAGAGGGTGGGGCACCCAGAGTGAGCGAGGAAGACCGGCGGTCAGGCTCGTTTGATGAGGCGCGTAATGCCGACCAAAATCACAGCGCCGATGAAGGCCACAATAATCGAGCCGAAAACGCCGCCTGCAGGCCAGATTCCCAGCATTCCGAAGAGCCAGCCTCCAAGGAAGCCTCCGCAAATTCCAAGGATGATGTCGACGATAACGCCGTAGCCTCCGCCCTTCATGACCTTGCCCGCGAGCCAGCCCGCAACCAGTCCAACCAGAATCCATTCGATAAAGCCCATAATTTTCCTCTTTCCGATAAAGGATGAATTTCTCTTTTTTAGAGCGTCACTTTTATACCATCTGGGTCTTGTATGCGGACTTGCCGCGACGGGCGAAGGCAATTCTGTCGTTCCGGCTACGCCTTCACTCCTGCCTTCGGCAGAGCGGAAGGGGCCTGCGGCCCGACGTTCTTACGGCCCGACTGAAGGCGGGCCCTTCCGTGGGACCACGGGCAGCGATGGAGCCTCATAGCATTGTGTGACCCCACCCATCCGCGATGAAACCGCGTATGGATGGGGCACCCGACATTCTGCGACCACGCACGCGAAATAAATAATTGTTCAGCTATTTACTCTCGGAATCTCAGACGCAATGATGGGGCTGGAGAAGAAATGCGTAGGCCATACAAGAAGGCAAAGCTTAAGAAGAAGTACGACTACTCAGACAAACCGAGACGTGGCAGATCGCGTAGAACTCGGCGATAGCATGTACTTCCTCAGCACTCAATAATATTCAGGGCCAGCCCGGCGAGCGAGGTCTCCTTGTAGCGCGATTGCATGTCCATGCCGGTGCGATACATGGTCTCAATGACCTGGTCGAGGGAAATTTTGTGCGTACCCTGATCATTCATGGCGAGGCGCGCGGCGTTTACAGCTTTCACCGCGCCCATGCCGTTGCGCTCGATGCAAGGAATCTGCACCAGGCCGCCGATGGGGTCGCAAGTCATGCCGAGGTTGTGCTCCATGGCGATCTCGGCGGCGTGCTCGACGGCGGCGTTATCTCCGCCGAGCGCGGCGACGAGTCCGCCGGCAGCCATGGAGCAGGCCACGCCAACCTCGCCCTGACAACCGACCTCCGCGCCAGAGATGGACGCGTTCTCCTTGTAGAGAATGCCAATTGCGGCGGCGGCGAGAAAATATTGCAGGAGACCTTCGTGCTTGGCTTCATCCGTCGCGTCCGCACTAGCGTGGTTCAGGTAATAGTAGGCAATTGCCGGGACGACTCCGGCCGCACCGTTGGTGGGCGCGGTTACGACGCGGCCACCGGCAGCATTTTCTTCATTGACGGCCATGGCGACAAGGGTGACGGAATCGAGCGGGGCGAGAGGATCCCGCACCTGACCGGCCTCGGCCATTTTGGCCAAACGCCGCGCGAGGCCCGGAGCCCGACGGCGAACGTTCAGGCCGCCAGGGAGGATGCCTTCAGTGCGTTTGCCGCGCTCTATGCAGTCGGACATGGATTGCCAGAGGGTGAAGATGGCGGCCTTGACACGTGCTTCTCCGGTGAGTGTTTCTACGGACTGCGTCGTCTGGCTGCCAGGGCGCAGCGGCGAAACGATTCTGTCGATTCTCCGCGTGATGGTGGGATCGGTTAAGAGCGCGACTTCGTTGGCCAGCACCATCTCGGCAATCGTCTTGCCGTGCGTCTCGCCGAGTTGCAGCAGTTGGTCAGCGCTTGAAAACGGATACGGCACATCGCGCTTCTTTGCTCCGCCGCCGGCAGATGCAAGCTGTTCCGCAGTCAAAATGAAGCCGCCGCCGACTGAGTAGTAGACCTGCGAAAACAAAACCTTCCCCGCTGCATCGAGCACGACGAAGCGCATTCCGTTGGGGTGCGTCGTGACGCCGGGCTCGGGATACATCTGGTTGCGGTGGAAGCGCAGGTCAGTCGCGGGATCGAACTTGAGGGCGTGCTTGCCGAGCAGGTTCAGATCGTGGGTCGCGCGCAACGCATCAAGCCGGGCATCAATTGTGTCGAGATCGACCGTGTCCGGCGATTCTTCAAGCAGACCCATCATGATGGCGCGGTCGGTGCCATGGCCGATGCCGGTGAGCGCGAGCGAGCCGTAGAGGTCCACGGTGATGGCGGCGACAAACTCGCCGCGAGTGCCAAGCTGGCGAACGAAGGCCAAAGAAGCACGCATTGGCCCGACGGTGTGCGAGCTCGAAGGCCCAATGCCAATCTTGAACAGTTCAAACAGACTCGTATTCACAACCACAGCCCTCGTTCTCGCGTGCCAACCACTTTCAGCCCGACCCTCAATGCTATACTCCGTTTCTACTTTCCGGCCTCATCGCTTCACCAGGCAAACTACATGCTCTTCAAAACTCGCTCCGCCGCCGTGTATGGCATCGACGCCCATATCATCGATGTCGAAGTCGACTTTTCCGGCATAGCGCAGCCCAACGGCGAAACCTTCGCTACCGTCGGACTTCCAGACGCTGCCGTTCGCGAGTCGCGTGACCGGGTGCGCTCGGCCATAAAAAATTCCGGCTTCGACATTCCTCCCACACGCATCACCATTAACCTCGCGCCTGCCGACCTGAAAAAAGAGGGCTCCGGCTTCGATCTGCCTATCGCCACGGGCATTCTCGGGGCTTATGGAGGATTGGCGATAAAAGATGTCTCCGCGTTCGTGCTGGTTGGCGAGCTGGGTCTCGATGGCGGTCTGCGCGCCGTGCAGGGGATGTTGCCCATAGCGATTGCGGCGCGCGCGGCAGGCATCAAGAACCTGGTGATCCCAGCGGCGAATGCGCGTGAGGCAGCGGTCGTGGAAGGGGTGAACGTCTACCCTGTGAACTCGCTGCTGGAGGTGCGCGAGCTGCTGAACTCCGCGGCGCAGGGAAATATCTTTGCGCAGCCGCTGCATGTCGACACCAAATCTCTGCTCGCGCATGCCGAGCACGCCTCGCCGGACTTTCGCGATGTTCGCGGGCAGCACGTTGCCAAGCGCGCGCTGGAGGTCGCGGCTGCGGGCAGCCATAACATCCTGATGATTGGCCCGCCCGGCTCCGGCAAAACCATGCTCGCCAAGCGGCTGCCTTCCATCCTTGCACCACTGCGCTTTGAGGAGGCGCTGGAGACGACGAAGATCCACTCCGTCGCCGGAGTGCTGGACCGCGATGCCGGGCTGGTGACGCAGCGGCCGTTCCGCTCGCCGCACCACACCATCTCAGACGCCGGGCTTATCGGCGGCGGCATGATCCCCCGTCCCGGCGAAGTGTCTCTCGCGCACAACGGACTGTTGTTTCTGGATGAGCTGCCAGAATTTCCGCGCAACGTGCTTGAGGTGCTGCGGCAACCGCTGGAAGATGGCTCGGTGACGATTGCGCGCGCGGCGATGTCGCTGAGCTTCCCCGCGCGCTTCATGCTCGCGGCCGCCATGAACCCGTGCCCGTGCGGCTACTTTAATGACACCCCGGGCCGTTGCGTATGCACGCCGCCGCAGATTCAGCGCTACGTGTCGAAGGTCTCCGGACCGCTGCTCGATCGCGTCGACATCCACATTGAGGTACCGGCGGTGCAGTACAAAGAGCTGCGCGGATCGGCGGCTGCCGAAGGCTCGGCGGAGATTCGGGGGCGAGTTCTGGCGGCGCGCGAGCGGCAGCACCAGCGGCTGGCGCAGCCGGCGGCGAAATCGGCGGGTAAAACGAAGATTTTCTCGAATGCGCAGATGACCACGCAGCAGATACGAACTTTCTGTGAACTTTCGACCGACGCCGAACGGCTGCTGGAGCGGGCGATGCAGCAGCAGGGACTCTCGGCGCGGGCGCATGACCGCATCCTCAAAGTGGCCCGCACTATCGCCGATCTGGAGGCCGTTCCGGACATTGCCGTCAAGCATTTGGCGGAGGCCATCCAGTACCGAACCCTGGACCGCAGCTACTGGGCATAACTGTGGTCAAAACGGCTTATCATCCACGCCTAATAGAAGCGCATAAGGTAAACATTATAAACGGCTTGAAGATGTCATCAAAAAACTATTGACCCCAGCCTATGCAAGCGATATGGTGCAATTGGTAGCGAAATAAGGTCCCGGTCAGTTTTTGGCACATAGGCCCTGAATTCCGCCGTCTACCACCCCAGAGCCAGCTTCATCCTCGCGCGAGTTCTATTGCGCATAGTTCCTCTCTGTCCGCCGTCGCTGCTTGATCTAACTCATTGAGCATCAATATTTGCAGACAATTTCCTCTGCAAATCGGCCTTTGGATGCGTCGTCTGACCCCCGATACGCGTCTAACCAACTGTGGGTCAGAATTTTCAGGGCCTTCTCCGTCTACGAAAGCTGCCACTGGCTTCCAAAAGAGTTTTCCTAGCTGCTCCGCTCTACCGGACCCTCACCACAATAGGCAAAAAGGCGCATCAGTTTAGAAAGACGCCTCAAAAGCCCAACCAGAAAGGATTTTCCCCTCATGCGCTCAGACCTGATTTTTGGAGCAATGACTCACGTCAACAACCGTTACAAGCTGTGTCAGCTTGCCTCGAAGGCCACACGCAAGCTGCACAAGCCCAACACGCGCCTGCAGGACACCACCAACGAAGTCCTCGATCGCTTCAAGGAGACCGTTCCCATGAACATTGCGGGCACCGAGCTCACGGAGCGCAGCGCTGCTTAAGCTTCCTGTGTTCCCCATCCATTTCGCTGATGTCGGCGGCATGGATGGGCGACACAAATGCAGTAGTTTTCCACCGGCTTCAACCGCACTTGCGCCACCCCTCCCGGAATTCTGATACGCTAGCTTCAATCTTTCTGCAATATTGCGCGTCGATACTTCTGCAACACCCACGTCTGCAACTGCATTAATCGCTTCACCCTGGCAGAGTTCACTCTCGCCCTCCGCAACACCCAATCCCCCCTTTCAAAAATTCACTTCAATATAGGAACTCATGACCATCTCCGAGTTAAAAGAAAAAAGTATAGCCGAGCTAGGCAAACTGGCGCGCGGCCTTGAAATTGCCGGCACCAGCGCCCTTCGCAAGCAAGACCTCATCTTCAAAATTCTGCAGGCCCAGAGCGAAAAAGAAGGCCACATCTTCGCCGAAGGCGTCCTGGAGATCCTTCCCGACGGCTATGGCTTCCTACGCTCGCCGGACTACAACTACCTGCCGGGGCCAGACGATATTTATGTCTCGCCATCGCAGATCCGCAAGTTCGACCTGAAGACGGGCGACACCATCAGCGGCAATGTGCGCTCGCCGCACGAGGGCGAAAAGTATTTCGCGCTGGTGAAGATTGAGGCTATCAATTTCGAGTCGCCGGAAGAGACGCGCAACAAGATCCTCTTCGACAACCTGACACCACTTTACCCTGAAGAGCGCATCAAGATGGAGACCACCCGCGAGCAGATTCCGGGGCGAGTGATGGACCTGCTCTGCCCCATCGGCAAAGGCCAGCGTGGGTTGATCGTGGCTCCGCCGCGCACCGGCAAAACCATGCTGATGCAGGCCATCGCCAATTCCGTCACAGCCAATCACCCTGAAATCGTGCTCATCGTTCTGCTGATTGATGAACGCCCGGAAGAAGTGACGGACATGCAGCGCTCTGTGAAGGGTGAGGTAATCAGCTCGACATTTGACGAGCCGGCCGCGCGCCACGTTCAGGTTGCCGAGATGGTGATCGAGAAGGCCAAGCGGCTGGTCGAACACAAGCGTGACGTGGTGATTCTGCTGGATTCGATTACGCGACTGGCACGTGCGTACAACACCATCGTGCCGCCCTCGGGCAAAGTGCTCTCAGGCGGTGTGGATTCCAATGCACTGCAAAGACCGAAGCGTTTCTTCGGCGCGGCGCGCAACATTGAAGAAGGCGGCAGCCTGACGATTATTGCCTCCGCCCTGATCGATACCGGTTCGCGCATGGACGAAGTGATCTTTGAAGAGTTCAAGGGTACTGGCAACATGGAAGTCATCCTCGACCGCAAGCTGGTCGACAAGCGTGTCTTCCCGGCCATCGACATCCAGCGTTCTGGAACGAGAAAAGAAGAGCTGCTGATTCCCAAGGACGATCTGCAGAGGACATGGATTTTGCGCAAGGTGCTCAACCCGCTTTCGCCGGTGGAAGCCATGGAGCTGCTCAGCGACAAGCTGGGCAAGACACGCAACAACCAGGAGTTCCTGCACAATATGAGCTCGCTGTAAGTTGCAACGAGTTTGCTGACGTTCGGTCTAAGTGGCTGAAACAGCAACGAGGGCGTGGCCAAAAGCCGCGCCCTTCGCTTTTTCACGCCTCTAGTACGTTTTGCTGACGCCCTGCAACGTGACCGGTCCCTTCACCGCGGCCTTTTGTTTTGCCACCATCTCAGCCACATCCGCCAGCAGCTTCTTCGAATCGAAGACGATGCCGTCCTTGATGGTGTACTCGATGCCGCCGACACGTTCGGTCTTGCCGGTCGCATCGTTCAGGCGCATCCATCCAGTGGGATAGAGCACCTTGAGATTGGCCAGCGGATTCTCGCCTACTATGACCATGTCCGCGAGCTTGCCGGGGCGGATGATGCCGAAGTCGACATCGCTCTGCTTGGGGCTCTGGAGCTCTTCGGCGCCATAAAGCGTGGCCGAGCGGATGACCTCAAGCGGCGTGAACCCGGCCTCGCGCAGCATCTCCAGCTCCTCAATGTAAGTGAAGCCATAGGTCTGATAGATGAAGCCGGCATCCGTGCCAACCGTGACGTGGCCACCTGCGTTCTTGAAATCCCTGATGAAGTCCATCCACACGCGGAAGTAGTTCTTGTACGCGACCTCATCTTCTGTCGTCCAGTTGTAGAAGAACGAGCCATGGTTCTCACGGTTGGGCTGGTAATACTGCATCAGCGAGGGCAGCGTGTACTTGTCATGCCACTCCGCGGTATAGGCGCGCATCAGGTCGCGCCCGGCGGAGTAGATAGTGAAGGTTGGGTTGAGCACCGTACCACCCTTCACCCATTCGTCGATGAGACCGTTCCACTGGGTGCTGCCGCGCGGAGCGATCTTGTCCCAGTTGCGTGCCACCTGACCGAAGCGCATTTGCTCGTCGTTATAGTTCTGGTCGGCAGGGTAATCCTGCACTGTGGTGTCGGTGAGCATGGACTCGAAGAGACCATAGCTGTGCGTGACCGTCCGCAGCCCAAGGCGAGTTGCGTCAATCGCGGTCAGACGCGACTCGCTCTCCTGCCCAAGGTGCGCGAGTGAGCCCAGCTTGTACTTGCGCCCCTCGTCGAGGATCGCGGCGACTACATCCGGATCGCCACCAAAGAGCTTGATGCCGTCGGCTCCCTTGCCCGCAAGAAAACGCACCCACTCGCGGCCGAGCTCAGGCGTCTTCTCGGGCTTGTCCTTCCAGCCGTCGCCGGTAAAAGCAGGCTGATAGACAAAAATCCTAGGCGCGGTAATCTCGTTGCGAGCACTGCGCTCGCGCTCGTTCAGCGTCCAGTCGAGGCCGCCGCCCGGCACCCCGCGCACGGTGGTGACGCCGCTTGCCAGCCACAGCTTGTTCACATACTCAGCATCGGGGGCCTTGTCCGGCGAACCGTAGTGGACGTGGGTGTCGACGAAACCCGGCATCAGGTACTTGCCGGTACCATCGATCTCGCGATCGCCCTTC
>Ga0302326_10020414_pt1 | contig 13639 bp, 11 predicted proteins | sample Palsa_T0_3_FD_202264 | JGI IMG/M metagenome (GOLD analysis project Ga0302326, IMG submission 202264) | Peat permafrost microbial communities from Stordalen Mire near Abisko, Sweden - Palsa_T0_3 | ecosystem: Environmental > Terrestrial > Soil > Palsa > Peat permafrost | place: Sweden: Abisko... | reverse complement strand
ACAAGCCGTTGAAGGTGAGCTCGAGGGCGCTCACGCAGTCGAGCTTCGGCCGACCGGAGACGCTGCTGCTGATCGGCGACGACACCCGCTCGGTGTTCAAGTACTACAACGCCTTCGTCCCGAATCTGGCCAACGAGATGCTGCTCGTCCGGATCGACCCGAGCAAGCCGTTCATCTCGATGATGTCGCTCCCGCGCGAGCTGTGGGTGAACGTCACGGAGCCGGACGGCCTGACGTACACCAACCGTCTCAACTCCGCCTACACGTATGGGACGACGACGCTGCTGCAGACGATCAAGCAGGTCACGGGGCTGTCGGTCAACCACGTGATCGCGACGACGTTCACCCAGTTCGAGAACGCGATCAACAGACTCGGTTGCGTGTACGACACGATCGACGAGCGCTACTACAACCTGAACGACGGCGCCCCGGGGACCGACTACCAGAGCGTCAACCTCCAGCCGGGATATCAGTGCCTGGACGGCAGCGAGGCCGAGCAGTTCGTCTCCTACCGCCACACCGACACCTCCCAGGTCCGCGATGCCCGTGATCAGAGCTTGCTGCTGGCGGTCAAGCAGCAGTACGGCCACCAGCTGTCCGGCGACCTCGGCGAGTTTGAGAAGGTGTTCGGCGAGACGGTCCAGACCGACCCGGGGCTGCGCAGCCCGAGCGAGATCTTGAACCTCGCAAACCTGTTGATCAGCGCCGAGGGGCTTCGCGTGCGCCAGGTCTCGTTCCCGACGCTCCCGTGCACCGATACGTGCCCGCCTGCGGATCTCACCGCCACCCCGCAGCAGATCCAGGACAGCGTTCACAACTTCCTGTTCGGCGGCGACACCACCCCGACCGGGCAGGTCGCGGCGATCAGCCACAAGATCGGCGGCCGCGGCGGACTCTCGCATCTACCGCTGACCCCGACGCTTGCCTCCAACCTAGCCGCCGAGCAGGCCGCCGCAGCCAAGCTGCAGTTCACTGCCGAGTTCCCAAAGGTCCAGGACCTGGCGGGCAGCGCGATCCCGGTCGCTGCGCAGTGCACGCAGGTCGTGCAGGCGTGCATCCGCAAATACGTGATCCACGCCCCCGACGGCGAGGCGTATCCGATTTACGTGGAGGTGTTCTCCAACGGGGATCTGGGGCAGTTCTACGACGTGCAGGCCACGACCTGGACACGGGCACCGTTGTTCGCCGACCCCAATCAGACGATCCGGGTGGGCAGGCGGACATACGACCTCTTCTATGACGGCAGCCATCTGGAGACGATCGCGTGGCGAGAGTACGGCGCCGTCTACTGGGTCCACAACACGCTGACCGACGCCGTTGGCAACGGCGAGCTGCTGGCGATCGCCGAGCAGACGGCGCCGGTTGGCGCCGTTCGCAGCGCGCCCACGCACGTGATCCTGAAGGCCTTCTCGGTCCCGACACACCAGCCCCCGACGGTGGCGACCCCTCTGGTTGAGTCTGTCGGCCGAGTCGGTGGTCTGATCACGCTCGTGCTGCTGCCGCTCGGCCTGCTCGCAGTGTTCCGGAACTGGAGGCGGCTGCGAGCCCTGCGCGACCGTGTGACTGCCGCGGCAGCGAGGGCGGCGGCCCTGGAGGCCCAGCTGGCGGCCGCGGCGGCCAGCTACAGGCCGATGGTCGCGCAGTCAGCCGCCGGGTACGGGACCGGCCAGCCGGCCGACGCACGGTTCGCCGGTGCGCCACCCGTCTCGTTCGAGCGCCACAGATCGCGCCGACGATGGATTGCGGTCGCGGTCGGACTCGCGCTGGTCCTCGTTGCCGCGGCCGGCTACCTCGCGCTCGACTCGAGCACGCTCGGACAGAAACGCCAACCGCGATCGCAACCAATACCGACCGCACCTGTCGCGGTGCTTAACGCCGGGGAAACGCCCGATGCCGCCCACCACCTCGCCCTCGAGCTCACACGCCACCACGTTCACGTCGTCGGGATCGCCAACCTGAGCCCAGCACCGCCGGTTTCCTACGAGGTTCTCTACACGCCAGGCGACGCAGGGCAGGCACAACTGCTGGCGGGAATCCTGAAGGCGCACCACCCGCTCGTCGCACCGATCGATGCCACGACGTCGCATGCCATCGGTTCCGCGCCGAGACTAGTCGTCCTGATCCCCTGAGCCAGATCAGCCTGCCGGCTGACCCGCGCGCCCAGTACTACACGCCGCGGAAAGCGCGTTCGCGTCGCAAAAACCGATCGACCAGCGGACGCTCTCCAGTGAGATTTGGTGGGCCGGGCTAGCATGTCGCGGCGATGACGGAGCCGCCGCCGGTTGTGCGTCAGGCCTTGCTGGACGCAACTCTTCCGGCCGAGACGGGGGTGGAGCGCGTTAGCGTGATGCGTGTCGAGCTCGCTGCGGCCCAATCGGCCGGGCTTCATCTGCACCTGTGTCCGGTCGTCGGCTGGGTGGTCAGTGGACTGGTCCGATTCCAGGTGGCCGATGGCCCGGTGGTGCTGCTGCGGGCTGGTGACGCTTTTTTTGGGCCGGCGAACGTCCCGATCCCCCAGGTCGATAACTCGTCACAGACTGAGGCTGCCGTTTTCATCGCTTGTTATCTCCTCCCGCCCGGGGAGGACCGGCTCATTGAGATGAGCGAACAGCGTCGACGCCCTTCGCGCGAGCATGGTCTCGTGTCGCGCACCGAGGATCGGCTGATCCGACGGTGGACGCGTGATCGCTGCCGCGGGGTTGGGAGCGCAGGACTCTGGGCCGAGAAGCGGGGCGCCGTCGTGATTCAGGGTTCCGGCGAGGGGCGGGCAACTGAGACCGGGCCTTCACCGAACCTTTACCCGGCGGACGCGGCGATGTCGGCAGGGCGATGGGGCCGGATCAGGTCCAAGCGCCCTGTGCGCGGGACGTGTGTTGGCCAGAGCGGCTGAGGGAGTCTTGACCGCAGCGAGGGCGAACACAATGTCACTCACCCAGCCCAAATCATGGGGGGTCTCAGGATTTATGTCGCCCAGCGGGCCCTCACGCACGCACCCCTCCAACTCGAGCGGCTTGAGACACATTGTGTTCGCCCGGGAGAGGTCGCCACGATCGGTCGAGGGCCGCTCCCCGCGTCGCGCGCGGATAGCGGGAAGGCGTCGCAGATGCGGATGGCTGAGCGGACGCCCAGGGCGGCCGATCGGGGTGCCCGAATCCGGCCTTCACCTGGTCGCACAACGGGACGCTCTACGAACAACCGGTCAGAGGCGACGGACCGTGCGTCTGGCGACGGGCAGCTCGACCGCTGCGTTGTTCGCGCTCTTGTCTTGATGGCGCTGGCATGGTTCGAGCCAGTTGCGCTGCCGGATCGTGCGGAGAGCAGCTTCCTCGCCAAGAGTGCCGCGCCGGCGACGTAGCAGGTGCCGACGCGTCTGTAGAAGCGTGGTTTGTGCTTCTGGCCTGAAAGCGAGATGCGCGCGAACGTGGTTTCGCATGTAGCCGCGGCGTCTGACCCTCAGCCGGCGGGCGCGACCAGCGGCAGGAAGATCTGATCGACGATCTCCTCAAGCGTCTCGTTCGATGGGGGGTGGTGAGTGAGGATCAGCTCGTGGCGGATCAGGTCGAGGGGGAGTCGCGCGACACGCGCGGGTACGCGCTCGCGCGCCTCGCCGCGAGCGGCTGCTCGGGCGAGCGCCTGGTTGATCACCTCGGCGCCACCCCGGGCGAGCTGGTCGATGATCGTGTCGGACGTATCGTCGGCCATCAGGTCGTTGAGTAGTCCGGTGACGGTTGCCGGGCCGATATCCGAGATCCGCCGTGCGGCCCGTCGCATGATGGTGAGCACGTCCTCACGCAGGCTGCCGGTGTCCGGGATCCGGCCTGGGCCGGCCGGCTGCTGGTGCAGCAGCGCCGCGATGACGAGTTCGTGTCGGCTGGACCAGCGGCGGTAGATCACCGCGCGGCTCGTGTGGGCCCGGTCGGCGACCCGCTCCATCGTCAGCTTCGAGTAGCCGACGCTCTTCAGCTCGGTCCACGCGGCGTCGAGCAGGGCGTCCTGGAGCGCCTCGCCGCGGCGCCGGGTCGCGATCGGGCGGTCAGGCAAGGTGGGTTGGGAACTGGCCAAGGCAAAAAAAGTTAGGAGACGCCTTGCATCTTATCAGGGATTGTAGTTAGATACGAAATGTCTCTTACATCGGCTTCCGAAAGGACACCAAATGTTGCTCATCATCCGTCACCGTTATCCCCGCCTCGCCAACATCCTCGGCTTCGCCAGCGGTGTGATGATGCTCGCGATCGGCATCGCCTGCGGCGCCTCGACGACCGTTCTGATCCTCGGCGGCGGCAGCTCGGTCGCGCTCGGCGTCGTGCGCTACGTGGGCAAGCGTCACCCACGGCTCGTCGCGCAGCGCGGCACCGCCGCCACGCGATGAGCCAACCCGCGGTCCCGTCCCACGCTGCGACCGAGCACGCGATCGCGGTGACCGGCGGCACGATCTACTACCGCACGCAGGGCTCCGGCCCGCCGCTGGTCCTGATCGGCGGCGGGCCGAGCAACGCCGACACGCTCGCCGCGCTCGCAGGCCACCTCGCTGCCGGCCGCACAGTCATCACCTATGACCGCCGCGGCTACTCCCGCAGCCGGCTCGATGATCCCTCTCAGCCGGCGAGCATTCCCGTCCACGCTGGCGATCTCCGCCACGTCATCGACGACCTCGGCGCCGGACCCGCATCGGTGGTCGCGTCGAGCGCCGGCGCCCTGATCGCGCTCGAGCTCCTCGCGTCTCACCCCGATTCCGTCACGCGGGTGATCATCCACGAGCCGCCGCTCGGCCAACTGGTACCCGCCGATGACCGGGCGTCGTTCGACGTCGACCTCGATCGCGACGACGCCGGTGAGGCGCTCGACCAGATCGCCCAGAGCATCGGCGTCACCAGGGGCCGCTCGCTCACCGGCTCAGGCGACCAGCCCGAGGTCCGCCGCGGCGATATCGAGCTGTTCATCCGCCGTGACGTCCCAGCGATTGCCGACTACGACCTCGAACTCGAGCGGATCACCCCGCTCGCCGACCGGATCGTCGTCACCGCCAGCCAGGAAGGACGCGAGTTCTATCCCCACCGCTGCGCACAGGCGCTGGCCGCCGCGCTCGGCACCCCGCTGATCGAGCTCCCCGGTAACCACGCCGCGATGATCACCCACCCGGCCGAGTTCGCCGCGCGCGTCGCACCGCTCCTGCCCTGCTCCGCGGCCGATCAGGGCGTCCGCAAACCAACCTTGGGTTCGCGCGGTGATCGCAACACCCGCCCAGTTGGAGGGACTTTCGAGGTCGTCTGAGCTCCGTGGTTGAGTAGCGCGCCGTTCGTCGCGAAGCCGAGCCCGTAGGGCGAGGCGCAGCGGCGATCGGCGCGCTGTCCGGCCTTGAGCCCGGGGCCCGCGATGTCCCTTCCTGGGAGACGGGTGAACGGAGGCGTGATGGCGCAGTTCTCTGAGCGGATGGTGCCTGAGGTTGTGCAGGTGTTCTGGGCCGCGATCGCGCGGGTGAGTTCATTACTGATGCTGCGGCTGAGGTCGGCACCTATCGGGTGCGAGGGGGTCGGTGGCTGCGCGCGGTGGGCGGGGTCCAGGCGCTGGTCGTGCCGACGGACGAGGAGCTCTTGATCGCCCGTGACACCGCCCCGGTCATCGACGGCGGTTGACGGGCCCTCGCCCGCCCCATAGGATGAGTTATGGCCCGGACCTTGCTGGTCCTGCCAGCTGGCGGTGGCGCTGGCCTGGCGAGGACGTGTCTTGGTTTGGTGCGGGCGCTCGACCGGCGGGGTGTGAGTGTTGGCTTCGTCAAGCCGGTCGCTCAGCTCAGGCCAGATGGTGGCCCGGACCGGTCGGCAGCGTTGGTCGCGGCTGTGTCTTCGCTGCGTCCCCCAGATCCGCTCTCCACCGCCCAGCTGGAGCAGCAGCTCAGCGCTGGCGGACTCGACGTGGCGCTCGAGAAGATCGTCGCTGCCTGGCACCCGATTGATCAGCGATCCGACGTCGTCGTCGTCGAGGGGCTCAGTCCGCGCCCGAACACGCTGTACGTCAGCGCACTCAACCAGGCGCTGGCGAGCGCGCTCGACGCCGACGTCGTGCTCGTCGGCAGCTGGCCGCCGGCGGACGCGGGGAACGGTGAGGCCGGGGCAGACCCCGCGGCGCACCCCAGGCACGACCGGACTGCTGGCACCGCCGAGGGTCTAGCCGAAACGCTCGCCGTCACAGCGGGCGGGTACTGGTCGGGCGAGCAGGAGCGCGTGGTCGGCTGTGTGGTCAACGGCCTGCCGGCGGGCGATCCGGGTTCGGCAACCGCGCTCGGCGAGGCTCTCGCCGAGCGCGGGCTTCGCCTCATCGCTGGAGTGTTGCATCGTCCCGAGTTGACCTGGTTGCGGATGCGCGACCTCATCCGCGAGCTGGAAGCGCGGGTGTTCAACGAGGGTGACCTGTCGCGGCGTATCAAGGACGTGGCGGTGTTCGCCCAGGCTGTCCCGGGTGGCCTGCGCGTGCTCACCGACGGCCGGCTTGTCGTGGTCCCCGGAGACCGTCACGACGTGATCATGGCTGCCTGCCTCGCTGCGCTGAACGGAACCCGGCTGGCCGCACTGGTCCTGTCGGCCGGGATCGAGCCGGACCCACGGGTGTGGGAGCTCACGCGGGCTGCGTGCGCGACCGGCCTGCCGATTCTTGTCGTCGAGGCGAACAGCTACGAGACCGCAACGCGAGTGCGTGACCTCGACCCGGGGCTGCCGGTCGATGATTTGGAACGGATCGAGGCCGTGACCGTCAGCATCGCCGACGCACTGGACGCGTCCTGGCTGGAGTCGCTGCCGAGCTCCTCTCGGCCCCGCCGACTCAGCCCCGCCGCCTTCCGCTACCAACTGGTCGAGCTGGCCCACGTCGCTGACGCCCGTGTGGTGCTGCCAGAAGGCACCGAGCCACGCACCCTGCAGGCCGCGGTCGTCTGCGCGGAGCGAGGCATCGCCCGCACGGTGTTGCTGGGACCGCCCGACCAGGTGGCTGGGTTGGCCCAGAGCCTCGGGCTGGCGCTGCCTGAGGGCGTGACCGTGGTCGACCCCCAAGCCGCCGCCGAGCGGTACGTCGCCCCGCTTGCCGAGCTGCGGCGGGCCCGCGGCTGGAGCGAAGAGATGGCGCGCGACCGCCTCTCCGACCCAATCATGCTCGGCGCGATGATGCTCCAGCAGGGCGAAGCGGACGGCATGGTTGCGGGCGCGGTCCATACCACCGCGGCGACGGTCCGCCCGGCGCTACAAGTTCTCGGCACCAAGCCAGGCAGCCGCCTCGTGTCGTCGGTGTTCTTCATGTGCCTGCCCGACGAGGTGGTCGTCTACGGCGATTGCGCGATCAACCGTCGGCCCGACGCCGAAGAACTGGCCGACATTGCGATCCAGAGCGCGGGGTCGGCGCGGGCATTCGGCATCGAACCCCGCGTGGCGATGATCAGCTTCAGCACCGGCACCTCCGGGGTCGGCAGCGATGTCGACAAGGTCGCCGAGGCGACCCGGATCGCGCGCGAACGCGAGCCCGAGCTAGCCATCGACGGACCGCTGCAGTACGACGCCGCTGCCATCGTTTCGGTAGGGCACAGCAAGCGGCCCGGCAGCCCGGTAGCCGGACGCGCGAACGTCTTCATCTTTCCAGACCTCGACACTGGAAACACGACATACAAAGCCGTGCAGCGCAGCGCACACGTGGTCAGCGTCGGCCCGATGCTGCAGGGCCTTGCCAAGCCTGTGAACGACCTCAGCCGCGGTGCCTTGGTTGAAGATATTGTCTACACGCTGGCGCTCACCGCCATCCAGTCGCGCGCCGAATAGCCCCTCCCACTCGAACGCCTCGCGGCCCCGCTGCATGATGCGCTGCAACCGCCGATCGTCCGCGGGTGGGAGCACTGACCCGAAGCGCTCCAAGCTCAGCGCGCCGACCGGCACGTGAGAAAGGGCAGCCATCGCCGGCGATCATATGCCTCCTAACGCGTGGCGCCACCCGCCGGGCCAAATGGCTCGCGGCTCGAGTGGTTGGCGATCCATATGGAGTTGATGCGGGGCGGCGGCCGGACGCTGTGCCGGCCCGAGCCGCGCGGCCGCAGTGGCCTCGGCGGCGCTAGCCGCCATGGCCCGCAGCGGCCCCTGAGCCGCGCGGGCGCGAGGGTCAGGCGCGCATGGCCGGCGCAACCTCGCGCGCGAGCAGCTCGAGCGTGCGTCGGTCCATCGGCGGCCGCGCCATCACGAGGAAATCCTTCACGCCCACCTGCGCATACGGCGTGAGGTGCTCGACGAGCTGCTCGGGGGTGCCAGCGAACATCCCCTCGCGCAGCGCATCGGGCTCCATGCCCAGCCCCTCGGCGCGTAGGCGCAGCTGCTGCTCCGCTTCGTGCTCGTCGGCGCCGAGCACCACCCGCGCGACCAGCTGCAGGCGGATCTCCGAGCGGTCGCGGCCCACCTCGGCGCAATGCGCGTCCAGCGCGTCGAGCTTGCGCTTGTACTCGTCCATCGGCATCAGGAACGTGTTCCACCCGTCGGCGTGGGCGGCCACATGGCGCAGCGTCACGCGCTCGCCCGCGCCTCCGATCCAGAGCGGGATGCGCGGCGACTGCAGCGGCTTGGGCTCACAACGCGCGTCGCGCAGCTGGTAGTGGCGCCCGTCGAAGGTGGTGGTCTCCTGCGTCCATAGCGACTTCACGACCGCGGCGGCCTCGCCGAGCATCGCGAGGCGCTGCCCGAGCGGCGGGAATGGGATCCCGTACTGGTCGTGCTCGAGCTCGTACCACGCGCCGCCCATGCCCAGCTCAACGCGACCGCCGGACACGTGGTCGATGGTGACGGCCATGTTGGCGAGCACGGCGGGCCAGCGGTAGGTGACGCCGCTGACGATGATGCCGCAGCGCAGCCGCTCGGTATGAGCAGCCATCGCGGACAGCAGCGTGAGCGCCTCGAAGCACGGGCCGGTCGGGTCGGCCTGGATCGGCATGAAGTGATCGAACACAGAAGCCCAGTCGAGACCCACCTCCTCGGCGGCGCGCCACAGCTCGAGGTAGGAAGGGAAGTCGGTGTACTGCTGGCCAGCGTGGATACCAAAGCGCAGCCGGTCGGGGAACAACGGCATCGAGGCCTCCTTGGTCGGCGGGTCGTAGGGTCACTCCATCTTGGCAGCGCTGCGCCCGCCTCCGGCAACCGGCGCGGCGGCCTGACGTGCTACCTCGACGACGGCCACCTCTGCTGCGAGTTCCTATCGCTGCTTGAGTCGGAATAGCGGCGGGTTGTGGCGCGGCGCGGTGTCAGTCCAAGAGCTCCAATCGCTGCGGGGAGCGTCGGTCATAGGACCAATCACAGCGAGCAGCGGCTCGTAGCGCGCGCGTAAGGACCGAAACTCAAGCCAGGTCGCGTCGCGATCTTCTCGCACCGGAACCCCCAGGTGTTGCAGATCGCGGCATGCCTGGTTAAAGCTTTCTTCTGAGAGCGTGATCCTTGCGTCCGGTTCCGGCGGCTGATGGGGGATCCCCTGGAAATCGGCGATCGAGATCAAGGCGTGCACGCCGGCGTGGAGGCAGAGCTCGCTGCGGGATTGTCGAGGCACATCGCAGACGGTCATAAACAGCGCGGCGCCGTCGAGCACCGCTTCTGCGGCCAGCACCCAATGATTTTTAGGGCGGGGTGAGCGAAAGAAACTCAGTTGCGGGAAAGTCGTGTGTGATTCGCCGATGTCGATGAACCAGTCCTCCCAGCCATCCCAGACCTCCTCGAGCCGATCGAAGCGGTCAAGTTGCCAGGTACGGGAGAGCAGCGCGGGACCGGAGGGCGGGGCACCCGTTCGGACGACGAGCTTGGTGACGAGCGCTTCGCGTCGGGCGAACGCGCCATACAAGCTAGGGAGGTAGGTAATCACCAGAGCCAGGAGCGTCAAGCCGACGCTCGCAGCGGCAAACGCCACTAGCTGCCGTCCCAGCCCGCTAGGTCTGTCAAACCCGAGGGTGAGCATCGAGGAGCCGGACTGCTCGAACGCCGCCGACACGCTAGCGCCACTGATCCTCGAGGCGCTCACAGACCAGAACAGCGCCGCGAAGCAGGCGAAGATCAGCACGCCCCACAGGAATAGTTGACCGAACAGCCCCAGCGGCGCTTGTAAGGCGAACACACGATCTCGGGTGCGGTAGTCAGAGCGGCCCGTGAGGCGCAGGCGGAGAAATAGCAGCCCCCTCACGGCGGAAAACGCGAGTCGCGCCAAGCGGGCGGGAACGGGACGCGGTAGTACCACTGTGCGCAACACCGAAGCCAGGACCGCGGCGGCACCGACCACCGCGAGCACTCCAACGATTGAGCGCACAACGATCATGGCCTGATCTGACGAACCTCATCGACCAGCCCGGCCCGCTCACACGCCGTTCTCCCAAGACGCTCGAGTCCCAATCGCCGGAACTTAGGCCCAGCCCCGGACAACACGTCCTCGGGACAACCGAAGATGCCGGGGCGGGCATGCGCCGGTGGCCGAAGCGATGCACGTTGCCCATCACTGCGGTGAGCTTTGCGTCGTCGGCGCGGGCGAGGGCGGGTCGTTGCACGAGCGCGCAGAACGCGTCCGTGCCATAGACCACCCCGATGCTCAGCGCCGCGATCAGGGCGGCAAGATGGGCGGCGAGGTGCATCACGTCGCTTCCGCAGGGCCGGCGCCCAGGGGCGGGATTGCCCCCATCTGCTTGAACAGCTCGAGCAGGTTCGCCGTTGTCGGCGGCGTTCGCTGAACTGCGGGAGGCCGTCGACACCGTCGCCGGCGAGCGGGACGTTGACACCCTCACAGAGGTGCTGTGGGCTGCGCTGCACGGATTGACCACGCTCGCCCGCAACGACCGGCTACGCCCGGGCCGCGACACCGATCGCATCCAACTCCTGGTCGCCCAGTTCGACGACGCCGGCTCCCGAAAACCCTGAGAAGCGCGACGGTCAGGGGGTGCAGCGACGGCAGACGGCGATTCCGACGTCGGCGGATCGCGCCCGCTGCTGCTCCGTCGCGACTCCCGGCTTTGACCATGGCCTCGGCGGCGGCCAGAGCAAGGTGGTTCGCGTCAATAGATTGGCCGGTGCCGCCGCGCCGCGATGTTAAGACTCGTAAGACGACGGGAGCGACTGAGGGGAGCGCTTGTCCCATCCGTGAAATGGCGAGTAGTCGCCCGCATCCCACTTTTCGCGCAGACCGGGCTTGCTTAGGTCCCAGTCGGGTCGGGTCTCGCGGGTCACGGTCCGTAGGTCGTGCCAGAGATCCACGAAGGAGGGACGTCCCCAGAACCAGTAGCCGTTGTAGATGCTGTGGATCACGAGCCCGGGCTTGAGCACGAGCGTGTGGGGGATCATCGGGTCGTGCTCGGGGTCGGTGTACTCCTGGATGTCGAGGTCCTTCTGGATGGTCCGCTCCGGGTCAGAGAGGAAGGGCCACTGGGCGCCGGTCGACGCGCGGAACTCCTGGCTGGAGTGATGGGTGTCGGTCGAGATGGTGGCAACCATCGTGTAGGCCACGGCGATCTTGGGGTAGTTGGCGGCGAGCTCGAGGTGCTGCTGGTGCTCCTTGGGGCAGTAGTTCCCGCGCGCGAGCGTGAGGATCAGGGGGTCCTCGCCTTGGATCTCGCTGAGCTTTCGCGGCAGGTTCTCGTGATCGGGCAACTCGTAGTCGGGGAAGGTGCCACCGGGGGTGATGTCGCTGCGCATGATCTGCTCCTGTCTTCTGGTTGAGGAGTGACGAGAATGACGGCTGCCGTCCCGTCCCTCGCGCCCGGTGGTCCGCGGGTCCGGACTCCCCGGTCCGCGGCACGGGTGTGGACCAGTGATAACCCGGGCGACCATCGGCGCCGTTCGGGTCCACAATGAGCCTAGTCAACCGGCGCCGCGGGCGCCAGAAAGGGGCCATCGCAATGAGTGTCCACACGCCGGTGTGCGAGTTGCTGGGGATCGACCACCCGATCGTCGAGGCGCCGCTGTCGGCAGATCCCCGCCTGCCCGCCGCGGTCTCAAACGCGGGCGCGCTCGGCAGCGTGTCGCTGTGGTGGGCTGATGACGCCGGAGATTGGGTCCGTGACACCGCAGCGCTCACCGACCGGCCGTTTGCCGGCAATTTTGTTCTCACTTCGGATCAGCACCATCGAGTCGATCAGGCCCTTTCCGCTGGTCTGCGGATCGTGTCGTTCCTCTTGGGCGATCCCGACGGCTATGTCGACTCGGTGCACGACGCCGGAGGGCTTGTTATGCACACGGTCGGGAGTGCGGAGGAAGCCCGGCGCGCGGTCGGATGTGGAGTCGACGTCATCGTTGCGCAGGGCTGGGAGGCCGGCGGGCACGTATGGGGTAGCGTGGCAACGCTCCCGCTGGTGCCGGCGGTGGTCGACGCGGTGGCACCGGTGCCGGTCATTGCGGCGGGTGGGATCGGCGACGCTCGAGGAGTCGCGGCCGTGCTCGCCCTGGGCGCGCAGGCCGCCTGGCTCGGCACCCGATTCCTCTTAGCCGACGAGATGCCGATCCACGACGAGTATCGGCGCCGCCTGATAGACGCGACCGAGACCGATGCGGAGTGGTACCCGGACCTTTATTCGGTGGGATGGCCGGATTCTCCCCACCGCGCCATCCACAACTCAACCGCGGAAATGTGGGAGGCCGCGGGCCGGCCGCCACTGGGTAGTCGACCGGGAGACGGGGAAGTCATAGCCCACTTCGCTTCGGGCGACCCGATCCTTCGATATTCCCCCGCGCCCCCGATGATGGGAACGACTGGCGAGATCGATGCGCTATCGCTGTGGGCCGGTCAGAGCGTTGCGCTCGCCAAACAATCACAGCCCGCTGCGGAAATCGTGGCCGAGCTCGTCTCGCGCTTGTAGCCCGAGCAAGGGCCAGGGCTTCGCCTCACGGAGCGGGAGTCGGTCCAACGCGGCGTCGCGTCGACGTGCATCGACTCGCACCGGAACGATCTGTCTGATAATGCCTAGCAATCCCGGGGCGGCCTGTATGCCCATCGTCTGCGTGACCGCCGCGAAGGAATCACCAGATCGAACGCGTCCGATGCGCTCCCGGCATGCGCCGTGGGATTGGTGAGCGGCTCGATGATCTTCAGCTGCTCGATGATCGAGCCAGGCCACCCATGCGTCACGACCAGCGGCACCGCATCCTCGTGCTGGGAGCGAACGTGAATGAAATGAATGTCCAGCCCATCGATCTCAGTGACGAAGTTCGGCAGAGCGTTCAGTTTCGCCTCGCACACCCGCCAGTCGTACTCTGTCCTCCAATAGCGCGCAAGCTCCTGCATCATCGCCAGCCGGGCGCCCTGCGAGTCGTCGCTAACCGTCTCGCGCTCGGGCCCGCGACGCTGTCGCTTTCAACGCCTAATGCTTGCTGCCCGGGCAGCTCAGGGGCTAGCACCCAGGCCCCGATCAGGCCAGACACCGCCGAGCCCGAAGCTGTCGCAGGTAGCCCCAAGCCACAGCGGGCGGATAGCCGCAGGTCCGGGCTCGAGTACCGCTCCTGGCGGCGAGCGCTACCTGACGTCCGGGCAGCTTTGTGGCCGCAGTAACGGCGGACCGGCCAGCTTGGTTGCTGCACCGCGCCCGCGGTATCCTTACTGCTGTACAAAAGTAAGGAGCGATATGGATTCGACAAGCTCCGCGTCAGCATCATCATGGCTA
>Ga0302326_10020412_pt1 | contig 13642 bp, 8 predicted proteins | sample Palsa_T0_3_FD_202264 | JGI IMG/M metagenome (GOLD analysis project Ga0302326, IMG submission 202264) | Peat permafrost microbial communities from Stordalen Mire near Abisko, Sweden - Palsa_T0_3 | ecosystem: Environmental > Terrestrial > Soil > Palsa > Peat permafrost | place: Sweden: Abisko... | reverse complement strand
CCACAGGCCATGGAGAGACAAGGATACAGTCTTCATCCTTTCTTTCTTTTAATTCGTGCCATAGTTCTTCCGTGATGAAAGGCATGAACGGATGAAGGAGTTGAAGAATCGTTTCAAAGAACTCCACGGTCTTCGCATATGTATCTTGATCCATCGGCTTCCCATAAACCGGTTTGATCATCTCAAGGTACCATGAACAAAAGTCATCCCAGGTTAGCTTATAGACGGTCATCAGCGCGTCAGAAATTCGAAATTTGGTATACAAGTCGCGGAGATCAACAAGAGCCTGATTAAGCGTGGCCCTAAACCACTCGATAGCCGTCTTGTTTCCCTCCGGCTGATGGCAGTTAGTAGTCTCCCATCCCTTGATTAACCGGAATGCATTCCAGATCTTATTCGCAAAGTTCCGTCCCTGTTCACAAAGTTTTTCATCAAACAGCAAATCGTTGCCCGCCGGAGAGCTGAAGAGCATTCCTGTACGTACCCCATCCGCACCGTACCGGGTAATGAGGTCGAGCACATCAGGTGAGTTGCCCATGGATTTCGACATTTTTCTTCCCAATTTATCGCGGACGACACCGGTTAGGTAAACATCGTCAAAGGGTTTTTTATCCATGTACTCATACCCCGCAATGATCATGCGCGCTACCCAGAAGAAAAGAATTTCAGGAGCCGTTACCAGTACCCTTGTGGGATAGAAGTAATTGAGATCCTTATTATTTTCGGCAATGATCTTTCCGGTTTCGTTGTCAAAGCATTGATCGTTGAACCCACCAAAGACTTCCATGGGCCAAAGCCATGACGACGCCCAGGTGTCAAGTACATCAGGATCTTGCCGCAAGTCTTTTTCCGACAACTGCCTTCCTGTTTTTTGGGATGCCTGACGGATGGCTTCTTTAACCGTTTCAGCAACTACGAATTCATTTTCACCGGTACCAAAATAATACGCCGGAATCCGATGTCCCCACCACAATTGCCGTGAAATGCACCAATCGCGCACATTTTCCATCCAATGCCGGTACGTATTTTTGAACTTGGCCGGGTGCAATCGAATTTCATCCTGATCCACCGCCAGGTAAGCCCGGTTCGAAATTTCTTTCATCCTGACAAACCACTGAAGGGAAAGTTTGGGTTCCACAATACTGTTTGTTCGCTCGGAACGTCCGATGCGCGTTACAAACTCTTCCTCCTTAACGAGATCGCCTGCTTCTTTGAGGTCCTTGACAATTTCTTTTCGGACGGCGAAGCGGTCTTTTCCTATGAATTTAGAAAGCTCACATTTTTCGTTGAGGGTGCCATCGTCATTGAGGGTGTCGATCACGGGCAGGTGGTGACGCAATCCTATTTCATAATCATTTACATCATGGGCAGGTGTGACTTTCAGGCACCCCGTTCCAAAAGACGTATCGACATACTCATCGGCGATCACAGGGATCTCACGGTGGATAAACGGAACAAGAACTGTTTTGCCGACGAGATGTTTGTAACGTTCGTCCGATGGGTTCACCGCAATCGCCACATCGCCCAGAATGGTTTCAGGACGTTGTGTGGCTATGGTAACCCAGCCGTCGTCATCTTTTATTTTGTACCGAACCGAAAAAAGAACCGATCGTTCACCTTCTTCTTTATACAGAACCTCTTCATTGGACAATGCCGTCTTCGCTTCGCAATCCCAGTTGATCATGCGCAGTCCCCTGTAGATGTATCCTTTTTTATAGAGATCAACGAATACCCGCACTACAGCCTGATAATATTCCGGATCCATCGTAAAGCTTGTGCGATCCCAATCACAGGAGGCTCCTAACTTCTTAAGTTGCTGCAAAATGATGCCCCCGTATTTTTCTTTCCATTCCCAGGCATACTTCAGGAAATCCCCGCGGCCCAGGTCAGATTTTTTTATTCCTTTTTCACGGAGCATAGCCACTACGCGAGCTTCCGTTGCAATGGAAGCATGGTCTGTTCCCGGTATCCAACAAGCTATCTTCCCCTCCATTCGCGCTTTGCGCACCAGTACATCTTGAATAGTATTGTTGAGCATGTGTCCCATATGCAGAACGCCTGTCACGTTCGGGGGAGGCATCACACAACAATATGCTTCTTTGTCAGGATTGGGTTTGGCATGAAAAAAACCGGCATCCATCCAGTAACGGTACCATTTATCTTCAACTTCGGCCGGACTGTATTTGGTGGAGAGGGACATCAAAAAGGTTAAAGGACCTCAAAAATAAGCTGATTCAGGATATTTCCGCAAGGAATCAGTTTCTTTTGCTGCACTAAATCTATTACGTTAATCAGAAATCCAAGACGACAAATCAGATCGTATATCTATTCAAAAGGCAACCGCTGCAATAATCTGAGAGCCGTGTGCCGGGATTGTAGCGTGTTATTATTCAACTTACAAGTTTTAGGAACGCTTTTGGTGTACAGGGTTGGTTTTTTTGGAGTCGGGATGGGCCTTCGGGCCCATTCTTATTCTCCAGCCGCTGGGATAGAGGTTGTTGATTCGATTTCCCAATAAATTAACCCAACCCAACGGCAGCTGTTCAAAAGTGACTAGGGCAAAGCCCTTTTGGGCGTGGGCCATCGGCGGCATTTCTTTTCTTAAATAGAGTACTGCCTCTTTCCGATCCAGTTCCAGTGTGATGAAATTTTCTTTTTTCAACTCAAGAGAAAGGGCTGATGCATGCTCTGGAATAAGTTTTTCATTTTTTGAGGAGGCAAGTGCCGTACCCTTTGTGAGTATCCTCAGCTCTTTTGCCAGAAACTCAATATCTGCCGAGTATCGGGAAGGAATCATGAGCACGAGATCTTCCTGAACAATAAATTGAAGAGATGAACTGTCTTTAATCCAGTCCTTTAGTTGATCGGATGCTTTAGCAGAAGGCCTGGCAAAAAAAGATTTTGATCTTATCCGGCCGGAAGGTTCCTCTGTAACTTTTCTAACGACCGACATGAAAAAGCCTTCACCTCTTGTGCGATGAGGATAAAAACGATATCCGGTGATTTTTCCGATCTGTACCTGGTCAATTCCCCAGGAGTCACTGATTTTTATTCTGACAGGCTCAATTTCTTTTTGCTGCCGCAGCCAATTCAGGGTGTCTTCGTTTTCCTGCTCGTTGTAGGTGCAGGAACAATATATGAGGATGCCATTTTGCTTTAATGCCGGCCAGCTATCCTCAAGGATTCGTCGTTGTCGTTGGGCGCAGAGTTTAACATTTTCGGGTGACCATTCCCTGATTGAATACGGATCTTTGCGAAAAAGCCCTTCTCCGGAGCAAGGAGCATCGACCAGGATCGCATCAAAGTATCCCTGAAGTTTTCTGAAATCCCTGGGGTCATTGTTGGTGACAACGACATTCGCATGGCCCCATTTTTGAATATTCTCGGATAAAATACCGGTCCTGGATTGAATGACATCATTGCATACCAGTAACGAATCACGACTGATCAGACTAAGGAGATGGGTCGATTTACCACCGGGAGCTGCGCAAAGATCGAGGATGCGAACAGGCTTGGAGAGATCCAGGGTTTGCGTAAGGGCTTGCTCCAGAAACATGGAGCTGGCTTCCTGAACATAGTATGCACCCGCATGAAAAGTCGGGTCGAGAGTAAATACCGGTCTGTTTTCAAGGTAACCCCCGAGGGAGGACCAGGGTACACCGTCGGACAAGCTCTCCGTTCTCTTCAAAGGATTAATCCGGACGCTTGTCGGGGATACGGTGGCGTGAGCAGATGCGAAATTCTCCCAATCCTGCCCAAGACGATGTCTCATTCGATCTTCAAAGGCGTACGGGAAACGAACGTTCATTTTTTCGCGAGAAGCTTCTGATCGTTGTAAACCATAATGGCCTTCAATATTTCTGTGGCCTTGTCAAATTCAGTCCGGCCCACCAAAGCCCGGTATTCATTGCACAAGTCCGTTACATGCATCCTGGCCTCGATCACTAATTTTTTTCCCCGGTCCGTCAGCATTATAACTGTACTCCGCTTATCACGGGTGTCGATCGTCGATCGGATATACCCCCGTTTCTGAAGTTCTTTGGCCACTTTGCTCATGGCTTGCTTCGTCACCCTCGCCTGGTCCGCCAACTCATTATTATTAATTCCATCGGGTGTGATGTTCATGAGTACGGGCATATAGGCAATTTTGAAATCCTCAAACCCTCCCTGGGTCAGCTTGGCGATGGCCCATTCATTCGATTGAAGTTTTAGCATGGAGATCAGTTTTATCCAATTTCTTTTCTTAAGGGGCTCAGTTTCAGCAAGTTTTCTATCGAGCGAATTCATGATGGGAAATTCCGCTTCAAACTTACAAAAAAGATAATTGTCAACAAAGTTGACTTTAATAGTCAACTCAGTTTACTTTTGAAAAATAATTTATTCACCTATGGAAAATGCTACCCCTAAGCGCCGGAGTCCGCTCGTTTATGTGCTCGGTGTCGTCGTTCTTGTGTTGATCTTTTTCGGAGGCCGTGCCTTGCTCCACTATATGAAGTATGAGAGTACCGATAATGCCCAGGTTGAATCCCGCTCGGTACCCGTTATCTCGCGTGTTTCGGGATATATCGATTCGCTGGGGGTCGACGATTATGATCGCGTTACGGCAGGACAAAAGCTCATTAAGATTGATGACAAGGAATACCGCCTGGCGGTTATTCAGGCGCGGGCCGATGTCATGAATGCCCGAGCCGATATGGCCAACGCACAAGCCGCCCTGAGCAATGCAACCGCCAATAAAAAAGTTGCCTCGGCCAATGCCGATGTTCAACGCACACGCATGGTAAAAGCAAAAGCCGATTTGGTGCGGGATCAAGCGCTATTTAAAGAGGGGGCCATCACCCAAAAACAACTTGACGATAGCCGTTCCAATGAAGACGCAACGACCAAACAATTTACGGCAAACCAGGAGCAAGTGAACCTGGCCACAACCCAGGTGGCGATCGCCGAAGCTCAGATACAAAAAATAAATGCACTCATTGAAACGCGAAAGGCGGCACTGGATCAGGCTGAATTGCGCCTCAGCTATTGCCTCCTGTATGCTCCCTCGAATGGACGCATAGGTAAACGCAATCTGGAAATAGGCCAATACATACAACCCGGACAGTCGCTCTTTACTGTAGTGAATGATGACAAATTCTGGATTGTTGCCAATTTCAAGGAAACGCAAATCGAAAGCATGAGAATAGGGCAGGATGTGGAAGTGAAAGTAGATGGCTACCCCGATGTCAGGATTCTCGGAAAAGTTTCGTCCTTTAGCCTGGCGACCGGCGCCAAGTTCTCGTTGCTTCCCCCCGATAATTCCACGGGCAACTTTGTCAAAGTCACGCAGCGCGTTCCCGTAAAAATTGAATTGGACAATGAAGCCAGTTATAAAAATATTTTGAAATCCGGGTTGAGTGTGGACGTCGAAGTAAAAGTAAAATAATATGGCAACGCCGGTATATGGTTTTGCAAGGGCTATCATCGTCATTACGACGGTGTCGGCGGCCATCATGGAGTTGATTGATACCTCAATTGTCAACGTGGCGTTATCGCAAATCAGTGGAAACCTGGGCGCGACGATCGAAGACACGGCCTGGGTAATTACCTCGTATGCTATTGCCAACGTTATTATTATTCCGCTCACCGGCTTTTTTGCCAAGCTCTTTGGCCGGAAGCGGTACTATATTGGTTCGATCATTCTTTTCACCATCGCATCGTATATGTGCGGACAGTCAGGAAGTCTGGAGATACTGGTGCTGTGGCGATTTATTCAGGGAATTGGAGGAGGAGCGCTGCTCTCGACGTCACAAGGTATTTTGTTTGATGCATTCGAACCTGAAAAAAGAGCTATCGCCGGCGGTCTGTTCGGTATGGGCATTGTCCTGGGCCCTACCATAGGCCCGATTCTGGGAGGTGTTATTGTTGATAATTACTCCTGGCCTCTTATTTTCAACATCAATATTCCTGTCGGTATAGTGGCCACGGTACTTACCCTGACCTTTGTGGAGGAAACAGACGAAGAGAAAAACCCTAACCGGGTCAAACCGAAGATCGATTTCATCGGGATTGCTTTACTGGCGATGGGCGTTGGAAGTTTGCAGTTTGTATTGGAACGCGGCCAAACCGATGACTGGTTTGACGATCGGAACATCGTCATCGTGACGATTCTGGCCGGGATCGGGTTAATATCTTTCGTCTATCGCGAACTTACCGCAGAGAATCCGATGATTCAATTAAGCCTGTTGAAGAACAGAAACCTTGCGGCCAGCAACATCCTCACCTTTGCGGTTGGCTTTGGACTATTTGGTTCGGTATTCATTTTTCCGGTTTTAGTGCAACGCGTTTTGGGGTACACACCCACCGACGCAGGATTTGGATTGGTGCCCAGTGCTATGGTGGCTATCCTTGTCATGCCCATCATCGGAAAAACCGTTTCTTCCGGAACTCCTCCGCTGTTTTTCGTAATTATTGGATTTACGTTCTTTATCCTTCATGGGTACTCGTCTTCGCTGGCGAATCCTGATGCGGGTCTTTCCTTCTTTTTCTGGCCTCAGATTTTCCGGGGGCTGGGAACAGCCTGCCTCATGGTCCCCTTGATCAATCAGGCGGTCGTTGGACTTACGCCACAACAGATGCCGTCCGGCATTGCGCTGACCAATATGATACGTCAGTTGGGGGGTGCTTTTGGGATCGCGGTGATGAATACCTACATCACGAACCGCTATGCGACCCACCGGAACGATCTGGTGAGTAACCTGCAATTGAATGACCCCGACCTGATGCAACGTTTAGCACAATATAAAGCAGGCGCTATTCAGGGAGGCGTTAATCTGATGTCTTCCACGGAGGCGAGTTACAGGATCTTAGAACTGGCGGTGACCAAACAAAGTTATTTGCAGGCGTATCTCGACGGTTTCATCCTCATCTCTATATTTTTTATTTGCGCCATTCCTTTTTTGTTTTTACTGAAAACGGAAAAGTTGGACAAAACCAAGTTACAAAAAGTACAAGAAGAAAGTCATTAATTACCGATATGAGAAAAATAATTACCATCATGTTGATCCTGTGTGTACGCCTGGGCTATGGTCAATCCAACCAGGAACTCAGCGCTCTGATACGCCAGTCGTTCAGCTATTTTCCAAGAATCAAGGAACTGAACAAATCCAGCGAGCTCGGTGAGTTGCAAATCAATCTGGCACAGAGCAGCTACTTGCCGTCGGTGGATGGCGTAGCATCGTATACGTACCTTAGCCCGTTAAGCCAAGCGGTTTTCCCAACTGGCCCGGGGACATCCGAACTCCTGAAATTCTACCCTCACAATAATTACAATTTCAATCTTAGCCTGAATCAGGTCGTTTGGGATTTTGGGAAAACCCAGGCGCAGATCGAAAAAGCAAAGGCCGATTTACTGGTGGCGCATGAAAATACGGAGTCGGCAAAATTGCAGTTGGCAGCACAGGTGGCCTCCGTGTATTATTCCCTGATCTACCTCAAACGCTCGGTTCAGGTACAAGATTCGGTCATTGCCTATTATCAGGATGACAAAAAAATAATTGAGGGGAAAATCAAACAGGGTGATGCATTGCAAATTGATCTGTCGACGATTGAAAATAACATCGATCAGGAAAAAAACAGGCAAGTAGAATTTCAGCGGCTCTATGACCGCCAGGCGGCGTTGATGCGGTACACGACCGGTCAAGTGGCCAGCCCTTCGGCTAGTGATTTTGATTTTAAAAATATTCCTGGAGCGCCTGACCTGGCCAACAACCCCGATGTTTTGGCGGCCAACGAAAGGATCGCTTCAGCCCGAGCCAATGCCAAACTGGCCGAGAGCAACAGGCTTCCCACCCTCAATTTTCAAGCAGGCGCAGGATTAAAAAACGGCTATTTCCCGGACATTTACAGCATCCGGTTCAATTACTTAGCCGGTTTCTCGCTGGCTGTTCCCATATACCACGGCGGAAGAATCAAACAAAATATTTCCATCGCTCAAAAGAATTTGGAACTCAATGAGATTTCGAAAGAAAATATCACGACCACCCTTCAAAAAGATTTGGAGTCGGTTCAGTCGGACCGGATAGCCTACGAACAACAAATAAGAAATTCTGAAGGTCAGATTGACGTCGCCAGGGAGACGCTGCGTCTTACCCAGGTGCGATACAAACAAGGTGTTGTGACTTACCTTGATTTGGTTAACGCCTCCACGGATCTGCAACGGGCCTATCTTAACCGGCTCCAATACGAATATCAAAGTACACTTTCCCAGGTGGAGACCTGCAGGTTGTTGGGGGTGAAGTTCTGGCAGGAGTAGACGACAAATCGCTAACTTGCCGCCAAACGATGGTGATTTATGATATCCGCCAACGACCCTAAACTTAAATCGTGGGTAGATGTCCCCAAAGGCTCCGACTTCCCGATCCAAAATATTCCCTTTGGAATTTTCAAAACGCGATATCTCTCTCCGGTGGCGGGTGTGGCTATTGGTCGCCATGTATTGGATTTGGTGTACTTGCATGAGCATGGTTTTCTGGACGACTTAGGACTTCCTTCCGGAATATTTAATCAGAAATACCTGAACGACTTCCTGTCGCTGGGTAAAAGAAAAGGAAGAGAAGTCCGGGAACGACTTTCGGAATTGTTGCGACAGGATAACGATGCACTAAAGTCGAATATCCCTGCCCGTGAGTTAGCGCTGATTTCCATGGATGAGATTCAAATGCAGATCCCTATACGCGTATCCAATTATTCCGACTTTTACAGCAGTGAGAATCACGCAACGAATGTCGGTTCACTATTTCGCGATCCTGCCAGCGCGTTGCCTCCTAACTGGAAACATTTGCCGATGGCTTACCACGGTCGTGCCTCGTCCATCGTAGTTTCCGGAACGCCGATTCATCGTCCCCGGGGACAAATAAAACCTGCCGACTTGCCGGGACCGGTTTTTGGACCCTCCCGGAAACTTGACTTTGAATTGGAAGTCGCCTTCATCACCTGTTCGGACACAAAGTTGGGGGTACCTATTTCTGTAAATGAGGCCTCTGACAACATTTTTGGTTTTGTTTTGTTCAACGACTGGTCAGCGCGCGATATCCAGCAATGGGAGTATATACCCTTGGGTCCATTTCTGGGTAAGAATTTTGGTTCGACGATTTCACCCTGGATCGTGACGATGGACGCGCTTGACGCCTTTCGGATACAGGGCCCGAAACAATCTCCCCCTGTGCTTCCTTATTTGTCACAGGAAGGAAAAAGAAACTTTGATTTAGTGCTGGACGTAATTCTGCAACCCGAAGGGGCCTCCGAAACGATTGTGTGCCAGTCGAACTTCAAGTACATGTATTGGAGCGTAGACCAGCAGTTGGCTCATCACACCGTCAACGGATGCAATACGCAGGTGGGGGATCTCTATGCCTCTGGCACCATCAGTGGTCCAACACCCGACTCGTGCGGATCGATGCTGGAACTTGCCTGGAATGGTCAGCGGCCCTTGCGTTTGATCGATGGAAGTGAACGGACATTTATCGAGGATGGCGACACTATCATTTTGCGTGGACACGCTGAAAAGGACGGTGTGAGAATTGGTTTCGGAGATTGCAAAGGAAAGATTCTGCCTGCTCGTTAAGTTGTCTGCCCAAAATGACGAGCTTCTTTTGCGATTGGCCCTTGGCTTTTAGCTATTGGTTGCAGCAGCTAGCCAACAGCCAACAATCTACTCAACTAATCCTTGTATAAAACCGCCTTGGCGGCTTTAACTGTTTTCGCTACGTTCGGCAAGATTGTTTCGATCAGCGTGGGGGCGTAAGGTAACGGCACATCTAAACTGTTGATGCGGTAAATAGGGGCATCTAGATAATCAAAAGCGAATTTTTGGATGTGGTAAGTAATCTCCGACGAGATGGCTGCCAATGGCCAAGCTTCCTCGACGATCACCAAACGATTGGTCTTCTTTACCGACTCGACGACAGTGCCGTAGTCGATCGGTCGTACCGAACGAAGGTCAATGACCTCAGTAGAAATATTTTCTTTTTCCAATTCCGCCGCCGCCGCGAGGGCCACTTTCATGATTTTTCCGAAGGAGACGATGGTTACGTCTGAACCCGGTCTTTTGATGTCGGCGGATCCGATGGGGATAAGATACTCTTCGCTGGGTACTTCGCCTTTATCTCCATACATCAATTCGGACTCCATAAAAATGACTGGATCATTGTCGCGGATGGCGGTCTTAAGCAAACCCTTTGCATCGTACGGCGTAAACGGCACAACAACTTTCAGTCCCGGACAATTGGCATACCAGCTTTCAAAATTCTGAGAATGCTGAGAACTCAACATTCCGGCATTTCCGGTAGGACCCCTGAAAACAATGGGGATGTTAAACTGTCCGCCCGACATCGACATGATCTTAGCAGCTCCGTTTATAATCTGGTCAATGGCCACCAGGGAGAAATTAAAGGTCATGAATTCAATAACAGGCCGGATTCCGTTCATGGCAGCACCAACCCCAACTCCAGCAAAACCCAATTCTGAAATCGGGGTGTCAATAACCCGTTCCGGACCAAATTCATCAAGCATCCCCTGACTTACCTTGTACGCCCCGTTATATTCTGCAACTTCCTCACCCATCAGAAATACAAGAGGGTCTCTCCTCATTTCTTCATTCAGTGCTTCACGAAGGGCTTCTCGAAACTGGATTTCTCTCATACAACCGTTTGTTTGGGAAAGAGCGTAAAAATAGACCGCTGATTTGAATCAACGAAGCTATTTTGGCATTAATTATTTTAGAAGCCTTTGGCCTCAGCGTTTATGTGTCCTTGGCTGTCTATACGTTCCATGATAAGCAACATGTATCATCGGTCAACCCGGCAGCTTTTGATTATAAAAAACCCCATCCGGAATCCTCGGATGGGGTCTTCATTCTTTAAAAGAAATCTTATTTCAAAGCGTTTCTGAATGCTTCTGTCGTTGCAAATTTGGTGAACTCCAGATCCGTTAGCGCTTTTTCTTTCAGCGTTGCATCGATCTTAACAGCGCTGGTAAGATTGCTGACTACAGCATCTCCATTGGAAGAACGGGCGGCCGCAACGGCAGCTCCGTAGTAGGCCAATGCAAAATTGGGGTTCTTTTTCGTTGCTTCTGCAAAAGAAGTGGATGCATTAGCGTAATCCTTCGTCAGAATTTGAGCCAATCCTTTATTAAAGAGGTTAACATCGGTGTCAGATGCTCCCGATTCTGAACGAACAGCGGCATCATAATTGGCGGTGTAGATTTCGGCAGCTCCCTTGACACCATTAATGCCCCGGGTAACATCGCTGTTGGCACCGCTCAGGGCCTTGGATGCGTAACTGATTGTCTTGTAGGGATTTGATCGCCATAAGGACACCGAAGCCATGTTGGCATCTACTTCGGGTGTTTCTTTGATCTTAACCGCAATGTCTAGCTGAACCGCTGCTTTCTCGGCAAGTTCGCTTGCGCGGGCTGGATTCTCAATGGCCTGGGCAATGTACGTTGCTCCCAGATTATTATGTGCATTCCAGTACGAGCCCTTTTTTGTAGCGGCTTCATAGATCGCTGCTTTTTCTTCCAGGGAAGGAGTCAGCGTGGCAGCATACATGAGTTCTTCAAAACTCAACGTGTCAGATTTGACCTGGCCTTTGGTAATTTGTTTAGCCAGGACCGAGATTTCGGCGTCTGTTTTTTTCTTTTTAATGGTCAGGATTTCAGTCTTTGCCGCACGCAATCCCGGATAAACATCGTTGAATACTTTGGAATAGGTTTTCAACTTCTTCAATTGATTTTCCTGATCTTCAAAAGTACCCGGCGAATTGATGATGTTCAGATATTCCGTCTTTTCATCGGATGTAATGCCCGCGTAGATCGCCAAAGCCGTTTTGAATGCAGCCCAATCATCGACGATAGGCTTAAGGATGAACTTAATCGAATCGGCTTTGCCTTTGTAATCGTATTTCTTCATTTCAGAGCGATAGTATTTTTCAATGACCGCGGCGCGTTCTTCGGATAATTTGCTGTTGATGCGTTCAAGACCTTCCGGTGAGTGGGTACCGGTGATGGTCACGGTCCGGGTTACATTTTTCGAAGCAATAAAGGCATCAAGTTGTTTTGCTTTATCGCTCTTCAGTTCCGACGTACGAAGAATTGATTTTCCACGTTCGAAATTGAAATCAGGAATGGTAATAGGAACAATTTCTTCCTGATTGTTATATCCATGATCCGCAAAAGCGGCATAGAATGAATTCTGAACAAGTTTAGAGGTTGTAATAATACCTGTGGCAATAGGAATGCGGGCCGTAGGTTTGGATTTTGTGCCCTTGGAAGCGACGCCCTGGACCTCAAGGGTTCCTACTTTATAAGCATCTTTATAGGGAAATGAGAAAGCCTTCGTCACTTTGGGTTGTTCGGTCGAATTGTTGGGAAAATCTTCTGCCTTAAAAGGTATGGGATTCATCGCCAACTCGTTATTTCCATACTTGTAAAATGAGTTGAGGGTATAGACGGTACCTTTCTTAAGCATTTTCACCGGGAGATTGACGGAAAGGCTGTAATTGACCGTGTCCTTATGCACTTCAAGTGGATTTGGGGTTACTTGAAGGTTTTGGTCTTTGGCCAACTTTACCATCTTATCTAAGGTACAGCCCGTAAAGGTCAACGCACCGAAAATCAGAAATGCGTATAGTAATTTTCTCATGGATTTTGATTTAAGTTTATTCAAATGAACCGCAAAGCTAAGTTTATAACCCTTTTTTTGCAATAAATAGTCAAAAAAATAAGAATCTGACCTTCCGGAGAGCGCAGGTGGCTCCGTATATTTGCGATTGGGTTGAAAGGGCCCGTAAACGGGCGCGACTCGGCTAAACGGATTGGGTAAAGAATATGCGAATGGTTAGCGGCAGTATTAAGCGAATTCTACACTTTTTTGAGGAACATGCGTTTGGCGTGTGTACCCGGCTAGGAGAAAAACTTGGTGTAGCCACATCGAGCATCCGACTGTTCTTTATATATACATCGTTCCTGACATTTGGCTCTCCGGTGATCGTTTACCTGGCGCTAGCCTTTGTCATGAACATCCGTAAACACCTTCGACGGAAGAATAGCACAATCTGGGATTTCTAGAATTTCAAATCCGTAAAATCTCTTTTTCCAAGCAGAAAATAGTCGACAATAATCGACCGGTGGTAAATCTGCTGTGTCGTAAATGTGCCCAATGTATCGATTAGGGCTTTTCTTTTCCTATAACATTTGCGTAAGCCCCCGATAAAGTGGAGATGAGCTCGCACTACCGCCCATGAGTCTTTGGGAGAGCCCGCCCCTAAAAACCGAATGGCGGCCATCCAGTCCAGAAAGATGCGAACGGGAAGTTTCCAAAAGAGTTCTGTGGCGCTCATGTGCTTGTACAGCAAACGCAATCCATTTCTAAAATTCAAAAATGTCTTTCTGGAATTTCCCTGGGGTAACGTGCCTCCGCCAACATGATACACCCTGCTTTCTCCGGAATAATAGACCTTATGGCCGGCACGATTTAACTTCCAGCACAAATCAATTTCTTCCATGTGCGCAAAAAAATCTTCATCGAAGCCGCCCATCGAACGGAAAAGGTCAGCGCGGACAATCATGCAGGCACCCGTGGCCCAGAATACGGGTCGGTTGT
>Ga0302326_10020409_pt1 | contig 13643 bp, 11 predicted proteins | sample Palsa_T0_3_FD_202264 | JGI IMG/M metagenome (GOLD analysis project Ga0302326, IMG submission 202264) | Peat permafrost microbial communities from Stordalen Mire near Abisko, Sweden - Palsa_T0_3 | ecosystem: Environmental > Terrestrial > Soil > Palsa > Peat permafrost | place: Sweden: Abisko... | reverse complement strand
GCTTGAAGCGTTATGTTGCCCGCGCTGCCTACCGAGCCATCATCGCCGACATGGCTCCCAATGCCCGACCTAAGACCGGCACGGGAACGGCGGACCAAAAAGCGGCTTGACAGCTATAGGAGCATCGGATAGGTTGCATCTTCACCGGAAGCAGGCACCGGCGCAACGGGGTTGCGCGGGCTGCCCTCGGCGCGGCGTTGGCCGCCATCCACGATGCTGGAGGTGGGATCGTCGAGGCCTACCCCGAGCAAGTCGAGGGGCGCGCCCCCCAGCGCGGCGCCTATTTCCATACGGGTCCGGCCGACCTGTTCGAGGAGTTCGGCTTCGAGCGAGACCGGATGATAGCGAAGTGGCGGTGGGTGATGCGGCTGCGAATCCGGTCTTGACCGAGCGGCGTAACGACGTCCTCAACAACCGCTTCCTAAAGACCTGCGAGATCATCGAGGAGAGCTCGCAGCAAGTTGCACGTCGTGCCGCCGTGCTGCGGGCGTCAGCCCGCCGGGTTCGGCGGTCGACGCTGTGGTCGTTGCCGTAGCCCAACCACGGGGTTCCGACGCGGACGCTCCATTCCATGTCCGTGCAGACAGGATCCGAATAAGGTTGCTGCGTGAGCCATGAGGTGCAGGCCGTGGTCGCCATCGAGCAGGGCAAGCCTGTGTCCCTGGAGACGATCGTGGTCCCCTCCGCCGGGCCTCGTGAGGCGCTGGTCCGGGTGCAGGCGTGCGGGGTCTGCCATACCGACCTCCACTACCGGGAAGGCGGCATAACCAACCAATTTCCGTTCCTGCTAGGCCATGAGGCGGCCGGTGAGGTGGTCGAAGTAGGCCCCGATGTCGAGGGCCTCAAACCCGGGGCCTTCGTAGTGCTCAACTGGCGGGCGGTCTGCGGGCAGTGCCGGGCCTGCCGGAAAGGCAAACCCCAGTATTGTTTTTCGACTTTCAATGCCACTCAGAAAATGACCCTGAAGGACGGCACCCCCCTGACGCCCGCCCTCGGCATAGGGGCTTTCTGCGAGCTGACCTTGGTAGCGGCGGGTCAGTGCACCGAGGTCCCGCGCACTCGGCCAGAGGTGGCCGGCCTGTTGGGCTGCGGGGTGATGGCCGGCCTGGGTGCCGTCCTGCACACCGGGCAGGTGCGCCCGGGAGACAGCGTGGCAGTTTTCGGCTGCGGCGGTGTCGGGGCGGCTGCCATTGCCGGGGCCAAGCTGGCGGGGGCGACGGTAGTGGTGGCGGTGGACATCGATGACCGAAAACTCGAACAGGCCCGGGCCTTCGGAGCCACCCACACGGTCAATTCCAGGCGCGAGGACCCAGTCGCCGCCGTTCGGGCGGCCACCGGTTCCTTTGGGGCTGACGTGGCCGTGGAGGCGGTGGGCCGGCCCGAGGTGCTCGAGCAGGCATTTTTCGCCCGGGACCTGGCTGGGACGGTTGTCCAAGTAGGGGTCCCCACCCCCGACATGCGTTTCCCTGACCTGCCCATGCTCGAGTTTTTCGGCCGGGGCGGGGCGCTCAAGCCCTCGTGGTATGGCGACTGCCTGCCGAGCCGCGACTTCCCCATGCTGATCGAGCTTTACCGCCAGGGCAGGCTGGACCTGGACAGCTTTGTCAGCGAGACGATCGGTATCGGGGACGTCGAGGCGGCTTTCGGCCGAATGGGCCGCGGGGAGGTCCTGCGCAGCGTGGTCGTCATATGAACGGGCTGCCCGCCGGGGGATGGGGCCGGTGACCACCGAGGGCACCTTCTAGCTGGACGACGGCAACCTCATTAGATGCGTCCAGCTAGTCGGATCCTGCTCGCCATAGCCAGTTGCTGACGGCAGCAACTGCCGTCCCGGGTCATACCAGCGGGCCTCACGTCCTACGGGCTCGTCGGCGTCGCCCGGACCGCGAGCCGTGCTACAGCTCCGCGGCCCCCCCTGGCCGGTCGCGCCGGAAAAAGTCGACATGCTCGGGTGGGAGCGGGGTGTTGCCGAGGATGAGGTCAGCCGCTTTCTCTGCGATCATCATGACGGGCGCGTAGATGTTGCCGTTTGTGACGTAGGGCATGACCGAGGCGTCGACGACCCGCAGCCCGTCGACGCCTCGGGCTCGCATCGTGCCCGGGTCGACGACAGCGTCCTCACCGCTTCCCATCTTGCAGGTACAGGAGGGGTGTAGTGCCGTTTCGCCGTCGCGGGCAACCCAGCCGAGGACCTCCTCATCGGTCTCGACGCCCGGGCCGGGCGAGAGCTCCCCGCCGTTGAACTCGTCCATGGCGGGCTGGCTGAGGATGCGACGACCGAGGCGCACCGCCTCCACCCACTCGCGCCTGTCCTGGATAGTCGAGAGGTAGTTGAACCGGATGGCCGGGTGTACTGTGGGGTCGGTCGAGCGGACCTTAACTGAGCCGCGGGCGTCCGAGTACATCGGCCCGATGTGGATCTGGTAGCCGTGGCCAGCCGCCGGTGCCGAGCCGTCGTAGCGCACCGCGATCGGCAGGAAGTGAAACATGAGGTTCGGGTAGACGACGTCGTCGTTGCTCCGGGCGAAACCACCCCCCTCGAAGTGGTTCGTGGCCCCGGGCCCCCTGCGCCAGAGCATCCACTCGAGCGCGACTATGGGGCGGTTGCGCCACTTGAGGGCCGGAGCGACCGAGACCGGCTTTGTGCAGGCGTATTGGATATACACCTCGAGGTGGTCCTGAAGGTTCTCCCCAACCCCGGGTAGATCGACCTCCGGAGTGATGCCGAGAGCAGCGAGCTCGTCGGCGTCGCCGACGCCGGAGAGCTGGAGTAGCTGAGGTGAGTTGATCGAACCACCACAGCAGATGACCTCGCCGGCGCGCGCCCGATCCCGGCGGCCTCTCGAAACGTACTCGACCCCTACTGCGCGACCGTGCTCGAACAGGACCCTCGTAACGAGGGCTCGGGGCCGGACCTCCAGGTTGGGACGGCCCATCGCCGGGTGGAGGTACGCTCGCGCCGCGCTCAAGCGCCGGCCGTGGTGGATGTTCCGGTCGAAAGGGCCGAACCCCTCCTGGCGGTAGCCGTTGACGTCGTCGGTCAGAGCAAGGCCCGCCTGCTCGACGGCGGCGAAGAACGCCCCAAACAGAGGGTTGGTGGCCGGCCCGCGCTCGAGCACAAGTGGGCCGCTCCTCCCGCGGAAGTCTTCGTCACCGACGAGGGAGGTCTCCATCCTCTTGAAGTAGGGCAGGCAATGGGCATAATCCCATGCACTCATACCGGGGTCAGCGGCCCAGCGCTCGTAGTCGAGCGGGTTGCCCCGCTGGAAGATCATGCCGTTGATCGAGCTCGACCCGCCGAGCACCTTGCCCCGGGCATGGTAGATCCGCCGCCCGTTCATATGCGGCTCCGGCTCCGACTCGTACTTCCAGTCATAGAAGCGGCTCCCGATGGGGAACGTGAGCGCGGCCGGCATGTGGATGAAAATGTCAAAAGCGTAATCAGGGCGGCCGGCCTCGAGGACGAGCACGCTCGTCGAACGGTCAGCGCTTAACCGATTTGCGAGGCAGCACCCCGCCGAACCGCCCCCGACGATGATGAAGTCGTGAGTGATCACGGCTGCTCCATGACAAAGGTGACGGTTTTCGCCTCGGTGAAGGCCTCTTGGGTGCTCGTCCCACCGACACGGCCGATGCCACTGGCCGAGCCCGCCCGGCCGCCAAAGGCGAGATGGGACTCCCAAAGGTTGGTCGAGGCGTTGATGTTCACCCAGCCAACCTCGGCACGCTCGGCGAAAGCGAGGCCCCGGGCGAGATCTCGAGTGAACACCGCCGCGGTCAAACCGTACGGAGAGCTGTTCAACAGCTCGAGGGCCTCGGCCTCCGCGGCAACTTTCAGGACCGGCACGACCGGCCCGAAGGTCTCCCGGTCGACTATGGCCATGCCGGGACGAACGCCATCGAGCACCGTCGGCTCGTAGAACAGGTCCGTGGCGAAGCCGGTGGCCCGCGATCCTCCCATGAGCACGCCGGCCCCAGCCGTCTTGGCCTCAGCTACGTGAGACGCCACCTTGTCGGCGACGGCCGCGTTGTTCAGCGGGCCCATGGTCGTCATCGGGTCGAGAGGGTCACCAAGGCGCACAGACGAAGCCGTCACCGAGAGCAGCAAGTCGAGGTATTCCTCGTGCACCGCCTCGTGGACAAGGAAGAGCTCGCCCGCGGTGCAGCTCTGCCCGGCGCATAGGAAAGCCGCCTCGGTACTCGCCCGGACGGCGACCTCGAGGTCGGCATCGTCGAGGATGACCATGGGGCCGTTCCCTCCGAGCTCCAGGATTTGTCGCTTGCCGGCGGCGTTACGGGCGACCTCGGCGCCAGAGGCGATCGACCCGATGAAGCCGATTGCGGCGACCTTGGGGTGCCGGCAGAGCGCCGCGCCCACGACCGGCCCAGCCCCGGGCACGAAGTTGAACACGCCCGGCGGCAGCTCTTCGCCGATGATCCCGGCGAGGAGCGACGAACAGAGCGCTGTCGTGGGGGCCGGGACCCATACAACGGCATTGCCGGCGGCCAGGGCGGGCGCCAGTAGCTCAGCCGCCATGGTGTACGGCCAGTTCCAAGGCGTTATGGCCCCAACAGTCCCAACGGGGACGCGGTAGGAGAGCACCCGGCGGGCCGCCGACGTCGACGGTGGCATCGAACCCCCGCTGCGAGTGGCATCGGCGGCAGCCATGGAAAAATAGACGACGAGCTCGTCGACCTCGTCATAAGCCTCAGCGTGCAAGGGCTTTCCCTGGTCGAGGCTGAGCAACAACGCCAGCTCGTCACGTCGGGCGACGAGGCTGGACGCGACCCGGTCGCACGCTGCGGCCCGTTCGAACGCGCTCGCCCGGGCCCAGGCCAACTGGGCCCCGGCGGCGGCGCTTACCGCGTCGTCGATATCCTCAGGGGTCCCCAGCACATAGCTCCCGAGCACATCTCCTGTCGACGGGTTGAAAGAGGGGGCTATCTTTTCCGACAGCGTCTTCCTCCACGACCCCGCGATGAAAGGGAGCGCCTCCTCTATCATCTACCGGGTGCCGGGCCCGCGGTGTTGGCGCCAACCGATATTCGCCCCGACGACAAGGGAGCGGGCCTCGTTGACAGCACGCCGGGCGCCGCAGTACGGTCACGGTGGTTGCTCAAGAGGTAGTTATCTTACGTGGTTTGCAACTTGAGCAATGGTGGAGCAGGACTGCGAGGATCAGTGGGCAGCAGGAAATCGGTCGTCGTAGTCGGAGGCGGGATCGTTGGCTGTGCGGTCGCTGAAGAGCTGACGCGCGACCCAGCGATCGGGGTCACTCTGGTCGAGAAGGGGACCCTGCCGTGCGCCGGCGGGTCGAGTTCGCATGCGCCAGGCCTGGTGTTCCAGACGAGCCCGTCGCGTGCCCTCAGCCAGTTCGCGAAGTACTCCGTACGCCGCTATCGCGAACTGTCCCACCGTGGGACCGACGGTTTCAGCGCGGTCGGCAGCATCGAGGTGGCAACGACCCCGGACCGTCTCGCCGACATCCACCGGCGCCACGGTTTTGCCACTGCTTGGGGCATCGAGTCGCGGGTCATCGACCGCGACGAGGTCGTCAGGCGCTTCCCCATCATTGACCGCTCGGCGGTGCTGGCCGGCCTGTACGTGCCATCCGATGGCCTGGCGCACCCGACCGTCGCCATCGCCGCGCTGCTCGATGTGCTGGCCACCCGGGGCATCTCCGTGCTCGGTTCGACGGAGGTGACCGGCGTGGACGTCCGTGACGGCCGGCTGTGCGCCGTGTCGACCACTGCGGGCAGGGTCGGGGCGGACGCCATGGTCCTGTGTGCCGGCATGTGGGGCCCGGTCGTCGCCCGCATGGCTGGGGTCGACCTCCCGCTCCAGCCTATGGCCCACCAATACGCGACGACCTCACCGCTCGCCGCCCTGGCCGAGCCCCCCGCCCTAGGGCACCCGATCCTGCGCCATCAGGAGCGAGCGTTGTACTTCCGAACGCACGGGGACCGCATCGGCATCGGCTCCTACTCGCACCCGCCGGAGCCAGTGGAGCCCGTCGCGATCGACGAGTTGAGCCGGGGCAGCCGGATGCCTTCGGTACTGCCGTGCACCGAGGAGGATTTCGCAGCGTCGCTCGACGACGCCGTAGCGCTGCTCCCGGAGCTGGGCAAGGCCAAGCTAGAGGACGCCATGAAGGGCCTGTTCTCCTTCACTGCAGATGGCTTCCCTCTTGTGGGTGAAGCAGAGGCGGTCCGCGGCCTTTTTGTCGCCGAAGCGGTGTGGATCACCCACGCTTTCGGTGTGGCGCGCGCCGCTGCAGCAATGGTGAGGGGCCAAGCCTTAGGTGTCGACCTTCACGAGTGCGATCTCGGGCGTTTCGAACGTCCCTTGCGGGCCAAGGCGTACTTCATGCCTCGCGCCATCCGGTCCTTCATCGAGGTCTACGACATCATCCACCCGCTCCAGCCCATCGCCGAGCCCCGCGGGGTGCGCACGAGCCCCTTCGCGAGCCGGCAGGTCGCCCTGGGTGCTGAGATGACCGAGGCGAACGGTTGGGAGCGGGCGCAGTGGTATGAGGCCAACGCCAGCGAGGTGGCAAGGTGGCGGATCCCCTCCCGCCAGGGCTGGTCCGCGCGGTTCTGGTCTCCCATCGTGGGCGCCGAGCACCAGGCGGCGCGCCACCGCGTAGCTCTGTTCGACATGACACCGCTCCGCCGGCTGGAGGTCAGCGGGCCCGGCGCACTCAGGTTCCTCGAGCAGGTCACGACGGGACGGGTCGACCGAGCCCCCGGTAGCGTCGTCTACGCTCTCATGCTCGACGATGGCGCCCACGTGCTGTCGGACGTCACCATCGCCAGGCTCGGTGCTTCCCGCTTCCAGGTGGGCACCAACAGCCCGTCCGACGAGGCGTGGATGGTGCGTCACGTGCCGGGAGACGGGAGCGTTACGGTCCGGGACATGACCGGCGGGACCTGCTGTGCCGGGCTGTGGGGCCCGGCGGCCAAGACGTTGCTGGCGCGGCTTAGCTCCGCCGACCTGGACGACGGGACGTTGCGCTATTTCCGGTGCCGCGACATAAATGTCGGGGGGGCCCCCGTCACCGCCATGCAGCTGTCCTACGTAGGCGAGGCCGGCTACGAGCTCTACACCTCGGCCGATTACGGTCTGCACATGTGGGACCTGCTCTACGGCGCAGGACAGGACCTCGGCATCCTCGCCGCCGGTCGAGGGGCCTTCGAGGGGATGCGGATCGAGAAAGGGTACCGTTCCTACGGTCGTGACGTAACTGGGGAGCACCATCCCGACGAGGTCGGGCTGTCTTTCGCCGTCCACCTGGGGGACCACGACTTCATAGGCCGGTCGGCGTGGGAGCAGCGGACGGCCGAGTCAGTAGAGGACGTGCTGTGTTGTTGCACGCTCGATGACGACACCGCCATCGTCATGGGCAAAGAGCCGGTCTTTTCCCACGGCAACCCGGTCGGCTACGTGACGAGCGCCGCCTATGGCTACAGCGTCGGACGGACCATCGCGTACGTGTTCATGCCCGTGGCCCTCGCTCGCCCCGGGGAGCCCATTGAGATCGAGTACTTCGGGGACCGGCTCTCAGCCCACGTCGTGACCGAACCATGCTTTGACCCCCAGGGCAGCCGGGTGCGGGCATAACATGACAGGCCCGTCGCCATCGCCCGCAATTAGGGGGACCTCGGAGGTGCCCGGCTCCCATGACGTGATCATCGTGGGTCTTGGGGGCATGGGCAGCGCGGCGGCCGCCGAGCTGGCGGCACGGGGCCTCCGAGTCCTTGGCATCGAGCGTTTCGGGGCTGCCCACGACCGCGGTTCGAGCCACGGCGAGAGCCGTGTCATCCGCCAGGCGTACTTCGAGAGCCCGGCGTACGTGCCCCTGTTGCTGCGCGCTTATGAACTCTGGCGGGAGCTCGAGGTCGCGACCGGTAAAGATCTGCTCACCGAGACCGGTGGTCTCATGATCGGGCCAGAGGGCAGCCGCACCGTCGCCGGCAGCTTGTTGAGCGCGCGAACGTGGGACCTCCCCTACGAGCTCCTCGACGGGCCCGAGATGGCCCGTCGGTTCCCGACGTTGACCCCTGGCCAGGACGACGTCGGCCTCTACGAACAGCATGCGGGTTTTGTGCGGCCCGAGGCGACGGTGGCAGCCCACATCGGCCTCGCCCGTTCGCGCGGTGCCGAACTGCACTTCGACGAGACGGTGACAGGCTGGGAGAGCCGCCCTGGGGGCGTGGTGGTGACGACCCTTTTCAGGACGTACCGGGCGGCCAGGCTTGTGCTCTCAGCCGGGGCGTGGGCGCCGGAACTCCTTGACGGCTTCGGGATCCCCCTCAGGGTCGAGCGACACGTGCTGTTCTGGCTCCGCCCGAAGATAGCTGTCGAGCAGTTCGCCCCAAGCCGGCAGCCCATCTACATCTGGGAGGACGCGGCCAGGGAGCAGGTCTACGGCTTCCCTGCACTTGGGACCGCGGCCGATGGCGTGAAGGCCGCCTTCTTCCGCCGGGGCACCCCGACGGTGCCGGACAAGCTCACACGCGAGGTAGCCGCCGAGGAAGTCGCCCCGCTGCTCGACTTCCTCGCCGAACGCATCCCGGCGCTCGGGCCTGAGGTGTTCCGAGCAGTGCCCTGCATGTACACCACGACGCCGGACGAGCACTTCGTCCTCGGCTACCCGCGTGGCGAGGAACGTGTCGTCGTCTGCTCGCCGTGCTCAGGTCATGGCTTCAAGTTCGTGCCGGTAATCGGCGAGATCGTGGCAGACCTCGTAACCTCGGGATCTGTGCGTTTTGATATCTCGCTGTTCGACCCCGATCGTTTTTCGAAGACGTTGGGGGCACCGAACGCGATTAGGACGGATGGTGGTAAGCCATGACGATCAACCTGAGAGCCCCAGCATTGCTGCCCACGCTGCCGGGACGCGCCTACAGTGACCCGGAGTTCTTCGCCCTCGAGCGAGAGCGTCTGTTCGCTCGCTCGTGGTCGGCGGTGGCATTAGCAGCCGACGTTGCCCCCGCGGGGTTCGTCGAGGTCGAATTAGCGGGCGAAAGCGTCCTGGTGCTGCGTGACCACTCCGGGGCGGTCAGGTCATTTTTCAACGTGTGCCGGCACCGAGGGTCCCGGCTGTGCACCGAAAGCTCCGGGGAACTGGAGCGGTTCATCCGCTGTCCCTACCACGCCTGGACGTACGCGCTGGATGGTCGCCTCATTGCCGGTCCGGGTATCAAGTCGATGGAGGCGGCCGACCTGGAAGGGCTCGGGCTCGAACCGGTAGCGACACAGGTGTGGCAGGGCCAGATCTGGTGCTGCCTCGACCCCCAGCCACCCCCGTTCGACGACTCGGTCGTGGCCCAGGCCGAGCGCCGCCTGGGGAGCCTGGCCCTCCTCGACCGCTACGGGTTGGATGAGCTTGTGCTGGCGAGCAGGCGGACCTACGAGGTCGCCGCGAACTGGAAGCTTGTCATCGAGAACTTCATGGAGTGTTACCACTGCGCCACGATCCACCCCGAGCTGACCAACACCCTGCCGGAGTTCCGCACCGGTGTCGGCACCCAGAACCGGCCAGGCTCGAGTGCAGCCTTCGCCGACACAGTCGAGGCGTTCACGCTCAGCGGGCGCGGCGGCCTCGGTATTCTGCCCGGGCTCTCGGCCGACGATGACCGCCGGTACTACGGGATGACGCTTCTCCCGCAAGTGTTCTTCAACCTGCTGCCCGACCACGTCGTGGTCCACCGTATGCAGCCGGTGGCGGTCGACCGTTCCGTCATCGTGTGCGACTGGCTGGTCGAGCGGGGCCAGCCGGCCTCCCCCGGGTTCGCCCCGCATGACACGATCGCCCTGTTCGACCGGGTTAACCTCCAGGACTTCATGGCATGTGAACGCTGTCAGAAGAACATGCCCTCGCGTCTCTACGCCGGCGGTGGAGTGCTGACCGCCACGGAGCATCATCTCGCCGCTTTCCACAGTTACGTGCTCGATGCAGTGGGGGCAACCCGGGCGAGCCTCACGTGACGGCAGGCCCGCACTTAGGCGCCGGTGCTCGAGGGTCTTCAGCTCACCAGCCCTGTGGCCGTGGCCCGAAAGGAACTGGCCACCGAGTTGCTCGGAGACCTCTGCCGCCTGGACGACCAGATGAAAGAACTGAGACAACGTCTGGCTGGTGTCGTGGCTGCCTCAGGGACAACTACGACCAAGGTCTTTGGCGTAGGCCCGGTAATTGCCGCGATGGTCGTCGGGCTCACCGGCAATGTTCGCCGATTCCCCTCCAGGGCCCACTTCGGTGCCTACAACGCCACAGCCCCGATCGAGGTCTCTCAGGGGAAAGAAGCTGTTCCGTCTCTACATGAGGGGCAACCGCCAGTTTTAACCACGCCGTGCACATGGTCGCCGTTACCCAGATCCGCAACCTTAGGACCGAGGGCCGCGCCTACTACGGGCGCAAGCTGGCCGAAGACAAGACGGGCAAAGAAGCACTACGGGCGCTCAAAAAGACGCATCAGCGACTCCCTCTACGCCGCCATGGTGGCCGACGCCGCCAAGGCCAAGGACCTGGCTGGTGGCGGCCCGGGAGGGCAAACGGGGAACGGCTCTCTTGCCTGCGCGGCCGGCTCACACCCCGCGAAACCGGCTCTTCGGCCAAGCCACTCCCGGGCCAAGGCAAAGCCTAGAACTGCTCACCTCGCCAGGACCCCCCAGACGCCTAAGAAAACCCGAAAAACCTCTTGACACACAAAGAGGACTGGATCGGCGCTTTTCCGGGCGCGGTCGCGGGCGTTGATCTTTTGGCGAGCAGGTGGTTGATGTGGCTTTTGACCGCGCCCTCGCTGACGACGAGTCGCTCGGCCATCTCAGTATTGGACAGGCCGCTGGCGATGAGGGTGAGCATTCGGCCTCCCGGGGGGGAGAGCCCGTCAGGGAGCCGAGCGGCTGGACTTCGGGGTGAGGACGCCACCCGTGATGGCGTCGGGAGATGGTGCTGGACGGCGGGACCGATCGCGGCCCTGATTATCGAGGACGTGTTCGAGGGTTTGGCGGATCTCTGGTCCGCCGGCGTCCTTGGTGAGGTAACCACGGGTACCGGCCAGTAGTTCGTCGAGCACGGACCGGTCGTCGGCGTAGGTGGTGAGAACCACGACCTTGGTCCCGGGATCACGATCGCATAGAAGCCGGGGCACACGACGGAAGCGGCTCAAACCCGGGGCGCTCAAGATGCACGACCGGGGCGCTGTAGTACGGGGCCGAAATCGCCCCAAGGCCGTGAAGGTACGCCCGCGCTGGACCGTGAGATCCGAGCTCCACCCACCCCACCCTGGCACCTGTGGGGATCGAATCACACCTTGCCTTGCTCTCGTTCAGCGCCCTCGCCGCGGTTGAAGCTGATTGTCCCGTGCTTTTCACGTCCGTCGCTTACAGCGATGCCGCGGGGATTCGGGCGAAGGCGCGCACGGGGAAGGTCCCGAACCCTTCGATCTTGGGAGGGACGGCGGTGAAGAACGCGCCGCTCGGTGGGATGGCGTGGAGGCCACGCAGATGCTCGACGACGTGGACATCAGCGCCGAGCAGCAGCGTGTGAGCCGGACGGGTTCCGCCTGCCTCCGGTTCGGTGTCGTCGATGTTCAGCGAGTCGATACCGACCAGTACGACGCCTTGGTCGACGAGGTAGTGGGCGCCGGCCTCGGTGAGAAACGGCGCCGCTTCGGCATAGGCGGGTGTGCCGAAATGCCGGTCCCAGCCAGTGTGCAGCAGTACGGCTTTGCCGGCGACGTCGCGGTCGTAGAACACCGAGGCAGGGATACCACGCTCTGCAGCGTCTGTCAGATGGAAGGTCTCGGCGGGTAGCTCGACCAGCGTGTCCAGGCTGAGGCCCGCGAGGTCGGTGCCGTTCGCGTAGCGATGGAACGGGCTGTCTAGGTACGTGCCGGTGTTGCCGATCATGGTGATGACGTCCATCGCGAACGTCGTGCCCGGCGCGTAGTGGGAGACGGACTGCTCTCGTGTCAGATGCGGGGTGATGACGGGTTCCGGCAGCCCCGGGTACGTGGTCAGTCCCGCCCGGATGGTGTGGCTCACGTCCATGATCCGATAGCGCCGTTCCGCACCGGTGTCCTTTAGCGGGGTGTCGATCCCGCGGCTGCCGCGGTGAGGCTCCTCTACAATCGCCAGCCCGCGCAGGTCAACGCTTCCGACCAACGCGAGGCCGAGGTGCTGCACCAGCAGCCGGGCGACCTCCCGCTCGGTCACCTCGGCGGAGGGCAGGTCAAGTCTGAAACCCTCGGCCGTCAGACTGCCGCCGTTGACGAAGGTGATGGAGACATCGAAGTGTGCCCGATACTCAGCCACCCCCTCATCCTCCCATCTGGCCCGGCGCCAGGATTGGCAAGCTTCGTTGGCCGGGGCGACCCGGCGAGAAACTACCAGCCGACTAGGGCCAGCCCCATCTACCGGGCAACCATTTTATCGGGACCTACTCAGCCTCTGCGTGCGCTGCGGTATGCAGGTGCCCTAGTCAAAGTGACCTGACAACACCTCGGTCTACGGCCAGCTCGGCTCCGCGTGATCCGCAGCCACCTCCTTGGCCACCAGAGCGTGGACAACGCCCGCTACCTAATTCGGGTGGCATTCGGGTGTCGCAAGGTCGACCTTTCCCATCGGGTCGTGGGAGCTCTCCATCTCTCTAACAGGCGCCCGGTTCGCAAGCGAGGATGTCGAGACACACAGCAGCGCCAGTACGTGGCACGCCCCTTCTATGTGTTGACGGGGCGACTAGAGCGAGCTCGAGCACACCCGTTCCATTAACGTTGACCCACCGCCGACAGCCTGACTGCGACGGCGACCGTTCTCGTCAGGACCACTAATACTGATTTTCGCCACGGCAGAGGACGTCGGACCACTGGGCGGCAGGTTGGCGGGGCATCCCCGTCTCGCTTAAGCTCTCGCTAGTATGCACGCGAGCCGATTAGCGGGAAAATTTTCACCTCGGGCTCGCCTTAGCGGTTCCGCGGCTGGGTCGAACTTACGAGCACTATTGAGAGCATCCGCCTCGCGAGCCATCCGAGGTCAACGCGCCTGACGACCAGGCACAAAAGTGAGGGCCTGCGGAGGAGTGTGCTTATGCTCCCGCGTCCTAGGTTGCGACGAATTTGGGAATTCGGTCGCCGGGGTCGCCGCTGTGTTCACCCTCGTCGGGTTGCCGCTGACGAGCCGATCCGGCGTCAGCCTTCACGCTGGCGAGCTTCACCTTTAGCGGCTCGTTGAGCGGCTGTCTATCGATAACTCAGAACGGCCCGTTCACAGATTGCCCCTCCATGCACGGCGTTGGCGCCTGGAGCTTTACGGAAGGCTCGCTGCGTCGAGGGTTACCGAATGGGCTATTGGGTACCACGGCCCCGGATTTGGGACCTATAAGATCAAGAACGAGCGTAACGGCATAAATCTCCTGTCAGCAACCATAGCCATAGCGTACACTATGGAACATAGGGAAAACATCCAATTACCTGAGCCTTCATATTCGCTAGCAACTAACAAGGAGAACTGCCTCATGATTCCCCTAAAAACACAACCCCTCTTCACTTTAAAAGGCGAGGTTGCCAAACCGCTCGAGATCGGCGCCTTACCGTATGGGAAGCGACGGATTATCCCCATAAGCGGCGGGACATTCGAAGGG
>Ga0302326_10020407_pt1 | contig 13644 bp, 11 predicted proteins | sample Palsa_T0_3_FD_202264 | JGI IMG/M metagenome (GOLD analysis project Ga0302326, IMG submission 202264) | Peat permafrost microbial communities from Stordalen Mire near Abisko, Sweden - Palsa_T0_3 | ecosystem: Environmental > Terrestrial > Soil > Palsa > Peat permafrost | place: Sweden: Abisko... | reverse complement strand
GGCGACGTCGGCGATAGCGACCCAGCAGATCCAGCCACCGGGATTGCGCGCATCTGTGTCCGGCTCGGCGAACACCGCGTCGTCGTGGTCTCGGGCGTCAGGCGGGTCGATGGTGACCAGCGGCGCCTCGCGCAGGTCGGTGCGGCCCTGCAGCGTGGGCGGCTGGGCGGCTTTCGCCTCCGCCTCGGCTTCATCAGAGAAGCCGGTCGGGATCCCGTGGGCGTGGATGGCGATCAGCGAGGCGGCTCTGGGATCGTCCTCACGGCCGACCACCTCCAGCACTTTGCCGCGCTTGGGCCCATAGCGCCGCTCGGCGTTGCCGCCAACCTGCGCCAGCACAAGGTCGCCGTCTTTCAGGTCGCGACCCTCGAAGTCCGGGATCAGCAGGCTGTCCTTGGAGCGGCGGTCGACCGGCTCGACGCGGATCTCGCGCTGCGCCCTCCGCACCACACCCAGAATGCGATGAGCGCTCTGGCCCAGCTTCTTGATCAGCCGCGCCTCGAACTCGCCGCTCTCCTGCGCCTCGAACCGCACCAGCAGCCGGTCGCCGAGCCCCGGCGCGCCGGCGGCGGCTTCCTTGCGGTCGGGGGCGAGCCGCACCAGCGGCGAGCCCTCGTCGCCCTTGGACAGCCGCACGAACAGGTCGCCGTCGGCGTCGCGCTCGATCACGTCGGCGACACCGACCGGCGGGAAACCGGCGCGCGCCGACGCGTCCTTGCGGCTCGGCTTGGTCCGCAGGGGCTTGTCGGATCGGGGAGGACGGGGCCGCTTCATGGCTCCAGATAGCGCAGGGACCGCTCCGGCCCTAGCGCCCCGTTGCGGTGTTCAGGCCAGCAGGAATTCGGCCATCGCCGGCAGCGCGGCGCGGTCCTGGATCATGAACAGGTGGCCGCCGTCGAAGAAGCGCAGTCGCGCGCCGGGAATGCGGCCGGCCATGCTCTCCTGGGTCGCCGGGAGGGCGACGCCGTCGTGGCGGCCGGCCGCGATCAGCACCGGGCAGGCGATCCGGCCGAGCCGGTCCCAGGTATCGTGCCCGGCGCGGGCTTCGAGCTGGCGGCGCGCGCCCATCGCGTGACCCGGCTCGTCGGCGAACGGATCGGCCGAGCCCAAGGCGACCAGCTGGGCATGGGTCTCAGCATTGGCGGCGGCCCAGGCGGCGTCGCGGCGGGTGTCGCTGATCGGGATCAGGAACCTTGCCCGTTCCTCGCCCTTCAGGTGCTGGATCTCGTGGAATGGATAGGAGGCGCCGCCCTCGCCGCCGGGCGAGGTGCAACCCAGCACCAGCCGCTCGACCTTGGCCGGATGGCGCAGCGCCAGCTCCTGGGCGACCATGCCGCCAAATGAGACGCCGACCACCTTGGCGCTGGCCCAGCCGACTGCGTCCAGCAGCGCCGCCGCGTCGTCTGCGTAGTCGGCCATCGAATAGTCGACGTCCGGCTTGGAGGAGCGCCCGAGGCCGCGCTGGTCGTAGGCCAGCAGGTCGAAGGTCTTCGCGAACGGTCCGTCGAACACGTTCGGTTTGTTGCGCAGGTCGCTGCCGGTGCCGGAAATGAACAGCAGGGGCGGCCCGGCGCCTGCCCGTTCGTAATAGAGCTCCAGGGCGCCTATTTGTGCGGTGGGCATGGGCAAGCCTCCTGGGGCTGTGCGGCGAGCAGACTTCGCCATAGAGCATCACGGCGCGGAGGGGCGAAAATGAAATCGGTCGTCATCACGGGCGTCTCCAGTGGCATCGGCCTGGGCGCGACCCGGGTGCTGGTCCAGCAGGGTTACCGTGTGTTCGGCAGCCTGCGCCGGCAGGCCGATGCCGATCGCCTGCACCAGGAGCTGGGCGAGCGCTTCGTGCCGTTGCTGTTCGACGTCACCGATCTGGCCGCGGTGAAGGCGGGCGCCGAGCAGGTGAGCGCCGCGCTGGGCGGCGAGCCGCTGTTCGGACTGATCAACAATGCCGGGATCGCCGTGGCCGGGCCGCTGCTCAAGCTGCCACTGGACGAGCTGCGCCACCAGCTGGAGGTGAACCTGATCGGGGTAGTCGCCAGTCTTCAGGCGTTCGCGCCGATGCTCTGGCAGGGCGTGCCCACGGGCGAGCAGCCGGGCCGGGTGATCAACGTGACCTCGGTCGGCGGCAAGACTGCCCTGCCGTTCCTCGGGCCGTATGTCGCCTCGAAGTTCGCGCTCGAAGGCGTCAGCGAGTCGCTGCGCCGGGAGATGCGGCTCTTCGGCGTCGAGGTAATCGTTATCGCGCCGGGCTTCGTCTCCACCGAGATGACGGTCAAGGGCGCTGAATACGACATGTCCCCCTACGAGGGCACGCCCTATGCGGCGGCGCTGGCCAAGGTGAAGGCCTTCATGACGCCTGGCGAAGGCGCGGCGCTGTCGCCCGAACGGCTCGGCCAGGCGATCCTGCACGCGCTGACGACGCCGCGCCCGGCGGTGCGCTACACCGTGGCCCCCAATCCGCTGCAGACCTTCCTGATCGAACACCTGCCCAAGCGGATGATCGACGGCATGATCGGCGGCCAGCTGGGGCTGCAGCGGCTCTAGGCTCGCCGCAGATGCACAACGGGACCATGACGGGCCGGCAGGGTCAACCGAACTTGTTTTGACCTGCCAGAGGCTTGTCCGCGCCGGCTGGCGACGGCAATCCAGCGCCCAGGCCGGAGGGGCGACGACATGGCGAAATGGGCGATCAAGCTCGGCGCGGATGAGCTGAACGTCTTGATGAAGCGCGAGTTTGGCGGCACGTCGATCTCCGTTGCGCCGGTGAAGAGCGTGGAGCCCGGGCGCATCCACGTGGTGGCTAGGTTCGATCCCGGCATGCTGCGCCCCGGCAAACTGGTGGCCGGTCCGACGCTGATGAGCATCGCCGATACCGCCGCCTACACCCTGATCCTGGCCCATGTCGGGCCGGAGCTGATGGCGGTCACCAGCACCTTGACCATCAACTTCCTGCGCGGCGCCAAGCCGGGAGACATCCACGCCGACGCGGAGCTGCTGTCGCTCGGCCGCCGGCAGGCTGTCTGCGATGTGCGGATCTGGACCGAGTCACCGGATCGGCTGGCGGCCCAGGCCACAGTCACCTACGCCCGGGCGGTTAGCGCGGCGGAGTAGCTTGCGGTTGTTCTTTGCCGCGCTGGCGCAGTTGGACTATGCCGGCCCGCGAAAACCACTGAGAGTCTTAGCATGCAGATCGACTTCGTCGCCGGCGACGGCAAGCCCACCGAGGCGACCGCCGTAGCGGTCCTGGCGTTCGAGGACGGGGAGTTCTCGCCAGCGGCGCAGGCGCTCGACAAGCAGATGTCCGGCGCGATCAAGCGCGCCATCGCCGCCAGCCGGTTCAAGGGGACGACGGGACAGGTGGTGCAGATCCTGGCGCCGGCCGGGATCAAGGCCGGGCGCGTGGTGGTGATCGGGTGCGGCAAGCAGCCGATTTTCGACGAAAAGGCGGCCGAAAGCGCCGGCGCCAACGCCTACAACGCGGTCAAGGACAGCGGCGCCGAGGCGCTGTTGCTGCTGATGCCCGGCGCCGGCCCGGACCGCCCCGCTCACGCCGGCTTCGGCATCGAGCTCGCCAGCTATCGCTTCGACCGCTACCGCACCACCGAGAAACCGGAGAAGAAGCCGTCGGTGAAGAAGGTCGCCATCGCCGTCGCCGACCCGAAGGCCAGCGCCAAGGCGCACAAGACGCTCTCCGGCCTCGCCGACGCCATCTGCTACGCCCGCGACCTGGTCAGCGAACCGGCCAACATCCTCTATCCGACGGAGTACGCCAAGCGGGTCAAGGAGTTGACCAAGCTGGGCCTCGAGATCGAGGTGCTGGGCGAGAAGGAGATGACCAAGCTCGGCATGGGCTCGCTGCTCGGCGTCGGCCAGGGCAGCGTGCGCGAGAGCCAGCTGGTGGTGATGCAGTGGAAGGGCGCGAAAGACGCCAAGGCCGCGCCGATCGCCTTCGTCGGCAAGGGCGTTTGCTTCGACACTGGCGGCATCAGCCTGAAGCCGCCCGAGGGTATGGAGGAGATGATCACCGACATGGCCGGCTCCGCCGCCGTGGTCGGGGCGATGTATGCGCTGGCGTCACGCAAGGCCAAGGTCAACGCCGTCGGCATCCTGGGCCTGGTGGAGAACATGCCGGACGCCAACGCCCAGCGGCCCGGCGACGTCGTCACCTCCATGTCCGGCCAGACCATCGAGGTGATCAACACCGACGCCGAGGGCCGCCTCGTGCTGGCCGACGCGGTCTGGTACTGCCAGGATCGCTTCAAGCCGAAGTTCATGGTCGACCTGGCGACGCTAACCGGCGCTATCGTCGTCGCGCTCGGCAAGGATCTGGCCGGGGTCTACTGCACCGACGAGACGCTGGCGGCGAACCTGCTGGCCGCGTCCAGGGCCAGTGACGATGCGCTGTGGCGCATGCCGCTGCACGGGCCCTACGACAAGCTGATCGACAGCCAGGTCGCCGACATGAAGAACGTCGGCCCGCGTCCCGGCGGCTCGATCACCGCGGCGATGTTCATCAAGCGGTTCACTAACGGCGTGGCGTGGGCGCACATCGACATGGCGACAACAGCATGGCGGCCCGGCTCGACGGTCCCGACCATCCCCAGCGGCGCGACCGGTTTCGGCGTGCGCCTGCTCGACCGGCTCTCCGCCGACTTCTACGAAGGCTGAGCGTGGCCGAAGCCGCCGGCGACGTCTGGTTCTATCACCTGGAGCGGACCAGCCTCGACCAGGCGCTGCCCGAGCTGCTGGAGAAGACGCTGGCGCGCGGCTGGCGGGCGCTGGTGCGCACCACGGCGCGCGACCGGATCGAGCATCTCGACGGCTGGCTCTGGAGCTATCGCGACGACAGTTTCCTGCCGCATGGCACGGACCAGGAGCCCTTGGCCGAGCGGCAGCCGATCCTGATCACGACGGACATGAGCAACCCCAACGGCGCCAACGCGCTATTCCTGATCGACGGCGCCGAAGCGGGCGACGTTTCGGCCTATGAGCGCTGCGTGCTGCTGTTCGACGGCCGCGACGAGGCGGCCGTCGCGGCGGCGCGGGGCCGCTGGGCGGGGTTCCAGCAATCGGGGGCCGCGGTGTCCTACTGGCGGCAAGGGGAGAATGGCGGATGGCGCAAGGAAGCATGAGGGTTTGGGCGGTCGCGGCGCTGGTCGTGATGGGCGCCTGCGCCGAGCCGGAAAGACCGCCGCCCCCGCCAGCCGCCGCCGCGGCGCCCGCTCCAGCGCCACCCCCGCCGATGGCGGCGGCGCCAGCGCCGCCGCCCAGGCCGGCCGACAGCTGCGGGGCGATCTCGCTGCAGTCGCTTATCGGCAAGCCGCGCACCGAAATCCCGGTGCCGGTCAACCCGGCGATGCGGCGCGTGGTCTGCTCCACCTGTGTGACGACGCAGGACTATGTCGCCGCGCGCCAGACCATCATGTACGACACCCAGACCGGCCTGGTGACATCGGTGCGGTGCGGCTGACTACCAGCCGAGTTTAATTGCCGAAGCTTTACAATAGCATCCATCTACAAGGTTCCGCGTTGCTGAGACTTGGCGCCTCGAGGCGCGCGAGGGCTGAAGGACAGCGACGATGATGCACTGCCAACGTCTCGGCCTGGTCATGGCGGCCGCCATCGGCCTGGCCGCCTGCGAGAGCGACTTCCACCATCACGGCGGCCCCTACGTCGGCGTCGACGTCGCCTATGTCGATGGCTACTACGATGACGCCTACGGCCCGGTGTACGACGGCTACTGGGGCGACGGCGACGCTTTCTACTACCGTGGCTCGGCCGATGGCGAGTTCCGCCGAGACGACGCGCACCACTTCAGCCGCCAAGCTGGATCCGGGTTCCACTCGATGCACATGCGCGCGGGCCAAGCTCCGCACGGCGCTCAGTCCCCGCGCGCCGGCTAGTTAGTCTCCGGCGGAGGTCTCGTAGGCCTCCGCCGCCGCGAGCCAGGCGGCTTCGGCCTTGGCCAGGCGATCGGCGAGCTGGGCGTGGCGGGCGGTGAGGCGCGCCCGCTCGGCCGTTGGCTTGGCATAGAGCTCGGGGTCGGAGAGTTGCGCGTCCAGCGCCGCAAGGGCCGTGGTCTCCCGCGCGAGCGTCGTCTCCGCGGCTTCCAGGCGGCGTTTGAGCGGACCGGCCGGCATCGACGGCGGCCGGATCGGCTCGGGCGACTGTGCGGACCTGGCCGGCGCCTTGGCCGCGGCCCGCGCCCGGTCCATCACGAACTTGGCGTAGTCCTCCATGTCGCCGTCGAACGGCCGCACCGTGCCCTCGGCGGTGAGCCAAAGGCGGTCGGCGACCATCTCCATCAGCGAGCGGTCGTGCGTGATCAGCACCACGGCGCCCTCGTAGTCGTTCAGCGCGTCCAGGAGGGCGCGGCGGCTGTCGATGTCGAGGTGGTTGGTCGGCTCGTCGAGGATGATCAGGTGTGGCGCGTTCAACGCGATCAGGTTGATCAGCAGGCGCGCCCGCTCGCCGCCGGAGAGCGACTCGATCTTCGTGCCGACCCGGTCGGCGCCGAAGCCGAAGCTGGCCAGACGTCCGCGCCGCTGCGCCTCGGTGAGGCCGGGCAGGGCGCGATTGATGATCTGCAGCGGCGTATCGTCGGCGGCCAGCACCTCGACCTGGTGCTGATGGAACCAGCCGACCTTCATCCGTCGGTCGCGACTGAACTTGCCCGAGATCAGCGGCAGGTCGTCGGCCAGCAGCCGGGCGAAAGTGGTCTTGCCGGCGCCGTTGACGCCCAAGAGGCCGATCCGGTCGCCGGGATCGAGCCGCAGGTCCAGCCCCTCCAGGATCGGTACGCCGTCGTAGCCGACCGAGACTTTCTCTAGCCGCATCAGCGGTGGGGGTAGGGGCTTTTCGGGGGAAGGCAGGATGAAAGGCGCGGTCGACTCCTCGACCACGGGCGGGATCGCGCCCAGCCGCTCGATCATCTTCAGTCGCGACTGCGCCTGGCGCGCCTTGGTGCCCGCGCGGAAGCGGTCGACGAAGGTCTGTAGGTGCGCGCGCCGGGCCTCGATCTTGGCCCGCATCGAGCCTTGCAGCGCCAGCCGCTCGGCCCGTTGCCGCTCGAACGCCGCGAAGCCGCCCGGGTAGAGCGTCAGCTTCTGCTCACCCAGGTGCAAGATGAAGTCCATCGAGCGATCGAGCAGCTCGCGGTCGTGACTGATGACCAGCGCGGTGGACGGATGCCGCTTCAGCCGCGACTCCAGCCACATCGCCCCCTCCAGGTCGAGGAAGTTGGTCGGCTCGTCGAGCAGCAGCAGGTCTGGCTCGGCGAACAGGGCCGCCGCCAAGGCCGCGCGCATCCGCCAGCCACCGGAGAACTCGGCCATCGGCCGGCTGAGGTCCGTCTGGCTGAAACCTAAACCCACCAGGATCTCCGAGGCCTTGGCCGGCGCGGCGTCGGCGCCGATCTGGGCGAGCCGCTCGTAGATGTCGGCCAGCCGCTCGGGCGGCGCGGTCTCGAGCTCGGCGGTAAGGGCGGCGCGCTCGATATGGGCGGCCAGCACCGTTTCCAGCAGCGCGATCGGCGTCGCGGCCTGCTCCTGGTCGGCGGTGCCGATACGCGCCAGGCGCGGCAGGATGATCTCGCCGCTGCCGGCGGAAAGCTCGCCCTGGATCAGGCGGAAGAGGGTGGTCTTTCCGGCGCCGTTGCGGCCGACCAAGCCGACCTTGGCCCCGGTGGGCAGGGCGAAAGAAGCCTGGTCGAAGAAGCGTCGCCCATAGGCGTCGAAAACGAGGTCCTGAATACGGAGCATGGCGGGGAAGCTTTGTTCTGACGGTTGAGGTTCAGGCGCGCGGCAGGCTGCGGCCGCACCAGGTCGGCCGGGCAATCAGCCCGTCAGGGACGCCGTCGAACCCCAGCTTCGGTCATGATCCCAATCTTCCACGGCAGGACAACCACGCCATCGCTTCTTGGCGCGGCCAGCCGGCGTCGGTATAAGCCCGGTCCCTCCCGCCTGCCAGAGCCTTAAATGACCGAACGCACCTTCTCGATCATCAAGCCCGACGCCACTCGGCGCAATCTGACCGGCAAGATCAACACGGTGATCGAGGACTCCGGCCTGCGCATCGTCGGCCAACGGCGCCTGCAGCTCACCCGCGAGCAGGCGGAAGCCTTCTACGACGTGCACCGGGGCAAGCCGTTCTACGAGGAGCTGGTTGGCTTCATGACTTCGGGCCCGGTCGTGGTGCAGGTGCTGGAGGGCGAGGGGGCCGTGGCCCGCTATCGCGAAGTCATGGGCGCCACCAACCCCGCCAACGCCGCCCCCGGCACCATCCGCCAGCTCTATGCCGAAAGTTTCACCGGCAACTCCGTACACGGCTCCGACAGCGCCGAGAACGCGACGATCGAGATCGCCCAGTTCTTCGGCGAGGGCGATATCGTCGGCTAGGCCGACGCCACCGTCGATTGGCAGGGCTTCGGGCGGACCTGGACGCCCAGATTCCAGACACGTCGGGACGCTGGGCGTCGCCTGACGTGCCCCGCGAAATATTGACTACACCGTTTGGATGTTTTGGCGCACATTTGGCGCAAGAAGCATTCGTGGCGTCTGGCGCTTTCGCGTCTGGCAGCCGCAACCAGGGTGGAATGGCCATGCCAGTCGAACCGAAGACGATTACCGTCTTCCTCGACGCGAGCGCATCGGGAGAACGGCGTGCGGCGAAGGCCGCGGCGCTCGCCCAGCGTTGGGGTGCGCACCTCGTCGGCGCCTATGTGGTTTTCAACGGCGTGATGCCGCACCCTTCGATGGCCTACGCGCGCAGCGAGAAGGCGATCGCCGGAGTCGTGGCCCACGAGCGGCGGATCGACGACGCCTGCCAGTGCACGACGGCGGAAGTGGGCGAGTGGTTTCGTAACCTCTGCGCCGGCTTTGGCGTCGACGCCGAATTCCGGCCGATCGACCGGGCCAAGACCGCCGAGGTGGCGATCATCAACTCGCTGCATTCCGATTTGATCGTGATCGGCCATCCGAGCCCGAGCGGCTTGCCGGACGACATATCGGCGGAGAAGGTGCTGCTCGCCAGCGGCGTGCCGCTGCTGATCGTGCCCAACGACTGGCAGGGCGAGACGATCGGCGAGAGGGTCATGATCGGCTGGAACGCCAGTCCGGAGGCCCGCCGCGCCGTGTCGGATGCGATGTGCCTGCTGGTCACCGCCAGTTCCGTCACCGCGCTGATCGTGGATCCGGAGGGGTGCAAGTGGCTCGGCGAGCAGGCCGGCTGCGATCTTTGCGACCGCCTCGGCCGGCATGGCGCCAGCGTCGTGGTGGAACAGGTGGCCTCCCGGGGCCGTCCCGTAGCCAAGGTGATCCTCGACCGCGCGGTTGAGAGCGGGTGCGACTTGATCGTGGTCGGCGCGCGCAACCCGGCCCATTTGCGGGAAATCCTGTTTGGCAACGCGACCAGGACCTTGCTGACCAAGACCCCGGTGCCGGTGCTGATCTCGCGCTGACCCAGCCGCCAGCGGGCCACTGGCGCACCCCAGGCCGCCTGCCTAAGTGGTGGCCGTCACCGGCTCACGGTTGGATCAAACGGCGACAGCCTCGAAGAAAAACTAACGGGACTGGCTATGCTGCACTGCGATAGGAGGTGGCGCGACGTAGCGGAAACGGACGCGCCGCCGGGCGGCATGCGGTCGTCCGTTTCTCGGTTTGGCGGTCCATCGAGGGTGATGACCCTGCAGTTGCGGTTTGACCCAATCGTCCCGGCGGCCATGCGCCTTGGCCTCGCGGCGCTCTGCGTCATCGGCGGCCTCGAACTCGCCGGTTGCGGCAAGCCGAAGCCGCCGCAGATGCCGCCGCCGACCGTCGGCGTCGTCGTGCTGCAGACCTCGCCGGTGACTCTGACTACGGAACTTCCAGGTCGCGTTTCGGCCTTGGAGACTTCGGACGTGCGGCCGCAGGTCAACGGCGTCATCCGCCGGCGCGACTTCACCGAGGGCTCGTTGGTCCAGGCCGGGCAGGTGCTCTACGAGATCGAGGATTCGGCCTATCGCGCGGCCGTGCTCGCCGCCCAGGGCCAGCTCGCCCAAGCCCAGGCCAACATCCGCTCGACCCAGCTGCAGGCCGACCGATTCCGGCAGTTGGTGGCCATGAACGGCGTCAGCAAACAAGACGCCGACAACGCGCAGGGCGCCGCGGCCCAGGCCAAGGCCGCGGTCGTCACCGCGCGCGGTGCGCTGAACGCGGCTGAGGTCAACCTGGGCTTCACCCGCATCCGCGCGCCGATCTCCGGCCGCATCGGCCGTTCGCTGTTCACGCCCGGAGCTCTGGTGCAGAGCGGCCAGGCCGGCGCGCTGGCGACCATCCAGCGGATGGACCAGGTCTATGTCGACATCACCCAATCGGCGGCCGACCTGCTCAGCCTGCGGGCGGCGATGAGCGGCGGCGGCATCGCCCGGCCAGCCCCGGACAGCGCGCAGGTGCAGCTGGTCCTGCCCGACGGCGAAGTCTACCCCGCGGAGGGCGTCCTTCGGTTTGCTGACGTCACGGTGGACGCCACCACGGGCGCGGTGATCCTCCGCGCCACCTTCCCCAACGCGGACGGCGTGCTGTTGCCCGGGCTCTACGTTCGCGCCCGCGTCGTCGAAGGCGTGCGGCAGCAGGGGCTGCTCGCGCCGCAGGCGGGCGTTACGCACAACGAGCGCGGCCAGGCGACCGCGCTGGTGGTGGGACCGGGTAATGTCGTGGTGCAACGCATCATCAAGACCGACCAGGCGGTCGGCGATAAGTGGGTGGTCACCGATGGCCTGAAGGCCGGCGACCGGATCATCGTCGACGGCCTGCTCAACCTCTTTCCCGGCACGAAGGTCAGTCCGCGTCCCGCCGGGCCGGGGCCCTAAAGCCGGCCATGTCGCGCTTCTTCATCGACCGACCGATCTTCGCCTTTGTGATCGCGATCGCGATGGCCCTGGCCGGCGTGCTGGCGATCCGCGCCCTGTCGATCGCGCAGTTCCCACCGCTGGCGCCGCCGCAGATCTCGGTGACCGCGGTGTTCCCGGGCGCCGACGCGCAGACGTTGGAGAACACCACCACCCAGGTGATCGAGCAGCAGATGAAGGGGCTCGACCATCTGATCTACTTCTCGTCCACCAGCGACTCGTCCGGCGTCGCCACGGTGACCATGACCTTTGCTCAGGGGACCAATCCCGACACGGCCCAGGTGCAGGTACAGAACAAGCTGCAGTCGGCGACAGCGCTGCTGCCGGTGGAAGTGCAGCAGCAGGGTTTAGTGGTCGCCAAGTCGGCCAGAAACTTCGCCCTGATCGTGGCGCTAGAATCGGTCGACGGCAGCCACGATCAGGACGATCTGGGCGACTACATCGCCTCCAAGATCGCCGACCCGCTGAGCCGGATCACCGGCGTCGGCGACACCCAGTTCTTCGGCACCCAGTACGCCATGCGGATCTGGCTCGACCCGATCAAAATGGCCAATTTGCAAGTCACTGTGGGCGATGTGACCAGCGCGGTGACGGCGCAAAACGCCCAGGTCTCGGCCGGCCAGATCGGCGGCCTGCCGACGGTCAAGGGTCAGCGGCTCAACACCATCGTCGACGTGCAGTCGCGGCTGCAGACGCCGGAGGAGTTCCGCCAAATCCTGCTGCGGACCAATCCGGACGGCTCGGTGATCCGGCTGGGCGACGTGGCGCGGGTCGAACTGGGCGGGGAAACCGAGGCCTATATCTCGCGCTACAACGGCCATCCGGCGACCGGTCTGGCGATCAAGCTGGCGCCGGGCGCCAACGCGCTCGCGACCATCAAGGCGGTCAAGGCCAAGATGGCCGAGCTCTCCGCCGGCCTGCCGCCGGACGTCAAGGTGGTCTACCCGATAGACACCTCGCCGTTCATCGCGCTCTCGATCAAGGACGTGGTGATCACCCTGGGCGAGGCCGTGCTGCTGGTCTTTCTGGTGATGCTGGTGTTCCTGCAGAACTGGCGTGCGACGCTGATCCCGACCATCGCCGTGCCGGTGGTGCTGCTGGGCGCCTTCGCCGTGCTCTATGTCGCCGGCTTTACCATCAACACCCTGACCCTGTTCGGCATGGTGCTGGCCATCGGCCTCTTGGTCGATGACGCCATCGTAGTGGTCGAGAACACCGAGCGGCTGATCCACACCGAGGGGCTGTCGCCGAAGGAGGCGGCGCGCAAGTCGATGGACGAGATCACCGGAGCGCTGGTCGGGATCGGCATGGTGCTTTCGGCGGTGTTCCTGCCGATGGCCTTCTTCGGCGGGTCGGCGGGAGTGATCTACCGGCAGTTCTCGATCACCATCGTCTCGTCGATGGCGCTGTCGGTGATGGTGGCGCTGATCCTGACGCCGGCGCTCTGCGCCACCCTGCTCAAACCGGCGAAGGTGGACCGCGCCCACGAGAAGGGCTTCGCGGGCTGGTTCAACCGCAACTTCGAGCGTGGCGTGACCCGCTATGGCCGCGGCGTCGAGACCGCCAACCGCCGCTGGGGTCGCACCTTCATCATCTACGGCCTGATCGTCGGCGGGATGGCGCTGCTGTTCTTGACCCTGCCGGGCGGCTTCCTGCCCGACGAGGACCAGGGCTTCCTGTTCACCCAGGTGACGATGCCGACCGGCTCGACCGCCGAGCAGACCGAGGCGGTGATGGCGCAGGTGCGCAAGCACTATCTGGTCGACGAGAAGGCCAACGTCGCTGGCCTGTTCACCGCCGCCGGCTTCGGCTTCGTCGGGACATCGCAGAGCGCCGGCCTCGGCTTCGCCACGCTGAAGGACTGGTCGGAGCGGCCGGGCAAGAGCCGCAGCGTCCAGGCCGTCACCCAGCGCGTGTTCCAGCAGCTGACGCCGCACGTGATCTCCGGCCAGGTGATCGCCTTCGCCCCGCCGGCCGCCTTCGAGCTCGGCAACGCCACTGGGTTCGATCTCGAGCTTGAGGACGTCGGCAACGTCGGCCACGCCAAGCTGGTAGCCGCGCGCAACCAGCTGCTGGGACTGGCGCGGCAGGACAAGGGGCTGGCGCAGGTGCGACCCAACGGGCTGGACGACGTCCCGCAGCTGAAACTCAACGTCGACCAGGCCAGGGCCGGGGCGTTCGGGCTGTCGCAGGCCGACATCAACACCACCGTCAGCACCGCGTTCGGCGGCGCCTTCGTCAATCAGTTCATCGACCGCGGCCGGGTGAAGAAGGTCTTCGTCCAGGCCGACGCGCCCTACCGTACCAGCCCGGAAGACCTGAACAACCTCTACGTCCGCGGCGCATCGGGGACGATGGCGCCGGTCTCGGCGTTCGCGAACAGCGCCTGGACGTTCGGTCCGACCCGGCTGGAGCGCTACAACGGACTACCCGCGTTCGAGATCCAGGGCTCGCCAACCCCGGGCGAGAGCACCGGCGCGGCGATGGCCCGGGTGGAGGCGCTGATCAAGCAGCTGCCGCCGGGCATCGGCTACGAATGGACCGGCCTCTCCTACGAGGAGAAGGCGTCCGGCGGCGCGGCCGGCGGGCTCTATGCGCTGTCGCTGCTGATCGTCTTCCTCTGCCTGGCCGCCCTCTACGAGAGCTGGTCGGTGCCGATCGCCGTGCTGCTGGTGGTGCCGCTGGGCGTGATCGGCGCGGTGCTCTCAGCGCACATCACCGGCCTCGACAACGACATCTACTTCCAGGTCGCGCTGATCACC
>Ga0302326_10020403_pt1 | contig 13649 bp, 15 predicted proteins | sample Palsa_T0_3_FD_202264 | JGI IMG/M metagenome (GOLD analysis project Ga0302326, IMG submission 202264) | Peat permafrost microbial communities from Stordalen Mire near Abisko, Sweden - Palsa_T0_3 | ecosystem: Environmental > Terrestrial > Soil > Palsa > Peat permafrost | place: Sweden: Abisko... | reverse complement strand
GTGGGAACCCGCACGCCTGCGATTTTGGCTGACTGGCTCCACGCCGGATGCTTGTGTGCTGTTGGGGCAGTGGGTGCCGCTGGCAGGCGGCCAGTATCGGCTGCAATTCGGGTATCGGACTGAGGGACTTGCCCAGGAGACCGGGCTGCGTTGGACTCTGGCCCGAGAGACCCGCGAAGAAGCCGCAAGCCCGGTGCTGGCGCGGTCGCCGGAGCCGCTATCGCACGGACACAAAACCGAGTGGAATTTTAAGGTGGTGAAGGCCGGTCTGTTCCGACTGCAATTGGTTTACGTCCGCGTTCCGGGAACCACACATACGGAAGGACGTGCGGAATTTGGTTCCGTGGGATTGGAGAGGTTATGACAGCGACCCAAAATCTAGTGCGGCACTGCCCCAAATGTGGTTCGGTCCGCGTGCACCGATCGCGCCGCCGGGGGCCCCTCGAAAGCCTGATTGCCGGAATGGGGGGAGAAATCTGCCGCTGCCACGACTGTTGCTCGCGCAAGGCTTGGTTCGGCGACTCGCCCATCCCGCTTGGCAACCGCGACCCGGAGGGCCCGGTTTGGGGCGGTGTCGTGATGATCGGATCGGGCGGGGCCCTGTTGGCTCTGATCTTGTGGATGGTGGCCCGGTTTGCGGAAAGATCCTCTTGAGCCGCTCAGTCACGGCGCCGCTGATGGCGAGTCTCTTCATTCACGTCGCGATAGTGACGGCGCTAATCACGTTGCGCTTTCCGGAGGGAATCGTGGAGCCGCCGCGACCAGCGCGGGTGGTCTTCTTGGTCGCGCCGGTCCCATCGCCGATTCCCCGTCCCGCGTCGATTATGGTTGCCGCGCCGGTTCCGGTTGAGACGTACACGGCGCGCGCGACCAAGCCGCGCCCGTTTCGTGCTCCCGCCGCCCGGTTTATTCCGGCGCCGCTCGAGCTGGTGGTTCCGCCAATCGACTTGCCGCGGGCGGTACTCCCTCTGCTGGTTCCCCAGCTCATCGCGGCGGTGCCGGCGCCCCCTCTCCGAACCGACAATTTCGCAGGGTCGTCGGTAGTGGCGCGAGCGGCGGTGCCAGCCGCAGTGCGGACTTCCGGGTTTGAGAGCGTCTCGATTGTGAACGACGTGGCGCCACGCCGGAGGCCCTCTTCGTCTGCGAGGTTCGAAGACGCCACCGTAGCCGAAGCCGTTCCAGCCGTGGCGCGCCCTGTCGCCGCGCCGCCACTCACCAGGCCGGTCGAAATATTATCGAAGCCCCGGCCGGTTTATACCGAAGAAGCGCGCAGCCGGCATATCGAGGGCGAGGTATTGCTCGAGATTGTGTTTTCCGCCTCCGGCCGGGTGCGTGTCCTCAGGACTGTTCGCGGCCTCGGTTATGGACTGGATGAAAGCGCAACGGCCGCCGCCGAGACCATCCGTTTCCGGCCGGCTGAGCGCGCGGGTGTCGCGGCCGACTCGACGGCCGTCGTGCACATCGCATTTCAACTGGCGTATTGAAGAGGCCGTCATGAAGGGAAGCTACGTTTTTCTCGCCTGGTCCGCATTGCAAATGTTCGCCACGCCGCCGCTCTTCGCCGCGGAGCCGAGCGGTGCCTTGGTCGAAAAACTGCTTGATCGCATTGTTGAGCGGGAGCAGGCGTTCCTGATGGCGATCCAAACCCGGGCGCCGTTGGTCGAGACCTACATCCAAGAGACCAACGAAAATGCCGACACCTCCGCGCGGCCCACCAAGGACCACTATTTTCTGGGCCGCTTCCGCCTGACCGACACCCTTCGCTATGAAGGGCTGGTAGAACGCTCCACCGCCCCCGCTTCCCAAACCAGATCTCGGATTCCTTTTCGGCGGGGCGCCTCGAAAAGCGACGCGCTTACGTTCTTGCCGCGCGGTTTCGCCCAAATGACGGTGATTGACCTTCACAATTTCAATCGCAGGACCTATCGCTTTGAATACGTACGGCGGGAATTTTTGGGCGACCTGCGCTGTTTGGTCTTCGATGTGGCGCCGGTCAACCGCCAGGAACCGGGTAAATTCGTGGGCCGCGTGTGGGTGGAGGACCGGGACGACTCCATCGTTCGCTTTAACGGTTCATATATCGAGGGTCCCCCGGCCAAGCACGCCTTGGTGGAACGCTACTTCCATTTCGATAGCTGGCGGGTGAACGCCGGTGGATCGATGTGGGTTCCGGCGCAGATCTACGTCGAAGAACAGGCCTCGCCGGGCACCGGAGCCAACCGAGCTACGCCTGACTTTAAAGCACAAACGCGTATCTGGGATTACGCCGCCGAACCGTCGCGGACAATCGATGAGCTGACCAGCATTCTGGTTGAGAGCGAATCCGCGGTGAAGGATCACGACGCACCCAAGGATATTTCACCGCTCGAAAGCCAGCGGTCCTGGGAACGGCAGGCCGAAGAGAACCTGCTGGCGCGCCTTGAAAAAGGCGGATTTCTGGCGCCGCCCGGCCCGGTGGACGAAGTTCTGAATACCGTGGTGAGTAACCTGATCGTGTCGGCGAAGATAAATGTCGAGGCCCATTGCCGGGTGCTGCTCACGACACCGCTTGAGACTTTCGTGATCGGGCACACCATCGTCATCAGCCGCGGACTGATTGACGTTATGCCAGATGAAACCAGCCTGGCGCTGGCGCTTGCGAGCGAGCTGGCGCATATCGCTCTGGGCCATCGCACACAGACTCAGTTTGCGTTTAATAACCAGACCATGCTGAGCGACTTCGACTTGCTCAGGCGCCTGCGCTTTGAGCACCCGGCCGCCGAGATGCTGGCAGCCTCCCAGGAGACCATATCGCTCATGCAGGCGTCGCCCTATCAGAAAACCGCCAATGCGGGTTTGTTCCTGAAGGCCTTGGGTGCGCGAAACGGGGCGCTGCCGCGGCTCCTGCAGGCCAATCTGGGGGACCAGGTGGCCGACCCGGAGGCACTGGCGCGACTGGCCGGGTTCGCGGCTTCCGCCCCTCCTTTAGAAGAGGACAAACTGGATCAGATCGCGGCGCTGCCACTGGGCTCCCGGATCAAGGTGAATCCGTGGTCGAATCAAGTGGATCTGCTAAAGACGCGGCCGCTCTCGCTGCTTTCGCCGCGCGAGAAGATGCCCTTTGAGGTCACGCCATTCACGCTGTATTTGACGCGCAGCGAAGCCGCTAGTGCGTCGAAATAGCTTCCGGAGTCCCCAGCGATTCCAGATTCCCGCCGGTCTCCCGCTCCACGTCGGCATGCAGGCTGTGGCCGTGCGCGTCCATGGTCACGATGGCCATGAAGTCGTGCACATGGAGCTTCCACATAGCTTCCGGAATGCCGAACTCCAGCAGGTTCACGCCCAGCACCTGGTCGATAGCGCGGGCGTAGTATTGGGCTGCGCCGCCGATGGCGTTGAGATAGACCGCGCCATGCTCCTGGAGCGCCGCCAGCGTCTTCCTGCCCATCCCGCCTTTGCCCATCACCGCCCGCACGCCGAAGTTCTTAATGATGTCGGCCTGATAGGGTTCTTCGCGGCTGCTGGTGGTGGGTCCGGCGGCCTTGACGGTCCATTGGTCTCCGCTCTGAAGCATCACGGGACCACAATGGTAGAGAACCGCACCCCGCAAATCGACGCCTTCGGGCAGCGGATTCTTCACCAGGTGCGCGTGCACGGCGTCGCGGCCGGTGTAACACTCGCCGGTGATCAACACGACGTCCCCCACCTTGAGCGCGCGGACTTGCTCTTCGGTGATGGGCGGGCGCAGGACAATCTCGCGCCCGGTCAGCGGGAAGCCCGAACCCTGGGCCATTTTTTCGACGGGCCGCGTTGGATCGCGATAAAGCCACTGGGTGATGGCGCCGCTCGCGGCGTCGAGCCGGACGCCCAAGCGCCGGTAGGCCCAGCAATCGTAGGCTACTGAAACGAAGAAGCTGGCGGGCAGCCGGTTGGCCGCGACGATCTTGCATCCGATCAGCGATACCTTGCCGCCGAAGCCCATCGCCCCGATCCCCAGGCGATTAGCTTCCTCCATAATTTCGTTTTCGAGCCGCGCCAGATCGGGATTCGGATTCACATCGTCAAGGGTGCGGAACAACTGGTTCTTGGCGAGGTCATAGCCATGCGCCCGGTCGCTGCCAATGCACACGCCCAGGGCCCCCGGCGCGCAACCTTGTCCCTGGGCTTGCCACACCGCATGCAAAATGCATTTACGCACGCCTTCGAGAGTGCGTCCGGCTTTTCCCAGGTGCTCCAGGTCGCAGGGCAGAGAATACTGAATGTTCTTGTTCTCGCAGCCGCCACCCTTGAGGATCAGCTTCACTTCGATCTCGTCCTGTTCCCACTGGTCGAAATGAATTACCGGGGTCTCCGCGCCCAGATTGTTACCGCTGTTCTTGGCGGTGAGTGAATCGACCGAGTTAGGGCGCAGCTTGCCTCGGCGGGTGGCTTCTGCCACCGCCTCCTGAATGGCCCCCCTGAGTCTGATCTGGTTGACGCCTACCGGCGTGTGCACCACGAAGGTGGGCATGCCGGTGTCCTGGCACAGCGGGCCTTCGTCTTCGGCGGCCATGTCGATGTTGGACGCGATAATGTTCAGCGCCTGCGAGGATTGGGTGTGAGGCAGTTCAGCGCCGAGCGCCCGGCTCATGGCTTCGCGGACATCGGGCGGCAGGTTAGTGGAAGTCTGGGTGATAAGTTCGACGAGGCTTTCGGCGAGAAATTGCATTTCGATCAATTTTAGCGCGTGCGGCGGCCCGCCGCGATGGAAGGATGGGCGGGCTTAGTCTTCGTTGCGCCGGAAATCGCAATGGCAGCAATCGCTGCAGCGTTTGCATTTCTCGCACAGGTGATTGGAGCAAGTGTCTTTGGTGCAGTAGACGCAAATCTCGGTGGAGGGTTCGTCGCAGATGCTGCACTGAAAGGTGAGGGTTTCGGCCATGATCATCGGTTTCTCCTGGTTAGTTCGCAGGCGCGGGTCTGGGGGCCGGCGTGGGCCGTGCGGGCGCCTGACGCATCAACGTGCCGCGGCAACGCTGCGCTTCTTGATCCACAGTGTGAAATTCCTGTTCCTGGGTCGCCGCCAGGTCGGTCACGTACTGGCGGAGCTGATCGCGATTTGACGAGTTGGCCGATACTACGCTGACCAATAGATCGCCCACGGCTGGATTTTGATACCGCCGCACACCTTCAACCAGCGAATTGATCTGAGATTCGACGGCCTGCAGCCGGAACAGCGTTTCCAGCGCCAGCGTCAATTTTTCCGGTTGTTTGCGCAGGGCCTGGTCCGCGGTCAGCAAATAGCCCACTTCGTTGCGCACGTTGCGCCACTGCGCGGTGTAAGCAGCGGGCGCGCCACGCGTTTCCCATTGTTCGGGCGTCAATTGTTCCAGAATGGGCTTAAGCCGCTGGGTCTGTTCCGCCAGCGAGCTCAGCGTTTGCGAGATATCCCAGGGCGCGGAAACGCCCTGCGCTCGCGTCACTGGCGCCAGCGCCAGCGGAAGAAAAAGCAGCGGCAGGATGTGCTTCATACCTACCCGCTAGTTTCGCACGGGGTGTCGGTAGATTAAAGATGCGGCGGCGGAGGTGGCGGTGGAGGAGGCGGTGGCGGCGGGACTTTCGTGGTGTCTCCGGCTGCGCCACCCGCGGCGCTCCCGATTCCACCACCCGAAGTCGGCATGCGGGTCACGATGGTAACGGCGGCGTCCGCCATGGAGCGCAGCACCTGCCGCGCAATACTGCCCTTGTCGATGGCGCGCGCAATCGGCTCGTTGCGATAAACGCGCAACGATTCACCGGGGTTCAGAAGCTTCGAGTTGCCACGGGGCAGCAGGGCGTGCTGCACTTCCACTTGCCCGTCGGTTACTTCCACCAGCGTGGTCTCGTCGTCGTCGTTGACGGTGATGTCAAAGGTGGTGCCACGCACCGAAATGACCGCCGTGGGGGTCAGCACACGGTTCGGATTGGGCTGGTTGCCTAGATGCTCGATATGAATGCGAACGCGACCGACCAGGACATCCAGGAAATCGCGCCAGTTGGGCGGGTTCTTGCGAAACACCACGCGCGAGTTCGGAAACACTTCAAACGTACTGCCATCGGAAACCTGCAATAGCGCGTGGCCGTCTGGTCCAGTAAGGATCAGGTCCCGCACCTGCACTGAATCGCCCACCGAAAGGGCCCACGGTTGAGTGTCCTTGACGATCGAGACTTGCCCGGTTTGGGTAATGACCTTAGCGGCGTAATTGTTTGTGTTGAAAGGAACTAATTGGGCTGAACACACCCCAGCGGCGGCCGCCAAAAGCAGCGACAATACGCCCACTTTCCTAACACACACCTCACGCGGCATAAATACTATTCGGTCAGTGTAGCATTAAACAACAGGTGCAAGCCGGGGTCCGCGAAGAATCCTTAGAAGAATTTCCTCTGGAATCAGGAGCTTCGGGAGTAAACGGCCGATCAATACGAGTACAATGGACTGGTTTGATGTATAAGTTGTCCACGGGACAGTGGCGCTTCGCCACAGTGCTTCTGGCCGCAATGGCTGGCGCACGCATTCACGCCCAGGCTGTGCCTTCCGCTGTGCCGAACGCTGTGCCTAATGTGGACTGGCGGCGCATCGGCAATTCCGTGGTGGATGAGGCGTTGGCGGGGCTGGCATCGGGTCCGGTAAGCCGCATTTGGTACGGGCCAGGCGGAGTGCTTTACGCCCAAACCGGAAGCGGCCGCGTGTACCAAACGTCGGATCTCGAGAATTGGCAAGCGAGCGGCGTGCCCGTGCCACCGGCGGCGTCGAATGCGGCGGTTCCGAATCTGCCGGAAGCGGCGGCGCAAACCCGCGCGCTGGCCGGGGACACTGGCCGGGTGTACGCGTTCGGGGAGTTCGTGTATCGCTCCGAGGATGGCGGCGCGCACTGGGAAAACATGACCGCGTTTCGAGGTGCGTCGATTGTTGGAGGCGGATTGGCCGATCTGGCGATCGCGCCCGGCAACAGCGATGAAATAGTCACCGCGGGCGCGGCGGGCGTATTTCGTTCGATAGATGGAGGGCGCTCATGGAGCGGACTGAACCAAGGGCTTCCGAACCTGCCGGTGACGCGGCTGCTGGACCTTCCATCAGGCGATCAGGGAACGCGCATCGCGCTCGGGAGCGGCGATGCGGTGGTGTGGCCTCCGGGTAACAAGCAGGGTTGGATTCCGGCGAGCAACACGGACCTGGTCAATGAAACGCAACTGCGGCTTGCGCTTTCCTCGCTCTGGGGCGCAAACGTGACGGCCCTAGCGACTTCGGGCGACTTTGTCTATGCGGGCATGCAAAATGGCGAGGTGCGCGTTTCCGCCAATCGTGGCCTGAGCTGGCAGACGTTTTCATCCAACGCCTCCGGTGCGCCTGGAGCGGTGGAACGCTTCTGGGTGTATTCGCAAGATCCGCGCGTAGCCTTGGCCGCACTGGGAACGGCTCCGGCTAATCCGTTTCGCCTGGCCGCGCCGGCGCATGTCCTGCACACCATGAACGGAGGGGCGTTCTGGGACAACGTTACGGCAAATTTGCCGGACGCCGCGGTGCATGGTGTCGCGGCGGACCCTGCTAGCGGCGCGCTCTATGCGGCTACCGATCGCGGCGTGTTCATGGCCTACGCAGATCTGAACGCGCTGGGTGCCGTGCAATCCTGGACGCTTCTGGCGGGACTGCCGGACGGCCCCGCGACGGACGTGAAGCTGGATGCCCAAGCGAATCAACTGTGGGCCGCGATGGATGGGCAGGGCGTGTACTCGACGATGGCCCCGCATCGGCTTCGCGATCCGAGCGTGGTGAGCGCGGCGGACATGATTAGGCGGGCGGTAGCGCCGGGTTCGCTGGTGAGTGTTCTGGGCGCGCAAGTGGACAATGTTCTCGCAGGCGGCGTGGTGGCGCCGGTGCTGGCTGCGAGCGCGAGCGAGTCGCAAATCCAGGTGCCCTTTGAAGCGCGGGGCGATACTTTGTCGCTGGCCGCGAGTTTCGCCGGGAACGGTGTGAGGCTGCCGCCGCTGCCGCTGGCCTCCGCCGCACCAGTGATCTTCGTGGCGCGCGACGGCTCACCCATGCTGCTGGACGCCGATCAAGGCGTGATGCTGGACGCCATGACCACGGCGCACTCCGGAACACGCATCCAGATTCTGGCCACGGGGTTAGGACGCGTGACGCCGCCGTGGCCCACGGGGGTTGCCGCGCCGCTCGAAAATGCGCCTAGCGTGGCTGGCAAGGTGTCGGTGTACTTGGACCGCGCGCCAGTGGAGGTTACGCGCGCCGGACTTGCGCCGGGTTACGTGGGCTTCTATCTGGTGGAAATCACCGTGCCTGAGGTGAGCAATTACGGACCTGCGGAATTGTACCTGGATGTGGACGGTTCCTCTAGCAATCGCGTGCGGGTATACATTGAACCGTGATGCGCCCCTCGCGCGGGGATCACTGACGAATTTCTTGTTACAGCCGCCCAGAAATCCAGCGATCACTAATACGGAAGATAGTGACCTCATGTCGAATCAGTTGTTCATGTGGTCTTCCATGAACTGATAGACCTTAGGGCAATCAACGTGTTCGAGGCCGATTTCGCAGTACCGATTAACTATGTCGTATTCGGCGACCGTAGATCGTTCAAAGGCATCCGTTAGTGACGATCTAGTGGTGCTGTCATGGGCCTCTATGAAGCAGCGGCTGTACTTGGGGCTATAGTGGTTCGTCCAAATCGTCTTTGGAAAACCTCTGGCCGCGTTGTCACGATCCCATTCGGCCACTAATTTCTCGGCTTGAACAGCGCACTCTTTGCTCCTTTGCCAAGTATCCGGCTTCGCGGCCGGCGACGCAGGTTTATTACTAGGCGTCTGTCCGAGTAGCCCCGCAGCGGCGGCGAGAATGACCCAAGCGGCTCGGTAGTTCATGGGCATGAGGATATCATGCATTCACACGCCCAAGAATCCGAAGCAAAACGTCGAAACCCACGGCCAGCAAAGCGGGGAAAGACGAGTATCCGTCTGTATGCTAGAGTGCATCATGCTGAACATCTCCTTAGCTGCATTCGACCTAAACGACACAGAACAGTTTTCAATCCTAACCCTTGACCTAGCCGCCGCGATGGTTCTCAAACGAGCCTCAAGACCAATGGCGGAAGCGCTGGCCAGGGATCAGTTGACGTCTATGGGAAAGTCACCACAGGAAATCGATGCCCTTGTCGCGAGGGCGCAGGCGGCTAAGGGCACTAGCTCCTGAAACACGCAAGGCGCGGTAGCTTGGCGCCGTCCATCTGGCTTCCCAAGCTTCCTGGGCGCGCGGTAAAAAACTGCCAATAACGGCCTAGGAGGGAGGTCATCATAAAATGACCATTTCGCTAGTAGAATCCGGTCCTCAAGGACATTTGCCGAGAACGATGTTTGAGAAGACCACGCTTCTCACTCAATTGAATGCAGGGACTTTAGAGCTTTTTGCGTGTATTGCGGAGAACCATTCAAGCCCAGCAAAGAGACGCAGCGCAGTATTTATCAGCGTTTGGCGCGAACCCGTTGGTACATCTGGCAGGGCCTTCTACCAAACGTCCCCAACCCGGTGAGATAGGTGCGTTTTCCGCGAACGATGAGTTGCGTTTATTCTAAGTTGTGGAAGACAACTGCTTGAAAACAGTCTATATTGAACCCTAATGCGCCACTCGCGCGGTTGCGGCGGTAAATAACATGGTTCCTTATCAGGGGCGTTTCGCGGTGAGAGTCGCCCGAGCGGCGCTGTCGCTGGCCTGCCTGGCCTGGTACCCGTTCACGGCGGGGGCGCACGTTTCATCCTCGCTAGTGTTCCTGATCGCCTACGCCATTTTCGCGGTGGGCGCGCTCTTCGAGACGAAGTTCGACTTGGCTCCGCGCGCGGTGGTGGCTCTGGTGATCGACTTCACGTTCTTCGCCTTCTGCAAGTGGCTGCTGCCGTTCGCATGGGCTTCCGCTTTGGCCTACGGCTTCCTGCTGGTATCTGCGGCGACGTTGCACGGGTTCGTGGCTGTGCTGGTGGTGGCCGGAGCGGCGGTGGTCCTGATCCCGCTGCTGACGGCGCCGGGCGGCGGCTTGATCTGGGCGGATTGGGTCGCGGCCGCGATGGCCGTCGCCTTCTCCCTCTACAAGCGTTACCTCGAACGCCGGATGTCGAACACCCTGCGCTATAACATGATCATTCGCTCGCAGGCCGAAGGCGCGCGCGAGGCCGAACGCGAGCGCATCGCGGCGGACTTTCACGACGGCCCGCTGCAGAGCTTCATCAGCTTCCAGATGCGCCTGGAGATCGTCCGCAAACTGATGGCGCGCGACATCGACGCTTGCGCGGATGAGCTCCGCCAGTTACAGGACCTGTGCCGCAACCAGGTAACTGAGCTGCGCAGTTTCGTGCGCAGCATGCGGCCGCTGGAGGAAGGCGTCAGCCTGAGCGCGTCGCTGAGCCGCATGATGGAGCAATTCCAGCGCGACACGGGTATCGCGGCGACGTTTTCGAGCGCTGAAACCATCGATCCGCCGCAGACCGAGGTATCGCTGGAGGTGCTGCAGATCGTGCGCGAGACGCTCAACAACATTCAAAAACATTCCGGCGCGTCGCGCGTGGCGCTCACGCTGGGTAAGAACGGCCAAAAGCTGGAAGTGCGCGCGGAGGATAACGGCGGCGGATTCCCGTTCAGCGGTGTGTTTACTCTGGAGGAGCTGGAGCTGCTGCGGACGGGTCCCGTGAGCATCAAGCGGCGCGTGCGCATGCTGGGCGGCGAATTGATGCTGGACTCGCGGCCAGGACACGGATCGAGTTTAGAGATAAGAGTGCCGCTGTAGGGACGGAGGCGTCTCGATGGAACTGTTCGAGCAAGTCACGTATGAAAAACGATCGTCCGACGGTGAAGCAGTATTCTTCACTCTAATGCACCAGTTTGTTGCGACACCCGGCACCTTCGTGTTATGTGTGCTGCTGCCTGCTGTATTCGCGGGGCGACCTGGGGTTGCTCATTCTATACTCCGGGCAAACACGATCTTGATGATTTCTCTCTGCGCGGCGCTCGCAATTGGATATGGTGCCGGCCGCTTTTCTCCGCATCGCGCTCATTTCGGCTATTGGGTTTGGCTTTTGCCGACGATTTCGCTGGTCGTTCGTCCTTTGGTGGCACTTTTCTTGTACCGCTCAGCATTTGCTGGTACGGATAATAACTACTTCCGTCCAGACGAATATTTTTACTTTGTCCAGTGGTCGTGGCTCACAGTTCCGTGGCTTCAATCATTTTTCTATTCCTTCGGTCTTCGGCTTGCCGTAGGATCTGGCCTCCGGCGCCGACCGCGCTCCCGCGTTGCGTGCGCGGCACCGGTGAGTTAGCATCAGACCCAGCATGAGCGAAATCACACGCAGGAATCTGTTGGGGTCGTTTGGATATTTGGCCTTGTCGCGAGCACTGCCGGCGCAAGCCCCGCCGGCGCCGATTCGAACGAAGTCCTTGCATCACATGACGCTGAATGTGTCAGACCCCGGGCGGTCGCTGGAATTCTATCAGGGTTTGTTTGGGCTCCCGGTCCAAGCGCGCCAAGGTGCGCTCACGGTCCTACGGATCGGCTCCGGCCCGCAGTTTGTGGCGCTGACCAAGGTCGCGGCGAATGCGAAACCCGGGATCGATCACTTCTGCATGACGGTCGAGAACTTCACCCCCGACCGGATACTGAAGATTCTCGCGGAGCATGGCGTGACCAAGGTGGACACAGCGGGAGCGGGTTCGTTGAAGGCATGGGTGCGAATGCGCGGTGAAGACGCCGGCGGAGCCAAGGGAGGCACGCCGGAGCTGTACTTCACCGACCCGGACGGGATTAGGGTGCAACTGCAAGACGCGAGCTACTGCGGCGGAGCGGGCGCGCTCGGCAATGTGTGTCCGGCGGCGCCGGAGCCGGCGCCTCGAAAAGGATTGCTCGCCGTGCGGGACCTCAGCCATTTCACGCTGACGGTTTCAGACGCGCGGCGCTCGCGGGAGTTCTATCAAGGGCTGTTCAACCTGCCGGTTCAGGCCTATCAGGGCGCAATGCCGGTGCTGGAAGTGGGCTCGCGGGCCCAGTTCCTGGCGTTGGCGGGAGGCGGCGGCGCGCCCAGCATTAATCATGCCTGTATGACCATGGAGGGCTTCGATCCCGACAAGGTGATTAAGACGCTTTCCGATTTCGGCGTGAAACCCAGAGGGGACAGCCGCGGCCCCGTTGGCCCGCTGAAGTCCTACGTGAGCATGCGTATGGAGGATCGCGGTGGGGCGCGGGGCGGCACGCCGGAGCTGTATTTCACCGACCCGGATGGCATCCTGATGCAACTGCAAGACGTGAGTTACTGCGGCGGCGCGGGTTATTTGGGCGAACAGTGCCCGGCGCTCGCTTAGGCTCGGGTGCCATAACCGCCCGTTCCGATGCAAACTAGAGGGGATGACTCCTGCTCTGGATCCGAGCGTGCTCGCCCGCGCTGACGAACTCAGCCGCGAATTCGCAGAGGCGAAGCCGTTTCGCCATGTGGTAATCGAGCCGTTCCTGGAATCCGCGTATTGCGCGGAGTTGATGGCACAGTTTCCGTTTTTCGACCGGGAGAAGGCGCGCAACGAGATGGGAGAAGTGGCGGGCAAGGCGGTGTTTTCGAATCTTTCCAGCTTGGGTCCAGCGTATGCGCGCTTTGACCATCTCCTGCAGGACCCGGAGTTTCTGGCGCTCACCGGCCGCATCACCAGCATTCCCAACCTGCTCTACGATCCCGAGTACGTCGGCGGCGGGACCCACGAAAACCTGCAAGGCCAGGAACTCGACACGCACGTCGATTTCAATTTTCACCCCACCACGCAGACGCACCGGCGGCTGAACCTGATTTTGTTCCTGAACCCGGAGTGGGAGGAATCCTGGGGCGGTTGCCTGGAATTGCTGCGCGATCCCTTCGAGGCCGAGTGCAAGTCGGTGCTGCCGCTGGCGAACCGCGCGGTGATTTTCGAAACCACGGAGGCTTCCTGGCACGGCTTCCGGAAGATCCAGATGCCGCCGGAGAAGAATACCTCGCGCCGTTCGATCGCGGTGTATTTCTATACCAAAGAGGCACCGGGGAAGGGCGCCGCGCCTTCGCACGCCACCTTTTACTATCAGAGGCCGATGCCGCGCCACTTGCGCCCGGGGCATGCGCTGACGGACGCGGATGTGCGGGAACTCGAAACGTTGTTCGCACGGCGGGATCAATACATCCAGTTTCTGTATCAGCGCGAAATGGAGTTCTCGCAGAACCTGTCGAACGTGACCAACTCGCGGTCCTTTCGCTGGGGGCGGCGGTTCGCCAAAGTGGTGAATGTGCTGCGCGGGAAGTGACTAATTCTTGCGGGCGAGGTCCACGCGGCTGAGGGTGTCGGCGTAGGCTGCGATGCCTTTATAGAGTGCCTCGGCGATCTTCTGGCGATGTTCGGGCTTGCGCAGCAGCGCCTCTTCAGTGGAGTTGGTCAGGAATCCGATCTCAGCCAGCACGCTGGGCATGGCCGCACCGATCAGCACCACGAACGGCGCTGTTTTCACGCCGCGATTCTTGGCCGCTTGCGTGCTGCTCTTTGAAACCACGGAAAGCGAGGTCTGGAGTTTGGCGGCAAACTCACGGGACTCATCGATCTTGTCTTTCAGCGCGATTTTTTCCAGCAGGTCGTGCAGATCGTGAA
>Ga0302326_10020402_pt1 | contig 13649 bp, 7 predicted proteins | sample Palsa_T0_3_FD_202264 | JGI IMG/M metagenome (GOLD analysis project Ga0302326, IMG submission 202264) | Peat permafrost microbial communities from Stordalen Mire near Abisko, Sweden - Palsa_T0_3 | ecosystem: Environmental > Terrestrial > Soil > Palsa > Peat permafrost | place: Sweden: Abisko... | reverse complement strand
CCGGTCGTCTGCCAGGAGGCCGCGACCTCGCCGTTGGTCACCGCGTCGTGCACCATGCCGGCGAAGGCGGCCACGGTGAGCGCGAGGACGAGCGCGAACGCGGGCAGGGCCGGGGTGAGCGCGGTCCTGGACGCCCGGGCGAGGCCGAGGAACGCGGGCGCGCGCGAGGTCCGCGCGGCGGCCCGCAGCAGTCCGCGCAGCGCCAGCGGGTACAGCCGCAGCACCACGATCACGGCCGGGATGGCGACCAGCGCCGGCGCCGCGCTGGTGAGCAGGTTCACGCCCGAGCCGGGCTGCAGGCCCTGGTCGCGGGAGATGACGATGCCCGCGACCGACGCGGCGGCCAGCGCCGCCTCGATCACCAGCCGGGTCCTGGCCCGCTGGCCCGGCCGGGCGGCGGCCCGGCGGCGGGGCAGGCGATGCTGCCAGGCCGCGATGAGGGCGGGGCCCAAGACGGCGACGGCCAGCACCGCGATCGGCGGCCACCAGCCCCCGGCCGATCCGGCGCCCTGCGCGGAGCCGGCCCCGGGGACGACCAGGATCGCCAGCGCGGCCGCGAGCAGCGCCGCCGGGACGCACAAGAGCGCGGCATCGCGGCTGGTGCCGACGGCGATCTGCCAGAGCGACCCGCCCCGCGCCCTGACCACGGTGATCTCGGGCGCTCTGCGCATCGCGACCATCCGGCCCGCCAGCAGCAGCACGGTCAGGCCCGCGACCGTGAGGCTGATGTAGAGCAGCCAGAGCAGCGTGTCCACCGACTGCGCGGTCGCGATGAACGCGCTGAGCGAGAACACCAGGCCCGAGGAGGCGGTCAGCGTGGACGCGATGGGCCCGGGGAGACCGCCGAGCAACGGCACCGAGGTGCCGATCTTGTTGAGCGCGTCGCTCAGCGGCTGCACCTGCTGACCGTCGAGCGAGCTCACGTCGAGCGGGAACACCCATTCCATTTGGAGGTTGCCCGAGCTGAAGTACGTCTGCAGTTCGTTGGCCTCGTCCGGGCCGACTATCACCCCGCCTACCCAGTACGGATGGGTGAACGGAGACTGGAGGTCGGGGACGATGATGGCGGCGTCGATGTTCCAGAATGACGAGGTCGGGTCGACCGGGGTCACGATTCCCGTGACCAGGACGGTGATCGGGGTGACGGCGCCCGTCGTCGCGAGCTCCGGGCCGGTGATCACGAACGTCGACCCTGCGTGCAGGCCGAACGTGGCGGCCGTCTGCTTGGTCATCGCGACCTCGAGCGTCGCCGCCGCGGGTTTTCCGCCCGGCTGGCCGGTGCCGCTCACGAACGAGGGAACGGGCGTCGCCACCGGGAAGCGCCCGCTCACCAGCCGCATCTGCGGGCCGAAGGGCTGTCGTTCGGTCACCTCGACCTTGACCGGGGTGGCGCCGGTGCCGGGCAGGTCGCCGCTCAGCGGGTTGAGCGGGGTCGTTATCGACGACCAGTCGGCGCCGGTCGGCTCGAGGGTGACCGGGGCGCGGTCGAAGTCGTCGTGCAGCTGATCGGTGATCCCGTCGATCGTGGCCGACGGGATGACCGACGTCAGCGCGTTGCCGTTACCGGCGGAGGAGAGGGCACCTTGCACCTCATTCCAGGCCGCCGTGACGGTGATGGTCCGGGTTGACGGGGTGGTGGCGGCCAGCGTCTGCCGCACGGCCTGGGTCCTGCTTGCGAGCGCCTCCCGCGCGCCGGCGGTGGCCGCGAACACCGCGCAGAGGGTGAGCAGGGCCAGCCAGAGGTACAGCCCCTGGGGCCGGTAAGGCCGGTTCACGCTGCCTCCGCCGCGCGTAGTTCGGCCGCCGGGTCCGGGCGCTGGAAGACGACGAGCGCGGCCGCCAGGGCCGGCAGCACCGCGACCGCGACCGCGAGCGGGACCGTCTGCGGTAGATCGAACAGCGTGACCGCGGGCGGGACCGGAGCCTGCGCGGTCGGGCTGAGCGTGACCGCCGGTACCAGCAGCCGGGCGACGACCGTGCCGAGCAGCAGGCCGAGCGCGGCCGCGGGGACCGACAGCAGCAGCTTCTCAAGGAACAGCTGCGCGGCGGCCGACCGCTGGCCCACGCCGAGCGCGGCCAGCAGGGCGTTCTCGGCGCGCCGCTGCCTGACGTTGGCCGCGATCGAGACCCAGAAGCCGGAGATCGCAAGCAGCGCCGCCGCCACCGCCATGGCCAGCAGGGCCTGCTGCGGGACGGCCGACAGCGGGTCGGCGACGGTATCGGCGGCCAGGACGGCGCTGCTGGTGATGGTCGCGCCGGGTGGCAGCGCCCGCGCCAGGGACGGGGGGACCTGGCCGCCGTCGGTGGCCAGCCACCACTGGGTGACGTTGACCGGCTCGGCGCCATGACCGATCAGGAACGCTTCGAGGGTGGGCAGGTCCATCACGAGCCCGCCATCGGTGATGGTGGGGAACGCGTTGGCCACGGCCACGATGTCGGCCGGGACGGGTATGCCGTTGATGGTCGTTTGCACGATGCTGCCGACGCCGGTGTTGTTCGCGTTGTCGAACGCCTGGGTGGCGATGGCGGGGACGGCGGCGGTTACCGCGCTCGGCGCGGTGAGCGCGAGCTGCCCGGCGGTCGGCTCGAGGACGCTGGTCGGATCTTCCGGATCGCCCGGGTTGGAGGAGATCTGGCCGTAGCCGGGGCTGAACGTGAGCGTCGCGCCGCCCGCCACGGGCTGCCAGCCGGTCACCTGGGGCTCCGCCGACGGGCCGGCGACGCCGCCGGCGGACAGTTGCGACGAGAGCTCGGGTGAGCTCGCGACGGCGGCCCACGTCGCGGGGGTCGCGCCGGCGATGGTCAGCGTGACCGAGTTGGCTAGCCGTTCTTCAGCCGGCAGGGTGTAAGAGAGGACGACCTGGCTGATCCGCAGGGGATAGGCCGCGTGCGCCCCGCCGAGCGACGCGGTGAGCACGTGCGGGCGCCCGTCGGCCGAGAACGGAGCCGAGGCCGTCAGCTGGAAGGCAGCGCCGGTGGCGTCGGCGACCGTGAACTGCGCGGTCACCGGGCCAAGGGGGGCACGGCTGAGGGTCACGGTGAACTGGATGACCTGCGGCGTGCCGCCGACGAGGACGCCGCCGGCCGCCGACGTTGGTGTGATCGCGCGAAAGAGGGCGGTCGGCGGCAGGTTCGACTGATCCGCTCGGAGCAGGGCGACCTTGGGCGCCTGGGCGGCGTCGACGGCCACCACCTCGGCCGGCGTCGCCTCCTGGTCAACCGATACCGCCATCGCCGCCCGCACCCCCTTCGCCCCGGTGATCGTCGTGGTTGCCCCGGCCGGCAACGGGCCCGCCAGGTCCACCTGCACGTCCGCCCCGGCGACGTACGATGCCTGGTCGGTGGCGGACCTGGTCCAGCTCTGGTGCTGCGCGAGCGCCAGTGTGCCGGTGGCGACCGCCATCACCAGCAGCAGCGCGGCGCCGCCCTGGCGCAGCGGCTGGCGGCTGAACTGCCAGCCGGCCAGCGCCGAGGTGAGCCCGCGGCCGGTGGCGGCCAGTCGGTCGAGCGCGCGAGCGGCCACGGGCAGCAGCCGCAGCGTGAGCACGGTGCCGCCGGCCAGGGCGAGCGCGGGTGCCAGCACGAGCACCGGGTCGATGGCCGACGGGCCGTTGGCGGACGTGGAGACGGCCGAGTACAGGCGCAGCTGCCAGCAGGCCACCACCGCGAGCGCGACCAGCGCCAGGTCGGCGCCGGCCCGGGTCGCACCGGAGATCACCGCCTGCCTGCCCCGCCGGACCTGGGCGCCGGCCGGAGCGGGCCGCAGCACCGGGTAGAGCAGCGCGCCGATCGCGAGCACGGCTACGGCGAGCGCGGCCGCCAGGGCGTCGAGCCAGGTCCCGGCGGCGCTCAGGCTGATGCCGCCGGCCGGGACGGTGCCGCCGGCGGTGGCCGCGCTGTAGAGGGTACTGCCGAGCACCCGGGCCAGCCAGATTCCGGCCACCCCGCCCGCCAGCGCGGTGACCAGCGATAGCGGGATCACCTCGGCCGCGGTCAGCCGCGCGAGCTGCCACCTGGTCGCGCCGCGCGCGGTCAGCAGCGCGGTCTCACCTTCACGCTGGCCGGCCAGCAGCCGGGCGACCGCGATGAGGGCCGCCACCGTGAGCACGAGCAGTTGCAGCGCGCTGATCCCGAGCAGCGAGCGGGCGACGGCCACGTTGTCGCCCGCATTGGCGAGCACGGCGGGCAGGTTGGTGGTCACGGTGAGCCCGTTGAGCAGGTTCGAGGCCTGCATCGATTGCTCGATCGCGCCCACATCGGCGGAGATCGCGGACAGGTCGGAGGCGTTGAAGTCGGCCATGTCGGGCTGGGCGACCCAGGTCCCGGTTCCCGCGGCCAGCTGACCAGGGAACGCGCTGGCCGATACGACGAGGGGCCCGTAGGTGGTGAAGCCGCTGGCCGAACTCGATCCGCTGGCCGGGATGGAGTTCAGCTGCCAGTACGAGGCGGCGCTGGCCGGAGACTGCCGCTCCGCGTAGAGGCCGGTAAGGAGGAAGGTCAGCCGCGCGTTCGTGTCCCGGTCCTGCACTCGGAGCACGTCACCGGGGCGGAGCCGGAGGAGCGCGGCCGTGGTCGCGGGGATCGCGGCCGGGATCGCGCTGCCCGCCGCGGACGTGGCCGACGGGGTGAGCTGCCAGGGCCACCGGCCGCTCACAAGCACCGCGTGATCGGCCACGCCGTCGAGCGATGCGGCCTGCAGCAGCGCTATGTTGCCCGCTGGGAGGCTGGCCGGCTTGCCCGGCAGCGACCCGGCCACGAAGCCGAGCGGGTCGGACCAGATGCCCGGCCAGAAGGCGAACGGCACGCCGCCTAGCTCCGCCCCGATGGCCGATCGCAACGCGGCCGTGGTCTGCGCCGGGTTGCCGGTTGCGAACGATCCCGCCGCCGCCAGGGACGTCCCCGGCGCGACGACCAGGTCGTGCCGGACCGCCTGCGGCAGCGCCTGGCCGGCGAACGCGGCCAATGCCGCCGCGACCGCCGCCGCTACCAGCGTGGTCAGCGCCGCCGCGGCGAGGACCACCCAGTGTGCTGTCATCCGCCGCACAGCCAGCGGCCCCCGCACACTCGTCACCCGCCTCACAATTCCGCATCTTCTAACAGCCTGGCAATCTGGCCAGGTAACGAATCGATGCCGGTCTCAAACGAAAATTGATCGGTGGAGTGCGCAAGAGTCCTGCACTTGAGTGTTCGTAGCGCTACGTTGGGTCGCTAACGGGCCGATGCAGGGTGATTAAATGTCCGGTAACGAGCCTTTTTCCGGAAATGTTTACCTGAGGGGCGCGCCGATATGCCCGTTCAGGTAGCGAAGATGGGCAATTGCCGAGATGATGCTGTGACCTTGCCTGAACCGCAGGTAACACCAGACATGAGGTGACCGCCACGTGAGAAGCGGATGGCCGCATCCCGAGGATGATCATGGGGTGCTTCCAGCCGATCGGCGCCAAGCGTCGTTCGGCCCCGAGGTCTCATGGCCAGCCGGATACTCCGACCTGGAGTACCGGGACGGCGACTACCGCTACGCTGCACCGCGGGCGGCGTCGCCGCCGCCCGCAAACCACGGCCAGCACCCGTACGCGGCCTTCAACGCCGGCGGGTACGGCGATGATGGCTACCGCGACCCCGGCTACCAGGGGCCGGCCGCGCAGGACGCCGGCATCGCCGGCACCAGGACCGTACGCGGGTTCGTCGACGCAGGCCAGGGCTGGGGCCAGCCGGAATACGCCGCCCCCGGCTACGCCCGGTCGGGTTATCAGCAGGGGCAGCCGGGTTACCCGCAGGGAAACGCTCCCCGGTACCCGCAGGGCCAGGGGTACAGCCAGCCCGAGTACGCCGGGTCAAGCTACGTGCAGGGCCGCGAGATCGAGATGGCGTACCCGCCGGTCGCCGCGTCGCCCGAGTCATACCACGGCGCTGAGAGCTACCAGCAGCCCTGGGACTACGACCAGCCGCTCCGCTACGACGACGAAGTGGTCGCCTACCCAGAGCAGGATGGCTATCCGGCGCAGGACGGCTACCCGGCCGGCGGCGATTACCAGAGCGTCAACTACCTCAGCGGCGCCTATCCGATCCCGGGTTACGACGGCTCCGGCAGTCACCAGCCGCCGTCCTACGAGTCGGATGGCTACAACGGTTCCGAATACTCGGTGCCAGGCGTCGGCGGCGCAGGCTACGACCTGTCCGGCATCATCGGCACCAGCGACTTCGAGGCGGTCGGCTACGACGAGCCGAGTTACGACCGCCTCTCTTACGACGACCCCCGCTACGGTGACGGCTCCCGCTACGGTGACGGCCCTGGTTACGGGGGCCCTGGTTACGCGGGCCCCGAGGCCCGGTTCGCCGACACGCGCTTCGACCGACCGAGGTTCGACGAGACCCGGCTCGACAACCTGTGGCTGCCGGGGGAGGACGTCCGGCAGGAGGCGGCTCCCGCTGGCTACGGCAATGACGGGTTCGGTGGAGCCCGCGGTCGTTCTGGACACTCTGATTCTGATCTTGGTCGGCGGAGCGGCAGATTCGCCGAGACGCGCTTCGACATGAGCGCGGTCGATCTCGACGCCGACCACACCAGGTTCGACGTGCCGGCTTACGGCGAGACGAGCATCGAGAGCCTGCGCCGGACGTCCACCGATATGCGCACCGTCGGCGCGGCGCTGCTGGCGCCGCCCCCCGCCCAGCCGCGCAGCTGGGTCGAGGACACGTCGTTTGATCACTTCGCCGACCTCGACCTCACTGACGAGCCGGTGCCCGCCGCCTTCTCCCGCACCATCGAGCGGCCGGACGCCGACGAGGACACCGCCACCCGGCGCGCGGTCGGCCGTCGCCGCGGTCGCAGCGGTGACCGGCGGCAGTGGATGGCGCTCGGCGCCATCGCCGTCGTCGCGGCCGGCGCCATCGGCGGCGTGCTGATGAAGTACGTGTTCGCCGGCCCGAGCGGGCCCGCGCACCAGGTCGTCGCCCCGGCCTCGGTCGACGGGTACACGCGCTCTGCCACCCTCGGGGAGCAGATGCACGTGAACACGCTGGCGCAGGGCGTGGCCAAGTCAAGCGGCGGGTCCGCCAGCGGCGTCGTGTCCGCCGTCTACGAGCAGGGCACCGTGGCCCCGGGCAGCGACGCGCAGATCTTCATGTTCGTGGGCGGCAAGCTGGCCCGTGCCGATGCCGGCGCCTCGATCACGAACTTCGTGCAGTCGTATCCGGACGCGAACAAGGTGTCGGCCGGTTCGCTCCAGGGCGACGCCGCGTGTACCGAGACGCACGTGGACGACGAGGAAGCCGCGATGTGCGTGTGGTTCGACAATGACACGTTCGGCGCGCTGGTATCACCGACGATGAGCACGACGCAGCTGGCCTCTACGTTGGGTAACGTCCGGCCGAACCTGGAGCTCCTCGCGCAGTAGTTTCACTCGCGCAGTAGTTTCTCTGCAGCGCCCTTGGCCCGGTTGTCTGATCGGGGCCGGGGCGCTGCTGCGTTAGGCTTCCGGGCCGCTCTGCTCTTTGTGTGGCGGGTCAGCGGGATTTTGCGCCGATTCCGGTGCGGGCGCTGCCGGGGCTGCTGTTGCGCGTGCAGGGCCTGCCGGGCCTGCCGTCGCTGGGGCGGGGCGGCGTCGGATCGAGAAGCGGGTTACCGCTAGGACGAAGGCCACGAGCAGCGCGGCTAGGCCGACCAGCTGGGCGTCGACGACGGGGGCGCCTTCCGGGAGGGCCGAGGTGTCTGCGGCCTCGCGGGCCTTCGCATTCGACGCCGCGGGCGAGTTCGGGCTCGAGCTCGGGCTTGGGTTCGAACCCGGTGATGGATCGAGCGTTGGGAACAGGCCCGAGGCGTTGCCGCCCGGGCTGAGCGTCGCGCCGGACGCGGGGTCGGGCGCGGAGACGGCGGGCAGGGAGCCGACCGGCAGCGGCGACGTGGACGGCGTGGGCGACGTGACCGATGTGGACCCGCTGATCGCGACCGTCACGGACGCCTTCGGGTCCTTGGGCAGGCTGGCCGCGCTGCCGATCACCGTCAACCGGACCGACGTCACGGTCGATGCCGTGGCGGGGACCGGGGCATCGGCTTCGAGCTGCCGTTCGGCCGACTTCGCGTCCATCGCGCCGAGGTCGCACGACGCGGTGCCGTCGTTGCTGCCGCAGCCGAAGCTGAACTGCGGTGCCACGCTGACTGGGGTCGACTGCAGGCGCACGGTCGCGTTGGGTACGTTCCCGCCCTTCGTCCAGGCGCTTACCACCCACTGAGCGTCGGCCCCGCGCTTGCTGCTGGCCTGGGAGCTCGTTATCTGGACGCAGAGGCTGATCTTGGCGGAGCCAGGGGCTGACGTCGCACCGGTGCCGGTCGTGGCGGTTGACGTAGCCGAGGGCGAAGCGCTGGCCGGGGGGGAAGCGTTGGCCGGGGGGGAAGCGCTGACTGTGGTCGAAGTGCCGCTTGTGGGCGAAGTGCTGGCTGTGGGCGAAGCGCTTGGGCTGGCTGTCGCGGAGGCGCTGCTGGCTGTCCGACCGAGGAGCGTGATCGCGTCGAGCGTGCCGATTCCGGCTGCACTCGCTGTCGCGGGCGTCGTTGACGGCGTCGGCGTCGGCGTCGGCGTCGCGGTCGTGGAGGCGGTCGGCGTGGCCGACTTTGTCGGGCTTGGTGTGGCGGCGGGCGTGGACGTCTGCTTCGGGCTGGCCGTCGCGGTGGGCGTCGCGGTGGGCGTCGTGGCGGGCGTCGTGGCGGTGGGCGTCGCTGACTTTCTCGCGCTTGCCGTCGCGCTTGCGGTCGCGGCCGGCGTCGGCGACTTCGACGGGGTCGAGGTCGGCGTTGCTGTCGGCGTTGCTGTCGGGGTCGGGGTCGGCGTGGGCGTGGGCGTCGGGGTGGGGGTCGCTACCTTGAGCGGCTCGCAGGACGTGGCACTGGTGACCGCGACGGCATCGTCCGTCGTGACCGCGTAGTGGGCAACCTGTGCCTGGGCCGCACCGGCACCAAGCACGGCGACAACTGAGAAACCGGATGTCGCGGTGATCAGGACACCCCCCGCTACGAGGGTGACCGCCGCGGGTCGTGCGTGCGCGAAACGCATGGGAACGCCCTACCAGTGCTGCTCGTTGCTGCTGCGGAACGACTTATTCAGTATGGAGTGGCACAGCAGGCGCGGTACGCCTGCCTCGCGCGGTACGCCCCCTATTCAACACTGGGCGCAGGCTCCGCGCCACCCGCCTTTCTACCCGCTGCTTCCTACCCGATCGGCGGCAATGTGATCATGCGTGCCGCAATTGGGTGATCACGAGTGCCCGCATCGGCGGATCGCCCTCGCAGCCTGGTCAGGGGCATGTCCAGTGGCACGGCTGCGATCGGTTGCCGGGTTCGGTTACTCTACGTGATGTACGTCACGGACTGTTTGCGTGTGAACCTGGCATGTTGCGTCGTTATCTGATGTTTACTAGTGGCAGTTCAGCACCCAGGCGTGCGATGGTTGCTCCCCCGCAACAAGTCGCCTTGACCCGCGTCAACGTCGCCGCCCCTGCCGTCGCTACGGTCCGTCTGGCCGACCGGCAGAACTGAGGGTGAAAGCGGAGCGCCTCCGATTGAGGTCGCCGTCTCAAGGGTTAACTCTTGTTCCCCCGTATCAACATCAACTCACGCCTGTTTACGGTCAACTCACGCGTGTCCTCGCCCGTATCTTTCGTGCGAAACAGCACCATACGTCTCTACAGCACCAATAGCCGCGTGGCACGGAAACAATCACGTGTTTCCCTGCTTGCTGTCGGCGCTGCCACAGCGGGCCTGCTCGGCGGGGCGTGCGCCATCGTCGGCGCGGCGCCGTGGGACCAGGCGACCGGCAACAACGTCGGGACCACCGTTCGCGGCGGTTCGCTGGCGCCCTCGGGTCACTCGGGTCACTCGGGTACCTCCGCCCTCGACGTCTTCGGCGCCGCGGTCCATGCAAGCCAGCCCGCTCGGCGGTCGGCGGTCGGCGGCCACGGGCAGGTGCCAACGGCAGCGCGTGGGTCTAGCGCCGCCAAGGTGGCTCGGCCGGCCAAGGCTGCCGCCCTGGCCAAGGGTGCGGCCTCGGCCAAGGCCCCGGCCAAGGCCGCGGCCCTGGCCAAGGCTGCGGCTCCCGCCAAGGCTGCCACCACGGCCCACATCGCCAAACCAGCGCGACGCCAGGCTCATCACCCGGCGGCCAACTCCGAGCCGAGCAAGCCTTACCTGGTGTACGACTCGGTGCTACCGAACACGCTCCCGCCAGGCCAGCCGGCCGCTGTCTACGCCAACGGCGCCTACGCCGTGCCGGCGTCGCAGGTGGCCGGGCACTCTTCGGTGCTGTGGATCGACACCAACGGCAGCGACCCGTCGGCCAACGTGCTCGACGTCGAGCCGGGCGACGCTACCCCGGCGGGTGCTGCGCAGTGGGTCGACACGCGGCTCACCCACCAGCCGAACTCGGAGGCCATCATCTACACGATGCGCTCTGACTGGCAGGCGGTGAAGGGCGCGGTGGGCGGCCTCCCGTCGTGGATGCAGTCGTACGTCAGGTACTGGATCGCCGACCCGACCGGCGTCGCGCACGTCGTTCCTGGTTCCAGCGCCACCCAGTGGTATTGGGGCAGCAACTACGACATCTCCACCGCGAACCCGAACTTCGAGCAGTAGCGGCAACCGTGCTCGGCTCAACCGGCTTAACGGCGCCGGGATCCGCTGAAGCGGGCGTTCTCGAGGTGCTTGGCCGGCCGGACGGGGTGGTGGTCCGCGGCCTGACCGGCTTCGGGGTCTGAGCCATCGCGGCTTGTATACGTGTCGTCGGTCTTGGGAGCGCTGAGCTCGATGTCGAAGCGCGCGTCGAGGGCCGTCGACAGCGCGGCGAGCGTCCTCAGCGTGAGGTTCTCACCACCGCCGAGGATCTGGCTGACCCGCCCGGGAGAGACGCCCATGCGGGCCGCGAGGTCGGCCCTGGTGAGACCGAGCTCACGCATGTGCCAGTTGATCTCGTTGGTCAGACGCGTGACGAGGGCGAGCATCTCTTGGTCGATCTGGGTCTCCGTAGCCTGCTGCTCAGGCGAGACGCCTAGTCCGATGCCCATCAGTGCCTCCACTTGTTGCGGCCAGACTCTGTTGCGCCCGGACGGTGGTTAGCTACCCGTATGTATTTAGGTTCAGCTAAATGTATAGCCATAGCTAAAGTGTGTGCGGGCGCCACGACCAGACAAGCCCTGATCGTCGATCGTTATGAAAACGTTATCAAAGGTTCTCCCGCCGACGCAAGAGCTTGTGGCGGGAGCGGCAGGAGACCGCTCCGGGCCGGGTGGGGCAGCTGCGACTGTCGTTAAACAATATTCCGCGCCGACTATTGACGAATACAGGAATTAAGCCTAGATAGATCTCTAATCGCCTGCAACCATATTCCTCGGGAGGCAGATGCCTGTACGGGAACAGGCGGGAGACGAGGGGGCTAGCGTGACTAGCGCGGTGGTGGATGCTGTCGGGACGTTTGCCTTGTCGCTCATCTTGACTTATGGATTCTTGCGGCTCCGCTGCCGCAAGATCGGGCCCCCATTCGGGCCACGCGCCCGCTATTGGGCCCTTTTTATCGTGGTCGGCACGGCCGTCGTGTCCGCCGGTGCGGGCCTGCTCATAGTCGCTGCCAGCCATCATGACCACGCCGCTTACGTCGGGATCGCCATACCGGGCGGACTGTGGTTCAGGAGGCTGCCCCCCGAGCGCGACCGGGACATGCTCCCAATGACGTTGTCCGGCCTGCTGACGCTCCCGTTCAGCCGCCTGTACGACCGGATGGGCGATGACATGCAGGACTGGTGCGATATCAGGCTCAGGGCGGCGTCGGCCAAACCCCAGTGGATAGCGGACGCGGTGGTCTACTACCACAACCAAGTGGCGGCTGGGCTTAGAGGTGGCCAGGCGCTAGCAGACCTGGATTCCTGGCGGAATTCAATCACGCATAAGATCAGCATCGAGCGAATGATCGACCTGGACACCGCCCCGGCCCGCTTGCGAGCCGCCCTTCAGATGCACCCCTCCACGCAGCACATTCGTGGCTACGCGGATGGGGACTTGGAGCGGCTGGCCAGCCGGCTGGAGGTCGAGGCGCTGAACGAGCTGCACCTCTTCCTCGCGTACGTATACCGGCTCGGTTATCAAAATCTGTTGATCTACCCGTTCCGGCCGTCCACTCAGCGAGTCCGCGTCCAGCGGGCCGAGCCCACCGCGCCGGAACTCTAGGCGCGCGAGGCCATCCAGGGACACATCCTCATCCTGCTCATCCTGCCGCGCCCCCGGCCGTGCTGGTCGAGTTCGCTCGCGTGCTGCCCCCGGTGCAGATCTGAATCAGGTCGTGCCGATCAGCCTCCCGGCTCGTCGGCGCTCGGGTCAGGCGGGGTAGCGTTTGGGTTCTTGGACGTAGATTTGGCCGGCGGGGGTCTGCCAGCGGTGCCATCCGGGTTTCGGCTGGGTGACTTCCCAGCCCCGCGACTGCTTGACGCGGTGGCAGGCGCGGCTGCGCGCGCCGGCGTTGCAGGTGCACGTCCGCCCGCCCTTTTCATAAGGGATCGCGTGTTCGAAATCTGAGTCGCGAGCATGCCGGTTGCAGGGCGGGAAGGTGCAGGTTCCGTCTCTGATCTGGACCAGGTGGCGGAGCTTGTCGCTGGGCTGGTAGCTGTGGGATTCGTAGCGGTGGTCGCATGAGTGCGTGGGGACGGGGTCCAGTCGGACGGTGAGCTCGCGGCCGCCGGGCAGGGTGAGGGTCCAGGTGCCGAAGCCGCCCGGGGTCCCCGCGTGCTTGCCGCGGGGGGCGAAGGCCCAGGATCCGGCGTGATTCTCGCGGTCGTCGGTACCTGCGGGGCCGGTGGGACTCGCGCGGCCGGGGAGGCTGGGGAGGCCGGGGAGGGCGGCGGCGGGGATCGTCAGGTTCAGCCGGGCGGGCAGTTCGGTCAGGGCGGCGGGCGGGGCGGCCGGGTGCGGTCTGCGGGCGGGGCGGGCGCAGCCGTGGCCGATGGCGTGTCCCTGTGCGCTGGTGACGGTCACGCATACCTCGGTGCGCGGGCTGGCGGCGCCGGCGGCGGCCAGTTTCCGGGCGAGGGCGGGGTCGAGGAGGCCGAAGCCGTGGATGTCGCCGGGCCGCTCGGCCAGGCCCAGCAGGGTGGCCAGCGGCACGACCAGGTCGGCGGGCGGGGACGGGCCGTCCTGCCCCGTCGGCGGCGCGCCAGGACCGGGAACGGGACCGCCGAGGCCAGGCCCGCCGGGACCTGGGCCGCCGAAGTCAGGACCGCCGCCGGGGTCGCCTTCACCGCCGGGGTCGCCGTCATCGGGTTCGCCGTCGTCGAGGTCGTAGTCGCCGACCAGGCAGCTGCCGTCGCAGTCAGTGCACGAGCAGTCGTCGGGGTCTGCTGGAATGTCGCTTCCGTCCTCGCCCGGGTCTGGCGGATTCGGGGGGACGGCGTCCGCCCGGCGGGCGTCCGGCTCGCCCGTCCCCGGCCCGCCGGTGCCGGGGTTGGCTCGATTCTGCTGGCCGGGGCGGTCGCGTGGGTCGGGGTTGGCTTGAGGCGGCTCACCTGTGCCCGGCTCGTCTCGGTCCGGGCTGGCTTGAGGCTGCCCGCCGCCGTCGGGGTCGGGACCAGGTCGTGCCCCGTTCCCGGCCCGGGCCTCGGCGGTGGCTTTCGCTTTG
>Ga0302326_10020400_pt1 | contig 13651 bp, 7 predicted proteins | sample Palsa_T0_3_FD_202264 | JGI IMG/M metagenome (GOLD analysis project Ga0302326, IMG submission 202264) | Peat permafrost microbial communities from Stordalen Mire near Abisko, Sweden - Palsa_T0_3 | ecosystem: Environmental > Terrestrial > Soil > Palsa > Peat permafrost | place: Sweden: Abisko... | reverse complement strand
CGCCGAAGATAAGGTCGCGCCAGGAGAGACCCACGCCCCACAAGGTGACGACCGGTGTCGACAACGAAATGATCCATGCGATGGAACTTAGAAGCACGATACGCATGATCAACGCGAGCGCCAGCCCGGTGCGCCGCGCGGCGGCCCTCTGCGCGGGCGGGAGCCGGTGCGATGCGATCGACAGGAAGATGATGTTGTCGATGCCGAGTACGATCTCCAGCGCGGTCAGGGTCGCAAGGCTGGCCCAGGCATGCGGATCGGTGAGTAGCGCCATCATCGCTCAGAACCAGTTTCGCGCGAGCAGAGGATACCATAGCAGGACGACTTCGCGCGTCGTGAGCAGGCCGATGCCTGCGCCTACGAACACGTCGCTCAGGAAATGCGAGTTGAGCATCACGCGCGTGAGCGCCAGGTAAAGCGCGAGCGCGAACCATACTATCGCGAGCCAGGGCAGGGCACCGGACATAATCACGGCCACGCTGAAAATCGTCAGCGCATGGCCGGAAGGAAAGGAATCATATTGCAGATCGAAGCCCAGTGGGCGCCAGCCATAGAGCCCGAGTTCGAGCTCGTCGCGCGGGCGCCTGCGGCCCAGCAGGGCTTTCGTCGAATGCAGAATGATGCTGCCGATTGCGAGGCTCACGATAAAAGCGAGCGAAGCGCTTTCGACGCGTCCGCCGATGGCGTTCGGTCCGAATTTCCAGGCAAACCCCCGCGCCGCAACATAGGCAATGAGGGAGGCCGCCAGCCAATGCGAACCCTTGGCCCAATCGGTCGTCCTGTGCACCATCGTCTCGGTGCGCAAGTCGATCCTGTCATAGACGACAGTCACCGCCCGCCGGTCGATAGCGAAGCATGCGGCGCCTCCGGCAAGCAACAAAAGTCCCAATCCAAGCAGCATTGGGCCTGATTGCCGCGCCCGGCCCGCCCTGTCAAACGGCCTTCTGCCGCCCCCTCGGGGCTAGTGAGGCGCGCAGCCAAGGGCTAGAGTCGACCTCACGCTATCCCAAACAAGGGCCTTCCGGCCTCATGGAGGAATTCACATGAATTTCGATTATTCGCCCAAACAGAAGGAATGGATGAAGCGCGTCGGCGACTTCTTCGAGCAGCACATCCATCCTGCCGAAGCTGTCTACAACGCCCAGATGGAAGAGGCGACGAAGAAAGGCAATCGCTGGATCGTCGTGCCCGTCGTCGAGGAACTGAAGAAGAAAGCGAAGGCGCAGGGCCTGTGGAACATGTTCCTGCCGCACAGCGACCACGGCCCTGGCCTCACCAATCTCGAATATGCGCCGCTCGCCGAAATGATGGGCCATGTGGGCTTCGCCTCCGAAGCGTTCAATTGCTCTGCGCCGGACACCGGCAACATGGAAGTGCTCGATCGCTACGGCAGCCCGCACCAGCAGGACCAATGGCTGAAGCCGCTGCTCGAAGGCGAGATCCGCTCGGCCTATATCATGACGGAGCCCGCGGTCGCCTCGTCCGACGCGACGAACATCGCCACGCGCATCGAGCGCAAGGGCGATCATTATGTGATCAACGGCCGCAAATGGTGGTCGTCGGGCGTGGGCGATCCGCGCTGCAAGATCATGATCGTGATGGGCAAGACCGACCCGGACACCGACAAATATCGCCAGCAATCGCAGATACTCGTGCCGATGGATGCGCCGGGCGTGAAGATCCTGCGCATGCTGCCCGTGTTCGGCTATGACGATGCGCCGCACGGCCATGGCGAAGTGCTGTTCGAGAACGTCAAGGTGCCGCTGGAGAACATGATCCTCGGCGAAGGCCGCGGCTTTGAGATCGCGCAAGGCCGCCTCGGGCCGGGCCGCATCCATCACTGCATGCGCACCATCGGCGTCGCCGAAAAGGCGCTCGAGCTGATGGCGAAGCGGCTTCTGTCGCGCGAAGCGTTCGGCAAGAAGATTTCGGAACATTCCGTGTGGGAACAGCGCGTCGCCGAAGCGCGCACCAATATCGAGATGTGCCGTCTTCTGTGCCTCAAGGCCGCCGAAATGATGGACAAGGTCGGCAACAAGGTCGCGCGCACGGAGATCGCGATGATCAAGGTCGCCGCACCCCGCATGGCGCTCAAAATCATCGACGATGCGATCCAGGCCTGGGGCGGAGCCGGCGTCACCACCGATTCCGGCCTCGCGCGCATGTATGCGAGCCAGCGCACGTTGCGCCTGGCCGACGGTCCGGACGAAGTCCACAACCGCACCATCGCGCGGCTGGAATACGGCAAATACATGAACCTCCCGCCGCGCAAGATTGCGGCGGAGTAGGATTGGTTTGAATCGAATGAAAACGGCCGGCTTCACGCCGGCCGTTTTTGTTTTTGTGACGTCTCTTAACTTATCACACCTAATCTTGCCCGCCAGGGGGATGTTATAGTTCGCAAACTGAGCCACGAAATCTAGGAGCGCCTCTGTGAGGGCATTTTGGGCGGCGCCACTTTCTTCTTCAGCAGCAGAGCATCGATGAGCCAGAGCGAGAGTTCTCGGTCGAACTCAGAGTCTGTCAACTTATATTGGCTGGGGTCTCTGTTCACCCAAGAATCGCGTATGACCCAATCGAGACCATCTGGAATGAATTCAATCTGGTAGATTGTAGTGCCAGTCCAACTCCGACACATGAAAAGCTCAGAACCATCGAGCATCAGGTCCCACTTTTCGTCCATCGACGGGGCCCGGTGACCTCCCTTTATCTTTTCGAATTCGGCCGAAGAATATCGGGCGTTTATTCCAAGCGGCTCTCGCGCAAGCATGGTGCTGGGCTGACCCCTACTCATTTCTTGGCCACAAGCTTAGTTTGACCATTGCGATCTACCCCCAGCTCCGTTTGGAAACATTCTCAATTCGTTGGCTTGCTATCGGTCTGGAAGCGCACATAGTCAGACCTCACCCCTCAGCGCCCGCCCTCTTCGCAAAATACCACGCGCGTTGCGCCAGCGGACGTACCGCATCCGCATTCTGCGCGGCGTTCTGGTTGGCGGCCGTGCCGTCGCGCACGCGGCCGACGATTCCCTGCAGAATCCCTGCGAGCCGGAAGAAATTATAGGCCGCGTAGTAGTCCATGTCCGGCACCGTCTTGAGGCCGGCATTGCGGCAATACATCGCCACATATTCGTCCATCCCGGGAATGCCCAGCGCCTTCAGATCGGCGCCCATCAGGGTCGCGGTGCCTCCGGTCGTGCCGCCCTGCGGCATCACCCATTGCATCAGGTGATAGGTGAAATCCGCCATCGGATCGCCGATCGTGCACAATTCCCAATCGAGCACCGCGATCACCTTCGGCTCCGTCGGGTGCAAAATCATGTTGTCGAGCCGGTAATCTCCATGGACGATGGAGGAACGGTCCTCCGGCGGCAGATGCTTTGGCAGCCACTCCATCAGCTTGTCCATCTCGTCGATCTTCTCCGTGACCGAGGCGAGATATTGCTTGGTCCAGCGCGCGATCTGGCGACCGATATAATTTCCGGGCTTGCCGAAATCGGCGAGGCCGAGTTTTTCGTAATCGAGGGAATGCAGCTTCGCGAGCGTCTCGTTCATCGCGGCGTAAATCTCGCCGCGCTGCTTGGGTGTCTGATCGGGCAGCATCGGGCCCCAATAGATGCGGCCCTCCACGCAATCCATCACATAGAACATCGTGCCGATGATCGAGTCGTCCTCGCACAGCACATAGGGCTTCGCGACGGGAAAGCCTGTGGGGTAAAGCGCGGCGATGATGCGGTATTCGCGATCGACAGCATGGGCCGACGGCAACAGCTTGCCGGGCGGCTTGCGGCGCAGCACATATTTCCGGTTCGGGGTGATGAGCTGATAGGTCGGATTCGATTGCCCGCCCTTGAACTGCTGCACGCTCAGCGGCGTCTGGAAGCCCTCGATGCGCGAGGCGAGATAAGTCTCGAGCTTCTTCACATCGAAGCGATAGGCCTCCGTGACTTCCTTGGTGCCAGAGAATTTTTCCTGGCGGTCGTCGGCTTCCGTCATCAGATGACTCCCTGAAATGCCGACGGCGGAGATTCCCCCTTCCGTCTCGCGGCTTCGCCGCGCGCCACCTTCCCCCGCAAGGGGAGAAGGCCAAAAACAAATCGCCTTCTTTTTTGACCTTCCCCCTTGACGGGGGAAGGTGTCCTCCGAGCCCTTCGGGCGAAGGAGGACGGAAGGGGGTGACTCTCACCGTCCGCACATTCTTGGACACGCGAGCACGCAGCACAAGCCGCGTTTAGCCTTTGATTTCTCGTGCCACGGCCCGCCAGCCGATGTCGCGGCGGCAGAAGCCTCCGGGCCAGCGGATCAGGTCGACGGCGGCATAGGCGCGCTTGCGGGCCTCGCTGACGGTTGCGCCAATCGCGGTCACGTTGAGCACCCGGCCGCCCGTGGCGACGAGCTTACCGCCCTCGCGCGCGGTTGCCGCATGGAAAATCTGTACACCCGGCAGTTTCGCCGCGTCGTCGAGCCCCTCGATGACGGAGCCCTTTTTGTAGTCTCCCGGGTAGCCGTTTGCGGCCATCACCACGGTCAGCGCCACATCGTCGTGCCAGCGCAGGTCGATGTTGTCGAGCATCCTGTCGCGACACGCGATCAAGGCGGGCGCGAGATCGGATTTGAGGCGCATCATCAGCACCTGGCATTCCGGATCGCCGAAGCGGCAATTGTATTCGATGAGCCTGGGCCCGTCCTTCGCGATCATCAGCCCTGCATAGAGCACGCCCATATAGGGCATGCCGCGCGAAGCCATCGCGGCAATCGTGGGCTTCACGATGCGCGCCATCGCCTGATCGACGACTGCCTGCGTCAGGACCGGCGCGGGCGAATAAGCGCCCATGCCGCCCGTGTTCGGGCCTTTGTCGCCGTCGAAGGCGCGTTTGTGATCCTGCGCGCCCGCGAGCGGCAGGATGTGTTCGCCATCGGTCAGCACAAAGAAGCTCGCCTCTTCGCCTTCGAGAAATTCCTCGACAACGATCTCCTGGCCCGCTTCGCCGAGCGACCCGTCGAACATGTAGTTGATGGCACGGTCGGCTTCAGCTTTCGTATCCGCGATGATCACGCCTTTGCCGGCCGCGAGCCCGTCGGCCTTGATGACGACGGGCAGGCCGAGCGTTTCGGCATATTTCTTGGCGGGCGCGGCTTCCTTGAAGCGTTTGTAGGCGGCGGTCGGGATGTCGTTCGCCGAGCACAGGCTTTTGACGAAGCCCTTGGAGCCTTCGAGCTGTGCGGCTTTTCCGCTCGGGCCAAGCGCCCTGATCCCGGCCGCCTCGAAACGGTCCCACAGCCCGGCGACCAAGGGGCCTTCAGGGCCGATCACCGCGAAATCGATTCGCTTCTCTTTCGCGAACGCGACTAGCCCGTCCAAATCGGTGACGGGAATGGGGACGCATTCTGCCACCTCCGCAATGCCAGCATTGCCCGGCGCGCAATAAAGCTTCGACACGATCGAACTCGCCGCCAACGACCAGGCCAGCGCATGTTCCCGTCCGCCGGAACCGATGAGAAGGATGTTCAAGGGGGCCTCGTGCGCTGCGACGAGGTTCTATATCATCTCTGACTCATGAGTGAACCCGCCTTGGCCAGCCGCCCGAACCCGACCGACTTCAGCGTCAGGGAGATCGCGGCAGTGCTGAGTAGGACAATTGAAGAGTTGTTTTCTTTCCTGCACCTGCGCGGGACTGCAAACGGCGCCGCCAATCGCTTTGCCCGCCTCCTGCTTGTTGGCGCGGTCTGCCTCATGGCCGGTTCCAAATTGGCTTTTGCTGCCGACGACAACAGACCCGTCCTGACCGTGGTGATGGCGAGCAGCACGATTCTGGCCAACCACAATGTGGACGTCCATGTCTGGGTGCAGAATCCGGCCGATACGCCGATCCGAGACTTGAAGCTCAGTCTCGTCGCGCCGGGTTACCTTTCGCTTGGGACGACCGGAGGCGGCAAATGCAATGCACCGAATGGCAACGTCGTCACTCTCGCGCCGCTGCTGGCGGCGCATGGCTCGCTTAATCCACCGGCAAATCTTTGCGTCAGCGCGAACTCCAATGTCACCGAGGAGGATGTCAGCGTCGTGTTCGCGCTGAGCAGCTCCATCGCGACAGCAAAGGGATCGCAAACCGAAATTGTGGTCAGCGAACAGAAGTTGAGCATCGGGTTGCTCGGCACGGACACGGTCGGGGGCGTTTCGCTGCGGCTTACGGGATTTTTCCTGCCCGGCGCGTTGCTCCTGTTGATGCTGGGCCTGGACAAGTTTCCGGGCGTGGATCGCTTGAGTGGGACTGACAGCGCCATCATCTCCGTCATCGTATCGATTCTCCTTTCGGATTTGACGTCATGGTTCATGGCGCCGGCCCAGGCCGGCGTCAGCCTGCTTTCGCTTGGCATTGTCAGCGGTGCCGCAATCGTGCTTGGCGGCCTGCTGGTCGGCGGACACCGGTATGTGATGTACTGCACGAAGAAGGCGCTCGAAGCGCTCCTCGTGACCGAAAACGACGACGAAGTTGATAAGCTGCATAAGGCTTTGAAGTCCGCGAACGGAGATTTCGACCCGGTGACTGTTATCGGACGCCGCAAGACCTATTTTGGTGCTGCGGCGGCGAAAACATCTTCCGGCGGCGTTGTGGTCCTCGGGTGGTACAAGCTTGAAACCCGCGATCCCGAATTACAAAAAAAGTTGAAGGCGCTGCTGGATGCGAGGCGCTACGACGAAGCGCTTGAGATGCGCGGGAGCGCGACGCTGGGCCCGTCCAACATCTTGCGCGAGAAACGGGACGGAGAAGAGATGCGCGGCAGCACCGAGGGACAGTTATTCCAGGTTCCTGCCTGGGACAAACCGGAAATCACAAGGGGTTGGCCAGCCGGACTCGATATCAACGACCCGCCGCTGATCCTCGGCTAGAATCAACACGCCGGCCTTATTAGGGCCGGCGCGGAACAAGCTTCAAGGTTTTCCAAAGCTAGTGACGTCACGCACTCCAAGAGCTGTTTGCACAGCCGATGGATAGGCCCCGCGGACTCCGTAGACTCCGCGAATGCGTTGCTAGAATATTCACTCGCCGGTGCGCAGTCAAGACGATCGCCGACCTGTCGGGGAGGAGCACGAATGCTGCCAAAGATTGCACGCATGTTCCTTTCGATTTTCGATATTCACATCAGGCCGACGCTGATGGTCCAACCCTCCGAACTCGGCGCCGATCTTCAATTTCTGGCGACGCCGGTGGGCTATCGCAGCATGCGTGAGAAGAAAGTACCGGTGCTTTCGGCCGGATTCAGAATTTTTCCGGTGGACACCAGTGCCGAATATCCCGGCTTCTGGAAGGGATACGCAAACTCCGTCGGGCTTGTCGAACCTGCCGACTGTCGCGACTGGCTGATTCCGCTTCGCTGTCGGCCGATGACCATCGCACCCGAATTCCATATCCCGGGCATGGCGGCTCCGTTACGAAGCTACATCACGGTTTGGCTGTGGCCTTTCGGCTGGTCGAGTCAGATCGAACTTCGCATCGCGGGGCCGATGGACTTCAACCAAGTCGAGTCTATCACGTCCGCACTCTACTCGAAATCCGCCAAGCCCTTCACCACGGCCGGTGCAGGCGCGTCGCTCAGCGACATTTTCAAAGTGGTGGCGGCAAGGGTAAATGCCGACACCGTCGCGCAGGGCGCAAATTCCTACACTCTGCCGTTTGTGCCCCGCCGAATGGTGGTCGGACTGATCGGCAAGCAAGGCGAGGCGTTTGAGCGCTTCAATGCAGTGCTTGAAGGCACTTCGGCCGTGCAACGGTGGTCCGACTCCGATCGGTCCCGCATCGTATCTCTCCTCGGCCCATCGGTGGGGCTGACGCAAGTCAACGATGTGAAGCCGTCAGGGAGTCCGTATTCGACCGTGGATCTCGGCGATACCCAAACTGCCGTATTGCACGACCAGCTGGGCGCCCTGCTGATGCTTCGTCACCCGAACGACACTCAGTGGAAGCGTGATGGTCAACTCCGCTTGCTCGGCAACATTCGGGCGAGCTTCATGGCATGGGCCGCGTTGAACGGATTGATAAACAAAGTCAGGCGCGACCCCGCGAACGACTCTCTGATTCAGGCCGCCAAAGACGCACGCCGCCTCTCCTTCTACTACCCAAATTCGGTATTTCGGCAGCATGTGCACGAGCCGCCGATGTAACTTGGTGCGGTACTTCCCGAATTCATTCCATATCGTCCCCGACGCATGAGCGAGGACGCATGTCTGGGACGATCTGCAGTTTCGTCCAGAGCCAAGCGTTTCGCCGGGAGACAAGGGCCGTGACGCGATGTCATGATTTTTGGTTCGCCTGCGCCAAACCTTGATTGGATGTCGACGCGCTTCTGCTACAGTCCGGGGTGTCCGCGAAGTGGGGAGCGCGGGACAGGGGCGGACTTCCGGCCTCGACACTTTCCCCGATTTGCAACGGGGATATTCATGTATTTTTCCGCGCCCGCGCCGTTGCGCGCCGTCCTGAAATCGTCGGCCTCATTCAGCTGGTCGAAACTCGCCGCATCGGGATTCGGGTTGATGCTGGCAGGACCGTTGATGGTACCGGCAGTGCAGGCGAACCCTGCGGGCGCGAATGTCACGAGCGGCGCGGCCGCGATAACTGCGCCGTCGTCACACCAGACCAATGTCGATCAAGAAAGCGAAGGCGTCGTCATCGACTGGTCGAGTTTCAATATCGGCAACGGCCAGACGACGACCTTCGTCCAACCCAACGCGCAGGCCATCGCGGTCAACCGAATCGGCGGCAGCAATGCGTCGCAGATTTTCGGTGCGCTTGACGCCAATGGTCGCGTGGTTCTGATCAACGGCAATGGCGTGCTGTTCGGCAAGACCTCGCAGGTAAATGTCGGCTCGCTGGTTGCGACGAGCAGCGGCGGCTCGGATAGCGATCTTCTGTCGGGAAAGTTTGCACAAGCCGGCAGCCGGAACGCATCCGTCGTCAATCAAGGTCGCATCAGCGCGAGCCAGGGCGGCCTTGTAGCGCTGGTGGCGCCAAATGTAAGCAACAGCGGAACCGTCAGCGCGAAGCTTGGAACGGTCGCGCTGGGCGGGGCCAACACATTCACGGTCGATTTCGCGGGCGATGGACTTGTGTCCTTCGCGGCGCAGGGCACGGGCCCCGCGAAAGTCAGCAATACCGGATATCTCGCAGGCGCGAATGTCTCGTTGACGGCCCGCGCGGCGGAAGACCTTGCGACGGGCGTGGTCAATATGAGCGGGACGATCACGGCGCAGAGCGCGCACAACATCGGCGGCACGATCGTTCTCGATGCCGGCGACGGCGGCGATGTCGTGGTGTTGAATGCGAAGCTCGACGCATCGGGCGCCAATGGCGGCGGCACGATTCAGGTTGGCGGCTGGAATCAGAATTCCGTCACGGTCGACAAGGCGAGCATCCTCAACGCGTCGGCCACGAGTGCGGGCAATGGCGGCAACATCTCCGTCATCGCATCCGGCATGAGTTTCCAGGGGCAGGCTTTCGCGCAAGGCGGCAGCCAATCGGGCCACGGGGGCGCGATCGAAACTTCCGGTCATGTCATCGATGTCGGGAGCGCGCGGGTCAATACGCTCGCTTCCCATGGCGCGATGGGCATGTGGACGCTCGACCCCGAGAATGTGACGATCTCATCGTCTTCCACGAGCAACGGTGCGATCTCGAGCGGCGTGTTCACGCCATCAGGCGACGGTTCCAACCTCAATGTCACCGATTTCGAAGACGCGCTGGGCACGACCAGCGTCACCGTGACGACGGGCAACACTGGTTCGCAGAGCGGCGACATCACCGTGATGGCGCCACTTACGTGGTCGGCCAACACGCTGACCCTCGATGCCTATCATTCGATCTTCATCGACGCGGCGATGACGGCCACCGGTACGGCCGCGCTCTCGCTCATCACGAATGATGGCGGCACCGGCGGCGGATATTTCTTCAACGGCGGCAATGTCACTTTTGTCAGCACGAGCGAAGCGCTCGCGATCAATGGGCACGCCTATACCCTGGCCGACAACATCGCGGGGCTTGCGATCGACGTCTTCGCAAATGCCTCAGGCTATTTTGCGCTCGCGAACAGTTACGACGCGTCCGCCGATGGCACCTATACGACGGCTCCGGTCGGGACGCCGTTCAGCGGAACGTTCGAAGGCCTCGGCAACACGATTGCCAATCTCAAAATCAGCAATTCCGGAACCGGCGTGTGGCTGGGCCTGTTCGACGACATCAATACCGGCGGCATGGTCCGCGACATCGATCTCACCAATGTCAGTGTGATCGACACGGGAGCCAATACCGGCACCGGACGCGCGGGCGGGCTCGCGGGCGAAGATGACGGCACGATCGAATTTGCGAGCGTCACGGGAATCGTCAGCGGCACGCCGATGGCCGGCGGGATAGCCGGGCAAAGTCTCGGCGACATCATATCGTCCGGCTCGACCGTGGCGGTCACGGGCGCGTCGAATGTCGGCGGTTTGGTAGGCGACAACGGAGGCCTCATCTCGCAATCCTGGGCCGACGGCACGGTGACGGGTATCGGCAAAGTGGATGCCGGCGGGCTTGCCGGCTTCAACAGCCAGGGAACGATCTCGCAATCCTACGCGACCGGCGCGGTGACGGGAGGCTCGTCGTCGAATGTCGGCGGCCTCCTCGGCGCCAACACCAGCGGCGGTGTCATTTCGCAATCCTACGCAACGGGGACTGCGACGGGCGGCGCCAACTCCGAAGTCGGCGGTTTTGTGGGAAACAATGCTTCGAGCTCCACCATCGATCAATCCTATTCCAAAGGTGCTGCGACAGGCGGTTCGGGATCGATTGTCGGCGGTTTCGCGGGCAAGAATCTCAACGCCTCCGGCATCGGGATAACGACCGCCGACTACTACGACTCATCCGCCAATGCCGGCGCCGGTATTGGCTCGGACGCCGGTACGAGCAATGTGCACGGTCTGACCTCCGCGCAACTGGTGACGGCGAACTCTTTTTCCGGTTGGACCTTCGGCACAACCGGCGGCGGCACGGGTTGGGTGATCGTCGATGCCGACGGCACGCTGAACAACGCGGCGAGTGCAATCGGTGCCGCGTCGCCGATGCTGCTCTCCGAATATTCGACGTACATCGCAAATGCGCATCAGCTCCAGCTGATCGCGCTCAATCTCAGCGCCAACTACATACTGGCAAACAATATCGACGCCACCGCGACCGCAACGGGCACGGATGTCTGGGGTTCGGGCGGATTTGCGGCGATCGGAGGCAACAATAATGCAAACGCCTTCATGGGCGATCTCAACGGTGAAGGTTACGCCATCAATGGCTTGACCATCAACAACGCCTCGCAATCGGAAGCCGGATTGTTCGGCGCATTCGGCGGCACGGTGGAAAATCTCGGCCTCACCAATTTCAACATCACGACCAACGACGGCGTGACCGAGAACGGCAACGAGCCGGGCCTCGGCGCGCTCGCCGGCGAAAGCTATGGCACGATCACGAATGTCTATGCCACGGGAACGGTGACGGCGACGGAGGCCGACGATAACAATACGAGCGCCGGAGGATTAGTCGGGTTCTTCGATTACGGAACGATCAGCAATTCGCACACGGCCATGGATGTCACCGCCGGCGCCGGCTCTGCCGTGGGAGGCATGACCGCCAACGATTATGCGGGCGGCGTGATTGAAAATTCCTATTCGACGGGCACCGTCACAGGTGGAGACAATTCGCTGGTCGGCGGCCTCGTCGGATATATCTATATCTCCGGCACGATTTCCGATGACTTCGCGAACGGAAATGTCAGCGGCGGCAACAGCGCCGATGTGGGTGGCCTGATCGGCGAAACCTTTGCGGGCACGATTTCGAATGCCTTTGCCACGGGCAACGTCTCGGGCACGGGCAATGGCGAGTATGGCGGTTTCATCGGCAACAACAATGGCGCAATCACGCAATCCTATGCGACAGGCACAGTTTCGAAATCAAGCAGCCAAACAGGTGGCAATTTCGGCGGCTTTGCCGGCGGCCAGGACGAATTCGGCACGATCGCGCAGGCCTATTCGACGGGCGCAGTGACTGTAGACGATACGTCGACCGCCGGCGGCTTCATTGGCTCGAATGGCGGCGCGATCAACGAAGTCTATTCCAAAGGCATCGTCACGGGCGGGCAGGCAGGCCATTTCGGGGCATTTGCCGGCATGAACGCCGACGCGGGCGTGATCGGAAACACGGCGGAAGGCTATTACGAAACGACTGGAAACAGCGCGCTGCCTGGCGTCGGAACGAATACCGGCGGGTCCGTGAATGTCGGCGGAATCGCAGATATGACGAATCCTACGAATTTCACGGCGTGGACCGATTTCGGCGTTCAACCGTCCAGCGGCACCTGGGTCACGATCGGTGCCAGCGGCGATCTGAACGAAAGCGGCGGCACGACACCGATGCTGCTCAGCGAATATTCCACGACCATCTTCAGCGCGCATCAGCTGCAACTGATGGAGTTGGCCCCTGCGGCGACCTACACGGTCAACAACAACATCGATGCGGGCGGCACGGCCGGCGGCGACGTCTGGGGCAGTACGGGCTTCATTCCCGTCGGCGGCAACGATGCGCCGGGCTTCTCGGGGAATTTCTCCGGGCAGAATTATACGATCTCCGGTCTTACGATCAACGCACCGAACCTTTTGAATGTGGGCCTGTTCGGCATCTCCGTCGGCGACATCGACAATGTCGCGCTTACAGGCGTCAACATTTCGGGCGGCGGCTACGAGACGGGCGCGCTCGCAGGCGAGAATGACGGCTCGGTCAGCAATGCGTCCGCTGCAGGCACTGTCACCGGCGCAAGCCAATGGATCGGAGGGCTCGTCGGCTGGAGCAGCAATATCATGTCGTCCGATAGCGCGAACGTCGCGGTCACCGAAACCGGTTTCGGCAATGCAGGCGGGCTTGTTGGCGAGAATTCCGGCTCCGTTTCCGAATCCGGTGCATCGGGTGCCGTAACGACGACCTACATCAACGCCAACCAAGGCGACATTGTGGGCGGATTGGTGGGCCAGAACGATGGCGGGACAGTTTCCACGTCCTGGTCCAGCGGCGCAGTCACGGGAACCAATGTGTTTGCGGGCGGTCTCGTGGGCGATAATCTCAACACAGGCGCTTCCATCAGCGACTCCTATGCGCTCGGAAGCGTCGTGGTTGACGGTGCTTCCTATGGCGGCGGCCTTGTTGGATTTAACGAAACAGCTGGACAAATCACGCGGTCCTATTCCACGGGCTATGTATCCGGCGCCGCGGGTTCAAGCGTCGGCGGGTTAGTCGGCGTGGATCTTTCCACCAACGGGATCACAAATTCCTATTTCGATACCGAATCGAGCGGCGCGGCTGCCAGCGGCGGTTCGGGCGACATCGCAAACGATTCCGGCATCACAGGCGAGACAAGCGCACAGCTGATGGGGACACTGCCCGGCGGGTTCGGCAATACCACCTGGGGAAGCGGAAACGGATTGCTGCCTTACCTAATGTGGCAATTCCCCTCCGGCGCGCCGCAGGCGATCTCTGGCCTCGTGACCGACAACGGCAGCGCGGTCGTCGGAACATCCGTCAACGGCGCGAGCGTCGACGGCACGGTCGCGACACCCGGGATTTCAATGAGTTCGGGCGCAA
>Ga0302326_10020398_pt1 | contig 13652 bp, 8 predicted proteins | sample Palsa_T0_3_FD_202264 | JGI IMG/M metagenome (GOLD analysis project Ga0302326, IMG submission 202264) | Peat permafrost microbial communities from Stordalen Mire near Abisko, Sweden - Palsa_T0_3 | ecosystem: Environmental > Terrestrial > Soil > Palsa > Peat permafrost | place: Sweden: Abisko... | reverse complement strand
TCGCGTGATTCGGCGCATAGCACACTCCTCCAGCATCTTCTTGCCAATCGATCATGGACCGTTCGCGGCCGGGGCACCCGACTGCCTTGCGGGGAGGGAAGCAGTCGCCAAGCATGCAGAACGTGTGACCTCATTTTAGCAGTGCCACCGAAAATATGCACGGCCCCGCAATCACCCCATATCTAGATACCAAATCCCCAGTCCAAGTCGCACCTCACCCAATCTAGTGTGCTACTGCGCGCACTGCGCACGCACTCACCTCCTTCGTGCTGCGCACCTCGCCCTCGTTGTCGTGGAGCGGCCGCTCGTGCGGACAGAAATCCAATCCGCGGCCTCTCCTCAACCCAATCCGAGCGCACCCGTCCGGCCAAAGAAGTGTTATCTATCGATTTTATTTGTTGAACGCGGATTCCACACCGCGCGCACTAGAGGGGCGCAGATTTTGCCTAACAGTTCGACGGTTGTACGCGTTTATCTCTTCCGGGCGCCCCACTCTTCCCTGGGTTTGGGAAGGGTGGGTGTGTTTTTCGTAACGCGCCGAAGGCGCTTCCGCGGTTTTCCTGCCCGGTAGCTAGCGGACGTCAATCCAATGCACCTACTCCGCCGCCTTATCGTGTTTCCCAGCGTCCAAAATATCCATCCGCACGCTACTGGCAGGATTCACTGTAACCACGCCGGAAGAATTCAAAACGTACGCATATCCCGCCGGGTCCACCGGCACATCCGGCAACACCCGATCCTCCACCAAATCCCTCAGCGACGTCAGCCGCGGGATGTGTCCGCTGTAGTTATCAACGATTTTCTGCAGTTCCTCGATGTCCGCCTGAGCATGCAGCGCCATAAGATGCTGTTTCGCATTCTCCCGCGCCCGCGGCTCGGTCGCCGTCTGATAGATCTGGGACCACACCATCACCGACGTGTCTCGCGATCCACCCAGCTCCGCAATCCGCGCCGCCATTCCTTTCATCCAGATCGGCGCGCCGGGATACTGGCTGCCCTCTAGGTACACCTGGCTCGCATGCCCGTAGTCCTTCATATACCAGTAGTACACAAATCCCAGGCTGGCGTAGAGCTGCCAATCGTCATGCTTCCCCACAATCGCTTGTTGCAGCAGCTCCACCGCCTGATCCGGCCTGCCCGCGCCGATCGGGTTCGGCTCGCTCAGCAATATCGAACCGCCACGCGGCACCACCGTCAGCCGTGGATCCAGGGTCAACGCGATGCTCATCAGCGGATACAGCTCCTTAAATTGCGAGCTGCCCGTTTCAAAGTGCGCGCCGTAGTACTGCACCGCGCGCGTCCAGTAAATATCCGCGAGCAGCGCGTCGTAGCCCATGCTGATCGTTTTCAGCAGCGTGCCGGACCCCACCCACAATTCCTCGGGCGCGCTCATGCTCGCCCGGTAGCGGTCGATCCCACGCTGTAGCGGGACGATCGCCACGAAGAGCAGCGGGATCGCCGCGGTCGCGCCCCGGGTAAAACGTGTGCGTGCCGCGCCGGTCATTTCAGGTCCATGTTGGCGAAGATCGCTGATGCGCCCAGCAGTACCACCGTGATGTACAGCACCGCGTAGAGCGTGTTGTGCAAAATCAGCGCCCCGGGAATCGCGTCCCCGTGCGCCACCGCCCCAATCGCATTGAAGTTGTGAAAGTTGGGCAGCAGGTAATAAATTGCCCCCAGGAGCAATTCCAGCGCTCGGTTGTGCGCCACATGCCCGTATTCCCGCAGCGCTGTCGAAAATTGCCCTGCGACGAATAGCCCCAGCGTCAGCAGCGTGGAAAGCATCGGCGTCGGAAAGCAGGAAAAAAACAGCGCCAACGCCGTCACCAGCGCCAGCTCCAGCAAAATAAAATACACCGCCACCAGGATCGATGTGTCCGCCCGGCTGAACCCGCGTGTGACGTAGAATAGCGCCGCGGCCAGCCCCAGCGTCATGAGCGCAGTGTTCACCGCCAGCGTCAGCACCAGCCCGGCAAATTTTCCCACCAGGAATTCCCATCGGCGCACCGGCTTAGCCAGTAAACTATAGAGCGTCCGCTTTTCCATCTCTTTGTAAACCAGGCCTACGCCGATAAAGATGGCCATCACCGTTCCGATCAGTGAAATCGCTGTTAAGCCCAGATTGATGATCACCAGGCGCTCGATGCCAATGGTGATTTGTCCCACAAATACGGCCGCCGCCATCATCGCCAACGCAAAGAAGATCAGATTGTAGAGGACCCGGTCCCGCACCGCCTCCCGAAACGTGTTGATCGCTACCGTTCCGGCCATCATGGTTGCTCTCCCGCGGATGCCGCCGCAGGCGGCGCCCCCTTCGGATGCTCTACCATTTGGATGAAGTAGTCTTCCAGCGTCGGGCGTAGCGCCGCCACCGACAGAATCCGTGCCTCACTATCGCGCAGTTGGTCCAGAACACCGTAAAGTTGCGCCTCCGGCACCTGAATTCGATAGCGGTTCCCAGAACGCACCGCGTGTGCCGCGAGCGCCGCAGGCAGTTGCCGCCCCGCCGCGATATCGCACAGGATTTCCATTCCGTGCACTTCAATCGAAACAATCTCCGCCGGGGAACCGATCCCTTGCAATTTTCCGCCGGCCAGCACCGCCACTCGGTCGCACAGCATTTCCGCGTCGCTCAGCACGTGCGTGGAAAAGAATACCGTCCGCCCTTTTTCTTTCAGCTCGAGAATAATGTCGCGGACTTCGCGCCGCCCGATCGGATCCAGCCCGGACATCGGCTCATCCAGGAAAACTACCTTGGGCTCGTGCAAGATCGCCTGCGCGATGCCCGCGCGCTGCAGCATGCCCTTGGAAAATTTGCGAAGCTGCACGTCCGCGAACCGCGTCAACTGTACCCGCTCCAGGAAATGGGCCACCCGATCCTCGCGCTCCGCTGCGCTGTATCCAAAAAAGCGCGCGAAATAATCCAGCAGTTCCCGCGCCGTCAGATAATCGTAGAAATACGGTTGTTCCGGCAGGTAGCCGATCTCCTGGTGCATTTGCACGTCGTCGATCCCGCGCCCGAAAACCCGCGCCGTCCCGGACGTAGGAAAAATCAAGCCCATCACGCACTTCAGAGTGGTTGTTTTTCCCGCGCCGTTCGGGCCCAGGAATCCAAACACTTCGCCTTCTTCCACTTGGAAGGTCAGATTGTCCAGCGAACGCACCATTCCGCGCTTCCATGGTCCGCGCGGATAATCTTTGGTAAGCCCAAGAAATTCAATTGCTGGCTGGCTCATACGCATATTCTTGGTATTAACTTCCGTGAAGTCAACGATGCTCTCGTTTCATGTTTACTAAAGCTCGACATTCGCGGCAGAAGAGCGCAGACTTCCCCAGGCCGTGCAGTCCCGGAAAATTCTCCCTCCGCTGTAGCAAAAAAAAGAAATGTCCGGATCGGGACACTGCAAACCCGCAAACTCTTCGAAATCAACACCTCCACTACGGGTAGTCACTCTTCATGCACGACGGCACAATATTTTGCGGTCTCCGCCTCGATTTCTTCTTGACATATTTAACAGGCACGATAATACTCGCACCCCAGATTCGACACTTTGTTTCGAATCCGTCGGTGGCCCGTTCGGGGTTTTGGGAGTTCCTGAAGCCTGGTTCGATAAACCAATCTCAGTACTCGGGGTAGTTCCTCCAAATCAAAAACCGTGAATGGCTGTGGATTTCGCGGCATGGCCAGGCTTTTCTTTTGGAGCGGCAGCGGCATTCTTTCGAGAGTAAAATAATGGGGATCACCCAGGGTCTCCTGTTTGGCAGCGTCCAGATGGTGGTAGTCTGCACGGGAGGCAGAAATGGCTGAAGTTCGCATGGCATTGAACGGCATTAACTTGGAATCCCAGATCGACACCGCCCCGGCCCCAAACCGCGGGTTGGAATTTACCCGCGTCTTTACCGACGGTAGAAGGTCCCCTTTCGAGGCCGTCGAGTGGGACAAGCGCGTCGCCCAAATCGGCAACGACAAGGGCCAGACTATTTTCCGCCAGGAAAATTTGGAAGTCCCGAAATCCTGGTCCCAGACCGCCACCAATATCGTCGCCTCCAAATATTTTCACGGCAAGATGAACTCGCCGGAGCGTGAATCCTCCGTCCGGCAATTGATTTCGCGCGTCGCTGACACCATCACTCGCTGGGGTGAACGGGGCGGCTACTTCGCCAACGCCGAATCTCGCGACGCCTTCCACGACGAGCTTACCCATCTGCTGGTCGAGCAGAAGATGGCCTTCAACTCTCCCGTTTGGTTCAACGTTGGCGTTCAATCCAAGCCGCAGTGCTCCGCCTGCTTCATCAATTCCGTCCAGGACGACATGGAATCGATCATGGGCTTGGCGCGCACGGAAGGCATGCTCTTTAAGTGGGGCTCTGGTACCGGAACTAATTTCTCCTCACTGCGCGGCAGCAAGGAATCGCTCTCCGGCGGCGGTATCGCCTCCGGCCCGGTAAGCTTCATGAAGGGCTTCGATGCTTTCGCCGGGGTAATCAAGAGCGGCGGAAAGACGCGCCGTGCCGCCAAAATGGTAATTCTGAACGTCGATCACCCGGATATCGTCGAATTCATCGAATCCAAGACCAAAGAAGAGCGCAAGGCCCACGTCCTGATCGAGCAGGGCTATGACCCATCGATCGACGGCGAAGCCTACAGCTCCATCTTCTTCCAGAACGCCAACCACTCCGTCCGCGTCACCGAAGAATTTATGCAAGCCGCTGAGGATGATCGCGATTGGTGGACTCGTAACGTTAACGACGGCACCCCCGCCGAGCAGTTCCGCGCCCGAGACCTTCTCGCCAAGATGGCCGAATCGGCTTGGCAGTGCGGCGATCCCGGTATGCAATACGACACCACCATCAACCGCTGGCACACTTGCAAGAACACCGATCGAATTTATGCGTCGAATCCTTGCTCGGAATACATGTTCCTGGACGACACGGCCTGCAACTTGGCTTCGCTCAATCTCTTGAAATTCTTGGGATCGAACGGCCAGTTCGACGCTGAATCGTTCCGCCACGCCGTGGACATCACTATCACCGCACAGGAGATTCTGGTCGATAACGCCAGCTATCCCACCGATCGCATCGCCCGCAACTCCCATGCCTTCCGTCCCTTGGGTATCGGCTATGCCAACCTGGGTGCGCTGCTGATGTCTCTTGCTGTCCCGTACGATTCGGATGCTGGTCGCGACATCTGCAGCGCCATCACCGCGTTGCTCACCGGAGAGTCCTATTACCAATCGGCGCGCATTGCCGAACGGATGGGGCCATTCGCGGGATACGAGCCGAACCGCGACGCCATGCTCGGCGTCATTCGCATGCATCGCGATTCGCTACGTCCCATCAAGCGGGAGAACGTTCAGCCCTCTTTGCTCGATGCCGCGCAACGCTCTTGGGATAACGCCCTGGCCCACGGCGAAAGATTCGGCTACAAGAATTCACAGGTTTCCGTGCTCGCACCCACCGGAACCATCGGTTTCATGATGGACTGCGACACCACCGGCATCGAGCCGGACTTGGCGCTAGTCAAGCACAAGCGTCTGGTCGGCGGTGGGGTGATGAAAATCGTCAACAACACCGTGCCGCAAGCGCTGATGCGCCTGAATTACCCCCCAGAACAAGTGGCCCAGATTGTTGACTATATCGACCGCAATGGCAGCCTCGAGGGTGCTCCCGGTCTGCTGCCCCAGCATCTGCCGGTGTTCGATTGCTCGCTGGCATCCAACGGCGGCCGCTCCATTGCCTGGCGAGGACACCTGAAAATGATGGCTGCGGCGCAGCCTTTCCTTTCGGGCGCCATCAGCAAGACCATCAACATGCCCGAGGAATCCACCGTCGAAGACATCATGCAGGCCTATATCGAGTCGTGGAAGACCGGTTTGAAGGCCGTGGCCATCTATCGCGACAATTCCAAGCGCTCCCAGCCGCTCAACGCGGCAGGTAAGAAGGAAATCACCGCGGAGAAGGCCGTAGCAGCCGCCGTAGCCGCAAGTGCAGCCCCAGCAACCATTAAAGAAGACGCTCCTGAGGCGCCTGCGCAAAAACAGCTCCCCGGATTTGCCCAGCGCCGCAAGCTCCCCAACGAGCGCAAATCAATCACTCACAAATTCGCCATCGGCGGCCACGAAGGCTACTTGACGGTAGGGATGTACGACGACGGGACCCCCGGCGAAATCTTCATCAAGATGGCCAAGGAAGGTTCCACGCTATCCGGCATCATGGACGCGTTCGCCCTATCGGTTTCGATCGCCCTGCAGTACGGCGTCCCGTTGCGGGCACTGATCGATAAGTTCGTAAATTCCCGTTTTGAACCCTCCGGCTACACTGGCAACCCGGAGATTCGCTACGCCAAGTCGATTGTCGACTACATCGGACGCTGGGTAGGCAGCAAATTCGTCTCCCGCGACTACACCGACAGCGACGTCCAGGACACAGACCAGGACGAAGCCCCGGCCAAGCCGCCAGTCGCGGAAATGCCAGTCCGCGGATACGCCAGCGCAGATTCAAGCTCCGCCCCGCGCCCGCGCACTGCAATTGACGACGCCCCGTCCTGCTCCGAGTGCGGCATGCTAATGACGCCCAACGGCAGCTGCTACAAGTGCGCCAACTGCGGCAGCACCTCCGGCTGTAGCTAGCTAACCAGCACTACTTAACCACCTAAAAAGGGCGCGAACCGCACAACCGGTTCGCGCCCTTATTTTTGGCAATCCCGAAAATGCGATATCCCATAGACGATCTCTGCGACGGGGCACCAAGACCCGGATCACTCTAACCAAAGCGGACAAGAAACGTTGACGTGCGGGTCTCAAGTAGGAAGGAAGCGAAGCCAGACCAAACTACAAAAAAAAAGGGGGGCCCCTTAGGGCCCCCACGCTCTTGTTTCCCCGTTCATGCCGGTTTCAGCGCGGCGAAACCAGCCCACCCCGGGTTTGAGCGACAGCCGTTGCGATAACTATTGCACGCGTCGTGCCACTCAGCGCGTGTCACGACTTTTCGAATAACTCCTAAGTTTCTAGTAGTTTACAAATGTAGGCCCGATCGAGTACCCGCGAATCGCCCCGCTCCCCTACGTTTTCCCACACGAAATCTTCGCATATCTATGTTCTTTGGAAAGTTCCTACTCAAAACCACCTGTGATTTTCCTGCGGCGCCATCCACACCCCCAGAGCGTCACCCGACCTGGCTGGCAGGCGGAACACATTCCTTAAGCTTCAGAGAGGCGCGTGAGGGTGCCAAGGTGTGACAAAAAGGAGGGGAATCAGGAAGCTTACGTGCCGATCGACTTCCGCAAGGCGGTCGCTAGCGTCTCCGTCCAATGCCGAACGTCTTCCTCCGTCTCCGCTTCCACCATGACTCGTACCAACGGCTCCGTACCAGAATAGCGCAGCACCACCCGCCCGGAGCTTCCCAGCGTCCGCTCCGCCTCAGCCAGCAGCCGCGATACATCCGGAAGGGAATTGAGCGCCGGCTTCGAGGCCACCCGCACGTTCTCGAGCCGCTGAGGGAAGATCTTCAGGCCGGCCACCAGCGCTTCCAGCGGCCCGCTAATTGACACCAGCGAAGCCATCTTGATCGCCGTCAACATCCCGTCGCCGGTGGTCGCATCGTCCAAAAACAGAATATGCCCCGATTGCTCGCCGCCCAGGTTGGCGCCAGTCCGTTGCATTTCTTCCAGGACGTACCGGTCGCCGACGTCAACCCGCGTAAGCTTCAGGCCGATCTTCGAAAGAGCCTTGTCCAACCCAAGGTTGGCCATGCTGGTGCCGACTACCGCCGGGCCTTTCAGCGTCCCCTGCTCTTTCATATGACGCGCCATCGTAAAGAGTATGCCGTCGCCATCCACCAGCTTGCCGGAAGCCGTCGAGAACAGCGCGCGGTCGGCGTCGCCATCGAAAGCCACCCCCAGGGCCGCTCCTGTTTCCACCACCCGTTGACGCAGCCCTTCGGTGTGCAGCGAACCGCAGCCCGCATTGATGTTGCGCCCGTCGGGTTCGTGGTTGATCGCGGTGACGTCGCAACCCAGCGCGGCAAATAGGTCTGGCGCCAGGTGGCTGGCCGCACCGTTCGCGCAGTCCAGCACCACTTTCATTCCCTTGAATTTCGCGCCCGGCAGAACGCACGCCTGCAGCGCCTCCACATATTCATCGTGCAGCCGCGTATCTTCCGGCAGCGCCGCACTCGGCAGCCGCGATCCTTCCGGCAGCTCTTCCATCATTCGTTCGATTTCGGCTTCGGTCGCGTCGGGGAATTTCATGCCGTCCGAAGAAATCAGCTTCACGCCGTTGTCGTGATACGGATTGTGCGACGCGGAAATCACCACGCCTGCGGCAAACTTGTCGCGGCGCACCAGCCAGGCCACTCCCGGCGTGGTCACGATTCCGGCGGACACCGGCTCGGCTCCCGCCGCCACCAGCCCGCGTGCGATTTCTCCGGCGATATGTGGCCCGGATTCGCGCGTATCCATGCCGATTACCACCCGCGGATGCGCGGAGTGGGCACGCAGGAAGCTTCCCAATGCCCGGCCGACGCGTACCAGCGTGCCGTCGTCGAGCGGATGCTTACCCGGAATTCCGCGAATGCCGTCCGTACCAAAGAGGCGTTTTTTCGCTTCTTGCATCGTCGTTGTCATGTACGATCCGAAAGAGAGAGGGACGCGAGCCTTGATTCTAGCACGCGCTCCGAAAATCTTTCGGCGTCTCCTGCACGGGTGTTTCGAAAAATCATAACCGTTTGGACGCGGATGTAAGGCCGCCACCGTACCTCGGCGCCGGGTGTGTTATCGTATTCGGATTGCCGGGTGGCCTGGTCCAATGCCTGTCGAAGCGGAAAAAAGAGTAGCAGCAGCGGCGTACGTGAGCGCCCGCATCATCGCGGCTGGAATCATTATCGCGTTCTTGTACTGGGCCGCCAGCGTGATCGTCACCTTGCTGGTGGCCGTGCTCCTGGCTTATTTTCTTGACCCGGTGGTTGCCCGCCTGGAAGACATGGGCCTGGCCCGCGGCATCGGCTCCTTTCTCGTCGTTTTGGTTTCCATCATCGTCCTCCTGATGATCGGTTGGACCATCGTCGAGCGCATCGATCAATTTGGCGCCGACTGGCCCAAGTACCGCAAGCCTCTGCACGAAATTCTCAGCGTCGCGGAAGCGCGCCTCGACCGCATCGAATCGCAAGCCGGATCGATCGGCGAAGATGAGAAAGGCCGCCAGGTGCTGGTGGTCACCGAACCGCATCCGGTTCGCCGCGCCATCCTGTCGCGCCTGGGTTCGCTCTCCAACGCCTTGATCGGCGCCACCTTCGTTCCATTTCTCGTTTTCTTTATGCTGGCCGGAAAACGCCACGCCTGGCATTCCACCATGCAGCTTTTCGCCACCACCGAGCGCACTCAGGTAAAAGAAACGCTCGAAGAAGTCGGGATGGTCCTTCATGGTTTTCTTTCCGGTACAGCCTTGGTGGGAGCCATCCTCGTTATATCGAGCTGGCTATTTTTCTGGGCTATCGGTCTGGACTTTCCGTTTCTCGCCGGACTCGTCTCCGGCATTTCCAGCCTGGTTCCTTACTTCGGAGTGGTTCTCGCGTGCGTCCCGCCCCTGCTTATCGGCCTAAGGGATTTTCATTCGGTCCCGGCGTTTGTGGGCATCTTCTCGATGATCACATTCCTGCACTTGGTCGCCGCCAACGTTCTCACTCCCGCGTTGATCGGCCGGCGCGTGCATGTGAACGCCCTTGCCGCTACCATCTCACTTCTTTTTTGGGGCTGGCTGTGGGGTGGCATGGGCCTGCTCCTGGCCGTCCCCATCACCGCCACCATCAAAGTAGTCTGCGACCACGTCGATGACTGGACCCCCATCGGCCGCTGGCTCGGCTCGTAGTTTGGGGCCTGAAATTTTTTCACCGGGCCGCCGCTACTCGAGTTTCTTCCTCGCACTCACGTACAACGATCCCGCCAGCAGTACGAACATCACCACGCCCAGCCAGGAAGCGTGACTCCACTGCGGCATGAATTTCGGCCCGAACGCGAATATATCCGCCCGCCAGGGCAGCCGCAGAACCATCACCAGAAAGTGCGGCACTTTTTTCGCCAGCTCGGGATCCTGCAGCAACGTAATCACGATCGCCAGCAGCCCGAACACGCCCCCGGCCGCGATCAGCCCGCTCGCATACAGCGAGCCGGGGCTCACCTCGCTTTCCGCCTCGGACTTTTTCTCCACGCCCTGCTCCGCTAGCCAGCGAATCATCCCACCCGCGAAAATCGCCATGGTCGTGGCGATCGATAAGTACGAGCCCACCGCAAACGCCAGCGAACGAATCCCCAGCAATTCCACCGCAAGCACCAGAAAAACGCCAAGTAATACCAGTCGCCATGGCAGCCGCTGATTCAATATTCCGCTGATCACCGTGGCCATCAGCCGCGCTTGCGGAGCTGCCGCCTGCGCGCTGCCGATTCCCTGAATCCACTGCACCTCAATCTGCTGCGTCGCCGGACTGTACAGATATTTTCCATCCGGAATTTCATGGGCGCCCAGCGCATTCACCAGCGTCCAGGTTTTTCCCTGGTATTGATAGTCGGCCTCCTGCACTTCCACACCGGACGCCGGATGTTGCACGTCAAACGGAATTTGAATCGGCTTGTATTGCGCCAAGCCGACGTTCATCAAGATCAGCGTCCCGCCCACCGCCAGAGACGAGACCATCACCCCGATCACCAATCCCACTTGCTGCCACACCGGCGTCGCCCCAACCAGATAGCCCGTCTTCAGGTCCTGCGAAGTAGCTCCGGCAATTGCCGACGCAATGCAAACCACCCCGCCAATCGTCAGCGCCAGCACCGCGTAGGCGTTCGCCGTCCAGCCCATCACCAGGAACATCGCGCAGGTGGCCATCAGCGTGGCGATAGTCATGCCGCTAATCGGGTTGGAGGAGTTTCCGATCAGCCCGCTGATCCGTGACGCTACGGTGACAAAGAGGAACCCAAACACCACCACAAAAACGGCCGCGATCACGTTGGAGATAAATCCGGTCTGCGCGCCGGGTATCGGCTTGAACGTCAGCAACCCCCACATCATCGCCACGATCACCACCGCGCCCACCAGCACCACGCGCATCGAAAGGTCGCGCTCGGTGCGGCTCGCCTCCGACATGTTCGTATTTTTTGCGCGCACATCCTTCAGCCCCGCGCGCAACGCCGAAACAATCGTCGGAAGCGTTTTGATCAGCGTGATCAATCCTGCTGCTGCCACCGCGCCTGCTCCCATCGGCCGGATGTAACTCGACCACAATTGATCCGGGGTCATCAGTGCAATAGGCACGGTGCTGGGATACAAAGGCACTGTGGGAGAAAGCGATCCAAAGAATTTAATAGCCGGGTTGAGCACCAGCCACGAAAACACTCCGCCGGCAAACAGGATTCCCGCCACTTTCGGCCCGATGATGTACCCCACGCCGAGGTATTCCGACGTCACCGCGGCGCGGAACGATGCGCCCGGCAGCCACGTGGGTTGATAATCCGGCTGGCCCGTCCACATTCCCATGGTGTTCATCATGAACGTGTATGCGCCGCCCAGCCCCAGCCCCCAGAAAACCCGCCCGGCAAAAGAGCCGCCGCGCTCCCCGGCCACCAGCACGTCCGCGCAGGCCGTTCCTTCGGGATAGCTCAAGTTCCCGTGTTCTTTCACGATCAGCTGCCGCCGCAGCGGGATCATGAACAGCACGCCCAGCCATCCACCCATCAGCGAGAGGAAAAAAATCCGCCAGTATTCCGCGTTCAGGGAAAAACCGAGGAAGATCAGCGCGGGTATCGAGAAAATCACCCCGGCCGCCACCGATTCGCCGGCCGACCCGGTGGTTTGCACAATGTTGTTTTCGAGAATCGTTGCCCGGCCAAACGCGCGCAGGATGCTGATCGACAGCACTGCGATGGGAATCGACGCGGAAACCGTGAGTCCTGCGCGAAGCCCGACGTACACCGATACCGCTCCGAATAATACGCCGAAGAGAGCGCCCAATATCACTGCGCGCAGGCTGAACTCCGCGGGGCTTTCCGAGGCAGGGATGTAGGGACGAAATTCGCCCGGCGGTGCCGTCGAACTCCAGTTTTTCTCAGCCATAACTACCTCCTCGCGAAGTGAGTCCCGGCAGGCCATTTTGGCTCGCCCAAGGAGTAGGACCGTATCACGTTTTGCGGAAAAGACGCTAGAGATTGCCCTCCCCAGTCATCCACGCCACGCCCATGCTCGCGCCCATGTTGGCGAAGGTCGCGAGCGACCGACCGCTCGCCCATCGGACTCGCAATCGCTCACCACTGTGCTATCGTGACCTTTCCCGCCAAACGCCGATCGGGAAAGGTAGCGCCGCCCAGTGTCCACCAAACGCGTAATCAGCATCCGCTTGGTTCCCCCCCTGTGAGCACCTCTGCGACCCCTCGTTCCGTGATTCAAGTCGCCGGAGTCCGCAAGACCTACGGTTCGCTGGTAGCCGTCGACGAAGTGTCTTTCAACGTCAACCAAGGTGAGATCTTCGGTTTGATCGGCCCCAACGGCGCCGGAAAAACCACCACCATGGAGTGCATCGAAGGTCTGCGCAAGCCAGACCGCGGCGCGATCTCGGTTCTGGGTCTCGATCCCTTCCGCCAGGTCTACCAACTGCAGGACCGCATCGGAGTGCAGCTCCAACAAGCGCAGCTGCAGAAGCGAATCAAAGTGTGGGAAGCGGTAGACCTTTGGGCGTCGCTCTACAAAAGGAAAGCCGCAGACGGCGAACGCCTGCTCCAACAGCTCGGTCTCGCCGAAAAACGTAACGCCTGGTTCATGACCCTTTCAGGAGGCCAGAAACAGCGCCTGTTTATCGCCCTCGCACTCATCAACGATCCGGAGGTGGTCTTTCTCGATGAGCTCACCACCGGCCTCGATCCCCAGTCGCGCCGCGCGATCTGGGACTTGGTCCGCGGCATCCGCGACCAGGGCAAAACGGTTTTCTTGACTACCCACCTCATGGAAGAGGCCGAACGATTGTGCGACCGCGTGGCCATCATCGACCGCGGCCGTATCATTGACATCGACACCCCCGCAGGGCTCATCGACCGCCACTGCTCGGAGCGAACCGTCGTTTTGGCCACCGCCGCGCACGACCCGGCCGCTGAGGAACGCTTCCGTGCGATCCCGCAAGTCGCGTCAGTAACCTGCAGCGACTTGCGTTTCACCATTCGCGGTCTGGGGGACGATCTAGTGACTGAGGTGATCCAATGTCTATCCGAAAACCACATCCGGGTCACCGAATTCCGCACAATTCTCCCCAACCTTGAGGATGTCTTTCTCAAGCTCACCGGTCATTCCATTCGCGACTAGAGGCGCCAAACATAACTATGCTGCGTGGACTCTGGAAACTAACCTGGATCGAGATCAAGATCTTCATGCGGGAGCCGCTGGGCGCGCTTGGCACCATCGGTTTCCCCGTTTTGATTTTCATCGTAATCGGCAGGGTGGCCGGCCGGACGCTCGCACCGTCATCCGCCGCTTCCAGCAGTTTTGTTCGGGTCAGCTTGCCGGTAATCGCGTCTCTTCTAATCGCCGTTAGTTGCGTGCTGTCGCTGGTGACGATCATCTCCATCTACCGCGAGGGCGGCATCCTTAAAAGACTCCGCGCTACCCCGCTTCGCCCCCAGA
>Ga0302326_10020396_pt1 | contig 13654 bp, 12 predicted proteins | sample Palsa_T0_3_FD_202264 | JGI IMG/M metagenome (GOLD analysis project Ga0302326, IMG submission 202264) | Peat permafrost microbial communities from Stordalen Mire near Abisko, Sweden - Palsa_T0_3 | ecosystem: Environmental > Terrestrial > Soil > Palsa > Peat permafrost | place: Sweden: Abisko... | reverse complement strand
GACGGCCGTGTCGTCGACCTCGATCGTGGGATGGTTGAGGTTCGCCCAGTAGCCGAAGACCTCCTCGACGTCGCCCATGTACCAGAGGAGGAGGTCCAGCTGGTGCGGGGACTGGTTGACGAGGACCCCCCCTCCCTCGCCCCCCCAGGTGCCCCTCCAGGGATTGCTGCGGTAGTAGGCCTCGTCGCGCCAGCCGAGGATCGTGGCGAACCCGAGCACGGGCGGGCCGAGCCGGCCGGCGACGAGGGCATCGCGGATGCGCCGGCACGCCGGGTAGTACCGCCTCTGCGAGACGACTCCCAGCGTGGCCCCGCCGGCCGCGGCGGCGGCCATCATCGCGTCGCAGTCCGCCAGCGTGGACGCGAGCGGCTTCTCGATCAGCACGTGCACACCGGCGCGCGCGGCCGCGACCGTGGGGGCGGCGTGTGCGGGATGGGGCGTGCAGATGATGAGCGCCTGCACGCCGGCCTTGGCGATCATCTCGCCCACGTCCGTGAAGGCCTGCACGCGGTATCTCTCGGAGAACGCGTCCAATCCGGCCCCCGGCCTGCCGCACACGGCCACGAACTCCGATTCGGGCAGCGTCGCAAGCGCCGCAGCGTGGAGGTGGGACACCTTTCCCGTCCCGACCAATGCGGTCTTGAGCCTCTTCATGGCGTGATCAGGACCTTCATGAGGCCCTTCTCCCCCGAGCGCAGGCGCCCGAACCAGCGCGCGCCCTCCTCCAGGGGCGCCTCGGCGCTGATGAACTCGGTCACGTCGACCCTCCCGCTCGCGATGAGCTCCAGGCACTCGGGGTACTCGCCCGCTGAGGCGCAGGAGCCAAGGAGGGTGATCTGGCGGCTTACCACGGACTGCAGCGGCAGCTCCACCCGCGGCGCGGCGTTCCCGACGAGGACAACGCTGCCGCCCTTGCGAGCGCAGCCTATCGCGGCCTCGACGGTCGCCGGCAGGCCCACGACCTCGAAGACCGCGTCGGCCCCGCGCCCCCCGCAGAGGCGGCGGACGTCGCCCGCGAGGTCGGCCGCATCGGCCCGGATGGCGGAAGTCGCGCCGAGCCTGAGGGCCAGCCTCAGGCGGTCGTCGTCCAGATCGATCGCGATCACGGTGCGGACCCCGGCGGCCCTGAGCACCTGGACCACGAGGAGCCCGATCATGCCGGTCCCGAAGACGGCGGCGGAGCCGTCGCCCGCGAGCGGCGCCCGCCCGACCGCGTGGGCCGCGACGGAGACCGCCTCCACCATGGCCGCCTTCTCGAAACTCAGGTTGTCCGGCAGGCGGTAGAGGACGCGCTCCGGGACGGCCACGAATTCCGCGAAGGCCCCGTCGCGCCTGAACTCCGCGCACGAGACGCCGAGTACGCGGCGCTCCTCGCACAGGTTCACCTCGCCCCGGAGGCAGTGCCAGCACTTGCCGCAGTAAAGCGTCGAATCGAAGGTCACCCGGTCACCCGGCCTCCAGCGGCTGACCGCCGCGCCCACCTCGGCGATCTCCCCCGCGCCCTCGTGGCCCATGATGAGCGGCGGGATGCGCCTTCCGGTGCTCCCGTCCATCCCATGGACGTCGCTCCCGCAGATCCCGCACGCCCGGACGCGGACGAGCACCTCGCCGGGGCCCGGGACCGGCCGGGCCACCTCGTCGACGGAAAGCCGCCCGTACTCCTTGAGCACAAGCGCCTTCATGGGGCGGTCGTCATTCGGTTTCTCATGGGAGGGGGATGGGGGCGGACCACGGTACCTTGCGGCGAATAACCACAATATGGATGCCTCTGCAATCTGCCAGAAGGCCCATGCCGGTTTTCCCGGGGCCCCAATTTCCTCCGTGCGCTCCCGCGCACACATGCTAGGTTGGCGGGCTCCCATGAAATCCCCCCTACGCGTCGCCGTCACCGGCGCAGCCGGCCAGATCGGCTACTCCCTGCTCTTCCGCATTGCCTCGGGCTCGATGTTCGGCCCGGACCAGCCGGTCATCCTCCACCTGGTCGAGGTCGAGGCGGCGCTCCCCGCCCTGGGCGGGGTCGTCATGGAGCTCCAGGACTGCGCCTTCCCCCTCCTCGCGGGGATAACGCCGACGGCGTCGCTCGACGAGGGCTTCAAGGGCGCCGACTGGGCGCTCCTCGTCGGCTCGGTGCCGCGCAAGGCGGGCATGGAGCGCAAGGAGCTCCTCGGGATCAACGGGCGGATCTTCACGGGCCAGGGCCAGGCGATCGCCCGGCACGCGTCGCCGGGTGTGCGCGTCCTCGTGGTCGGCAACCCCTGCAACACGAACTGCCTGATCGCGATGAGGAACGCGGCCTCGGTCCCGGCCGACCGGTGGTTCGCGATGACGATGCTCGACCAGAACCGAGCGGTCACGCAGCTCGCCCAGAAGGCGGGGGTCCCGACGGCCTCGGTCTCGAACCTCGCCGTCTGGGGCAACCACAGCTCGACCATGTATCCGGATTTCTACAACGCCAGGATCGGCGGCCGCCCCGCGATCGACGTGATCCCGGACGAGGCCTGGTTCAAGGGGACCTTCCTGCCTACGGTCCAGCAGCGGGGAGCGGCCATAATCAAGGCCCGCGGCCTGAGCTCCGCCGCCTCGGCGGCGAACGCCGTCGTCGACACGGTGCGCGGCCTCACGACCCCGACCCGCGAGGGCGGCTGGTTCAGCGTCGCCGTCTGCTCCGACGGCTCCTACGGGATCGAGAGGGGGCTCATCTACTCGTACCCCGTCCGCAGCGACGGCTCGAGCTGGCAGGTCGTCCAGGGCCTGCACCTGACGGACTTCTCGAAGTCGAGGATCACCGCCACCGAGGACGAGCTCAAGGAGGAGCGCTCCCTCGTCTCCGAGCTGCTCCCGAAATAGCTTGGCGCCTTGCGCCCCGCTTGTCTGCCCCATGTCATCTAGAGGCCGGCCTTGATCGCCCGGGCGAGGGACAGCGTCTCCTCCACGTCCGCGCCCTGAACCGTGAAGTGGCCCATCTTCCGCCCGGGGCGCGGCTCCGGCTTTCCGTAAAGGTGGAGCTTGGCGCGGGGCTCGGAGAGGACGGCGTTCCAGTCGGGCTCGCCCGGGCGCCGCGCCCACGCGTCGCCCAGGATATTGACCATGACCGCCGGGTTGCGCGCGGCCGCGGGGCCGAGCGGCAGCCCGCAGACGGCCCGCACGTGCTGCTCGAACTGGCTCGTCTCTCCGGCGTCGATCGACCAGTGGCCAGAGTTGTGCGGCCTCGGCGCCAGCTCGTTGACAATGAGCCGCTCGTCGCGGGCGAGGAACATCTCGACCGCGAGGAGCCCGACGACCCCCAGCCTGTCGGTGACCCGCACGGCGAGGTCCCTCGCCGCCGCCTCCGCCGCGGGCGCTATCCGGGCGGGCACGATCGAGATGTCGAGGATGTGGTCGGCGTGGAGGTTCTCGGAGGCCGGGAACGGGCGCGTCTCGCCCAGGCGCGTCCGGGCGCAGATCACCGAGACCTCGCGCTCAAAGTCGACCCATTCCTCCACGACGCAGCGCCTGCCCCGGAAGATCGCGGCGGCCCGGGCCAGGTCCTCCGCGGTCGCGATCTTCATCTGGCCCTTGCCGTCGTATCCGAAGTCGGCCGTCTTGACGACGCAGGGCAGCCCGACCTGCGCGGCCGCGGCCTCGATGTCGCCCTCGAGGGCCTCCGCATAGGCTGCGTGGGGAAAGCCGTTCGCGCTCAGCCACGCCTTCTCCCGCCGGCGGTTCTGGCAGGTCCGCAGGACCCCGGGCGACGGGTGGAGCTCGACCAGCTTCGCTATCGCCTCGAGCGGCTCGGCCGGGATGTTCTCGAACTCGTAGGTGACCACGTCGACCGACCGGGCGAAATCGCCGAGGGCTGCGAGGTTGTCAAAGGCGGCCACGCTCTCCCGGTCGGCGACGGCCCCGGCCGGGCCCCCCGCCGCGGGCGTGTAGACATGGACGCGGTAGCCGAGCGACTGGGCCGCCTGCGCGAGCATCCGGCCGAGCTGGCCCCCGCCGAGGATCCCGATCGCTTTTCCCGGGCCGATCACGGAAGCCGGGCGCCGAGGACCTTCTTGGTCTGCGCGGCCCTGTGCGCCGCCAGGGCCCGCGCGATCCCGGGGTCGCCGTCGGCGAGGAGCGACGCCGCGAAGAGCCCGGCGTTGATCGCGCCGGCCCGTCCGATCGCAAACGTGGCGACCGGGATGCCCCCGGGCATCTGCGCGATGGAGCAGAGCGAGTCCAGCCCCTTGAGCGCTGCGCTCTCCACGGGGACGCCGAGCACAGGGAGCAGCGTGAGCGATGCCGTCATCCCCGGCAGATGGGCGGCCCCGCCGGCGCCCGCGATGATGACGCGCAGGCCGCGCTGCGCCGCCCTCCCGGCGTAGTCGAACATGAGCCTCGGCGTGCGGTGGGCGCTGACGACGCGCTTCTCATACGGGATCCCCAGGGCCTCGAGCGTCTCCGCCGCATGGCGCATCGTCTCCCAGTCGGACGTGCTTCCCATGATGACCCCGACGAGCGGGGCGCGCCCGGGGCGCTTTTTCCTGGGCTTGGGTCGTCCGGTGTGCATCGGGGGGGCGCCTACCCTGCCACGCCCTGCCCGCGGAGTTCAACCGCCTTCTCCCTAGACCAGCGAGACGCCCTTCGGCAGCTTGACGACGACGGTGCCCGCGATCTTGTCGTGCCATCCCTGCTTTTCCGGGTCGAACGCGATCCAGAAAAATCCGAGGCCCACGACGATCAGGGAGAAGAAGCAGGCCAGCGAGCGCACGATCATGGTCACCCATTCCGGGGGCCTGCCGTCCACGCGAACCACCTTGAGACCAAAGATGATGCCGCCGACGGTTGCGCCCCGGAGCTTCCAGAGGATCGCCCCGTAGACCGCGAGGCAGGGCAGGAAAAGGTGATGCATCTGGGTGACGACGCCCACGAGGATCGCGTCGATGAGGAGCGCGAGCATCCGCAACCAGAATCCCGCGCGCGGGAGGCCGGACTCGTCTGCCGCCGAGAGCGCGTGCGCGACAGGGGGGGGAGCCGCCGGAGCCGGGGCTGCCACGGCCGCGAGAGCTGGAGGAGAGGGCGCCTCCGGGGCGGGCCCGGCCGCGGCGGGAGCAGCCACCCCTGCGAGGGGCATCGCGGGGGCCGGCGGGGGCACGACGGGCGGCGCGGCCGGAGCCGGGGCCGGGGCCGGCGCGGCCGGCGGGGCGCTCCTGCTGTAGGTGAAGAGCGTCGTCAGGACGCAGGCGAATCCCAAAAATGCGACGATGAGCCAGAGCGCGCCGCCCAGGAACGGGACAAAATAGAGGACCGAAAGCAGGGCGCCGCCGACCATGGCGCCGAGGACGACCCGAGCCTGGCTGCCTATCATGGACCGGCCGACCACGGCGTAGATCGCCGCCTTCCCGAAGAGGATGCAGCCTATGAGGGAAAGGGGGAGGATGACGAATGCGACGGGAATGCCGACGAGCGTGATGAGGAGCAGCAGGAAGAGCACCGGCATGGCGAGAACGGCCAGGATCCCCGTCAGGAAGGTGATGCCGGGGCGCTGCACGAGCGTCTCGCCGCACCTCGCGACGCCGCCCGGAAACGCCAGCGCAATGAGGATGCTGAGCGCGAGCGAGAAGAGCCCGACCAGCGACGACAGGAAGGTGTGCTCCCCAAGCGCGAAGGGACGCCCCATCCGCAGGCCGTGGTGCAGCCAGGCGCGAAGCTCGGGATCGTCGGAGAAGTCCGCGCCCGCATTCTTCTCGACCTCGCGCCCGCCGACCGTCGCGGAGGCGGCCCGGGTGTACCTGCCCCCGACGCAGACGACGTTGCCGTCGACGCGCGCATTCGGCCCGAGCCTGAGGTTGCCGAGGACGGACACGGCGTTTCCGTGGACGGTGCCGTTGATATAGCTCGATCCAAGGACCGAGACCGCATCCTCGTCGACGGTGCCGTTCACGGTCACCGACCCGCCGACCGCGACTGCGGACCCGTTCACCTCCTCGTCCGATCCAACGGAGACCGAGCCCAGGACCGAGACGCGGTCCACGCCCTTGCCGGAGTGGTGGGCGGGGTGGGAGCCGTCGCCCGAGTCCACGATGATGCCGATGTCATCCGCAGCCTTGCCCTGCTGGGCGGCGATTGGGGTTGGCGTGGGGGCGTCCGGCGCAGGATCGGCGGCGAGGGCGGGGACGCAGAGGGAGCACAGCGCCGCGAGGAACAGGCTCGCCGCGGATGCAAAGGAGTGGGGTTTCATGAGGTGGCGGCGGGGCGGCGCGCGAAGGAGAACGCCCTGTATGCGGCCGCCGCGATGGCGGCGAGTGTGGCGTAGCACAGGGCGACGGCGCCGGCGGCGCCGTACAGCCAGAGCGCCGGAATGGCCCCGATAACCAGCCGGGCCTTGTCGCCGATTTCCGTCGCGACGTTGCGGGCCAGGGAGATCCACGCGAGGCGCTGGCCGACGCCGGCCGCAAGGTCGTGGGCGAAGGTTGAGAGCCCGACCATCACGAGGGCATTGACCACGACCGCGGCGGCCACCGCCGAGCCCGCGAAGAAGACCACGCGGGCCGCCAGCGGCCAGTATGCGAAGGACCTGCGCCACCAAGGCAGCGAAGAGAGGCGGCCCAGCTCGGACAGGACGCGGCCTTCCAGGCTGGCCGGGGCCCTCCTGCCGGGGGCAGACCGGAGCGCGCGGTGGATCGCGGCCTCGAGCTTTTCGGTGTCGTTGGGGCTCATGGCGGGTTCAATTGGGCTGCGGATGGGGAGACGCGCCGCCCCGGGAAAGGATCTTAGCGAGCGCGACCCGTGCGCGCAGGATGTCGGTCTTGACCTTGGCGAGGGACACTCCGAGCCGGCGGGCGATCTCGTCGTAAGGGGCGTCCTCAAAATGGTAGAGCACCAGGGGGATCCTCTGGTGGTCGGGCAGCTTCGCAAGGGCGGCCTCGACCCACTCGCGGCGCTCCTCCGAGTCCATTGCCTCGAAGAAGGTGTCCGGGGCCGCGAAGTCCACCTCGGGGGTCTCCTCCCCGGACGAGTCGGTGCTCCTCATCTCCGAGAAGAAGCGCCAGCGCTTGCGGTAGCGCTGGAGGTGGTTGAGCGAGAGGTTGGTCGCGACGGTCTTCAGCCAGCCGCCGGCGGTCGGGCTCGCCGAGAGCATCTCGAAGTGCTCGTGGGCCTTGATGAAGACCTCCTGGGATATGTCCTCCGCCTGCGCGTCGTTTCTCACGAGACGGGCACTGGTGGTAAAGACCATGTCCTGATATTTACGCATGAAGGTCGTGAAGTCTGAATCCCGGGCTAACCCGGAGGGTGCGTGTTGCACGGTAGGTTCATCGTTCATGTGCAAAACACCCTCATTGCCCGCAAAGTCGCATAATTCGGGCGAACAAAGAAGTCCGCTGTTTCCGGCCGGGCCGCGGACAGCCCGGCCAAGGGATGCAACATCCTTGCGGGCCGCGCTTTACGTGAATCCTTGGTCGTCGCGGGCCGCCCCGCGGGCCGCCCCTTGCAAACCCACCGGCCGCGGGGAACACTGCCGCCCAGCATCCCGTGACACCCGAAGCCGCATTCCTGAAGCCCGAGCCCGCGATCGAGGCCGCGATCCTCGCCACCGGGGAAGGGCTCTTCCGCCTGATGGAGGAACACCCCGCCCCGGGCATCCTCTCCAGGAAGGGCGCCTACGCGCGCATCATGGAATGGTCGATGAGGGACCCGGCGTTCAAGGCCCAGCTCTTCCGTTTCGTGGACGTCCTCCCATCCCTCGACACCTCGGCGGAGATCGTCCGTCACCTGCGCGAATACCTCGGGGACAGGGCCGTAGAGCTGAACCCCGCCATGAGGACCGGGCTCGCCGCGGCCGCGTTCGCGCCGGCCCTGGTGGCGGGGCCGGTGAAGGCGAACGTCACCTCCATGGCCGGCCAGTTCGTGGCCGGGGCGACTCCGGGCGACCTCGTGAAGCGCCTCCTCGCCAACGCGGCCTCCGGGATCGCCACCACCATCGACCTCCTGGGCGAGACGGTCGTCAGCACCGCGGAGGCCGACCATTTCCTGCAGCGCAACATCGACGTCCTGGACACGGTCTCGCGCGCGCTGGCGTCGTCGAAGGGCCCCTCCTTCAGCGACGTCGGCCCGGCGGGGCCGCTCCCGAGGATCAACCTCTCGGTCAAGGTCTCGGCGCTGACCCCGGAGGTCCACCCGGCGGACCCCCAGAGCTCGATCCGGGCCCTCAAGGAGCGCCTGCGCCCGATCCTGCGGCGGGCGGCGGAGATCGGCGCCTTCATCAACTTCGACATGGAGAGTCACGGGCTGAAGGACCTCACGCTCGAGCTCTTCCGCTCGATCCTCGGCGAGGAGGAGTTCCGCGCGACGCCGGCGGTCGGGATCGCGGTCCAGGCGTACCTGCGCGACAGCGAGCGCGACCTTAGGGATCTCGTCGGGTGGGCGAGAAAGGCGCGCAGGCCGGTCGTCGTGCGCCTCGTCAAGGGGGCGTACTGGGACTTCGAGACGATACTCGCCGGGCAGCGCGGCTGGCCGGTCCCCGTCTGGGCGGTCAAGCCCGAGAGCGACGCCAACTACGAGAAGCTGTCCCTCTTCCTCCTTGAGAACGCCGACATTGCGGCGCCCGCGTTCGCCTCGCACAACGTGCGCTCCTGCGCCCACGCGATCGCGCAGGCGGACCGCCTCGGGGTCGACCCGAGGGCTTACGAGTTCCAGGCGCTCTACGGGATGGCGGACGAGCTCAAGTCCGCCCTCGTCGCGAGCGGGAGGCGCGTCCGGGAATACTGCCCAGTGGGCGACCTCCTCCCCGGCATGGCGTACCTTGTGCGGCGGCTCCTCGAGAACACATCCAACGAGGGATTCCTGCGGGCGAAGGACGCCGGCGGCGCGAGCCGCGCCGAGCTGCTGCGAAATCCGGTGGAGGTCCTGGCCTCCCTTCCCGCCGAGCGTGCGGCCCAGGGGGCCCCCGGGTTCCGGAACGCGCCCAACACGGACTTCAACCTGGAGGGGAACCGCGCGCGGATGCGCGCGGCGCTGGCGGGCGTCGAGAAGGGGCTCGGCGCCGTCCACCCGATCGTGATCGGCGGCCGCAGGATCTCCAGCCGGGAGAAGGTCGCCTCCGTCAACCCGGCGCGGCCCGGCCAGGTCGTCGGCAGCTGGGCGCGGGCCACGGTGGCCGACGCGGACGCGGCCGTCGCGGCGGCCCGCGCCGCGTGGCCCGCGTGGGCCGCCCGCCCGGCCGGCGAGCGCGCCTCCATTCTCGAGCGCGCGGCGGACCTCATCGAGGAGCGCCGCTTCGAGCTCAACGCCCTCGAGGTCCTCGAGGCCGCCAAGCCCTGGATCGAGGCCGACGCCGACATATCGGAGGCGGTCGACTTCTGCAGGTTCTACGCGTCGGAGATGCGCGTCCTCGACCGGCCCAGGGTGACCCAGGACGTCCCGGGGGAGCGCGACGTCCAGCTCTGGACTCCGCGCGGGGTCGGCGTCGCCATCGCCCCCTGGAATTTTCCGCTGGCCATCCTCTGCGGCATGACGGCCGCCCCCCTGGTCGCCGGAAACGCCGTCATCATGAAGCCCGCCGAGCAGACCTCGGTCATCGCCGCGGCCCTCATGGACATCCTTGAGAAGGCCGGCGTCCCGGCCGGCGTCGTCAATTTCCTCCCGGGTTTCGGCGAGGACGTGGGGGCGCGCCTGGTCTCCCACCCGGGGATCGACTTCATCGCCTTCACGGGCTCGCGCGCGGTCGGCTGCAGGATCTGGGAGGCGGCGGGGCGCACGCAGCCCGGGCAGGCGAACCTGAAGAAGGTGGTCTGCGAGATGGGCGGCAAGAACGCGCTCATCATCGACAACGACGCCGACCTCGACGAGGCGATCCCCGCCGCCCTCTACAGCGCGTTCGGCTACTCCGGCCAGAAATGCTCGGCGCTCTCCCGGCTCATCATCCTGGACGGCGTCCACGACAGGGCCGTCGCGCGGCTGCTGGCGGCGTGTGCCTCCCTGCCCGTGGGCGACCCGGCCGAGCCCGGGACCGTGGTCGGGCCCGTGATAGACGCCGAGTCCCGCGACAGGATCGTCGGCATGATCGAGCGCGGGAAGGCCGAGGCCACGCTTGCCTACCAGGAGCCCCTTCCGCCGGGCCTCGCGGCGGCCGGCGCCTACGTGGCGCCTGCCGTTTTCACCGACGTTCCGCCGTCTGCCTCGATCGCCCGGGAGGAGATCTTCGGCCCGGTGCTCGCCGTCATCCGGGCCAAGGACATGGACGAGGCCCTGCGCATCGCCATGGACGTCGACTATGCGCTGACGGGCGGCCTCTTCTCGCGGAGCCCGAGCGCGCTCGCCCGCGCAGAGCGCGAGTACCGCGTCGGCAACCTCTACCTGAACCGTGGCATCACGGGCGCCGTCGTCGAGCGCCACCCGTTCGGGGGCTTCGGGATGTCGGGCGGCGGGACAAAGGCGGGCGGGCGCGGTTACCTGGAGAATTTCCTCTTCCCGCGCGCCGTCGCCGAGAACGTAATGCGCCGGGGCTTCACGCCGCCCCCTCAGAGCGACGTGTAGAGACGGTAGAGGACCTGCGTCCCCATCTCCTCCCAGCCCTTCGCCGCGACGCGGTCGTAAAGAGAGCGCGCGCAGTCGAGGCCGGGGACCTCGATCCCCATCTCCTGCGCGGAGGCGATCGCGATCCCGATGTCCTTGCGGATATGCTTCACGTAGAATCCCGGCGCAAAGTTCCCGGTCAGCGCCCGCGGCGCGAGGTTGGTCATGGACCAGCTGCCGGCCGCCCCGCCGCTGATGCTCGCGTGCACCTTGACCGGGTCGAGGCCCGCGCGCACCGCGTAGGCGAGCGCCTCGCACCAGGCGATCATCCCGACCGCCACCGCGATCTGGTTGGCCATCTTGCAGTGCTGCCCCGCGCCCGAGGGCCCCTGGTATGAGACGTTTCCGCCCATGAGCGAAAGGACCGGGCGGGCGCGCTCGAACGCAGCCTCGCCGCCCCCCGCCATGATGACGAGGCGCGCCTCGCGCGCGCCGATGTCGCCGCCCGAGACCGGCGCGTCCAGGGCGTCAAGCCCCCGCTCCGACGCCGCGGCCGAGATCCTGCGCGCGAGCGCCGGGCTGGACGTCGTCATGTCCACGAGGAGCGCGCCCTTGGGCGCCCTCGCAACGATGCCGCCGGAGGCGAGGTAGGTCTCCTCCACGTCCTTCGGGAAACCCAGCATCGTGATCACTATCTCCGCCCCGGCCGCGGCCGCACCCGCCGAGTCGTGCCAGGTCGCGCCTGAATCCAGGAGCGCCTGGGCCTTCTCCCTCGTGCGGTTGAAGACATGGAGGGGATGGCCGGCCTTCAGCAGGTGGCCCGCCATGCTCCGGCCCATGACGCCGGTCCCTATGAATGCTATGGCGGGCTTCTCCGGCATCGGTCTCCTCAGTGGTCCCAGGAGGCGGACGAGTCCCTGATCAGCTGCTCGAGCATGGGGAAGCGCAGCTCGCCGTAATTCATCGCGTAGCGGAGCCGGCCGCCCTTGAAAACCCACGTCGTCGGGATCCAGGAGATCGGGATCCCGAGAACCTGGTCCACCATCTTCCCCTTCACCCGGGAGCCGTTGGGATGGAGCAGCAGCCGGAAGTTCGGCTCGCCCCCCACCCCGTTCGCCGCAAGCACCTCGTGCCCGTCGGCCGGGTTCCAGATCGTCACGAATACAAAGTTCACGCCCGGGTTCGCGGCGATGAACCCGCTCCAGCCGCCGTTGGAGAGCTCGGACTTGCAGTTGGGGCACCACGGCGCCCAGAAATGAACGACGGTCACCGACGGCGACGCGGTCGCCGAGGCGACCTCCCGGTCTATCGATAGGAGGGGGCTGTCGCCCTGCCCCGCGCAGGACGAGACTGCCGCCGCCCCAAGGCAAAGGAGGAGGATTCCGCGGAACATCGCCCGGGAGGATTGCACATTTCCGCCCGAATGCGAAGCAAGAGAGTCCGGGACCCGAGGCCATCCCGGCTTTTGGGTTGAACCGGCGCACCCGCCTCCGGAGGATCGGGGTCCCCCTCCGATTGAAAGCCGCCTTTAATTGGTATTTCCCCGTCCTCTGGTGGACATGGGCCGCATACTGGTACGTCTCGAGCCTGCGCGTGCGAACCGCCAAGAGGGCCGCGCCGCCCGCGGAACGCCTGAGATACGTCGCCGAGGTGGCCATCGCCTGCGGGCTTGTCGCGTGGAACGGATTCGATCGGGGATGGCTCGGCGCCTGGATACTGCCGCCGTCCCGGGCGCAGTTCATCGCGGGCGCCGTGATCGCGGCCGCGGGCCTCGGGTTCTCGGTCTGGGCGCGCGTCCACCTGGGCGAGTACTGGAGCGGGAACGTGACGCTGAAGGAGGGCCACCGCCTCATCAGGAGCGGCCCCTACGCCCTCGTCCGCCACCCGATCTACACGGGAATCCTCGGCGGCATGGTGGGATCGGCGGTGGCGCTCGACCAGGTCCGGGGCGTGCTCGCGGTTGCGATCCTCACCTATTCCTTCATTCGAAAGCTCCGGCACGAGGAGAAATGGCTGACCGAGGAGTTCGGCGACGAGTACCTGCGCTACAAGCGCGAGGTCAGGGCGCTCATCTAGGCGAGGAGCGGGATCAGGCAATCCCAACCCAGGCGAGCCCGGCCCGGATCCACAGCGGGCACGTGACAAGGCCGACGGCCGTCGTCGCCACGACGACCTGCACGGCGGTCAATGGCTGCCCGCCGTAATGGCGCGCGAGGATGATCGGCGTGACGGCCGCGGGCATGGACGCCTGGACCACGAGCACCCGCTTCAGCTCGTCCGGGCAGGGAAGCCAGCGCGCAATGCAGAGGATGGCGACCGGGAGGATCCCGAGCCTCACGACGCAGGAGGTGAAGGCGATGTTCACATGGAGCAGCCTCGACGGCTCGTCCAGATAGTCGGCGATGCTGACCCCGGTCATGACGAGCCCGATCGGGACGGCGCAGATCCCGAGGGAATGGGCCATGCTTCCCACGAAGCCCGGGACGAGCGGCGAGAATCCCGCCCCGTTGATCGCCGCCGAGACGACGAGCGACACCAGCATCGGCGAGACGATCCTGCGCCAGCCCTCGCGCAGCGACGCGCCCGTCAGGATGAGGAGCCCCACCGACCAAATCGCCAGCTCGACGCCCATGTTGTGGATGAGCAGGACGCCCTGCGCGCGCGTCCCCCAGATGGCCCCGACGATCGTGAGGGGAAGGTAGCTGTAGTTGCAGAGGCCTGCCGAGAGCGTGAACGTCCGCAGGCCCGTACCGATGGCGAGGCCGATCCTCCTTGCGGCGAAGCCGGCGACGGCGAATCCCAGGACCGTCGTCACGAAGCCCGCAAGGGGCGGCAGGAGCAGGTTGCCCGGGACGCGCAGGGCCGCGTTGCCCACGATCGTGTCAAAGACAAGGCACGGCATCAGCACGTTGACGACGAGCCGCACGAGGCTCGCCTCCGCGGCGCCCTCGATCCAGTGGTACCTGCGCAGGACCGCGCCGACCGCGATCAGCGCGAACACAGGCAGGATCAGTCTGAAGAGCTCGCCGATGGTCATCACCCGCAAGCGAGCGATGACGCAATCGCGTGCGAACGCACGCGAAAAACCGTCAGGCGGACCCGGGCCCCGTCAGGTGGACGGGGGGGTGCCGGCGGCCGGCGGATTGGCCGGGGGCGCGCCGTCGGCCGGAGGCGGCCC
>Ga0302326_10020395_pt1 | contig 13654 bp, 12 predicted proteins | sample Palsa_T0_3_FD_202264 | JGI IMG/M metagenome (GOLD analysis project Ga0302326, IMG submission 202264) | Peat permafrost microbial communities from Stordalen Mire near Abisko, Sweden - Palsa_T0_3 | ecosystem: Environmental > Terrestrial > Soil > Palsa > Peat permafrost | place: Sweden: Abisko... | reverse complement strand
CCTTGGAGAGTATGTAGCGGTCGAGGACGTCGGTCGCATCGGTGCGCCACGTCGCCTGGTAGCCATCGGCGTTGGCGTAGGTGGCGAAGAACTTCCAAGCGTTCCAAAGTGGGTTGAGCACTGACCGTACAGCCTCGCCAGGCCCTTTACGCTCCACGACGAGGTCCCCACCACGCATAACCTGCGAAGACAATAGGAACCAGCGCATCGCGTCCGCACCGTAGACGTCGAACATCTCGTCGGGGTCGGGGTAGTTCCGTAGGCGCTTGGAGAGCTTTTGCTTGTCTTGGCCGAGCACTATGCCGTGCGCCATGCAGTTGCAGAACGGCGGCTTGTCGAACAGTGCCGTCCCGAGGACGTGCAGGGTGTAGAACCAGCCCCTTGTCTGGCCCACATACTCCACGATGAAGTCCGCCGGGAAATGGCCCTCGAACCACTCTGCATTTTCGAAGGGGTAATGGACCTGTGCGAACGGCATCGAGCCCGACTCGAACCAGCAGTCAAGCACATCTTCGACGCGGCGCATCGTAGACATCCCGGTGGGGTCGTCGGGGTTGGGCCGCGTCAGCTCGTCTATCCCGGGCCGATGAAGGTCCTCCGGCCTGGTGCCGAAATCGGCCTCCAGTTCGTCAAGGCTGCCGTACACATCGATGCGCGGGTACCTCGGGTCATCGCTTTTCCAAACGGGCACGGGAGCGCCCCAAAAACGGTTGCGACTTATCGACCAGTCCCGGGCACCTTCGAGCCATTTACCGAAGGCGCCGTCGCGCACGTGCGCCGGTACCCAGTTTATTTTCTGGTTCAACTCGAGCATGCGGTCCTTCACCGCAGTAACCTGCACGAACCAGGAGCTAACGGCCTTGTAAACAAGCGGGGTATCCGTCCGCCAGCAGTGCGGGTAGGAGTGCTCGTAAGTTTCCTGGCGCACAAGGACGCCTTTTTGCTTGAGGTCGTTGATGACCGGTCGGTTGGCTTCAAAGACCTGCATGCCAGCATACGGGGGTACTTCGGCCGTAAAGCGGGCCTGTGAATCTACCGGGCACACCACGGCGATCCCCGCCTGCTCGCAGAGCCGTTGGTCATCCTCGCCGAAGCCCGGCGCCATATGGACTATGCCGGTGCCTTCCTCGGTGGAAACAAAGTCGCCGGCAAGCACGGCGAACGCGGCCGGCTGGGCGGCGAAGAAATCGAACAGCGGCCGGTAGCCGAGGCCCACCAGGTCGCTACCTCGCACGGTGGCTACCAGTTGCGCGCCCGGCAAAGCCTCTTCGAGGGCATCGGCCAGTGCTGGCAGGCGTGCCTCGGCGACGAGGTAGCGGGCGTCGCTCGTCTGCAGCACCGCGTAGGTGATGTCAGCCCCGACTGCCAGGGCCAGGTTGGAAGGCAATGTCCAGGGAGTAGTGGTCCAAACCAGCGCGCGTACGGGCAAACCTGCCTCGAAGAGCGCCGCAGCGGGCCCCCCGTGGGCCGGCGTTGCCAGTTGGAAAGCTACTGTAACGGCTGGGTCCTGGCGGGACCGGTAGGCATTGTCCTGGCGGGTCTCGAAATTGGACAGGGGCGTCTCGCACTCCCAGCAGTACGGCAGCACCCTAAAGCCCTCGTACAGCAAGCCTTTTTTGTGGAGCTGCTTGAAGGCCCACATCACGCTTTCCATATAGGAAAGGTCCATTGTCTTGTAATCGTTGGAGAAATCGACCCAACGCGCTTGGCGCGAGACGTAGCGTTCCCATTCGCCGGTGTAACGCAGCACCGAGGTGCGGCAGTAGTCGTTGAACCGCCCGATGCCGTAATCTTGGATGTCGTTGCGCGTCGGCAGGCCGAGCTCTTTCACGGCTTCCATCTCGGCTGGTAAACCGTGGCAGTCCCAGCCGAAGCGCCTCTCTACGCGCCAGCCTCGCATCGTCTTGTAGCGAGGGATGGCGTCTTTGACATACCCCGTCAAAAGGTGCCCGTAATGTGGCATGCCGTTGGCAAACGGCGGCCCGTCGTAAAAGACGTATTCGTTAGCCTCGCTACGCGCCTTTACCGACGCTTCGAAGGTACCGTCGTCGTCCCAGTACGCAAGGACCTCGCGCTCTATGGCTGGGAAATCAGGGCTGCCAGCGACCTGCGGGTAAGGAGAGCGGTCGGGCGGTCTGGAGCTGCTGGGCACCCCTCCATGCTATGGGACAAGGCTGGCACGGCTCGCCGCAATTGTCGGCCGCGCGTTTCGGGCCTCAGTGGGGTCGCTAGGCCGGGTTTGTGCGAGGTGGGGTTGCGCGAGGCCGGGTCGTGCGGGGCAAGGTCGGCACCGGGCTCGGACGCCTGCGAGGTCGCCACCGCGGCGTGCAGCGCTCACGCGCCCAGCCCGGGACGGCGATATCAGTTGCGGACGTCGGTACCGGGGCTATCGCTCCCGTCGAGCGCTTCCTCTTCCTCGTCCTCGTCTCCGTACTCATCGTCTTCCATCGCCAGGCACCACGTTGCATGCTCCTTGCCCGGCTCTGCGCCGCACTCAGCGCATGGTTCGACCTCTGCCTCGACCGTCTTCACGGCACGCTTCAGATCACGCGCCTCTTCGAAGCGGCGATGACGTCCCTTTTTCACGATGAACTCCCAAGCCGAGACGTACTAGTACGAAAGCAAAGCTTACAGCGATCTCCGCCTAGAAGGTGGCAGCACGGCCCTTGCCCGTACGATGGGGCGCATGGCCCAAGACCTCGACATCGATGCCATGCTGAACCGGTTCCGGGAACGGGCTCGCGCCGTCCGCCAGCGGGGACTTCCCCCTCTCGAGGGCCCGGAGCGGAAGCGCTTCATGGACCAGGCCCGGACCGACTACATGGACTATGCGATGGTCGGCGACGCCACCGCGAAGCTGGAAAACGGGATCCTGACCTTGCAGATCGACCTTCGGCCCGACAGCGCCCGCGGCTAAGGCCTCGTCCCACCGGCCGCCACGACAGGGCGGTCCTCGAGGAGCAGGCGGCCATGGCCGTCCAGGGCGAGCGAGGCTTCGCCGTTAGCAAGCCGCCGCAGGGGCACCCCAACCAGGCCCACCCTCCAGCCTTCCCCGAGCCGGGCACCCCTCTTGCCCGAGAGGAAGTCGACGATGTCGGTGCGGGTAGCGAGCAAGGCCGCATCAACGTCCTCGTCCCGGCTCAGCTGAGCAACCCAAGCCGAAGCGAGGGACACGGCGGGCCGCAGCTCCTTGCTCACCTGTTCGCTTTGGACGACGTGCAACGCGCCGGGAGGAAGTGCTCTGCCGGCCTCGACAGCAGCCATTATCTCCTGCTCCGCTCCGCCCCTGAGGTGCCGCACGTCAATGCCCCGAGTCTCGCGGAGGGCAGAGACGCTGACAGGTGGCGAATGGGCGATCGAGAGCAAGGCGAGGTCGGGCAGCACCATGCGAGGCTGGACGTCGAGGACTCTGGCTTTGTCTTCACGCCAAGCAGCTAGCTCCTGCGCTATCGCCCTTGACACGCCCTGAAGTTGGCGGTTGTCGCGCAGCTTCCACCACGCCTCCAGGGGCTCGGTAGGGCTAAGAGGGCGGGCGAAGAGGGTCGCGCACTCTTCCTCTGCCCAGCCCAGCCGGCCGCGCAACGAAAGCTGCTCAGAGATGACGTCCGCAAGTTCGAGCAAATAGGCAACGTCTGAAGCGGCGTACGCGACCTGGGAGGCGGTCAGAGGCCTCCGGCTCCAATCTGTGAGCCGGTCGCCTTTAGCAAGGCGATGCCCAAGGAAACGTTCGACAAGCGACGCGAGAGACGCTGACCCGTACCCGAGGAAACCAGCCGCGATCTGGGTATCGAACAACCTCGCCGGCAACAAGTGGCAGGCGCGGCCCAATACCTCGAGGTCCTGGCTAGCTGCATGCGCGACCATGACCCCCGGGCCGTCGAGAACCTTGGCCAAAGGCTCGGGGTCAACCGCAAGAGGGTCGACCAAGGCGACCCGCGAGTGGCCCTCAGGCTGGCTCCGCCAGGCGACCTGCACCAGCGCGAGGCGCGGCCAGTAGGTCCTCTCCCGGTGGAATTCGGTGTCTAGGGCGTAGCGCGGTACCTCGCTCAGCTCGTCGACGAGTGTCGCGAGGGCAACTTCAGTCGTGACGATCTGAGGAGGCCCGGCGGCCTCAGGAGGCCCACCGCTGCTTGCCGGTTCGGTCGTTCGAAGGCGTTGGCCCGCGGTCGCCACCTACTGGCTCTCTGGCTCCGACCAGGCGCGAAGCTGGGCGAGGCTGCGAGCCAACATCCGCGATACCTGCATCTGACTAGCGCCCACAAGCGTCCCGATCTGGGTCTGCGACCATCCTGCGACGAAGCGAAGGTTGATGATCAAGCGGTCCCGCTCAGGGAGCCGGGCCAAAAGAGGGCTGAGCAACATCCGCCCCTCGACCTCGGCCAACCCAGAATCCTTAACCCCGAGCCTGCGGCTCACGTAAACGTCGTCACCAGAGGCCCCGATCGTGTCGAGGGGGGCGCTGTTGCGCAAACCACCTGCGTCGAGCGCCTCCACGACCTCTTCGACCGGAGACCCGATGTAGTGAGCCACCTCGGCGACTGTCGGTGACCTCCCGAAACGCTGCGTCAGGTCGTCGATCGCCTGTTGGGTACTGATGTACAGGTCGTGCACCCGCCTTGGAGGCCTCACCCACCACCCGCGGTCGCGAAGATGGCGCTTCAGCTCTCCCAGGATCGTGGCGGTCGCGAAAGTGGTCAGCTCGGTGCCCCTGGACAGGTCATAACGCTCGATGGCTTTCAACAGGCCAATGAGCGCCACCTGGTTGAGGTCCTCTACGTCTTCGCCACGTTGAGCGAAGCGGCTCGCGAGCGAGTAAGCCAAGCCCTGGTAAGAGTTGACGATGAAGTTGAGCGCAGCGCCGTCACGCGACTCGTGGTAGGCGACAAGAGCCTGGCGGACCTGACGGCGCCGGTCCGTAGTTTCGTCGCACCCGGTGGTAGCAGCTGCGGGCGTGGCCACGCTGCCAAGCTTACTGGCAACGGTACGACCATGCCCTGACAGATCCATTTCATTTTGCCCGTGACCTCGGAATTCCGCGTTTATCACGCGGGTGGCGCGGTGGAAAACTTGCCTTGCTTGGCGTAGAACTAGCCGCCGTAGTTGAGCCTGGTGTCTTCCATGCGCAGCAACTCGGCGCCCTCGTCAGGGGCCGCACAGTCGACTACTTCCCCGACAAAAAGCGTGTGGTCGCCCAACGCAAGCTCGTTGCGCACCTCGCACTCCAACCATGCTGCCGCCTGGGCTAACACCGGGGCACCGGTGGACCCCGCGCGGACTGCGACGCCTCCGAGCATCCCCGGTTCGGGGCCTTCGGTTGCTGGCTTTGTAAATCCTCTCACGAGCGCCCTGTCCTGCCTTTTCAGGAAACAAAGGCTGAACACGCCGCCCTCGCGCACCAGCTCGTGAGTCAAGGCGTCGGCGCGCACCGAAACTGCAAGCAGCTTGGGCTCTGTTGCGACTTGCACCGCCAAGTTGTGGGTCATCAGGTTGCGGCGCCCGTGTGCCGCGCTGCCCAGCAGATAGATACCCGCGGGCATCCGCCAGAGCACCCGGCGGCGCAAACGGTCATACGCGTCCGGGTCAGCGCCGGGTGGGAACGGTCCTACGAGCCCCACGACAAGGTTCAGCCTCCCCGTCTTTCCCAGTCGGGGTCCAGCTGCCTGAGGAAGACCGCACACCGCTGCTCCTCGTCCCCCTCGCCGATCTCCCCGGCCCTGCGCCGCAGGGCTTCCACGCAACGCAAGAAACCCCTATTGGACGGGTTACGCCAACGAACATAACCAGATCCCCTCCACCCCGCCGCCCGCAGTGCGTCCAAGCCGCGGTGGTAACCGGTCCGAGCGTAGGCATAGGCGGTCACGGGCTCGTCGCACTGCTCGGAGAGCGCGGCCCAAGCCGCCATGTACCTTGGCCACCGGCCGGCCACTGCGAGCAGGCTGCCAGAGGGGGCAGACCGGGACGATGCGTCAGAGAGAGCCTCCTCGGCTCCGGGAGGAGGGCTCGGTAGCACGGTCTCGGGAGGAGCGGAGCCAAGGGGGATTTCAGCCATATCCAGACAAAGCGTAACCTCGAGCCCACGGCAGCATGCATTTTCGACCAGATCATCAACGGTGACGTCCCGGCCCACGTGGTCTTTCAGGACGAGGCGTTCATCGCGTTCTTGGATTACCGGCCCGTCTTCGACGGGCACACCCTCGTGGTACCGCGGGTTCACTACGCCAACCTGGCAGATACCCCCGAGTACTTGCTGGGGCCCATGTTGGGCCTCGGCAGGCGTGTGGCGGCCGCGCAGAGGACCGCTCTAGGGGCACACGGAGCCTTTTTCGCTCTCAACGAAACCGTTAGCCAGAGCGTGCCCCACGTGCACTTGCACGTTGTCCCCCGACGGGCCGGGGACGGGCTGCGAGGCTTCCTGTGGCCGCGCCATATCTACGAGACCGACGGGGTCGCGGCCGAGCTCGCCGCCCGGCTGAGGGCCGCCTTGGACTAGAGCGCTCTTCTGGCGGCGACGCGCACTGCGTGGCGGGCGTGGAGGGCTTGGGGACGAGACTTCGGGAGGCGGTGAGACTGTGGCCTCGGCTGCGGCTACCGGAGCCGTGAGCGGAGGCAGCACCAGTACCGGCTGGTCGTTGAAGGCAAGCGTGGCGCGGTCCCGCCCGGCCCGCTTGGACTCGTAAAGAGCCTCGTCAGCTGCGGTGATGAGGCTGTCGCCATCCGTGCCCTCCCCTGCTCCGGTCGCGATGCCAGCGCTCACAGTCACCTTGGCCACACCGCCCACAGCAGCCACTGCGGCTCTCACCCGCTCGACGACCACGAGCGCTCCGGCGCTCGCACAATTGGGGAGCACGATGGCAAACTCCTCGCCTCCGTAGCGGGCCACCAAGTCGACATCACGAACGCTCCGGGCCAGCGCGCCCGCAACCTCTCGGAGCACTTCGTCCCCCGCTACGTGCCCGAACGTGTCGTTGATGTCCTTGAAGTGGTCGATGTCGATGAGCGCGACCGACAACGGCTCCTTGGTCCGTACCGTTCGGGCCACTTCCCGGCCAAGCGCAAAGTCGAGCTGGCGGCGGTTCGCCAGGCCCGTAAGGGCGTCGGACGATGCGAGCCTCGCCACTTCAGCCTGGAGGTGCGCGTTATTGATCGTCAACGCCGCGTGGACTGCGAACCGGTTGAGCATGTCGAGCGACCGCCGGCTCACCCGCCTGGCAAAGGGAGGCCCTGCTTCGGCCAGGAGGAGGCCGAGACGGTCGTGGCCAGCCCTAAGTGGTACGACAATCAGGTTGGTCCCCCCGGGCACGATCTCGTCGAGCGCCGGATCTGCCTCCGGCGAGAGCCTGTGCACCAGGACCGGGGCGTTGGTCGCTAACGCCCGGGTGGCAACCTCACCGCTCAACGCCCGTTTGCCCAACCTCCCCGGTGGCGCGGCTTGGACCGGAGGAACCTCGGCGTCGCCGACGGCAAACTTGGCAGCAACGAGCCGGCCCTTTTTCTCCCACACGATCGCGACTCGCTTGAACGCGAACGCGCTGGCGACGCTCCTCAGCAAAATGGCCACTATTTCGTCGGCGCCGCAGCTTGACTCCATCGACTGCTCCATCTCGGAGGCCATCTTCGTGAGCGAGTCGAGGTGTGCCTTGGAGCGGCGCAGTTCACGCTCGCTCAGTGTTGAGAAATACGCCGTGCTGAGCGCGACCGCCCAAAAACCGACAATACGCAGGGCAACGGCGCCCGAGCCGGGATTTACAACCTGTGGGGTACCGAGGAGTTTTCCGACAGGGCCGCCCAGTTGCAGCACCGAGATGGCCAGCAGGAGCGCTGAGTCCCACATCGCAAGGCGCACGCCCGTGCGCGGGCTAGCGAGGAGCGTGACCGCGATGAGCTGCACCGTGAAGAGCAATACGAAGTCGCTCTGGGCCGCCCCGGCGGGCACCATCAGCAACGCCAGGTAGGCCGAGTCCACCGGCAAGAGCATCTGCTGGACAGGCGCCCGCGAGCGTCGAGCCTTGCGGCTCTCGGGCGGTGCCTTGGACATGACGTGGTCGGCCAGTTGCCCGGCAATGCAGAGCATCAGGTAAGCGGCACTCAACGGGAGCACCTGGAAGAAACGAAGGCCCAGCTCGGCCGGGAAAGAGGCGGCCGCGGCGCAGACAAGGCCGACGATCACCAGGCGCACCATCTGCAACGCGCCAAGGCGTTGGTCCAAGCTGGTGTGCTCGGGGCTCGCGAGGCCTTGCTGGCCAGCCCTCGCCTGTAAGGCGCTCACGCCAGCGGAGATCACGGGGCTCGGTGCCACGATGCTCGGTGCGACGGGACTTGGTGGCACACTGCTCTGCGCGACAGGGCCCGTCGTCACCGGCTCACTCGAAACCAATTGAACCCTCGTGCTTTCTGGCGGGAGCTTCGACAAATTTCGGGTCCCTTCTGTCGATCAGCCACTGAACGAAAACAAAGACCAACATGAGGCCTCCCAGCGCGAACGGAACAAGTTGGCTGGTCGACGCGTCGAGCGAGCCGCCGTCCCACGGTGACCGGATGGAGATGACCTCCTGGCCGTCGATCAGCCGGTCGCCGGGCGGGACGGTGATCGGCACGGAGGAAGCCGGCCTGTCAGCGAGCCGCAAGCCGTCTGCCGCGCTCCGGGCCGCTTTTTCATTCGCTGAGCCCGTCGGGCCCGGGGTCGTAGTCGGGCGGGTCGTGCTCGTGGTAGGACGGGTCGTGGTCGTAGGTGGACGCGTCGTCGTGGCTACGGCTGCCGTGGTGGTCGTCGCAAGCGCCGGTGTAGTTGTGGCGGGCGCGTTGGCGCCTGCAACGCCGCCGGGAGACGCCCAAGCACTGACGGGCCAAGCCACGACACTGGCTGCAACTAGAGCCAGTGCAGCCGCGCGGCGGCGACTGCCGCTTGTCCAAGATCGTCCCGCCGTAGCCACCTTCCGCGTCGTCCTCATCTCCGTCGGCATTTCAACCACTGTCCGTGGCCCTTGTGCCAGGCGGACGGAAGAACGCTACCCAGAGAGTTGGCCTTGCCTACTTTTCCGCGGCACTACTGGAAGATACGGAAGAGACGGTAACTACTTGGGTTTTTGCGGCCAGCCCCCCTTCGGGTACTCCCTGTGCTACAAGGGACCGCCTCGGCTACTCAGAGCGCATGGCCATGCGGACCACGTTCACGGCTTGGAGGCCCTTGGAGCCCTCCTGAACCTCGAACTCGACCGGCTCGTCCTCTTCCAGGGTGCGGTAACCGTGCCCTTGGATAGCTTTGTAGTGGACGAAGACATCCGGAACTCCCTCTTGCGATATGGAGCCATAGCCCTTTTCAGAGCTAAACCACTGCTCGGACTATCGACGCTGCGCCCTCTAAGCGAAAAGTAGAACGAAAGGACGCCGGCGCCAAACAGCCCTTTACGCGTTACCTAAATCGTGACCGCGTGGCCTTGCGGTGACCTCTCGCGCCGTCGGGACAGCCCGTCGAGCGCCAGACGCTCACAACCGCTCTGGGGCTTCGATGCCAAGTAGGTCAAGGCCTTTTTCGAGCACGGCGGCCGTAAGCGCGCACAGTGCAAGCCTCGATGCTCTGGTCCCCGGGTCGGGTGCGCCGAGTACGGGGCAGTTCTCGTAGAAGCCAGTGAAGGTGCTGGCCAGCTCGAAAAGGTAACCGCACATCTTGTGCGGGCTATACGTTTCCAGGCTCGATGTCACCGCGTCAGCGAAGCCGAGAAGGCGCTTGGCAAGCTCGCGCTCGGCTGGTTCGCTGGGCGGGAGCACCGGCCCGACGGGGTTTGCCGTACCGGCGTCGCCGCCTCTTCCTGCCCCGCTGGCTATTCCTAGCTCACCTGCCATGCCTGCCGTACCTTCCGTGCCTGCCGTACCTTCCGTGCCTTGCGTACCTGCCGCGCCTTCCGAGCCGGGGCCGGCCGCTCGCCGGAGGATACTGCGGGCCCGGGCGTGCGCGTACTGGATGTAAGGAGCCGTATTACCGTCGAAAGCCAGCATCCGGTCCCAGTCGAAGCGGTAGTCGCGTGCCCGGTCCGTGGAAAGGTCGGCGTACTTGACTGCGCCTATCCCAACTGCGCGTGCAATACCCTCGAGATCCCCTTCAACGGGCTGGCCATTTTGCTCGGCACGCGCACCCATTAGTGTTCTGGCGCGCTCGATCGCCTCGTCGAGGAGCTCAGCCAATTTTATGGTGGCACCGTGCCTTGTCCGGAACATCTTGCCGTCCGGCCCGAGGACGTTGCCGAAGCCGACGTGGACGGCTTGAGCCTCCTCCGGCAACCAGTGTGCCAGCCGGGCCGTCGCAAAAACCATCTCGAAGTGCTCCGACTGAGGAGAGCCCACCACGTAGAGGAGCAACTCGGCGCCGAGACGGCCTACACGGTCCCGGACGGCGGCCAAGTCTGTCGTGGCGTAGGTGTAGCCTCCGTCGGACTTCTGCACAATGAGCGGGAGAGGGTCACCCTCGCGGTTGGTGTACCCGGGCGGGAAAACGCAGCGAGCCCCTTCGCTCTCCACCAGGAGCCCCATTCTGGCGAGGTCATCGACTACCACGGGCAGGAGCGGGTTGTAATAGCTCTCCCCCACCACGTCCTGCCGGGTGAGCTTGGTGCCCAGACGAGCCAAGATATCGTCGAAATAGCTCAGGCTTTGGCTCACGAGCACCTGCCACAGCTGGAGGGTCTCGGGGTCACCCGATTGCAATAGGACCACCCGCGCGCTCGCCCGTTCGGCGAAGGCTGGGTCGCTGTCGTAAGCCGCCCGCGCCTGCTGGTAAAAGAGCTCCAAGTCCCCCACCGCGAGCTCGGGTACTGCCTCGTCTTCGCCAATATCGACGAGGTGCTCGATCAACATCCCAAAAGGGGTACCCCAGTCCCCAACATGGTTTTCCCTTATGACACTGTGGCCCACAAGTTCGAGCAGCCTTACCAGGCAATCGCCGATAATCGTGGAGCGCAGGTGGCCAACGTGCATCGGTTTTGCGACGTTTGGGGCCGCGTAGTCGACAACGGCCTTTTTCGGTGGACTTGCGAGCTGCACGCCCAATCTCGCCGCGTCGAGCGACATATCCCGAAGCTCAGATGCCAGGAACTCTCCCGCCAGCGTCAAATTGATAAAACCTGGCCCAGCCACCTCCGCCTTTTCGCAAAGGTCTCCCAATCCCAACTCCATGGCCCTCGCCACCACTTCCTCTGCTACATCGCGGGGAGGCCGCCCAAGGGCACGGGCGAGGGCGAGCACGCCGTCTACTTGTAGGTCGGCACGCTGCGAGGCCCGCACCGCTGCGTTTGCCCCGGGCTGGAGCTCCTCAAAAACTGCGGCAAAAAATGAACCGACGATGGTTAGTAGGCCTGGCACCCATCCATCGTCGCGTCCCAACAGGTGCATTAGCCAACCGATAATGACGGGTGGCTGGGGTTTCTCGGCGTGGCCCCACGTTTCTCGGTGTGTTGCCGGCCGAAAAAGTGCCCTCGCCTCCGCCAAGAAAGGACGGACCACGCCGAGTACCTGTACTCACAACGCACCCAATAACATGTAACTGCGTGACAGCACCGGCGGATGGCGAGACCCGCAGGGCGGCCCGCACTGGGCCCCGCGGTGCGCGCTCGCGCTAGCCTTGCGCGCGTCGCCATGGCACCCGACGAGCGCAGCGCCTTATCGCCCGCTCTGCGCTTCGCCGATGTCGACCTGGACCGGGAGGCAACCCCGGTCCTCAGAGGCGTAAACTGGCAGGTCAGCGCAGGCGAACGCTGGGCCGTGCTAGGCCCGAACGGCAGCGGTAAGACCACGCTCATGCAACTGGCCTCCGGGTACCTGCACCCGACGCGAGGGACCCTAGAAGTGCTTGGCCAACGCTTGGGCCGGACCGACGTGCGAGCCCTACGCAAACGGGTCAGCACCGTTTCGGCCAGCGTCGCCCGGGTCATAGTGCCATGGTTGACGGCCAAGGAAGTCGTGGTCTCCGCCCGGCAGGGCGCCTTGGAGCCGTGGTGGCATACCTACAGCGAAGCGGAGTGGGCGAGGGCCGAAGAACTGCTCGTGACTGCGGGCTTCGGCCACATAGCCGAGCGCCCTTTTGGTGTGCTCTCAGAGGGAGAACGCCAACAGGTGTTGCTCGCACGTGCCCTCATGACTGACCCGGAGCTCCTACTGCTCGACGAACCGTGTGCCGGGCTCGACATGGGTGGCCGGGAACGGTTGCTGGCCCGCCTCGGCCCCTTGGCCAGCGGACCAGCATCAGCACCAATCGTGATGGTCACTCACCACGTCGAGGAGATCCCTGAGGGTTTCACACACGTTTTGCTGCTGCACGCCGGGAGCGCCCTGGTCGCTGGGCCAATGGCATCGTCATTGACGGCAAAGGCACTCAGCGAATGCTTTGGGTTGTCGCTCGAGCTCCGCCATGATGCTGGGCGGTGGACCAGCCGGTCCGCCCGCACCGCCCGAACGGCTTGAGGGCTGCGACCGCTCCCTACCCGGCCGGGTGAGCGCCGGTCCCGCCAACTGCTGCACAGCGCATGCAGGTGCCGCTAACCGCAAAATGGCCAACGTCGGCTAGGAAACCGTAACGCGTCTCGAGCTCGTGAGAGAGAGGTTCGAACAGGCCGGGAGCCACCTCGATCACGCCACCGCACTTGTGGCAGATGAGGTGCTGGTGGGAGCGCCACCCAGCCAAGTGCCATTGGGACGGCCCGTGGCCGAGGTGGACGTGATAGGCGATATCGAGCTCTTCGAGACGTTCGAGGGTGCGGTAGACGGTGCTCTCGCTGATGTCGGGGTATTCCCCGGCAACCACTCCGACGATTTCCTCGGCGCTGCGGTGGCCTTCAGCGTCCACCAGGGCAGCGACGACGCAACGCAAGGCCACGGTGGCGCGGCCTCCGGCTTGCCGCACCGCCCGGACAGCCATGTCGACAGCGCTCTCACCAGCCAGTACCGGCTGCGGGCCATGCCCTCTCACCGAAGTCATCGGCTAGTAGCTACCCGGCCAGCAAAAGCGGCCAGAGCTCAGCCGGCGGGCAGGAAGGTTTCGAGCCGTTCGTTGATATCCGAAACCGAGTACAGGTTGCGGCGTAGCGTCTCGGTGAGCCAACGCTCGACCTCTTCCCGAGCCGGGCCTTCGTTCAGGACGCCCCAGAGGTCGAGGAGGTGGTCCTGGACGTCCGACGCGGGCACTGCGATCTGGTCGGAAAGCTGCGCTAGCCAGGCCTCCGCCACCCCGACGGCGCTAGTAACCAGCTCCCCGTCGCCGCTGTCGCTGGTGGCGCCATCCGCTGCGTCAACACCTACCGCCCCAACCACGCTTTCCCCGGTCTCAGTCATGCTCCAATCATATGACACTCGAGGGACATAACGAGTGCGCCACCCGTGCGCTCAAGTGCCCTTTTACCCCAAAAGGTACCTTCGGCCACCGTCAGCACCCAACCGTCGCGCAAAACGCCGGAACGGTTCCTCCATTTCCGGCCCCCCAACTCCCCCGGCCGTCCCTTGACGGGGCTCCCTGGCGGGCTCGGCCTGAGGCCCCCCGCCGCCCCCTACCTCGGGACCGAGCAAGCGGCCCTGGCTCGGCCCTGGCTCATTCGGGCCCATTCGCGAGCTACCGCTCGGACCTGGCCACCATGGGGCCGTCCTGGCGGGCCGACGCCCACGCCGCAGCCCG
>Ga0302326_10020394_pt1 | contig 13654 bp, 11 predicted proteins | sample Palsa_T0_3_FD_202264 | JGI IMG/M metagenome (GOLD analysis project Ga0302326, IMG submission 202264) | Peat permafrost microbial communities from Stordalen Mire near Abisko, Sweden - Palsa_T0_3 | ecosystem: Environmental > Terrestrial > Soil > Palsa > Peat permafrost | place: Sweden: Abisko... | reverse complement strand
GGAGGATGAGCTTGAGGGCCACGCTGCGCTGGAGAGCGAGCTCCTCACCTCGGTAGACGACGCCCATGTCTCCGTGGCTGATCACCGCCTCGACACGGCACCCGGCGAACACGGAGCCGAGCGGGAGGTCAGGGGCCCGCTCGTCCCGGCCGCCGGCAGCGACCGCCCCGCCCGCAGCGACCGCCCCGCCCGCAGGGACCGCCCCGCCCGCAGGAACCGCCACGGCCGGCGGAGCCGGTGGGACTGCAGCCGCCGCAGGAACCGCCCCGCCCGCAGGGACCGCCACCGGCGGTGGAGCTACCGCTCGGCCGACGTCGGTCACCTGCAGGACCGTCTTTCCCATCCTTACGACGTCACCGGCCTTGAGTGTCCGCGGTGTGTCGATTCGCTCGTCGTTGACGAACGTCCCGTTCGCCGACCCGAGGTCCTCGATCGTCAGCAGTCCGGCTGCGTTGCGGGCAACGCGCGCGTGGCGTCGTGAAAGCTCGAGATCGTCGCCGAGTCGCCCCTCTCCGCTCGCCCCCCGCCCGATGATGAGATCGTCCCGCAAGGTGAGCCGACGGCCCCGCGCGTTCCCGGCGGTGACCACGAGCACGTCACCGGCTTCCACGCTCGCGCTGGGGGGGTCGCCTGCAGGGGCGGGTGTCAGGAGCCACGGTTTCTCGGCCAAGGCGCCGGATCCGTCGGTCACCTGCAGAACCGTCTTTCCCATCCTCACGACGTCACCGGCCTTGAGTGTCCGCGGCGTATCGATTCGCTCGTCGTTGACGAACGTCCCGTTCGCCGACCCGAGATCTTCAATCCTCAGCTGGCGATCCGCCCCGCGTGAAATGCGTGCGTGGCGCCGCGAGAGCTCAGGGTCACCACCGAGCCTTCCGTTGCCCTCGGGAGCTAGGCGGCCGATCAGCAGGTCGCCTTCCACGCTCAGGAGCGTGCCGCAATCCATGCCCTCGGTCACCCGCAACTGTGCGTCGGCCATCGCCTTTGAAGCCTAACGCGTAGATAATGGGCCGCGTGTCAGCGAACCCTCCCGCCGCCCGGCCCGTCTCCGACTTGATGCTCCTCGTCGAGGCCGAGCGCTCGGGCCGGCCGTTCCTGCTCTTCCGCGACCAAGATGACAGGCAGCAGCTCTTCTTCTTCGCTCCCGGCTCGGCTTCCGTTTCTGTCGGGCGCCGGCCGGCATCTGATCTCGTGCTCAGCTGGGACGATCAGGTCTCACGGCTGCATGCCCGATTCGAGCGCGTCGACGACAGCTGGGTGCTAGTCGACGACGGCCCGTCGTCCAACGGCACATTCGTCAATGAGGAGCGCCTTACCGGCGGGCGCCGGCTGAACGACGGCGACACGCTGCGGTTCGGGGCGACGACGGTCACATTTCGCGCGCCGGTGGCGGACGCACCCGTGACGCCGGCCGGGCTCGAACTCTCGACCACCCAGCGCCGCGTCCTGACCGCGCTATGCCGCCCCTACAAGGGCCGAGGCGGGTACGCCCGCCCAGCCACCGATCAGCAGATCGCCGATGAGCTCGTCCTATCGATCGGTGTTGTAAAGACCCATCTCAGTGTGCTGTGCGCGAAGCTCGGGGTCGGAGATCTGCCGCCGAGCGAGGCACGAGTCCGTCTGGTCGAACGTGCCCTCTCCGGCGGCGTGATCTCCGAGCGCGACCTCTAGGCAGGTGCTTGCTCCCGGCTCCACCTTTGCTGGATACGAGATCGAGAGCGTCGTCGGCGCCGGGGGGACAGGGATCCTCTACCGTGCTCGCCAGATCCGGCTCGATCGACCGGTTGCGCTAAAGCTGGTCGAGCCTGCAGTGGCGCGGGACCCCGTGATTCGGGAGCGGCTACGCCGCGAGGCCAGAATGGTCGCCGCGCTCGACCACCCCAACATCGTTCCGCTGTACGCGGCCGGCGAGGAGGACGGAACGGTCTACATCGTCACGCGGTGGGTGGAGGGCACCGAGCTGGGGACGCTGATCCACGGCGACGGTCCGTTGGAGCCCGGAATGGCGGCGCGCACCGCGGCTCAGATCGCCGACGCGCTCGAGATGGCCCACCAGAAGGGACTCGTTCACCGCGACGTAAAGCCCTCCAACGTCATCCTCACCTCTGAAGGTCACGTCTACCTCACCGACTTCGGGCTGGCAAAGCGCGCTGAGACGGCGGTAGGGCTGACGGCGGTGGACCGGATGCTGGGAACCGTCGACTACGTGGCGCCGGAGCAGGTCGAGGGCAGCGAGCCCGATGCGCGAGGCGACGTGTATGCCCTCGGCTGTGTGCTCTTCGAGATGCTTGCCGGTGAGGCACCATTCGCGGCCCAGAAGGGCGGGATGGCAAAGATGTGGGCGCAGGTCAATGCCGAGGTGCCCTCCGTCCGCGAACGGCGCCCCGACGTGTCACCGGCGCTCGACGACGTGATTCGGCGCACGATGGCGAAGGCGCCCGACGCCCGCCCCACGGCGGCGGCCTTCCGGGCACGGGTGCTCACCGCCGTTGGCGAGGCACCGTGAGCGGCTGAAAGCTCTACGAGCAGGCGTCGAGTAGCTTCGTTTGGAGCATGATCCGGCCGAGTGCTACCCAGGCGGCGCCGTAGTAGGTCCTCGTGCTGGGATGGTTGTCGATGGCCTCGGCCTCGTCGAGTAGCCCGTCCCGCGCAGCTGTGTGACCGGCCGCACCGGCCGCCGCTGCGGCGGCCACGAGTACGACGGGATTCCTGATGTTGCTGACCGGCTGACCGGAGAGGGTGTGCAGGACCGGCAGCGTCGCCGGGTCCTGCCCCTCGAACACGGACCATGCCCTGGCAGCGATGCTTCGGCCGGCCGGCTCTGGATCCTCGGCCATGCGGATCAGCACGCGCACAGCGTCGAACCCGAACTCTGGCGTCGCCGGCAGGTCGCTCGGCGAGCCGATCGGCACGATCTTGTCATTCTCGAGCAGCACCCAGTCCGGCGGCAGCCGCGACGGAGCCGTCATCAGATCGCTCACAATCGAGCGTGAGCTCGCCGCCAGGCTTTCCCAGCGGCTGTCGCCCGACGCGGCGCCGAGCATCTCGAACGTCGCTGGATCGAAGTAGCTCGGGTCCACGATCACCCGCGGGGTGATCGCCCACGGACCGGCCGTCAGCACCGGGGCGCCCCGGAACGAAGTCACCTCCACGTTCATGATGTCGTTCCCGAGAGCAACCGCCTGCTGTCGCAGAGCGGGGCGGTGGAAGCGACACGAGGCGACGAGCAGCGCGCGGCTCGTGTCGAGGTCGGCGTCCGAGGCCGGCTGAGGGTCTACCACGCGACCATTGACCCAGTGGGATGCGAACAGACCGCCAGGGTTCCGGAGATGGTCCTGCGTCCACGCCCAGATGGCGTCGAAGCGGCGCGAGTCGCCGATCGCGGCCGCGAGCAACATGCCGTACGCCTGTCCCTCGCTGACAGTGTCGCCCCCCTGGTCGTGCCGGACGACGCGTCCGTCCGGATCGACGTAGTGGTCCAGGAAGTATCGGGCGGCTCCCTCAGCGCGATCCTGGTAGGCGGCACCCGAGCCAGGCGTCGGGCTTGGCGATGGGTTCGGAGTGGAGCCTGTTCCACCGCACCCGGCGAAGCAGCACAGCGCGATCCCCCCGAACGCCAAGGCGGCCACGTCACGCAACGTTCGGCTCAAGCGACCACCTCGGCGGTCTCGAGCGACTCCGATGCTGAGGCGCGCGGCTTCTCGAGTGCCGCCCAGCATCCGGTCATGAGGATTGAGACGTGGACGGCGGCAAAGGAGACGTTGTTGATCGTGGCGGCGTCTGGATCGTGAACGAGGCCATAGACGCCGGCCGCGACCAACACGCCGACGGCCACGAGCGCCGGCATCACCGCCCCCGGCTGGCGCGCCTCGGCGCCCTTTTTCGGGGTCACGACGAAGGAGCCCTTCTTGCGCAGCACGGTGTAGATCGTGGAAAGTATGTGGATCCAGAAGTTTGCGGCTGACAGCGCGAAGGCGGCGAACGTGTAAGAACCCGCCCCGGCAACCGCCGCCATCGTCAGCGCCACGGCGTAATAGGGCACGAAGTGGAGCAGGAACACGGGAGCGTCGATGTGCCCGATGGGCTGGCCACCGCCGAGGAGACGAACCACCGGGAAGCTCATGTAGATGAGGACCGTCCACCCGGACAGGAAATAGAGCCCGGAGAGCAGGTACTGCGCTTTCAGCCGCCAGGGGAGCCGTGCTCGCAGCGCGCGCGGGATGCCCGATAGACAGCCTCTGGCCCACCGCTGTTGCTGCGAGACGTACGCGGCCGTGTCCTCGGGACCGAGCCCGCGCGCCAGCACGTCCGGTACGTAGGCCGAGCTCCAACCCTGCTCGTGAAGGTGAATCGAGAGCTCGAAGTCCTCGGTTAGCGAGTTCGTCGGGAACCCGCCGACGCTCTCGAACGCCTCGCGACGGAACAGCACGTTGGTGCCGCAGCAGAAGACCGCGTCGAGCCCGTCCTTGCCGCGCGCGATGGCCCCGAAGAACAGCGCCTGCTGAGCCCAGGACGCCGCCGCGATCCGGTTGTGCTCCGTGTTGGCGTAGTACTGCGGCGTCTGAACGAACGCGATCTTGGGGTCATCCATCCACCCGAGGGTGGCCTCGAGGAAGTCTGGGTCCGCCACATGGTCCGAATCGAACACGGCGATGAACGGTGCGTCGGTCTTGGTCAGGGCGTGGTTGATGTTGCCCGCCTTCGCGCCGGTGTGCTCGGGCCGCCGGATGTAGCCGACGCCGTAGCGGGCGGCGAGGTCGCGCATGGCGTCGTCGTTGCCGTCGTCCAGCACGTGGACCCTGACGTCCGCTCCCCGCAGGCCGACCGCCGCAGCCACCGTCAGATCGACGATGTCCGGCGGCTCCTTGTAGACGGGGATGAAGACGTCGACCGTCACCCTGCGGCTCGGTGCCTTCCTTTCCCGCACCCGCTCGTTTGCCACTGTCCACCAGAAGCCCAGGGCCTGCATGAGGTTGAAGAGCTCGGCAGTGATCAGGATGGCGTAGAGGATGGGGGTGCCCACGCGGTTCGGGTTGAGCAGCCAGCCGAAGTACCACACGGCACACGGCAGCCCTAGGACGATCAGGATGCGCACCCGGCGGCGCACGCTCCATGTGCTCGGTACAGGCTGCCACGTCACCCGCCGAAGACGCACGTCCCAGGGTCGGCTGCTCATTGGAACTCCCAAACCAGTGTTTGAGGCGTCTTGAAGCGTCGCACGAGCGTGCGGAAGAAGGTGAGCTGTCCAACCACCTTGTTCGTTTCATTGAAGAACTGGCGATTGCTCTGGAACGAGGCGAGGACGAACACGGGGCTCCCTTCGTACTGTGCTGTCACTGTGCGAGAAAGGGGCTGGCTCCGCAACTCGGGCGCGTAGTACTGGAGCACGTAACGCATATCTGCCGGCTCGAGCAGGACGAGGCTGTGCGGGCCGGCCTGCGCCTTGATGGCCTGGATCGCGGCACGGAAGCCGTACAGCCGCGGATTGTCATTGTTCAGCTGCTCATCAGCGAGACCGACGAGCAAGGTCAGGGCGATGCCGCCCGCGACGAGCAACCGCGCCCTCGGACTGCGTATCCAGCCGGAGACGAGCCGCGCCACCAGGAGGAGCACAAGAGGTACCAGGATCAGGAAGTTACGCACCTCGAACAGTGAGCGATCGAACGCTGACACGCCGATCAGGAGCGCGACAAGTGCTAGGGCCGCTGCGGCAAGCGTCTTTGTCTGGCGCGATGCGCCGCGGCCCATCAAGACAAGCGAGAGGAGCAGGAACAACGGCCACATCGCGGCCAGGAGCACGGTCGTCGCGTTGGGCTGGTAGCCCCACAGTGACCACGCCATGTTCGCGAGCACGGAGTAGAACGACAGGTACTGGTACGTCCCGCTCGGCGAGCCGGCCGCTGCGCTCGTCGAGTGGTACTGGTGAACTGCGAACACCAGCAGCGGCACGAGCTGCATGACGAGCACCGCTGCCGAATAGGCGAAGCCTAAGGCCAGCGTCCTGACCGGTTGGTTGTTCCGCCGCCGATGGAGGAGGACCCCGACGAAGATGATCTGCTGCACACCGATCAAGAGCAGTCCGAAGTAGTGAGACCACAGGACGCCGGCGGTGGCGAGGATGTAGGCCGCCCAATTGCCCATGCTTGCGTTGCGTAGGACGCGTAGCTGCGTCAACAGCGCCAGCAGCCCGAAGAAGGCCTCGAATTCGTACATCCGCACCTCTTGCGAGTACCAGATGAGCATCGGGGAGACGGCGGCGAACGCGCCGGCGATCAGGCCGGTCCGGCGGTCGTACAGCTCGCGTCCCAGCTCATAGAGCACCGGGATCACGAGCGTGCCCGCGATCAGCGACGGGAGCCTCACGGCGAACTGGCTGTCGCCGAACGCGCGGATGGTCAACCACAGCGCGAGGTCGTGTAGCGGCGGTTGGCGGTCGCCGTTGTACAGGGTGCTGAACATGTCGTGAAGCGAGAGTCGCGCCTGGTGGATGCTGATCGCCTCGTCGAGCCAGATCCCCCGCGGCACGAGCAGGCGCAACCCCAGGCCCACGACGATGAGCCCGCCGAGGACGAGAAGGGCGGTCTTGCGGCTTGTGTCCGGCTCCCCCCGCCGCGGAAGGCGGCCACGCGGGCCGAAGAGCTCTGCCTCGTGAGAACGCCTCGCGCGCTGAAGGGCCGTTCGTAGTGAGTTCCCTTCCGGGAGGGTTCGCATGCTCACTAGGTGGTGCCGAGCCGGCCCAGTTCAGGCTCTCGTGCGGGGGCGCGCAGCTCGAGCCGGCTTTCGGCGGTGATGATGTGCATGACCGCGTTGATCAGAGCCAGATGCGTGAAGGCCTGCGGGAAGTTCCCGAGCTGACGGCCCGTGATCGGATCGAGTTGCTCGGCGTATAGCGCCAACGGACTCGCGTACGAGAGCAGCTTCTCGCATAGTCCTCGGGCACGGGCGAGCTCTCCGATTTCGACGAGCGCAGAGACCAACCAGAACGAACAGATTGTGAACGTGCCCTCCTCGCCGGAGAAGCCATCATCGGTCTCGTCGACTCTGTAGCGCAATACGAGGCCTTCCTCGGTCAGCTCCTCGGCGATCGCCAGCACGGTGTCACGGATTCGCTTGTCCTCAGGCGGCAGGAAACGTACCAGCGGCATCAGCAGCACCGAAGCATCGAGCGCCTCCGTGTCGTAATGCGCAGCGAACACCCCGCGCTGATCCAGTCCATTCGTGCAGATGTCCGCGTGAATCTCAGCGGCGGCCGCCTCCCACCGCGTCGCCGTCGCGTCGTCGGCGCGGATGCGCGCAAGTCGCGCCCCCCGGTCGGCGGCAACCCAGCACATCACCTTCGATGAGGTGAAATGGCGGGGCTCGCCGCGGACCTCCCAGATCCCGCGGTCGGGATCGCGCCAATGGGCCAGGGCCGCTTCCACCTGACGCTTGATGATCGGCCACAGCCGGTCTGGCAGCTGATCGCGCGAGCGGGTGTGCAGGTAGATCGAGTCCAGCACGGCACCCCAGACGTCGTGCTGGCGCTGGTTGTAGGCACCGTTGCCGATCCGGACGGGCCGCGCGTGCTCATAGCCGGAGAGGTGCTCGAGCTCCTGCTCCTGAAGCTTGCTCTCTCCGCCGACGCCGTACATGACCTGCAGCTGTCCCTCCTCGGCCTCGACCATGTCGGCGACGAAGTAGAAGAAATCATTCGCCTCCTCATCGAAGCCAAGCGTGTACAGCGCCCACAGCATGAACGTGGAGTCGCGTATCCAGCTGTAGCGGTAGTCCCAGTTGCGGTCGCCGCCCGGCGTCTCCGGGAGAGACGTGGTCGCAGCTGCAATCATCGCCCCGGACGGCGTATAGGTGAGACCTTTGAGCGTCAGCGCGCTGCGCTGCAGGTTCGCGCGCCAAGGGTGATCGGGGAAGGTGCCGTGCTTCAGCCATTCCTGCCAGAACCGCCCGGTGCGCGCCATCCACGCTGCGGCCTCCTCGTAGCTGACCGGCAGTACGTTCTCGGACCAGCCGAGCGCGACGAACGCAGCCTCACCCTCGTGCAGCATCGATCGCGCGCGTGCGCGAGGCCCTTCGAACCCGAGCCGGAGGTCGGTCAGGAGCCGCAGTTCGAGGGCCATGCCCTCCGAGCGGGCAAACGCCTCGGTATACCCCGAGCCGCCGTAGGACCAGTCGGCAGCGAGCCCTCCGTAGTCGAAGGCCGGCTCGCACTCGAGCTTGATCTCGACCGATCCTTGCACGCACTCGATCAGGCGCAAAATCGCGTGGTCGGCATCGTGGTCGGTGGGCGAGCGCCTATGAATGTTTGACCGCTCGGTCTTGTGGGTCCAAGGACCGATGGTGAGCGCATCGCGCACGAGCACCCAGCCCGTCCGCGTCTCCCAGGTGGTCTCGAGCACCATCGTTCCGGGGATGTAACGCCGCGCGGCGGGAACGTTCACATTGGCTGGGCCGACGCGGAAACCCCCGGCGTCACGATCGAGGATCGCGCCGAATACGCTCGGCGAGTCCATTCGAGGAAGACACAACCACTCGACATTTCCGTTGGGCGCGACCAGCGCGGTCGTCTGGCAGTCGGACAGGAACGCGTAGTCACCAATCGGCGGGAACGCGCTGATGCGACTCCCATGGTCGAGGGCCCCCGGCATCGGTGCGGGGCGATTCTGCCGCCGGGCACGATATCTGTCAAGGTATACCTCCGATTTGCGGGGGCGCAAAGGCCTTGATGTGGAACCTTCGGCAGAACCGACCTCGATCGACGTAATCGCGTCTTCGCTCGAGCCACTGACACCGGCTGCCAGCCGGCTGAGCTCTCCGGACGGGGCACTCACTCTGATGCTCAGCGACATCGGTGATGCCGGCGCCGTCGCTTCGCAGCTGGGTCCCGAGCGCTGGGAGATGCTGATCGGCGATCATCATCTGCTCGTCGAGCGGCTTGTTGCCCACCACGACGGACAGGTGGTCAAGTTCGAGCGCGACGGCTTTCTGGCCTCCTTCAACAGCGCTCACGGCGGCCTCCATGCCGCAGTGGAGCTACAGCGCACCTTCAGCAGCACCGGCGACAACGGCACGCCCGACGCCCTGGCTCTACGTCTCGGCTTGCACTCGGGCTACGTGATCGGCAACACCGCTGAGCTCCTCGGCCGTAACGTGGTGCTCGCCACACGGATCGCGGCGCACGCCAAGGCCGGCGAGATCCTCGTTTCCTCGACTCTCAAGCAGTACACAGAAAGCGACCCGAGCTTTCACTTCGAGCCGCGCGGCGAGTACCACTTCAAGGGCCTGCTCGGCGAACACGTCGTGTACGCGGTCCGCTGGCAATAGCCGGCGCGCACGGCGCCTCACTAAGGAGCGTCGATCGGGATGCCCGCAGCCCGTGAGAGCGAACGGGCATACTCGATGCTGGAGCTTGGTCGTTCGGCGGGCGCCTTGCTCAGGGCGGCGTTGAGCGCCTGCGTGAACTCGGGCGAGATGTCACGCCGTTCAGTGGATGGCTCGGGCGGCTCCTCCTGGAGGTGGGCCCAGAGGACAGCCATCCCCTGACGATGCGCGAACGGTGGCCGCCCGTGCACGCACTCGAACGCCACGCACCCAAGGCCGTAAGTGTCAGCGGCGCCGGTCACAGGCTCACCGCGGATCTGCTCCGGCGACATGTAGTCCATCGATCCAAGTGGCTGGCCGGGTCGTGTCAGCACGGTGCCGCCGGGGTCCTTGGCGAGCCCGAAGTCGGTGATGTACGCGTTCTCTGTCAAGTCGAGGAGGATGTTGCCGGGTTTTACGTCGCGGTGCACCATTCCAGCCTGCCACAACGCGTGGAGCCCGTCGGCTACCTGCGTGCAGATCCTCACGGTCATCGCCAGATCGAGTCGGCCGTCCAGCGCGAGCTTCTCACCGAGGGTGATCCCCTCGATCAACTGCGCTGCCAGGTAAGGGACACCGTCGTGCTCGCCTGTGTCTCGCACCGGGACTACGTGCGGGTTGCTCACCGTCTGAGCGATCCGAGCCTCACGCCTGAAGCGGCGCCTGAACGTCTCGTCTCGCGCCAGGTCCGCTTTGACTAACTTCAGCGCGACGACCGCGCCGTCGCCGGCTGTCGCTCTGTAGACCTTTCCCATCCCGCCCACGCCGATGAGCGAGTCGATCCGGTACGCCCCGAACTCGGTCCCGACGCGCTCGTCGTCCGCTCTCACAGGTCCCGCGGTGTGACGATGCCGCTCCTGAGCCCGAGCTCGACCAGCCTGACGCGCTTCTGGTTCTGCGGCAGGTCCTCGATCCCGAACTTCCCGAACAGCCCGCGTAGGTGGGTCTTGACGGCGTCCACGCTGAGGAACAGCTCGTCCGCGATCTGCTGGTTGGTTGCGGGGGTCGCGTAGCTGCTGGACTCCTTGAACGGTCGGCAAAGCGCGATCAGCACACGTCGTTGTGCCTCGGACAGGCTCGCGCGCCCGAGCGCCTCGGAGGCGACCTCGGTCTCCGCGACGCGCGCGGGCAGCGGCTCGCGAAAGGTGGCGACCGTGTGTCCGAAGCGGACGACATCGCCGTCGCGCAAGCGTCGCTTGCCGACGATCCGCTCGCCGTTGAGGTGGGTGCCGTTCCGCGACAGGCCGTCGTCGGAGACGGTCCAATGATCGCCGATGCGCTCGAGCTCGGCGTGCAACCGCGAGACCTCCGTGTCCCAGTCGAGCAAGATGTCGCTCGCGGTGCGCCCGACGGTCACGCAATGGATCTCCGCGAGGGGGAAGATCTGCTGCTGCCCCGATCCGTCGCGGTAAAGAAGAAACGGGGCTCCTGACCGCTCCGCCTGGATCTGGGCCTTGAGCTCGACCGGACTCTGGAGTGGGGCGACGAGGGGACGGTCGGCCATCGTAAGCGCGATCCTAGCGCCGAGGGTTCTGTGTTGGAGGCGGCTTGCCTCTGCTCTGCGGGCCGGAGCTCGGTCGGTGTCCGTCTACGACAGGGCGCAGAGGGCGACGAAGCGCGTTAGGAATCCTGGCGCGTCAAAACTGCTCTGTAGCGCCGCGAGCTCTGCGAAATAGCCCCGAAGCGCAGCGGGATCTCGCCGAGCCCCTGCGGCCGCAAATGCTTCGAGCGCATCCGCCATCTCCTGGGTGCCAACAAGGGCACCGGTCGAGAGCTGCCGGCATCCAGAGGAGCTGCCGAGCTGTGCGGCCACCAGTGCTGCTGCGAGCCTGTCCTGCGGCTGAACGACCAGCCGCCCCCCCGGCACGTAGCAGGAGGGCCGACGGTTCGCGGAGTAGCAGCGTCCCAGAGATAACTCGGCCGCCGAGAGCGCAGTCAACCACTTGCCCTGGTCTCGGCGCAGTCGGCGCGCGATCACCGGTGCCAACGGTGACAGCGCTTTCGGAGCAGGTCGGGGGGCAAGCGCGCGCGAGCGGAGGACGAGCCAGCCATCTGACCAGCCGACGGGTGCGTATCCGGCCAGATGGTCGTCGACGAAGCGCGACACCTCACCGAACCCGCCGTTGGTCGAGATCGCTCCGGCTGAGGCCAGGACGTCGGCGACGATGTAGTCCGTAGCCCCGGTTTTCGCGGTTATCTCGGCCACGGTCTTGCGATGGCTGAGGCGCGGGATCGCAATGTCCTCCGCGGCGACCGACACGCCCGCCGGGACGCTCTTCAACGCCTGGGCCAGGGCAACGGCTTGCGCCGGAACGGACCAGAAACCGCCCCGGAACAGATTCGACAACGGAAAAGCCTGCGCGTAGATCAGCTGCAGCACGAGCACCGTGACCGCGAGGACGGCAACGACTCCCCGTTGCCACGCCGAGCGAGCCCGGTCCCTCAGCTTGCCGCCGTGCTCGACGAGCATGCCGGCGATCCACTTTGCCGTGCAGATTCCGTCGGTAGCCCCGATGAAGAGAAAGGCTGCGATCGCGAGCGTGTACTGACCGCCGGTGTTCCAGTAAGCGGAGTCCGTCGACAGAAACCGTTCCGCGAGCAGCGGGAGCTGGATGATCACCGTCCGCGACAGCAGAGGCAGGCACAGCAGCGGCACATACAGCAAGACGATCGTGTGCGTCTTGGTCGGATTGGAGAACAGGGTTCGCAGGACCAGTCGGGGGTGCCTGACGCAGTTCCACAACAGCAGCAGCGGGTTGGAGCCCAACCGGCCATAACTGAAATATGCGTAGTGGCCGGCTGGATTCTCGGACGGGATCAGGAGTCGGACGACGAGGACATACCAGACAGCTCCGAGCACCAGGCACGCGACCCCCGGGCGCCATTCGCGGCGCGTGAGCAGATACAGGCCCAGCGAGAACACGACGAACGACTGGTCTTCCTTGACCGCAAGCAGCCCGATGACCGCAACGAAGAACCACCCCCAGGACCGACGATCTGCGGCCAGCAGCGCGGCCCCACCCAGCACCGGCGCAAACGCCAGCTCATGGAAATCGAAGCCGAACGCGCTCTGAACGCCCCAGAAGACGAGATACGCGACGGCGACGGCGAGCGCCGGCCATTCGCCGAGCCGCGACCGTGCGTACAGAAATATCGGCCACGCGGCAGCAGCGAGCAGGACAGCCTGGGCGAGTAGCAGGGTTCGGGCGTCATCCCATACCCAGTACAGAGGGGCGAGCAGCACGAGGATGGGCGAGAAGTGATCGCCCCAGATGTTGGCCAGGTTCTTGATCGAACTGGCCGGTGTTTGGAAGTGGCTGTAGTGCCACAGCACCTGGTCGAAGATCCCCAGGTCGAAGCCGCCCGCGTCGAAGCGCGCGTACCGCTGGAGCGAGTAGGCCGCATATGCGACCGCGGCCAGCACCATGAGTCCGCCGAGCAGCGCCGGTGGGCGAGTTGCGCGACCGGGATCCACGTCCCACGCGCCGAGATCCATCCTCGTTCCTCGTAGACGGCGCCTTGCCGGCTCCCCGGGGACAGCCACACGCGGCAGAATAGTTTCAGCCCGGCGAGCCCGTCGGGGCTAGCGCCCGGACCGGCCCGCCGGGGCTGGCGCTCGGACCGGCCCGCCGGGGCTGGCGCTCGGACCGGCCCGCCGGGGCTGGCGCTCGGACCGGCCCGCCGGGGCTGGCGCCCGGCCGGGTCACGTGCTGTCCAAGGCTCAGATCCTCGATCACGTGTGGCAGTACGACTTCGGCGGAGACGGCAACGTGGTGGAGACGTACATCAGCTATCTGCGCAAGAAGATCGACGCCGACGGCGAGCCGCTGATCCATACGGTTCGCGGCTTCGGCTACAGCTTGCGCCTGCCGTCGTAGATGTCGCTACGCGCGCGCCTGCTCGCTGGTCTGCTCGCGCTCTCGCTCGCGGGCACGGTCGCGATCGCGGGGGGAACCTATCGGCGCTGACGGCGCCGCCTCGCAGAGCCACGGCACCGGCCTGGGCCTCGCGATCGTCGCAGCCATCATGCAAGCTCACGACGGCACCGCCCAAGTGCGATCGACCCCCCCGGGTACGGGCGCGACGTTCGAGGTCACGCTCCCACTCGCCGACACCGATGATCCTTCGTAGTGCCCGACGGTCGACACCTAGACATCGCGCCGCTCGGTTGCAAAGCTCCGCCGCGTGATGTCGCTCGAGCAGTGCTGCCGCGAGACGCTCGAGGGGAGCTGGATCGTCGGTGAGCGTGATGGTGTGCCGTTCGCGTACACGCGTCCGAGCCCGGGGCGCTATCGCTGGC
>Ga0302326_10020392_pt1 | contig 13655 bp, 19 predicted proteins | sample Palsa_T0_3_FD_202264 | JGI IMG/M metagenome (GOLD analysis project Ga0302326, IMG submission 202264) | Peat permafrost microbial communities from Stordalen Mire near Abisko, Sweden - Palsa_T0_3 | ecosystem: Environmental > Terrestrial > Soil > Palsa > Peat permafrost | place: Sweden: Abisko... | reverse complement strand
GCTGATGTCGAGCGAAAAACCGGGAAGCGCGGCATGGCTTAAGGTGTCGCCACGCGTTAGCGTGCTTGTGCGCTCGGCATCGTGCAAACCGATCGTTTGCGAACGGGAATCGACGACGATAACGAGCTCGGTGCCGGCGCGAAGGTAGACGTCGATTTTGCTGTCGACATCGTCCTGGCGATCGTCCGGCGACAATATCTCAACCGCGACCGTCGGCGCAAACGCGGGAATCTGGATCTCAGCGCGGCTCTTGCCTCGCAACGATTCAATCGAAACAAAAGCGACATCGGGTACGAGCGGACGGCGCAGCTCGCCGGGCGGAGCAACGCGGAAACGCCACTCGGTCGCTACCTCTCCGCGGCATCCCGCCCACGCGTCGAGTGCCGAGCCGAATTTGTTTTGAAGCCGCCCGTGATCCCGCTGCGGGCTCACTTTTTGCAGGGCGCGACCGCGCACCCACTCCGTCTCGGGCTTCGTGTCCGGCAAAACGATCTCGTGTAGCGACATCTCACGCCCTTCTATCACGACGAATGCCTCAGTGACAAGGGGTTTCGAGATCGTCGTATCGCGAAGTGGACCCTCTGTAATCGGATATTTGTGGTTCTTTCCTAGGGGCCACGCGGATGCTATTCTTGCCGCATGGAGTCGTCCGTGCATGCTGTTTCGCGCGCGGTGCTTGCCGACGCGGCGCCGATCGCGCCGCTGTTCGATGCGTATCGCGTGTTCTACGGCCAGACATCCGATCTCGCAGGCTCGCGCGCGTTCCTCGAAGACCGCATTGCGCGAGACGAATCGGCGATTTTCTATGCGTCGTCCGGCGGCGAAGCGTTTGATGGTTTCGTGCAGCTCTATCCGCTGTTTTCGTCCGACCGGCTCTGCCGGACGTGGGTGATCCACGACCTATTCGTGCGGCCGGACGTGCGGCGCTCGGGCTGTGCTCGCCGGCTGATGGCCGCAGCGCAGCAATTCGCGCGCGACTCCGGTGCCAACGCGGTCTTCTTGGAAACCGCTAGGGACAACCTCGCCGCACAAGCACTGTACGAATCGCTCGGTTACATCCGCGACACGCAATTTTATCGCTATGACTTGAGGCTGACATGAGATCTTGGGCGATCGTCGCCTGCATTCTTTCGCTCGCTCTCGCTGCCGCGCCGGCGCAAGCTCAAACGCCACCACCTTCGGTCGCCGCGACGGCCGCGAGCGTCGGCCGCGATGGTTCGCGTGATTTCGACTTCGAGTTCGGCAGTTGGAAGGCGCACTTGCGCCGGCTCGTTCATCCGCTTTCCGGTTCGACCACCTGGGTTGACTACGACGGCACGTCGGTCGTGCGCAAGGTCTGGAGCGGCCGCGCGAATCTTGGAGAACTCAAACTCGATGGACCGGCGGGCAGTATCGAAGGCTTGACCCTACGTCTCTACGATCCCGCGACGCATCAATGGAGCGTTTCCTGGGCGAACGCGCGAGGCGGCGGTTTGACGCCCCCTCTGGTCGGCGAGTTCAAGGACGGACGCGGCGAGTTTTTCGACCAGGACACCCTCGACGGCCGCGCGATCTACGCGCGCTTCATTTTCTCCGATATCACGCCGACGAGTTTCCAAATCGTGCAGTCGTTCTCCGCCGACGGCGGCGCAACGTGGGAAGCTAATTGGATCAGCACCTTCACCCGCACCGCGCAATAAGAAGTCCGCGGCCTTGACGAACGCTGGAATCTTAGAGGAGGGCCGGTTCGAAAATAACCTTGCTCTCGGTCTTGGAGGTCTTCAGTTTCTCGAACATCTCGGGTAACCCATCGAAGCCGACGCTGCCGGTGATCATCGGGGTCGTCACGATCCGCCCCGCTGCGAGCATGTCGAGCGAGAGAGCGAAGTCCGCGCGCTCGTAGCGCAAGACATATTTTACGGTCAGCTCTTTCATCAGCGCCTGGATCGGCATGATGCGATCCACGTCCATGCAGACACCGACTACGACGACGCGACCGTCGACCGATGCATAATTGATTGCAAGCTGCTGCATCCCCGGAAGCCCAACGCATTCAAAGACGACGCGCGGACCGCCGGCCCCGAGCGCCGCGATGCGCGCGGCCGCATCCGGCGCACCGGCATCGATGAGGTCGGTCGCACCCATCTGCTCCGCGATCGCCAGCCGTGATGCGACCAAATCGCTGACGGCCACCCACCGCGAGACCGATCGGCCCCGCGCCGATTACGAGCACGTCATCGCCGCGTTCGAGGCCGGCGGCACGAACCGCGCGCAGCCCCACGGCGAGCGGCTCGACCGTTGCGGCGTGGCGGTCGTCGACGTTTTCCGGCACGCGAAGCGTTTCGTGCGCGCGCACGCGCAGAAGCTCGGCGTAGGCGCCGGGCGCCGCGCCGAGACCGATCGGCATTCCGGTCGCGCAGCGCGAGCCGGCTCCCGCGAGACACGCCGCGCATCTCCCGCACCCGAGCGTCGGGAGCGCGGTCACACGTGTGCCGGACGGCCACGCATCGCGCACGGCCTTCCCGCCGTCCTGGACGATGCCCGCGAACTCGTGACCCATCACCGCACCGTGCGGCAGCGGCGGAATGCCCTTCGATCCATCGACCTCGGCGAAGTGCAGATCCGAGCCGCAAATGCCGCACGCGGAAACCGCGATGATGAGGTCGTAATCGCCGGCGGTGGGATCCGCGACGTTTTCAACGCGCAGCGGTTTTCCGGGGGCGTCAAAAACGGCAGCCTTCATGAGGCGCGCCTTCGGTGCGGGTCCGGGCCAACCTATCCGAACGTACCCATAGGCAATCGGCCCAGTCGAAGCACCCACCGACCCATGACCTTTGCGGACCAAACCATCCTCTAGGCTGGGTATTTCGGGCAACGGCGCCATCCGACGGCGAGAAGTCGTGCCCGGCGTGGTATGGCGTCAGCATGGAACGTGCTCCTCTGCCATTGCGGCTTGCTGCCGTCGTTGCCGCCGTGGGCATCGGTTGGACCGTGGCACTTCAGGTCCACGGCGCTGAGGCTGCGCAACGGCAACGCATCGCCGAACTGAACCAGCGTTCCGTCGAACAACGATCGCTTGCCGTCTACGTTATGAAGCAGTTGGCCGGAAGCGACGAGATTTGGGACGGCGTCGATGCCGCGCGCCGGCGTGTCGAAGGGATGGGCCGCGCGAGCGCGAGCTCGTTACCTCGCCGCCTCGCGATGGTCGAGAACATCGATGCTTTCGCCGGGGACGCGAGCGCGGTCGAATCCGAGGTAATCGATCGGTTCGGCGAGCGCTATGGCGCAAGCTCCGTTGCCGCCGCCCGGCGAGATCTCGCAAGTGCCGTTCGCGATGTTGCCGACGAGACGCGCCACTGGAGCCACGCGCTTCGTGAAGCGGCCGACGCGAGCCAGCCCGCAGCCGCGAGAGCAAAGGTCGAGTTTGCGATGGCCACGAGCGCGCGAGAGCGATCGGTTGCGGCGCGCGCGAGCCTATCGGCCGACTGGACTGCGATCGTCGCCCTTCTCCGTGCGGAAGCAGACGATACGAGGATCGCGCTCTCCAAGACAACGTAGCGAGCCAAGCAACGCCGGCTCCTGGCTTTAGGTCGCCGTCGAGCTCGAACGGCGCTGATTGATGTAATCTGCGACGATCCATGCCGCCGCAGCCACCGCAAAGTTTTGGGTGTTTCCCGCCCAGACTGTCTGATCGTGCGGTGTTCCGAACAGGGCCGGAAGCCAGACGATCAATCCAAAGAGCACGAGCATCAGCGTCAGTAGCTTGGATGCGAGCGACGCTTGCCGCCCCGTGAACAGCGAGATCGCCGCGAGCGCAAAGGCAATCGTGGTCGCGACCGCCCAAAACATTGGGCCCGGCGGAATCCATGTGGGTACGAACGACGCGGTTGCGCTCATATAGAAGACTTGCTCGAGCATAAACGACACGACGCAGACGGCAAACCCGTAGTAGCCGAACTGCAGTGCCTTCGGCGCCCACGCCGAGCCACTCGGCGCGAACGATGCGTAGATGATGATCGCGCCCGTCACCAGCGAGAACTGCTCGAAGAAGTCTCCCCAAGGATTGTACGTGAGCGGCGCGTGCAGAATCGCAGGCACCGACAGCAGCGTGAAGAGCGAAAAGAGCACGCCCAAAGCCAACGCGCCCGCTTGCGCCGTTTTGCGAACTTGCACCGCGACGCCGCCGAATATTTCCAGGAGGGCTGCAACGTACACGAGGGCCGTGCCGAACGCCGAATTCGCGAACGGCTGAGTCGGTTCCCAAATGTTGAAGTCATGCGACGCCAGACCGCAAGCCGCGAGAACCAAAGCGGCCACCCCAAAAACGTGACGCCCTAACTTCACCCCCCGATGCTAACCCCGAGCGGCAACCCGCGAAAGGTCCAATTCTCATAAATCGTCGGTACCACGCTGAACCCGAAATGATCGGGGAGCGACTACCGTTGGGATGATGGACCCTCCGCCGCCCTGAGGTGAACCAGCCGTGACCGCTCTTATCCTCGCCCTCGTTGCGCTTTTTGCGACGCCGGCGTCCTCTCCAGGGCCGCAACCGAGTCCCACGCCGCAAGCGACCCCGGCATGGCAGGTATCGTACTCCCGCGATGGCGGGTTCGCTGCGATGCATCAAGCGGTGACGCTCGACGCGAACGGACGCGGCACCACGTCGGGCTTCGCTGTCGGCCAGAATTTGACGGGGAACTTCACGGCGACGAAAGGCGAACTCGCAAACATCGCCAGTCTCGTGGCGGCAGCCTCGCCGGCAGCGTGGAAGAGAGGACCGGACGAGTGCTGCGATCGCCGCTACGTGGTCGTAACGCTGCGCCGCGGAACGACCGTCTCGACCGCAGCGTGGATGGAAGACGACGCGATTGCCGCACCGATCGATGCTCTCGGCATCGCGCGGGCCCTCGCACGCCACGAGGGCGTCGGGAGCCCGCCCAAGCTTTAGCGCTCGGCGTTCTACTGCCAGGGGGTATTCGCAGTCCGTGGAGTACGCCAAAGCTGGAGGGTGCTTATGCGAAATCCGTTTTTCGGCGTGGTTGCGATCGCGCTTGTGGGCTCGCTGCTCGCGCCGGCGCCGGCAGCGACTGCGGATATGAGGCAGTGGTTCTTGGGTGCGACAGGTTTCCTCAAAGACGACCACGCGATGAAAACCGCCAAGCCGGATTTTCTGTTGAGTTCATCCTTCGGGGGGACGAGGAAACAGCCGTGCTCGCTGAAAACCGGCGCGCTGCAGCCGAATTTCTACGGAACCTGGCAACTTGCAAAATACGACCGCACGCATCATATCGCGCTGGGGCATGCCGACACGGACGCATCCGCCGTCGCGCTTTTCGAAGCTCCCGCGCCCGCGGTGAGTGTGCCCGACGCCGACCTCTCGCAGTGTGGCACCGGCCGCGGCCTGCACATCGGTAGTCCATACTCGGCAGTTCTATCGACGTACGGACCATCCGCGAAGCACGGACGCCACTTCATCACCACGTACGACGCGCTCGTGCCCGACGTTCGATCGGCCTTCCGCACAAGAATCAGCTGGATCCCGAACGGTTAGTTCCCGACAGTGTCTGCTAATTGGCGCCGGCAGCCGCGCTCCTAGGGAGTGGGCGAAGCAATCGGTGCGGGCGGCGCCGTATAGGTCGTTCCATCTGCGAATTGAGCGGATAGAACCGTGCAGATGACGGACCCGTCGTTTGGGGTGGGTCGCGCGGAAAAGACCATGCCTTTGCCATTATCCCGGAACGTCGTGGTGGTCGTCGCGCCGGGTGCAAATGTGCCAACGTCCGGAATTACGATGCGCGACGCCTTGCCGAAGTCGATCTGAAACATGATCTTGTTGGCAGCGACGGCCGAAATATTCGTAAACTTCACGGTGAAGAAATTATAGCCGTGTCCGACATTCAGGGTAACGTTGCCGAACCCGAAACCGGAATTCATAGTCTTGTACGAACATCCGTCGGCAATCGAAATTGGTGCTGCGGCGGCGGGGGACGCCGGCGCTTGACCTTGTGTCGTTGCGGCGTAAGCCGGCGTCATCGTGAGAGCCGGTGCAAAGAAAGCGATGGTAGCCGCTGCGGCTACTGCATTGGTCTGTCTCATAGATCGTCTTCCTAAAAGAACGTCAGGGATGGCGATTGTAACACGCACCTATGCTCGAAAGTTTAGGCCGTCAGTCGGAGTCTACACCGGTCTCGACCGTCCAGCTCTTGACGAACCACATTGAATCGGGGTGCTGTTCTGCCATCTCTTTGAGTACGTCGAGCAGACCCTCGTAAGCGCCTTCCGCGATCTGCGCGCCGAGTTCGTCGTAGTTTGCGTCCTTTGCGCGAACTCCGTGAAGCTTTAGAAACCGCGGTTCGTCGTCTGCGGCGGTGATGACCTCAGCATTTTGCGTTGAACCGCCGTCGTCACCCTCGACCCAACGCTGCGGAACGACCATCCAAGCGCTTTTCGGGATACCCACCGTGCCGGAGCCCTTCCAAGAGAAACGATGCGCACGCACCTTAGGAACGTCCAGCCGCGGCGTCGTATCGGGATCGCTCGAATCCCAAGGAGTCGTCAGTAAAATGCTTAGCGTCATGCGTGCCCCGTCGGAATCGGTAACATTACGGATGCCGCGCGGGGTCGGACAGCCGAACACTGAGCCATGAGAATCGCTGTTACCCGGCGTGCGCGCGTTGGAACTCTCGCTTTTGTTGCCACCGCGGCGTTGGTCCCGCCACTAGCGGTCATTGCCGTCGGAGGCGGCTCAGCGGAAGACCCCGTACTCCTCTTGGTTACGACCGTGGCCGGGCTCGCCGTAGGATTAGTCGGAGCGGTCCCGTGGCTCATTGTCCTCGAAAGTGTCTACCGCCGGCGGCCCGACGCAGGGTCTACATTACTGCCCGTGTTGACCGGAATATTCGGGGGTGCGCTCGCCGCATCGGCCCTCATCTGGGCCGCTAACCGCCTAGCGCATGACATCGTGTGGCCATAGGCGCGGCTCTCCGCTCCGAGACGGAACGGGACGCCGGCCCTGATACAATCGCTCCGTTGTAATACCGAAGCGAGAGGGAACCGTGCGAGAAACGATTGGCAGGCTCAGGGCCTTGACCGCGACCATAGCCGCCGCGGGGCTCGTGCTCGGCGCGTTGCCGGCGCGCGCGGCGGACTCAACCGGACTCGGAGGCTACGGCGGGCCGGTCAACGCTTGGCTCGGCCGCGCTCCGGCAAGCTGCGTGCTCGCGTCCCTTTTCGGAAAGACAAGCACGGGTCTTCATCTACTCGATTCGAAGCACGTTGCCTACTGGGTCGGCCATGCAATGGACGGGGATATCAAGTCGCTCGCGAGTGTGCTGCAAGATCCGAACTGGCACGGCATGATTCCGGGCGCCCCTGAAAGGGTGCAGGCGGTCGACGATCCGCGCAGCCATGCCGGAGCTTTCTTCATAGGCGGAACGGACATGGCCGATTGGGGCATCCTCGCGGAAGAGCCCGATCCACCGCATAGCGCTCCGCCGATGCGGGCCGACTTGTCAGGGCTGACGCTCGGCGGGAACGTGCATCTTGGGGATTCACTCGCAACGGTGTCGAGCGCGCTCGGGCTTCACGCGCTCGTGCCCACGGACACGCCTGGGTGCCCAGGCTTCGGCATCGTCGAGTTGTGCGACTGGAATGTAGCCGGGTGCGCGTGCCCGCCAAGCATGTTCTACCAGGGCAGTCATGACATTAGCGGCACGATCATTTTTCGTACGGGACGGGTCGTTGGGCTGATCTGGGATTCGAAATGCTACGCGGGGGGATAGCGAAGAAGCGAAAGGCGCCAGGATCGCTGTAGTCCGGCTCATTCTCGCGGACGAGCCCGATCCACCGCGTAGCGCGGCGCCGATGCGCGGTCGGCTTGTCGCGGCTGACGCTCGGCGGGAACGTGAAGCTTGGGGATTCGCTCGCAACGGTGTCGAGCGCGCTCGGGCTCCACGCGCTCATGCCCACAGACACGCCTGGGTGCCCGCGCTTCGGCGTTGTCGAGTTTGTGTAACTGGAACGTGGCCGGCTGCGCGTGCCCGCAAAGCATGTCCTTTCACCAGCGTCCATACATTTGCTCTTGGGGTTTTCAGCGGATGTAATCGCACGCAACGTATTCGTGCCGCTGGCCGGCGGGCATGTTTTCGCCACGCCCGACGCGGCAGTGCGCGCTCAAGCTAGGTTTCGGGGGAGCGATGGCCTTCGGGTGGATTTGTCGTAAGAACAAGGACGCGGCAAAACGGCGTTACTTCTTAGGTGGAGCAAAACATGGAAGTCAAAAGTGCAAGTCTCTTGTACACCTTGGCTGGCGTGATGGTCACGTTCGCGGGCTTCTCTGCGCTCTTGTTGTCCGTCCGACCGGCCGTTGGAGCGAAGTTGTCACTGCTGGACAGATACCTTGCCAAAACGGTCATGACGCACATGTTCGTATTGATGGCGGGAGCGCTGCTGCCGGCGCTACTTGCGCTCTACGACGTTCAGGAAACATGGATTTGGCGAGCCTCTAGTGTGCTTTTCGCACTACCGATGCTGTTTCTTCAGATCACCTATCCGAGCCGGCGCCGCAAGATGATCGGCGAAGGGCCGCCGCCCGCGATATTAGCGATCTTCGTTGTATTGGGCGCCGTCGTGACATTAGCGATGCTTGGCTACGTTTTAGCAGGCCTCCAGCACAGCGCCGCAGCCTACGTCACGGCGTTGACGATCGACTTCTTTACGGTCGCATTCGCCTTCTTGGTCGCGCTCGAAGTCATTATGCAACAACCAATGGAAGTGCCGGAGCGGCCGCCCCGCAGTAGCTCCGAGTCCTAGGGCGCGCGTGTGCTCTTCCGACCTTAAAATTTGGCATTACCTCCTTTCGGGCGTAACGCGGCCGGACGATCCGTCATACAATAAAGAAGCTTATGCTGAAATCTCTCGCTAAGTCGCGTCTTGCGCTGGCTCTGGCCACGATCGTCGGCCTTACAGGGTGTGGGGCCGGCACGTATGTTGGTGCGGCTCGTCCGGCGGGCTCGGGATCTGGCGGGTCGACCACTCCGGCGCCGGGCACGACGAGCACACCCGCGCCGGGCGCGACGAGCACACCCGCGCCGGGCAGGACGAGCACGCCGGCGCCCGGCACGACGAGCACACCGACGCCGGGCGCGACGAGCACGCCGTCAGCGGGCACGACGGGTACTCCGAGTGCCGGCGGAAACGCGGCCTCCGGCATTCCGTTCCCGTCAGCCACCGATGCCGATCCGTTCTACGCCCAGCCGAGCCCGTTCCCGGCGGTATCGCACGGAACGATTTTGGCTTCGCGCTCGGTCACGTTTGCGCCGAACGGCGTAACGATGTCGAATGTGGCGTATCAGGTGAAGTTCGCGTCGCGCGACATCTATGGCCGAAAAATCGCAGCGGTCGAAACCGTCGTCGAGCCCCTAGTCCCGGCAACCGGCGTCGAACCGCTGGTCGTAGAGGCTCTTGCGGAGGATTCGCTCGCCGCGAAATGTGCGCCGTCGCATTTTGTCACCGGCAGCGCGATGAGCGACACTGAACTCGCGGAGGAGTCGGGCGTTCCCGAGACCTCACTGACGGCCGGCGACACGCTGCTTTTCCCCGACTTCGAGGGCCCGTTCTCACTCTATGCCGTCGGCCCTCAAGAAGGCTACATCACGCTGGATGCAGAGATCGCGGCACTCAATTTTGCGCCCCTCGGGCTCAATGCGAAAACGCCCATCGGTCAGAACGGGTATTCCGGCGGCGCACACGCGGTCTCGTGGGCGGCTGCGCTTGCGCCCACGTACGCGCCTTCGCTCAACCTCATCGGCACCGCGACCGGGGGTACCCCCGCCGACATTCTCGGCATCTTGGAAAACATCGATGGTACCTCGGTTCTATCGGTCACTGCGAATAGTTTGTTTTTCGACATCATCTTCATGTCCGGAGTCGGCATCAATCGCGGCTTTCCCAATCTCCTTACGCCGGTTCTCAATGCGAAAGGCGTCGCCGCAGCTACCGCGATGGAGAACGGTTGCGGCGGGGATAACTCCGATGGATCGAGCGGACCGACCGGTCACTTCGCCGACTACGTCACGTTGTCGCAGAGCGCGTTTTACGCGGATCCGCTAGTTATTTCGAATACCTCGGCCGATAGCGAACCGCAGCCGGGCATCTTCCCTACGTCGAACGTCTTCCTATACCAATCGGTGACTGACGAACTGATTCCGGTTGCGGGCGCCGACAAGCTCGACGCCGGCTGGTGCGCCGACGGCACGCCACTCGAATACTTCCGGGATACGGCGGGCGGAGATCACGTCACGACGGAAATCGACAACATACCCATCGTTGAAACGTATCTCCAAGAGCGATTCGCGGGATTACCCCTGGTGCTTCCTCCTACAACGACAACCTGCAACTAGTCGTCGCGAGGGTTACCGTAGCCGTGAAGCTTGACTCGAACGGCACGATGCTTGCGACGCATTCATCCCAGGGCGTACCCCAACCGTAACGTCTTCGCGTCTCCGACCGACAACATTGGGATGGGACACTTTGTGAATTCGCTGCGCGTCTTAGTGTCCGGCGTCACGCTTGCACTGATTGGCTTCGCAGGGGTCGCGCATTTGCATTTCAGGTGGCGGCTTGATATCCGCACGCTGTCGCCTTCTGCAATGGTGGCCATCCTCATAGCGGGCATCCTCCTCAACGTCGCTGGAAGGTTCGTCTGGCGGGCGCCTCCGCCGTCCGACGACTATGCGGACTGGCGTCGCACGTGATTCTACCTGTTCGCCTTCGGTATTGCCGGATTGGCGGCCGGAATCCCGATGTTCCTTTTTGCCGACGGTGACCTTGCGACGTACCGCGACGACCCGACGTGCGTTGCCGGCTTTACGCTCGACGCCGGGCGTTTAAACGGTGCGTGCCGCATCTTACCCGCGCGCATCACGCACGTTCAGGCAGATCACGTACGAGGACACGTCTGGTGGTACATAGACCTCGCGCTCGACGGGGGTGCACGCACGACGAGCGTCGAGATCGAGCACAATGAACGCGGCGACGTCTGGGCCGGCGCGAAGCGACGCGCGGACGATGGGGCTTGGGTGCAGTACTACCGCGGCGAGATCATGCAAGTCGAGACCTCTTCGAGTCAAGCCACGACGAACGCGATTCTCAAGCAGCGAGAAACCGTATGGTTCTGGGTTTCGATCGCGTCGGCGGCGCTGGTTCTCCTCGCAACGCGTAGCTTGAACGTGACTCCCGAACGGCGCAAGAAGCTCGAAGCTGCGATCGCGGCGTACCGCGAACTCAAAACGTCGTAATCGCGTAATCGCACTCGTCGCGAGGTAGCGTGGCGAAGCCATGAAATGGGCAAAGCATTCCAATGCGAGAAACCGATAGTGCGGACGCCCTCCAGCGATTTATCGTCGCTCAAGAACCCGTCTATACTGCCGTCGAGGCGGAGCTTCGAATGGGCCGAAAGCGGACGCATTGGATGTGGTTCATTTTTCCCCAGCTGCGCGGGCTCGGTTCGTCGGTCAGGGCGCAAACGTACGGCATCGATTCGCTTGCTGAAGCGCGCGCGTATCTCAAGCACGCGCTTCTCGGCGGCCGTCTACGGAAGTGCACGTCGCTTGTTCTAGCGGTGCGTGAGCGAACTTTGCGCGAAATCTTCGGGGAGCCGGACGACATGAAGTTTCACTCCTCCATGACGCTGTTTTCGGTCGCGTCCGGTGACCCGGAAAACGTCTTTCGTCACGCGCTCGACCGTTATTTCGATGGCCACCCCGATGATAAAACACTCGCCATCTTATCGCATCGTTAGGTCCGCGGTAAACCGCTTACTGTCGCTCGCGAACGAGCACCAAGTTATCGCAGAACGTCTGCGGGTTGATGTCGTCGTAGCGCGCGCAGGCGCCGTTCGACGTTCGCCAGCCCTTAGCGCCCGCGGCGTTGAGCGCACGGGCGAGTCCCTCGACCCCGACTTGAACGGGGAGAATCTCATATTCGTAGGTCGGAGCCGTGGCAGCTTGCGCCGAGCCGATCGGATGGAACCACGACGCCAGAGCAACAATCGCCATGACAAAGCAAAAAGCGTAGCCTTTAGTACTCATCGTCTTTCCTCCAGAGCAGAGCTTTACCGTTTTGGTGCCTGCCGTTTCACCGACCAAGCAGGTCATTCCCTACGGCTACGATCGCCGGAGGAAAAGCGCCGCAGCGCGACGCGACGACGATCATACGTCGGCCACTTCCCGGCGCAGTAGATTCCGGGTAGCGCGGCCTGATTGCGGTCGCCATCATCCGTCGCAGGTACGCTGCGGCGGGGGATAAAATTTCCGAGCATGTTCGATTTACCATATAAGAAGTGGGATCGAGCCGTGCGCGATCCCGAGCAGTTCGCCGCCCTCCGCCGTGAGAGCGAGCAGGACCGCACTCGCCTCGAACAATTTAAGTTTCGGGAAATGCTCTCGCTCATGCAATCGAGAGGATCGGGGTTCGCCGCGGACATCCCCGCGATCGCGCAAAAGTCGTTTGCGGCAAACATTGCGGACGGTTCGTTCCCGCCCGAAGCGGCCCTCACGCTGATTCACAGCGAGGGGGGCGGGGCCGTGAACCGGGATTTCGGCAACACCGGGATAAACGACCCGGCCGGCGCGTCGCATCCGGGAACCATACACATGTCGCGGCTGGTGGAGCGCTACATCGACGGGCTCGGAAACGATCCGCGTTCGCAAGCGGCGCGGCAGCTCGTGGTCGATGCGAGCATCGAGCAGGGAATGGCTTTGCGCGATCAGGACCCGGCGGCCAGCGCCGCACTCTTAGGAATTGCGGCAAACGCGATGGGCTCGCTTGCGCCCGAGCAGGTGGAGCGAAATCTGCAACGCCTCGCCGCGGCGCATGGCCCTGCGGCCGTGGGGCAATTCGCGGCGGGAGCCGCAGCCGGGCTCGCGGAGCGGGCGCTGCCGGGGAAGTCACCGTCGGATCTCTTCGAAGCGAAAGCCGACGGCCTCGCGCAGGTCATCCGGAAGGTCGACGCGCGTAGCGAACTCGGAGGGCAGCTGCTCGCAGGCGCGGCAGCGTTCTCGAACGCGGCGCGCGGGGAGGCGCTCGACCTGGCGGTTGTAGATCCGAAGGATGAGCGCACGGGTATGCGTGCGGCCATGAGTGCCGCCCGCGTCGACCATCCGGCGGACTCGGGTCTCGAGGCGCAGCGCCCGTCGCAGCCGGTGACGCTCAAGGCGCTCTTGACCGGCACGCACGTCCCCGCCGTCGAGCCGGCGCGTGACTCGCTGGATTTGCAAACGAAGAAGGCGGTTGAGGCGTACAACGCAGAGCCGACGCACCATACCAAGCTGCCGGCGCCGAGCGAGCACGGGGTTTCGGAATGGTCGGAAAAGTCCGATCAGCGGGGTGTCGTGCTGCAACTCGGCCCGGACGATTACGTCATTTCGGCCGGTCGCGGAACTTATCAGCACTTCGAGAGCGGGCAAGTCCATGACGCCCATCCCGAGCCCGAGAAACCTTCCGTCTTGAGCCACGACGGAACCGTGCGGGAAAGCACTGCGCCGGATCACGAGCACCCGGGCGCCACGCGCTAAACGCCGGCGGCCGCTGGAGCTCGCATCGCGGCAAGCATCTCGAGCGAGCGGATGCGAGCCCCGAGATCGTAGACGTGCGTCGTCACCATGACCTCGTCGGCT